>Ga0179593_1758541_pt1 | contig 13509 bp, 18 predicted proteins | sample CZODoug2_1_08_16_FD_185931 | JGI IMG/M metagenome (GOLD analysis project Ga0179593, IMG submission 185931) | Vadose zone soil fungal communities from Angelo Coast Range Reserve, California, USA - CZODoug2_1_08_16fungal (PacBio error correction) | ecosystem: Environmental > Terrestrial > Soil >... | reverse complement strand
TCCTGACGTCAGTTTTGACCGCTTTTTGTCCAAGTTCGGGCAACTCGCTTTCCGTTACCACATTTTTTATGGCCCACCGGGCTTCCCCCGTTCCTTTTCATTGCTGATACCCTGCCCCTCACAGCACGAAACGGGGACTGCCAAACCACTTCTTCTCGAATAGCCCTCCTTGTGTGTCCCATGCTCCCCCCCCTGCTGAACACTCCCCCCCCCCTGGTAGCTAGGACCTGTGCCCATTTGCCCTTTCTTCATCTCCTTTTTTCGTGGACGATGAAAAACTCTTCTCACCCCCCCTATAGTTTCCCCAATCAATAGATAGAGCTGGATACGCGACATCGCTTTACTTTTCCCCCTGCTTTCGGGGATCGGCCCCCAATTTACCCTCTTTTTAAGATCGCCACCAGGATGGAAGCAGTTCTGAATGCCTCGGCGCTTCCCAGTTGATTCTCAGGGGCACCATAACGTTCCCTGATCCCCCCCCCGGTGCCCTTCCTATTTGTTCCTCCATCGATTGAAGGATCCCACGTCCAACACAAAACGACCCCTTCTTGTGCGTTCCCCGGTTCTATGAATTTCCCGACGATTTCTCTGTCCCACCGATGACCCGCCCCATTCCAACGAACCCTCAACGTTTGGGTTAGTTTTCCGTTTTTTTTTTTCTGCGGTTTTTCAATTGCCCTTTCTCCCTTTTGCGAGTTACCCGGTACCTCCGTTTCTCTTTCCCAATCCCCCCCTCTAAATGTCCCAAGTTCTGCCGACACATCATGCAAAACCCTGAGGCCTTTGCCTCAATTTTTGTGGGGTGCCCCCCCCCCCCCTGTCAGGACTTTTCTCCCGTTTTACGCTTGGCGAGGCACGAATTTCCCCCTCACACCTTTCCCCCCTGTTTAAGTGTGATTCTTTTTTACTTAAGTCTTCCATTCGGGGAAGGTTTACAGGGTTTGCCCCCCCCCCACCCCCCCTTTTTTTTTTCATTGTAACCCCGCATCATGCGAGACATCTCTCGGCCTTTTCTCCCCCCCCCCTTTTGGAAGTCAGAAAGCAGGCACCCGGCTATTCCCTTGTCCCCTGCAGTTTTCGTGGAGTTATTTGGTTTGGCGACTTTCTTTCCAGTCTTTGTTTGTTCAAACCCCCGACAATTGGTAAAGACTCTTCAGATTTGCTCGATGGGCCCCCTGTGGCTTCTTTTTCCCTTTTTCGGAGGGCTGATTTTTCCCGCAAGGCCCAACCCCTCTGGTCGACGCTTTCGTTTCTTCATACATCCTTCCCGTATTAAGAGTATTTCCGCAGCCAAAATCCCCCGGTTCCCGGAGCCTTTTTTTTTGAGGTTCGACCCCGGTTTTGGTTTTTTCTTTTTAATTGTCCGGGATTTTTTTTGTATTTTTTCCAATGTATGAGACTGCCGCTGTCACAGCCGCCAGAGAAGACCCACAGATTCCCCGTCCCCTCTCGCTTCCCTATTTCCTCCGTTTGCCCCGTCTCCACTGGAGCATCTCTTTTTTTCAGGACCCCAAATTTATGTCTGCCATTCTGTTGATTTTTCCTCCCAATCTTCGCGTGAAGGCGGGCAACCCCCCCCATTTTACCCTTTTTTTCCATTTTTCCCGTTGCGCGTTTCCCTTTAGTTTGGGGGCCCCCCCTCCCAATCTACTCACTGTCACTCCCTCCCCCAACCAACGTAAAAATCGGTTTTAATGAGTTTCCCCCCACACTCCCGTTCCCCAGAGCCCCTCTGGGTTTTCTACATCTCTCTCCCCCGTCTGTTTGTTGTTGTTCTGAGGCTTGTGCCTTCAATAAACCTCTTCTTCTCTTCTGGGGGTGCTAAACGGGAACTGTGGGAAAAACTTTCCCCTTTCAAAATCTTTTTTGTGTGATTTTTTTTTTTTTACTGGAGAGATGTGGATGAGGATTCGTTCCCCGTACCCCTTTCCGGTTTTTTCGGACTGTCTTGTTGCACGAAACCCTGGTGCTGCATCGAATTTTGTCGACCCGACTCACTGGAATTGGCCAGACGGTAATTTTTTCCTTGGTTTTTCCCCAATTTATTTATTGTCCCTCGCTGGCTTGTTTTCGATGTGGTACCTCTATCACTCGATTTATGCTTTCCGGGGCGGGAATCTTTTTCTTGATTTCTATGCTGGCTTTTCCCGAGAGAGGATCCCCCTTTGTTGGACAGAACTCGAACTTCTTCCCCCCCCAAATGACCCAAGGTTTTTTCCCTCATGACCTCCAACACACAGACAGCACCGGCCCCCTTCAGTCCCTATAATTTTTTAGTTCACCTTCTTTTTGCTGCCGAATACCTTTAAGGGCGATTAGTTCCTCTTAGACGAGCCCGGAGTTTTTTTTTTCCGTGCATTCTTCACTTTCCCCCCACTTTTTGGTTTCCCTTCCCCCTGCCCCCCTGCATCCCCGAGCTAGAGTCTTCCTACTTTTACCCGCCCTTCATTGTCTTTCACCCCCCCGAACTTTCAAAGCTCCGACCCTTCACCTTTTAAATTTTTCACCGGCCTCCAAATGGTTTTTTCCCCTTGCACAAAACCTCGTTTGCGTTTGGGGCCTGCCCAACCTTGTCCCCCCAATTGTTTTTCCCAGAAACTTCTTTTCTCCGCTACCTCTTTTGTTGGAATTTCCCCCTTTCCATGCGAAAAGCAACGGGTTTATTGTGGCCCCAACCTCCCCATCTACCAGAATGTAATAATCTTTATTCAGTTTTTCCCAGAACCCTCCCAAAGGGTCTTTTCCGGTTGATTTAGGTCCACCTTCCGCAATCCAAATCCTTTTTCCTTTTCTTCGGTTTCGACCCAACTTAATCGTGTTCTCCCCCATTTAATAGTCTTGTGGGGCTTTTCGTCCTTTCCCCCCTGACATCGTTAATTTCCCCTTGAGTTTTGCTGGCTACTTCCCAACGAGCAACCGATCACTGTAGATACCTTCCCCCTTTTTTCTTTGTTGCTTTTCTCTGTTTTGATGGTCCGCGTTGGAGCAGGCTAAAGCTTTATCGTTTCCTTCACTACTTTTCACCCTTCCAAACTGTTTAGCGGGGGATTTTTTGTTATGTGGATGTTGCCGTAGAAAAACTCCCCGCCCCGCCTGGGTCCCTCCACCATGGTGCCATCCCCTTCTTTTTCGCGACCTCATTGATATCCGCTTTTTTTTTTTTTTTTCCGACCTTGCTTTTCGGGCTTTTCTTTGATTTCTCCTCTTGGGTCAGAATCCAGGGAGTGTCTCTCCCGATGATTGGCCGAGACCCGATTCCCCAATTTCAGGTCCCCCCTCTTCTTGATTGGCTTAACCATTTCCCCTCTTGGATTATTTTTTTTTCCCCCCTGATGGCACGTTTGCCCAACCGTCTGTGTTCTCTATTTTTTACGTCATATGGCCCCCCGACCCGTCGCCGTGATTCCTTCACTTTCCCTTTTTCACGGCACGCCTTCCCCCCTCTTATCTTGCCTTACCTGCGATTTGCCCAAGGGCATTCCCTACAAACCGCCAAACAGATTCTTTCTTCTTTCATTCGCGGCGCCAAAAGGTTTTTTTGTCCTCCCGATGTTAGTTCTTTTTCCATTTTTCGCGTCCCGCCAAATTCGACCACGGCCTTTCGTCAGTTGGGCCGACCTCGTCCTTTTGGGGTGTGGTCCTTTCTTTTCCCCCCCCACGTGACTTTCTCCCTTTCATGAGGCCCCCCCCTTCTTCTTATGACTCTTTTCCCCCCCCTAACTCCGGTTGTTGTTGTTGTTTTTTCCAGATTCGGACGTCCGCCTCTCTTTTTTTTTTTAAAGTTTTTGTCACGGACCCAGCGTCAGAGGTCCCCCCCCCCAGTTTCCACCTGTTTTCCCTCTACCATTCCGTTTTTCGATGTCCCCTGGAACTCCGCCGAAACGCAATCGGCGTCCCTTTGCGTTCCCCCCCCCCTCCTCTTCCCCTAAAGAAGTAGGCCCCTTTTTTTTCTCGAATTTCTTCCCCCCATAACACACTGGCATTCTTCCGTCCACCTTCTGGATATTACGCCGTTGTCTTTGGGCCGATGACTGAAAAAGCCCTTCCTTGAAACCCCCCACATTTTCTCCGTAAACCAGTCCCCTGCAGCCAGCAACCGACTATTTTTTTTCTTTCTCTGAATCGGCCTAGTTCTTTTTTCAGGATTTTCCTTTCATTCGAAGACCCATAGCGTAGCCCTTTCCGACCATCTTTTGGACCTTTGCTGTTTTTTTCTTGGCGTGTGCGTCACCCAATTTGGAAATTATTTTCCCTCACCATATTGAAGTTCCCCTTTCTTTGTTTTTTTCCCCCCCAAGATTTCCGGTCCCCTCCTAACCTGGCCTCACTTTTTTAGTTCATTCCCTTCCAACCCCCCCCCTCCCCCCCTCCCCAGTCTTCCCCTACGTAGGAGTTTTCCAATGGAAGAGATTCCCTCCCCCCCCAGAAACCAGCACCCCCCCACCTTCCCTTCTGGAAGTCACCGACGGTGAGGGGTCTGGCGTGCGTTTTCCCTGCCATCCCCCTTGACTTCTTTGGGAACGTTCCCCTGCCGGGCAAATGTTCGCGACTGACCCCCCCCGACGAGGTCCCCCCCTCCTTTAGTGCGACCGATCATTTTTCCCCCCTGTCCCTTAGTTTTCCCCCAATTTTTTACATCCTTCCGCCACTTTCCTATGTAGACCATGTGACCAGTTCATTCTGTTCCCTGTCGCAGAGACCCTGTCCTTGGTCTTCGTTTTTTCCTTTTCTTCATTTTCTTCTGGTGCCCCTTCTTGTGCCCAACCCGTGCTTTCGACCCTGTAACCTCCCTTCTGTTGTTTTTGTCCCTTCTTTCCTCTCTTTCCAAACTTTCAGTCAGATGAATAATATTTTTTTTCAGGTCCCCTCAACCCCCCTTTCCCCTCTGTTTTTTTGAGCACATTGACAGTTTCGAGGTTGTTTTTTTTTGTTTCAGCCCCCCCCTTTGGTGGTGATCCCCGATTAGCGGACACGGCAGGGTTTCCATGCCCACCCCCGCACTGTTAAAGGGACTCCTATGGCCGGGAAACCGACTCGTGACTCTCCCCCCTGTTCCTTTCCTCCTGTGACCGGGCGGCAATGAGGTCGACAACCTCCCCGTTTTTTCTGTTTTCCCCCCCTTTATTTTTTTTTTTTAATGTATTCCTTCCCCCTGCAAAATTCCCCCCCTGGTCCTTCGAGACGCTATTTGGGTATTTCCGTGAGACCTGCTGGTGATTTTCGTTTTCATGTAGGTTTTCATTTCCTTGATCAACGAAAGTTACTTTTTTTATTGTTTGATGCTTTTCTCCTAGTAGAAGCCCTTTCCCCATCTTTGTCCCGCCGATCATTCCGTAATAGACACTGTCTGGGTTTCCCCCCATTCCAGAACTTCCTAACCAATCCTGGCCACGAGTGGTTGCCTTCCCCCCCCCATTTCAGTTCTTCTTTTCTTTTCCCCGGTTTTTTCCTCCCCCCCTTCCGGCCTCGTTCGGCCGGGGCCATCCCCCGTTTTCTTCCACCAAATCGTCCCTTTGGGGTTTTTTCGTCAGTTTCCGGAGTTCTTGCCTCTGCACCCAACTCCTCCCCTCTACAATCCTCCAAATCGTCACTTGAGTTTCCCACATTTCCCCTTTTCGACCCCCTCTTCTTCCTTCCCTTCTGTATGTTCCTTCCCCCTCGCTTTCCCTTCCGTTGTTGTTTTTTTCTCTCTCTTTGCCCTGTGACCCTTTTTTTCCCAACGATCGTCTATCTGTGTAACGGCGAATTTTGTTGACCCCCCCCCTCCCCCAAACTTTTTTTTGTGATTTTATAGGGTTCCCCTTTTTGACTCTTTGATTTTTCTCTTTCCTTCACTTTACCCAAACAGGTGGAAACTCTGTCTTTTCTATTTTTTTTTTTTGTTACTTTTTTTTCTTAGGAGCACATTTGAGTTGGATGTCTTGGGCGACTCCTCCCCCCCCCGTAATGGCGACTTCATTGCCTTGGCCCCCCCCCCCCTCCTTCGCCAGGGGTCTTTTCCCCCTAGTGTTATTTTTTCTTTTGGGGGACCTTTTCCCCCGTTGTTCTTATTACGTCCAAATCTTTCGGGAATCGTTCTTTTTTTGCCGGGCGGCAACTCTTCCCTCGTCCCGGTTCTTTTTGTGGAACTGGGCGGTTGGGTCCCCCAAATTGTTACCCCCTTTCCCAGTCCTCATTTCAAGCAAAAGCCTTTTCTTCACAACCCCTTTCTTTCCCCCTCGATTTTCCCCCTAGACCCGGTCTGGTGCTTGCCCTGCCTCTAGTCCTTCTTTTTCTTCCCCGCTGAAGTCTCCGCGGGAGCCCCCCTATTTCTTTTTCCCCTTTCCCCCAAGTTTTCCCCCTCGTCCCCAAAGTCGCTCTGACGGAATCCCGAGGTCTCTCTCTTTTTATATTGCAACACTGTAAACCTCTCTTCAGAACGTCAAAGTTTTTTCCTTTTGGAGATTCCCCCCCCCCCCCCTTTTACGAAAAACGCTCAATGTACAAGGGTTCCCCCCCCCCCCGCGCTGTCTTTTCCCAAAACTTGCTGATATTATTAACTTCCCCTCGCTAAAGTTCCCCTTTCCTGGAATCCCAGTGTTGTACATGCGTTTTCCCACCCCTCCCCTTGGGCCTGACCTGCACTTAAAACGTCCTTTCCCTGACGGATTTCCCAACTTTCCCTCAATTTTTCCTGAACACCGTGGTCCGTGCCCTGGTCTTTCGCACAAAATTTTTCACACTTTTCCCCTTTTTGGGTCCTTTGGAGACCCCCCTACAGCTTGATCTGGTTTTCTAAAATTCTCCCCCCCCCTTCTAGTGTATGATTACCGCATTCCTCTTTGATTGGTTGTTTTTCCCTCATTTTTTTTCTTCAGTTTTCACTCCCCTTTCCGGTAGTTTCATTGCTGTCTTTCCTTCCCCCCCGCGCCCCCCCTCCCCTTCAACTTCGTGATTCCACTCCCCCTCCCCCCCTGTTCTGGGTTGATTTTTCGGGAGGAAATTTTTTGGTCCACCCTCCTTTTTCTCCCCAGTCTTAATTTTCCTCTTTCTTGTCGGTTTAAGTGAGTATACCTCTCAATTCGTTTAGGGTAAGGAGTTCATCAACCAGAGGTTTTTCTCCCCCGTTTTTTGGAGGGACCCTGCCTTTTGTTGGTGTTTATGGTGTCCCTCTCAATCCCAAACTGGGGGAAGCGCCGCTTTCCATGCTAGTTTCAAACTTTTTTTTTTTAGAATTGAGTTTTTTTTCCCTTTTTCCTGCCGAGGGCCCCGGGAATCCCCTATGGATCGTCTTTCTGGACGTTCCTTAGCAACCATTCTTTTCGATCGGCTTATTGCTGGCGTCTCCTCACTTCCCCCCCCTTTTCCCACTTTGGTTTCCCTTTCCTCCTTTTTTTCGTGCCAATCCCTCTCATGCCCTTAAAGTGTGACGGCTCCGGATTTGCTTTCTTTTTTTTTTCTTTTCCCACTGACCTGACGCCTTTTTTTCAAACACACCCCCCCCCCCCCACCTTTTCTGATTCTCTCTTCCCAAGTTTTGTTCCCTTTCGTTTAGGCTGAGGAAATGGGGAGTCTCCCTTCGACCTTCCCCTTCTGTTCTTTCACTCTTTTTGGATTTTGTTGAGTTGCTGTGTTCTTCCCCTCGCGACTTTTGCTTCCCCCCCCCTTTATTACTTTCCCCTATGTTGCTTCTCCTTTTCGTTTTTTTCTCCCCCTCTCCTTCCGTTTTGTGTTGAGAGCTGCTTACGGTCAGTGTTTTGCAGCTCATTTCTCCTTCAAGTTTTCTCCCCGTTCGTCACACCTTTACAACACAGCTTTCCCTTCCCTACACGTTGGCCCCCCCGGCTTCCCTCCCCTTCTTTTGCCTGGCCTTCCCCCCTTTCCCCATACGAAACACGAACCCTTGTGCGCCCCACCTTTTCCCTCCCTGGATTTTTTTTGAACTTTTGCTTTTTGTATTCCTTTTTTTTCCTCGAAGTTTTTATGCCCTTTATTCCCTGGGTATTTCCTTTCACATTGGTTGCATGCTCTCGTTGGTCGTGGGCTCCGACCCCCCCCCCGCCTCTTCAACACGTGAGTACCGGTGAACCCAAGTCCCTCGCCAGCAAATATCTCGCGATTTTTTTTTTGCCTATTTTTGTTTTTGAAAAAGTCCTCCTTCTTTATTAGGTCGTATTATAGGGGCTCGTTCTCTCCCCTTTTCCCCTAAATCCCCTCCCCCCTGACTCCCCCCCTTTTTTTTCGATAGAATGGTTACTTTTCTGCGTGAGATCCCCCCCCCCTTTTTATTTTCCTCCCCCCCCCCCATACGTGCAAGATTCCCCAGGCGCACCTTTTGCTTCCATTTCAGTTCCCCTCCCCGTCCCTCTTGCCAAGAAAATTTCCCTTCCGCGGTTGAAAGTCCCTCCCAGTTTTTTCTATTTGATTTCCCCCTCCCTCTATTTGTCTACCCGCCCCCCTCACATTGCTCCACGCAAACCAACTAAACATTGTTGGGCAGTCACTTCACCCCTTGTCCTTTCCTTCCCCAGCCTTTTTCTGGAGGCCTGTTTTCTGGGAAAGCTTCCTCCCCCGGCACTGATGCCCCCCCCCCAGAGTCCCTTCTGAGCGAAACGATCATGGCATGAATTTTTCTTTTTCGTGCTTAATTTTTTTTTACGCTCCCAAAGTCAGATTTTCTTTGGTGTAAGAACCCTTTTGTCTGGAAAGATTCTCCTTCCCCCCTGTGTTCCTTCTTTTCTTCGGTTCTTGTCTTTCCTTCTCGTACATTTTTTGTGAAGGCTATCTTAACCCCCCACAACTTCGGTTGCAACCCTGTGCACCTTGGCAGGCTTCTCCCTCTGAAAGTATTTTTTTTGTCATTTCTCCTTTTGTTGGATGGCCAATAACAAGCTCGTGGATAATTTACCTCCAAACTTTTTCTTCTTTTTCTAGTGGCCCAAATCTTGGTTTGTCCGGCGGGACCCCGTTGATTTTTTTTGCCATTCCCCCCCCCCCCCAGACACTGTCCGGTTAACAAAAGCCCCCTTTCCCTCAGTTTTCCCCCTTCTGAATAGCCTTTTTGTCTTTGGGTTCTTTTCCAGTCGTTGCCCATTCTTCTAACTTTGGGGGCAGTCTTAATCTTTCTAATGCATCCAGGTCTTTTTTCCCCCCCGGTCATCCCCATTTTTTTTTCCTCCCTTAGACCTTTGCTTTTTTTGCGAAAATCTGGATGTATTTTTTCCGATCCTTTTTTATCTTGTCTTCCCCCCCCCCCCGCAGTTCCGGTCTGCGGCATTGCTTTTTTTAAACCGCCGTCCAGAGTCCCCTAAAGTCCGTTTAACCCCCAGGTATTTTCCCCTCGACAGTGCCTTCTCTTCCCAATAGGCTTGCCCATCTTTTTTTTTCCTCCACCCCCACTTTCCGGCGGCGGGTTGATTCGGTCGACACCTCGCCTGTGTCCTCCTGTCTCCCACCCCTTGTTTTACTCACATCTTTTTTTTTTTTTTTTTGTTGAAGTTACTCTCCCCCCCCCCCATATCCCCTCCAAAATCAACACGCAAATTCGGTTTTCCTTTTTTTCCCACACTCCCTTTGAACCCCGACTACCCCTTTTCTTTTGAGTCTCTTTCTCCTCTTTTTTTTTTTTAGAGAGACTGTCTTGCTGATTTCCCCCCCCTCACCTCTTTCTCATCTGTGCTAAAGGGGAGTTTGGTATTTTTTTCTTCATGAAAAACCCTCTTTTCGTGTTTGTTGATCTGTGGTTGACTTTATGGCTTCCAATGAGTAGATGTTTTCTTTTTATCTTTTCCCTGCGCTTTTTTTTTTTTTCCCCCCCCAAGAGTTCCTCGAAGTTGGGACTGTTTTTTTATGTGGCCCCGCGAACAAGCCCCCCCATCTTCCTACCACCTACCTTCCCCCCAAGACTCGGCACAATTGTGGTTTCTTGCACCCCCCTTTAGTCGGTTCTTTGGCGAGTGGTTTTCCTTGTGCTACCGTCTATACGTCGATGCTCGTTTTTCCGGGAATCTGTCTTCTGCGGATTGTACAAGCGTTTCCCCCCTCAGGTCCGCAGTTCTTCCCACCTTGAGCTCCCCCCCCCTTCTCCCAACCCCTTCCGGAAACCTCATTCACCCGAACCAGAATTTCGTGGTCCCGAATTCCCTTTTTCACTAAGGAACTTTTTTTTAATTTGCTGGCCCCTCCTTATTAGTGCACTCTGGAAATCTGCACCGCGTTATTCCTCATTGGCCTTTTCTTCCCCCCCCCTTCCTCCCAACCCAATCCCCCCGTTTTGCAAAATTTCCTTATTTGACCTCCTCGTCGCTTTTACCGATCTTTTTCCCAGTGTGTCATGCAACACCCAGCCGTAAGCTAGTTCTCCCACAAAGTTTTTTTTTACGGATTATCCTCCCCCCAGTGAAACCTTTTCCTTTACAGCCCAATTCTGCTGGTTCGTTACTTTCTTCCCAACCCCCCCCGTATGATTTTTCAGTTCGACTCTTTTTCTCTTTCACCATGCCCGGTTCCGTTCCCTTTCAATTCCTGCCCTTTTTTTGGAAATGATAAGGACCTCCCACCCTCCCATGGCCCTTTCTTTCCTCGAAGGAAAAGAAGAAACCTCCTGAAACAACCCTCGCCTGGTTCTTCCCAGTGCGCAAAAGGTTCCCATACTTCTGTGCCTACAATGCCCTTTTTTCGTTCCCCTTTTCTTTGGTATTTTCGTCCCCCCCAATTCTTGCCATTGGATCCCTTTGGGTTTCATCCGTTTTTTTTATGGTGGTTTTCTTTCGAATGTTGACGGCGGTCTTTCCCCTTCCCGAAAATGGCTCTTCAGTCCTCAACCTTTGTCTTTCTCTGGTTCCCACTGTTCTCCACCCCCCCCCCCCTCACTTCACCCCCAACTGTTCTGTGTTCGCATTTTCTGCCTTTTTTTCTTCGTGGAGCAAAGAATATAGTCTTGGTCCACAAACCCCTTCGTGACCTCAACCATCTTCTTTCTTTTTTTCTGGAAGTTGAGTTCTCCCCCCCCCCCCTGGGAGTCCGGTAGGACACGGAAAAGTTGTGTAAGTCCAAAGAGGTTTCGTTTCTCTTGTCCCATTGTATGGTTTTGAAATCCAAACTTGGGGGTTCCTTCGCCGCCGCCTCTTGGGCCGGAGTTATGGGGCTTTTAGTATTTTTTAGGGTTCTCTGGTGTCTTGTTTCTTCTGGCCACCGGAAATCCCGGAAACCCTTCCACTCTATCTGGTCTTTTCTCCCCCCCCTCTCACCTTTTGCTTCATGATGTTGATGTATTTCACAAGTGTACCACAGCTCTTTGGTGTTTTTCCTCCCTTTTGGTCCTACTTTCCCCCCCCTCCCAGGCGGTAACGATTCTTCCCCCCCTGAACTTTTTGCCTCCTGAATTTCTTTGGGTTCTCCCCTGCGAGGCCCAGCATGGTCTAAAAAACCTTTTCCCATTTTCTCCCCCGATCGGCCGTCACAAAGGTTTGTTTGCGATGTCTTTTTTCTTGAGGGTCCCCTTTTGCCACTTCGAACTTTTTGTCCTTTCCCCGAGTGGAAGTCACGGTGTTTTGTCGCCTTCTCCTGGGCTGTTTTTGCGCCGCCTTGCCTTTGTGGCCCCCACGTGAGGATCGAACTCTTCTCCTTTCTCCCAACGGTCCTGCAGCTTTCTCTTATTTTCATCCCGTTGTTGTTTTTTTTTTCTTACTCCGTCAGCGTTTCGAGGAAGTTTAATTCGGCTTCCATACCGTTGGTCCATGCCAAGTCAGGCAAAATTCCCCCCCCCCCCTCTCCCTTTTTTCTTTTTGCACTCTCCAGGCCGTGAGAATTCTTCTTCACACATGGCCCCTACCAGCTCCTCCCCTTCTCAAACTTGAGTCCCCCCTCGCCCCCATAGGTCCCCTATATGTGTGTTTGGTTTTAGGCCATGCTTTTCTGCATTGCTTGCACCCCAAATTGTTTTTCTTTTTCGGAAGATCTTCCGCCGGTCCCTTTTCCGAAATCTCCCTCCACCCAAAATTAGGCGTGTTTGAAGGTGTCAAACTTCCATCGCCTCCCCAATTTTCTTTGCTAAAAGTTTTCTTCCATCTTTTTCCGGATTTCGGGTGTGCTCATTTTGCATCTCCCCCTTTTTCGTTCTGAGAAATTCCTTTAAGAACTGTCCTCACCCCTGAGACTCTTTTCCCCCCTCTTCCTCGTTTTTTCCCCCTAAAGTTGACAATTGCGAACCCTTTCCTCCCCGCTTTCCTTTCCTCATACCCTGGCGGTCCTTTTTGAGTCCTCCCCATTCCCCCCCCTACCCCCCCCCCCCCCCCCGATTTTTCCGTGACCTTTTTTTTCTTTGCTTCGTCCACGAGGCCACCTGTCCCTCTTTCCCCCCCCCCTGGAAGTTGGTTTTTGCCAGTCCTAGACGGTTGGAAGTTTGTCGAGTTGCCTCCGAAATTGCCGACTTTTCAAATCGAGGCTTTTTTTCCCCTGAGCGACAACTGACAACATAAGTTTCCCCCTATGATCTTTCCCCCGATTTCATGGCAAATGGATTTTTTAGCTCAACTTACCCTCTTCCCCCGCTTCTTCCTTGTAAGAAGGTTGTTAACACCTTTTTTTGCGACTTTGCATCTTTCCCTCCTGCCCTTTTTGGCTGGTCTTCGTTTCTCGCCGCTCTTTCTACATTTAGTGTAAAAGTTCTTCTTTTTTTTGTTTTTCTCAAATTTCGCATTTTGTCAAACCACCAAGTAATTTTTTGCTTTCCCCTTCCAAATCAGATCCGCTGTATCCCCTTTTTTTTTGGCCCCTCCCCTTGCCCCTTGTTCCCTTTGAAACTTGAGCCAGTTTTTGGTGCTTTTTTTTTTTTCAAGACCCCCCCCTTTCCTGGTGATGGAGACTAGCAGTGGATTGCGGGGGTTTGCACCCCCTCCCCACCTTTTTTTACCTCCCCCCCCTGCGCCTTTTTTTTTCTTGCAAGCCTTTAGCGAATTGTGTTCCTTTTTTTCCCCCCCCTGGTTCCTTGATTGCAAGGCCCAATTATGCTTTTTACCAGGAGTTTTTTTTTTTCTTCATCTTCCATTCCTTGTATTACTCCTCCAAACGGGGTCACTTTTTTCCTTCTTCCTCTCCTCGTCGTTGAGTCAACTGATGTTTGCGTTTCCTTTGTTACGGTGCAGTTTTTTTTCCTTTTTTCTTTCCCCCCGCCAGTTCTTTTCTTCTTCCTTTCGCTTGTCCCGCCGCCAAGAGACTCCCCTCCCCGTCGACCTTCCTAAGACACTTGTAGCCGGGTCCCCCTTAACCCCCTGCCCCTTCTACCTGGGCGTCCTTCTGAATTATTACCGGTTCCAGGTCGGGTTTGAAGTTTTTTTTCCCTGCTCTTTCTTCGCTGGCATCCCACCAGTTTGCGGAACACCCAATAGTCGCAGACTCTTCTTCTCGTTTCTATGATTTTAATCCTTTTGTCCCCCCTTCCAAAACCACAACCCCCCTCCCCCCCCTATTTTTTTTTTTTTCCCCCCCTCCTTTTCGCCCCTGCTAACCGTCTGGATGAGTTTGCCTCAA
>Ga0179593_1663180_pt1 | contig 13510 bp, 10 predicted proteins | sample CZODoug2_1_08_16_FD_185931 | JGI IMG/M metagenome (GOLD analysis project Ga0179593, IMG submission 185931) | Vadose zone soil fungal communities from Angelo Coast Range Reserve, California, USA - CZODoug2_1_08_16fungal (PacBio error correction) | ecosystem: Environmental > Terrestrial > Soil >... | reverse complement strand
GGCTTTTCTCCGGCCGGCTGTTCTTCCTACCCTTCTTTTCTTTTGTTTCTCGATCCTCCTTCTTCTCTGACTTGGTCTTGATTGTAATTGTCGGTTCCGGTTACGCTTTGGCCTTTTTACTTTTTGCGATCTGTCTTTTCTGGGGCGATTCGTACAACCTTTGGACGAATCTTTTTCCCTTCCCTGGATAGGTTCCGCGCCTTTTTTTTCTTTCCATCGACCTTGTTCTTCTCGCCAGAATTTTCTTTCCCATCCTTACCTCTGTTTTTCTCTTTGCTATGAAAGACCATGCACTTTTTTCCAATTTTTCGAACAAAAGCAGCGAGGAAGAGCCAGTCGATTCTTTTCCCCCTCCTTTTGTTTCTAACCGTATGGATTCTCATTTCAACGATCTCTGCCGAGTTATTTCTTTTTTCTCCCCTGTAAGAGAAGTTGGTCTAGATAGAAGGTAAATGGCTAATAACCAACCCCTTTTCCTCCTTTCTCCTTTTTCCCGCGCCAATCTTCCTTCATTCTGGATTCGAAAAGTTATCGTCGGACTCATCTCTCCTTTTTTCGAGCTCTTGTCTCATCTCCTTAGATAGGCTTTTGATAGTTTTTCTCAGATTTGTTGAGGGAGTTCCCACCCGATAATGAAAACCTCACTCTGGAAACTGTCATGATATCCCTTCCCTTCACAGAAACCGTCTTTTTTTACATTCCCCTTTTCATCCGCACCGAGTAGGACAAGTCCTAGGTTACTATGAAAGTCATTTCCCCCATATCTTATGTAAGACGTTTAAGCTTTTCCATTCGGGTGTCCGGTCTACTCTTACCCCGCTAACGCTGACATTACCGCGCTCGGAATTTGTCCCTTTCTCATCAGTATGTTCGCGACTCTTACCAGGCGTTCGGTATTAGCTTTTGGGTTTCCCCTTGATAAGGTTGATTAGCTAAGATAGCGACCGCACTGTTCCCCCCCCATTCTTCATACATGGGCCATCCTTCTTTTTGTAGTTGAGTTTCTCGGCCCCATCTTCGTTCTCTTCCCCCCCTGAGTACTTTGTGAATTTAATGAGTTGAGTCCGCCCCGACGATATGTTTTCCCCTCCCTACACCCGCCGAGTGATTTTACTTTTCCCGAGGGTCGCGCGGGGGTGGCGAGTCTGGGCTCCCCCTTTAATACTAAAGTTTTCGTGGGAAGAGAATACATAGGGTTCCGTCCGCCGGCCGCCTCTTTATTTTCCGCCCCACAAGCGGATACCCCATTCCCTGTCCTTCAAGGGATTTGATCTTTCCAGGAAGCTTGTTGCACTCTCTGCGTAGGACTGGTAGCAACCTTCGCTTTGACCCCAAAGTGAGGGTTTCTCTTTTTCCCGCACCCCCCCTTCCCTCATCGCTCCCTTCTCCGTTTCAGTCCGCTGGAACCCCCTTCCCCGTTAACTTAGTTTCCCTAAATCCCTGCAACATGACCCACAAGGTAAAGATGGTTCCTCTTTTGGCACCTGCCCTTCACCCTTTGCAGAAATCCTGCGCTGGAACGGTGGACTCCATCGCCCCCCGTATCCCTATAGGTTCCCCATTGATATATATTTATCCTCCTTTCGTTGGTTGTGCTATATCACCGAGAACTTTTTGTCCGAACGTGTTTTCTCGGTCGTCGTCTGCTTTTTCTTAGGCCTTTATTTTCCCCCTGATTTGGATCTGAAGGGAAGGTTACCCTTTTTTCAACTGGCGTCGACGGTGAGAGACCTGGGATTTTTTTTTTTTTTCCCTGTGTGCGTCTTAACTCCGGTTATTTTTCCCTCGAAAGAAGCGTCTTTTTTTTCCCGTTCCTCCTTTCTTCTTCTATATTAGGATTTTTCTGAATTCTCTCCCCCCCTGGGTGTCTCGGTCATATACTGCGCCCTTGCTCCATGATTGTTTAGTCGGTCATGCCCTTTGCCGGACTCGTTTCTCTTTGTGTCTTCCGGTTTTTCCCAGACGATGTTGGAGGAATGACCTGCCTCACCTTTTTTCCCGGAAGAGCTCCGGCGCGACGGAAACAGGTTCTGTCGCGTCCTTTTTGGCAACCTTGGTTGAACACTTCTGGACGTCCCACCCCTTCTGCCTGCCCCCGTGAACTCCCCTGCGCCCCCCTCACGGCCAAAGTCTTGACCAGGTTCTTTTTTTTCCTTGTTCTGATGTAACTAACTTTTTTCCCTGGACCCCGATTCCGAGTCATCCTCAAGGATCTTCTCCTCCCCAAATCGATGTTTCTGTCCCTCCTTACAACTTCTCCTTTATCCAAGTATTCTGAAAAGAATGAGGAATTGGGAAGGATGACTTTCAGCATTTTCCGACAAAGTTCCTCTCAGGACTTTCCTCCGTTCTCCCTGACGTCGATTCTCCGGGCTCCTTATTTGTCAGGTTTCCATCGTCCCTCCTTTCCCAGCGGAGATTCTGGACCGGACCCCCTCCCTCCTTCGGGCCACGTCTTTCCCCCCTCCTGCTCCTTCCCCCACAGATCTTTTTTTGAGTTTTTTTTCCATGAGTAATCTAAACATATTGATACTTTCTTCAATCCGGGGGACTGAGGAAATTTTTCTTTCCTTCCGCCTGCTTTGCCCAGGAGTGCTTGGATTTTTGCACCATTATCTTTTCTACCCTAATCAGAAAGAATGAGCCGAAGCATTTTTGGGTCCAAGGACATAAGCTTCGCGCGCCCCTGCTTCTAACTTTCTGATCTCGACGTTCTCGGTTGAAAAAATAGCGCCTTCCTCTTGGACTTGAAGTTTTCTTACTCCTTTTTGACGTCACTTTTATCTTCTTCGACTGGCCTCAGAATTTTCTCTGAGATTAAAACGTTCATGAAGCCGTCCCAGAGGGTTTCAAAGATGGAGCTTGGTTCCCCCCTGTACTGGAGGACAGCTCCTCACGATGGTCCTTCTCTCACGGCTTCTTCTTTTGTTTTCTTTTTGTTTTTTCCTTGATAAAGAGCTTATTCGAGAAGATGCAGTCAGATGCGATTTCTCTTATTTCCCGAAAACCATGCGCCTCCCAGACACTTTCGCCTCCCTAGCTCCACGATCCGGGCCCTTACTCCGACTTTTAAAATCCCTCCTCCCTTAGTAGTCCTGGTTGACGGAAGTATTTCCCCTCCCATCCTTTGATCGGGATCGCTCCTTCTTATTTTCCCTTTCTACTGCAAAGGTCGTCCATTCCTCCTCCCCTTTTACCAACGGAAAGTTGATATTATATTCTATTGTAGAGACATTCGGTGGCGGTTTTTTTTTTTTTTTTTTTTTTTTTCATTGTGATCCTTTTCTCCCCTTTTTGAACAATTAGGAGTGTATCCTCTCCCTCTTGGACTGGTTCGATAGCTTAGCGGGGCCTTATGTTCCTTTTGAAGAATTCAGGTATTTTTTCAGATTGAGTTTCGCCGAGCTTATTTGATGTCGGGGCTCTTCTTCCGGCCGTTCATATGCATGTTTCGCGAGTATTTCTTTCTCCTCCTTTTGTTTTTCTTCCCTCGGATTCAATCTTCTTGTAGAGGTATTATGATTTTCCGACTTTTTTCTTCTGTACAACCCCTAAACCCCTTGTGAAGGTACCATGGGGGTTTTTTCCATCGTTCATGATTTCCTCCCCTTCTTATATTTGCCCCTTTCTTTTTTTACCCGTTTCCAGTTTTTTTTTAGATTTTTGAAGATCGAGTCATTTCTCCGCGACAGAGAATTCCTTTCGTCTTCTTCCCGTCCGCCCCACGCTCGGCCCTCAACGGGATTATTTTTCGATGGTGATATTTGCCTAGAGTGCTTTCGTCGAGAAGGTTTGAGGAGCTTCTGATTCTGAGATTCTGGCAAGAGAGCGGTTGATTTCGACCCGATCCCCCTTTAAAACCTCCAACGCGGACAATTTTTGCACTTTTGTTTACCTCTGCTGTTTCAGTACGAAGGACATTTAACTTTTTTTCCTGGGTCCCCCTTGCTGATTGTTTGAGTATTCTCAGCAGGAACTCATCTTGGATGTGGGCCGCCGCCTCTTGCAGCTTTTACGTAGGATGTTTTCATGTTTAGACTCTCCCTCTTCGCTCGATCCCTCAGACAGCCGGAAAGACCAGTCCTTGCTCTCTAGCTCATCTCTTCGTCCCGCCTGTCGCCGGTCGGTTTTTTTTTTGACCCAACAGCATGTTAAGTGGACTCTTCGCAAGCTTTCTCCCCCTTCTTCTCCCCAGCTCTAGGATTTTCTATGTGCAATTCCGTATTTTTCCATCCCCCTCGTATGGAGTAAAAAACTTTCCTACGTCAAGGAGGCCGTGCCCTGTTTCCTTCACAGCCGAATTCCTTCCGGGGCTTTCTTGCCTTAGGTAACAAGTTAGATGGGTTTTCGTATTTCTTTCCTCCTTTTTTTCCTTTATCTTCTTGCACGGGACCAGATTCCTCGCTTCGTCTTCGCTCTAAAGCCCCCGATTGACGAAGCCTCTGAGGCCCTACACCTCCTTTCCAGGCCCGGGGGACTACCCCTCCCCCGGCCTGCTCCGCTTCCACGCAGGGTAACCTCGCATTTCTTGTATTTCCCTTTCTATTCCGACTACACAAATTGGCGCCCTATATGATCACTATCTCCCATAAGATCGAGCCCAGGTCAAGTCGAGTCCTTACTTTACCCTTCTCCTACATGGTTCCCCCCCCCCCCTCACCCTCCATCACCCCACGACTTTTCCTCTTCTCATCGTTCTACCACTTCTGCAGTATCCTTTTTTTAGACGGTGCCGTCCTCAAGAAAACACTCATGATGCTGGGACTTTCTCCCTCTCACTACTGTTAGAATTTTTTACCACATTCTCTAATAACTTTGGCTTTTTGCGTAAGTCACAGAACAGAGTTCATGAGTTTCTAGGTCGTTGTTAGTCTTTTTTTCTTCCCTTTTTCCTTTCCACGGCGAAGTTCTCTGGAGGGGTCTTTGCTTGCAACCCGGGAGTCGGTTTCGGCTTTCATGTCCCGATTTTTTGACTTCGATTGTTTCTCCTTTTTTATTCGTTTTCGAGAGCTTAGGAAGACCCCCCTCCTTGGCGGGTGTCACAATGACTATTACGCAAATCTGTCTTTCCTTATAATATTTCCTGCCTGCTCTGGATGGCCTTGGCCCTGGCGGACTCGGTCTGTTGTCTCAGGCGCCACTTTGTTTGATGACTTGGTCGCTGCTGTCCTTTCCCTCTTAGGCCCTTCCCCTTTAGTCCCCGCGGTCTTTCTTTTGCCTGCCCCTCATGGGAGAGAAAATTCCTGACTCCGTTCCCCCCCTTAGCTCCCCCCTTCCCTTTTAACGACCCCTCGACGCCTCCTCTTTCATGGAAGGCGGCCTGTTTTTTTTTTTTTGACACCCCAAATCAATCTAATTAGCGAGGTCCCTGTAACCTTCTTCCTATTCTTCTCTCCTGACTTTTTCCTTCCAGTCTCGAATTCAACCGAGTGATGAGGATGGGGCCGTTCAATCGGGACGGTTCTGTTTAGTTTTCATTCTATTTCCCCTCCTTACCGGAATTTGCAGGAACCACTCTTCCTTTCTGAAATCTTTCCCTCCTTTTTCTCCCCTCCGGGCTCCAATTGATTAAGATTTTACAGTCTGCCGTTAATGGAGATAGGCATTCGATTATTCCGGCAAAACCGGCCTGTGTCCTTGAACAGCCCCTTTTTTTTTTTCTCCTTCTTCTGGAGAGGATCTTTTGCGCTACGCCTTTTCCCCTGGATTTCCTTGACCTGGTACTCGAGTTTTCCGGTTTTCTTCAGGGTCTTTGTGAACGTCCTTAACCTTGAGGGTTTTCTTTTTGAGCGTTTTTCATTTTTGTTTTAGACATCCCCCAGTCGCAGCCTCGTTTAAACACCCTCCCCTCCTCCAATCCTTCTCCACTCGTCCTATTATGGCTAGTCAGGTCGGTTGAAAATCTAACCCCCTTCCTCCTCCCTTCCTCCTTTTGCTTTCCTTCTCTTTTCTCGGTCCTTGGAAGGATACTGGGGCTCATCCTGGTGATCGCTTCGCTGCGTTTCTCCACCCCTCGTACGTGGGGAATATCGTTTGAACGCTTCTTTTCTCTTCCCTTTTATACTCTTTGCCACCTTTTTCCTCTCCTCCTGTCAATTGCGCTCTTTTCTTCCCGTCTTGTCTTTTCCTCCCCTTTAAGAGAAGTCCGAAATGAGGCGAGATGGAAGGAGTTTTAGGTTACTCACCCGGATTGATTTCCCCCCTGCCCGCCATGCTCTGGGCACCTGCTTTTTTTCTCCTTCATGCGCCGTAATGGCGTGCAAAGCTGGAGTCCTAATAATCCCTGGTCTAAAAAAGTCTTCAAGGAATCTTTTTGTCCCTCCCTTACCACTTCTTCCCTTTTTTTCTTTTTTCGCGGGAAGGGCCACGTACGATTACCCGAATGGGGGCCTTCCTTTTCACTTCCGCACCTGCGACTTCCCCCTAAAAGAGGGATCATATTTACTCTCCTTGTTGTGTTGAGTTTGATACTCTTTCGTTTTTTTTTTAAGGTCGTTCCGGCATTCTCCTCTCTTCAAGAGCAGTCGAGGTCAGATGGTGCTTGCACTTCCGTTCCGCTTTGGTAAAACCTTTTTTGCTGAGGTCGGTTGTTTTTTATGTTAGTCTTCCCTTGTTCCATCTTCTTTTCTTCTTCTTAAGGGTCTTTTTTTTTTCAACACTCCGCGTTGCTTTTTGCAATCTCGCCACCTCGCGGTGCCTTTCCCCTCAGTAAAAAATTACAGTTCCCCACCTCCCCCCCAGTATCCTATTCTTCTTGGTAGTCTTCTCGGAGGTCTTTGTACTGTCGATTTCTCTCCATCGTTCCTCCCTTAGTACAGGTCGTGGGTTTTGGGCGAACCGCTAGGTGGAGCTAGATAAGAAAGGTATTAGAAAGGGAACTTTTTTGAACTCATTTTCTCCCCCTTCCCTCGACCCCCTTCCATTCCCCCCCTCGTTGATTTCTTTTTGGTTGCACCGAAGACCAAGAATCGCTTCGTCTCTGTATTTCCGTTTTGTCTGTCTAATGGATAGGTTGTCCCAGACTGCGCTTTCTTTCCTTCTTTCGTTTTTTCTGTTAAAAGAGGAAGCCTGTCTTGCGTTTTCGTCAGGGCCGACAGATCATTTATGACTCCCCGGTTCCTCAGGGGTTTTCAACGTTTTCTTCTATCGGTTTCTTCTCTTCTTTTCTTTACGGTTTTTTCATCTTGGCTGCCCACGTTATTTTCATATTCGTGCCCCCCTGGTGTACCCTTTTTGAAATTTTTCCCACTCCCGTACTTGCCTGTCTCCTTTCCCCTCCGTTTTAAAGAGCGAGCAGTTCCTTTTCTATCTATTTTTTTTTCTTCCCCTTGCCGACTGTCTCGGGAGAATCGTGTTAAGAAAAGTCATCCAGGGCGGACATTTTCTATCCTCCTCTCCTCCGCGACCCCCATTCCCCTTTTTTTCCACATCAGGAGGAGATGGGAGTTTTTCGAAAACGTCCGGTTCCAGGCCCGTCCCTCCATGAGTGGTGACCCAGGAGGTGATTTCCCCCTTTCTGAAGCATCTCTTTCCCTCCCTTGCACACCCAAAGTGGCGCGTTCGTCGCCAGTCGTTCAACGGGGGGTCTTGGTGGCGACTTCCTCGATTTCATTTAACCGGCCGGCCAGTCGTATTCTCCTTCACATTCTTTGTTTTTTTTTTTTTTTTCTTTTCTTCCTTTTACAATGTTTCCTCTCTTCGCCCTTCCGTTTTCCCCTCTCCCGAGCCGGCAGGGCCAGGTTTTTACATGAAAGGAGGAGGCTCATCTGGTCTGTCTCTCATTCCTTGTCTCCCCCCTGAGTGAACTTCCTTCCCCCCCCTGTTGTCGAACCCTCCTCTGACTTCTTCCCCCTTTTTTCCGACCTCTCCGAGCGTACCTCTTCTGACTGCAGTACATTACAGTTCAGTCAAGCCTCCCTTTGTGCCCCCCCCCTTCTCCCTTTTAACTTCGATTTAAAGACAGGTTAATAGGACTTCCCTGCCCCCGTTGCTTCCTCCTGCCAGAAAGGCCTGCGGGCTTCGTGAGAGAGTAGGTCCCTCCCCCCAAGTTTCTTTTCTCTCTTTTTTTCCCACTTCCTCTTTCTATCCGTTGTTGTTGCAGTTCCTTTCGTTGTGGAGGAGGTGGGCTGACTCGTAAGCTTGCCTTCCTTTTCTCTTGGTCGCGTCCCTCCTTTCCTTGTTTTTTTTTTTCTAACATGTAGGGAACCGGGATGCGATCTTTGTTGGGTTGGCCTTGCGGATTTGAGAGGTAGTTGAAGATGACCCCCCTTTTTTTCGCGCTCTATTCGTCGTTCCTATCTGCTTTTTTTTATTCCACCCCTTTGGTCCTGGTTCCCATATAAAGCGTGTTTTTTAAGCATCATGAGGCCCCCTCTCTTTTCCTTTAGCCTTCCTTTTTTTTCCACCCAATGGAATAGGGTGGTGTCGTTCTGCTCGTTTTTTGATTCCCTTTTCCCTGCGAAGCGCGTTCTCGATTTTTTCCTTTTACCCAGATCTTTCTTTTCTCCTCTTTCTGGCCTCCCTTGGAGTTCCTTTTTTCCCCTGTTTCGCCGGCATCTTCTCCCTTTGACCAACCTGTTGATTTTGCAGTAAGTGCCTCTTGCCTTTTTGTTCCTTTTGCTTGTCCCCCACCTAAGGCCTGTGAAAGGAGGGACGGTCCGCAGAACTACTTGATTTGAGTCTCCCCTCCCTCACCTTCTTTTATGCTACCGGCTATGGCGACTTTTTTCCCCCCCCCCTCCGCCTTGCTTTTCATTTTTTATTTCTGTCATTGCTGGGACTTTTTAGTCTTGAGAGTTTTTTCCTCTTTCCCCCCAGTCATTTATATCTCCCAGGAACCACGCCCAGAGAGACTTCGGAAGCCGAATGAAGTGCCTTTCCCCCTTACCTTATCTTTTTCGCCCCCCAGCTCCGATTTTTGAGGAAGTGTCTCGATTTGAGATGCATTCTTCTGTGACCGTCCCTAAGGTAGCCTGATTCCATCTCCTTCTTTTTTCGTCCCCACCTTCCCCTATAAAGGATTTATGCCGTTCGGTCCTTATTGTATTTTTGGCCCCCGAAGAACCCCGTTTATTTTTTCAGCTAGAATTTTAAGGAGGCCTGACCCTAATTTCTTTTTCTCTTTTGGCCCTTTTTCTTTAATGAGCTAGGGGCCCAGTGTGTCGGTTTTGCTTGACCACTTTCATAGGTTCAGATAACTCCAGAAAGATTATGAACGTCGGGAACACCCCTCTTCTCCTGACTCCTTCCTTTACTTCCTTTTTTCCTTAGACGCTTTTGATCGTCGGCTTTTTTTTTCACCTCCCACATTCGACGAATAATCTATGATGGCTGAGAGGTACCGTAAGCCCTGAAAGGTGTTTTCTCGGTCATCATTTTTCCTCTACTTTTAGTGCTTCTTGAAGGTTACTCCCCTGCCTTCCCCTCCTTTGTTCCACTCCCTTTCCCGATGGAGATTATCTGAACTTTATTCGATCCAGTAACACCTTCCTGTTTCCTCTTTCTTTTTGTGAATACATAGCGTTCCAGTGGTTTTTCCTCGGTCTTTTGGGTAGTGCCAGAAGTGAAAAAGAGAATCTTCATAGGATCTTGCTCTTTCGGATTTCCCCCTCCAGGATGGGACCCGAACTCAATTCCCGTTCCATCTCTTGGGACCCCCCTCACGTTGAGAATATCTCTGCCCCCAGGCGTTAAGCTCCTCTTCTAAATTTGCCTTTACCCCCCTTCCGCCCCCCCCGCCTTCCTGACCCCTCCCCTCTTCCGGATGGCAAGTCTTGAACCGGTCGAGGCTCGTTTTCCCCCCAGTCGATTTACCCCTTCCTTTGTTACCCCATTGTCTTCCATTCTAACTAGAACTTCCCAATACCCTGCTCTTCCTCTTCTTTTCTCCATACTCCGTTTTTGGTTTCTCTTCTCCTAAGAGTGTCGTGTGTTGTTATCGTCCGGACTGGTCCTTTCCTGCCATGGACCTTGCTTGTAAATTCCTGACAGGCTTTTCTTCCTTTCCTCTCGCTAGCCAGGGACGTCTTTGCCGACTCGGTTTCCTCTTGGTCGCGGAGGATTCGTCCTTTTGCTGTCTGTTTTTGGCCTCCTTTTCCTTGTCATGTGTTATTATGAATTGATTTTTTTTTTCTTTCTGCCCTTTTCTTTTGTTGTCCCCCTTCTTTTCGGAGCTCTCTTGCCCCTTCTCAAACTTCTTTGCGATTGTTTTTTTTAAAAGGCCCCCTTTCCCCTTCCTCCCCCACCCCCGAGAATCAGAGATTTAGAGAATTAAGAACTTGCTTTTTCTTAGTATATTCTTCCTTATACTCTTTCACCGATTATGCCACAAGGTCAACTTCTTTTTTAGCCTAAGATTTTTTCCTCTCTCTAGCGGTATATCCGGTCACTTGTAGCTAACAGCTCCCTTAAGAGTCCCCGCTCCAGGCATCCCCCTTCTTTTTGGATTTTTTTTTGTGCGTTGAACTCCCTCCCTTTCTTTTAGTGCTCCCCCCCTCTGACATTACACTGGTTACGCTGAGGTATTTGATAGTTGATTTTTTTTCGATCTTTTTTGCTTTTCTGGATTGTCTTTCTTCCCGTATGTTAACCACCTTTTTGCCTCACAGATGGACCCCTTCCTTGGCAAATGTCCCTTCCGTCAGGTCGTCCCCTCCGCCGTTCCCCAACTATAATGTCAACGTTTCTGGGAACAAGAGTAGCTCCCTCGGTTTTCGAGTCCTCCCCTAGATTCAAGGCCATTAATTGGCCTCGATCCCCGTCTGCTGTCCGCCCACTCCTGGTCCGCAATCGTTCCCCTGATTGGACTTTCCTCTATACCCTTTCCCGCTCCCCTCCCTTTTCCCTCCTCCTTCAACATGGAAACCGAGGCATTTTGAATTACTTCTGGCAGTTCCTGTCCTCCCTTAGGCTCTCCTTCGAGGATGTGGGGAGAAGCTTGCACATTTGTCTCCCCCGAGTTCCCTTTTGTTCCTGAGTCATTTCGCATAAGACGGCTCTAAATAGGCATCATCCTTCATCCACCTGCATCAGATGGCGACTTCGGCCAGTGGAAAGGTCCTTGGTTCAGGACCCCCCTTTTTTAGGAGTTAGAAATCCTTTTCTGATGATGACAGCGTCTTCTGTTTTTTTTGTTTGCTTTGAGATTTTCTGGATGAAGCTTTGGTCCTGTCCAACACTTTATCACCTGCTTCGCCATTTTCAAAGAGGGGGTCGGCCTTTTTTTGGAGTCTGCCCTTTAAGGAACGTTTCATCTTCCTAGGAGGCCTTTCATATGATCTCATAGAGTTTTTTTAAGTCAGTGGCCTCTTTCTAGCCCTCGCTTTTTCGACTCTGTCCTCCCTCTCTCCTGCCGTCTTAAGGCCCAAGTTACTTGTCACTCCAGGAACAGTCCCGTCCCTCTCTTTTCCTTAGGGTCCCACATTCTGAAGTCCGCATGGAAAATGCTTTTCCTCTTCACATGACACCCCCGGAGGGCGTGTCTATTTCCCTCTGATCTCTCGACGACAGCGTCACCCTTTCCCTCAACTCTTCCCCTCAGGTTCCCCCCCCCCCTCTCCCCCGTCACGAATGGTGAACAACCCCAACCTACCCCAATCCCTGTTCTCACCTGCGGGATTTAGTTCAAAGTACCACTCTCCTCGGCGCACTTCCCGAAAAAGTTCCCTTCCTCCTGCCGGAGCCGTTCCTCTTTCTTACCCATTTGAAAACAGTTATTCCTCTATGCTGGTCCAAATCTCTCCTTTCTTCTTTTTTTTCCTTTTTTTCCTTTCCCTTTTTTGTTGTTGAGAAGACAGATTAGTTGAAAAATCTCAGACTCGTTTTGGTTCGCTGGTTTCCTCTTTTTTCAGTCGCCGGTATCTTCAGACCGTTTAGGGCTTTTCCTCTTAGCATGCAAATTTCCTTTAACTTGTTTCCGGCCTGAAGGTTGAAGAGCAGTTCGGTTTGTTGGGGTTCCCCTTTGAACGCGTTCTGTTTTCCAGGAAGTCCTCTTCTCTTGTTCGTATCATCTTTCTTTCACTCTTTTTAGTTAGGGGAATATCGTCCCACATCCTGGGGTTGTAGGCTTTCCCATATAACGCCAGTTGCCCTCCCTTCTTACTCATACTGAGTTGCCCTCGATGGTTGCCGTCTTTTTTTCTTTTTAGAAAATGCCCTGGGCTCCTCGGTCTAGGTTTTGTAGAGGAGGACCGTTGAGAGCCCGTCTCAACATTTTAAGAAGAGGCCTTCTTTGCTTCGACTTCCCCGTTAGTCCATTGGTCTCGACCCGGATCCCGGCCCCTTCGCTCCGCTTCCACCCGGCGTGACCCCTGAACGCCGCGCCGAAGCCCTTTCCTGTTAGGAGGGAAGTGGCGTAGCACTTTTGTCGCCTTTTCCCCTCCTCCTAGGGTTCCTTTCACAGTAAGGTCTTGGGATCTCCTCCTCTGGGCCTGACCCGGCATTTCCATCATTGCTAAACTAGAAATCTTTTACTGGTCCCACCTGGATGATGACTTTGGCCGGCAATTTGACGGTTGCGTTTTCTTCTCCCTCCACCCGTCCGATTTGACCTGAAAAATTTTTCCTCCCCCTGGTTAGGCCGAGATGAGCAGGTTCTTCCAGGAACTGCATCATGTTCTCAAGGTACAGGTACGAGGGCCAAGGTCCTCTTGCTTGTAGCTGCTCTTTTTCCCGGTTCCCAAGCCGACGTGCAAAAACTCTTACCCGGCGGGGCGGCCCATCAGACCAGAATATGGGCGGATGAGGTCATGAGGAGAATAGCTACCCTAAGCTGGCGTACGCCTTTCCAAGGCTGCACTCTCCTGTACTTCTAGTGTGATCGTGTTTTTTTCCTTCCGTATGTCTCAGGACGGCTTATCGTGGGAGCAGGGATGGGTCCGACTCGCAGCAGCGCGCCTCCCTATTTGAACAGATCTGCTCCCGAATCTTTTCTCCCCCCGCTTCCCTTCCCCTTCCCTTTTTTTTAGTTCCCAACGAGCCGTTCGGCGATCCTCCGGACGGAATCGGCCAATTGATGACTGGCGCTCTGCGTAAGGGAATCTAGGCGGTACGGGGAGCTCCTTTTCCTTCCCGAAGACACCTTTCTCTTTCCTGCCTTCCCGGCGCTTCTTCTCACCAACTAATGTGATGGGAAGACTGAAAATCATGACGAGCCGCTAAGTCAAAAACCTTTCTGTTGAAGATGCGCTCTCTCCTTCTGTTTTTCTTGACTGGTGCCATAGCACCTCTATCAGAGCAGCGTCCGAGGCGCTCGGGCCGAAACACGAGGGATAACGACGACCTACTGCTTGGAAGCCGCTCCTGGACCCCACCCTCCTCTATTCTCTCTCCTTCTCCTTCCCTTCTACTTCAAGGTTGCCAATGGTACAAAGCGGCTTTTTTTCAGTCGGCCAAAAGCCGTCTCACGGCTGGCCATGCGATCGACCCAGGTCCGCCCCGGCGCGTGGCACTTCTGTACCCCTCCTGAATGGGGCCCCTTTGTCCTGAAGAAATTCGAACCGACAACTGAAAG
>Ga0179593_1540961_pt1 | contig 13510 bp, 14 predicted proteins | sample CZODoug2_1_08_16_FD_185931 | JGI IMG/M metagenome (GOLD analysis project Ga0179593, IMG submission 185931) | Vadose zone soil fungal communities from Angelo Coast Range Reserve, California, USA - CZODoug2_1_08_16fungal (PacBio error correction) | ecosystem: Environmental > Terrestrial > Soil >... | reverse complement strand
CACGAATATCGTAATAATATTTGCTCTAATTTTCTCTTCCGTCTTTTTGGCAACCGGAGGATTCTCTTCCCCCGCCACCTCCCCATTCGATTACCACGTCTCTCCCCCCGTAGGGCCACTTCTTTCTTAATGGTTTTCCTCTAGTCCTCCTCGTCGGATTGTCTCCCCCCCTGGCCTCCTCCACTGAGAGGCATTGGTTAAAGGACCAAACCCTTTGATCCCCCCCTTTTTACGACTCCTGTCTCACTCTCCCTTTGCTCTAGAATTGCGCCATCTCTTGTGTGGAGACACGGCTTGAAGCTTGTCCCCATGGCTCCCGTTAGTCCCTCCTATAAAGGGCCTGCTTATCTATCTCGTCGGTTGCTGGATTTTCTTCCTTCAAGATGTCCCCTTACCTCCCATGGCTTGCGTAGGTGTTTGCCTTTCCGATGGCACTGATGACCCCTAGTAATAGTTACCATAGCAAGTGGGCGGGTAAAGGGACTTTTTGACAAATCTGACCTTTGGAATTCCCTCTTCCTTCCGCTCCTGCCCTGCCACTTTTTTTTGACCACCTAGAAGGTTCCTCCATATCTCGTTTTCTGCTCCTCCCCCCGGAAGTTTGCCAAGATGTTGTATCGACCTTTTCTGCTCCTCCCCCCTCAAGCTCGAAACCTCTTTTTGACCTTCTCATGAACGACGCGTGGCAAAGTGTGAAAATATGATTGCCTACATTCAGGCTTCTTGGTTCCGGTTGAAACAACCCCCCCCTCGAGTAGAATTGATCCCTTGGTCGCGGGAGATTAAGCAGGAACCTTTTGACCCTCCCTCCCAAGAGTCTTAGATCTGTTACATCCGCGCCAATTTGAACCCCTTGGGATCTCATCAAAGGAGTTGCTCCCCACTTCTTTGCCTTCGAAACTGCAGGCCTCCCTCCTTCTGAAACGACATTCCTGCCCTGTCTCCTCAGTGAGAACAATTTGAAATGAAACAGGATGATCCCCAGTTCCCTTCGTCGAGCGGCTCCTTCCACTAGTTTTCTTTTTCCTTCCCCCCCTTTTTTCGGCCCCTCCCTTTTTTCCTGTGCCGACCAGGTTCCTTTTCCACATTAGGAGTTCAACGACTCCAATTGCCGCGTCTCCACCCTCTCCCCCCGAATTTTTACTCCCTTTCCGCCTTTCTCCGCATGCGGGGGTGGTTTTTCAATGGTGACGAGATTTTTCGTGGTGCTAGACAGGTTTTCCCATCTTTTCCCTTCTTTGGCCCTTTTTTCTAGATAGGACAGGTAAGAAGTCCCCCCCCCCCCTTCATGGTAACTTTTTGAGGACATCTCCCCTCTTAGGAGGACACTTTTTCCTTTCCCCAATGAGACGCATTGGCGCTCTTAAGGAAGCTGGTGAAAGCTCTCCCCCGATGTGACGGGCTTGTGAGCCTGGAGACTTCCCCCCAAAATTTTTTTCCTATTAACAATCTCATGAGCTTCTTTTTCCTTCGTTCAGTAGATATCCGTTTTCTTCAGGTTCACCCCCCCCCCTCGTCAACTTTCCCCCATCTCTGGAATACCCCAGCGTACATTGCCTTGTATCGCGCTGCACTGCAGAGAGCTTCCCCCCTTAGGAAACAGCTGGCAATCATCGACCGAGTTCGTTTCCCCTTTCCTCCCTGGCCCTTCGCCCTTCGTGTGCCGGCTTTTGCCTCCGAGAGAGACGCGAGGATCTGCAGAGAAATTTGGGTGAGACCTTTTCTCCCCCCTACGGCTTTTTTAAGACATCCTCCCTTGGTCACGGACATCCTTTCCACGTGTCGGTCCCTTTCCTCCTTTTTGCGGAAATAGTAAATCTTTGAAGCCCCTTTCAACACGATCGCTGCAACCCTTCATCCCCTACTTGTCATAGTTCTGAGCTCCCCTAGCCCCCCCCCTTCCCCTGAGAAAAAGATCTCCCCCCCATGACAGCTTTCTTCCCAATCTTAACTTTGGCCACGCCCTTACCCTTTTTGGAGCGCTTTTTTTGAAAGAAACCCGGTGACTTTCTCGATGCAGGACCCCCTGCAAGGATACCTTCTTCTAAATATAGACAAGACGCTCAACTCTTTTGGAGGCGCCGCAGTGATATTATCTCTTTCTTTTTTGTAATGAGTTGGCGACCCCACGCCGCCTTCCCTCATCAGCTTCTCTTCCCATTTCCTAGCAGCGACTAACGTTGGAGCAGACGCGATTCGACGTCCTCTTTTAGAATAATCGTTGTTGTGTTGATGGAGAGAACAGAGTCAATTCTCCCCCTTTGTGTCGTTTTTTTTTTTCCTGGCTGCTTTTTCACCTCTCTTTCTTCTCTCGGGTACTCCGTTAGGCTTTCCATGGCGCGCGCGTCGCCAATTCCTTCTTCCTCGAAGATAGAGAAAGATCCACTGCCTTCTTCCCACCTCATCGGGATTTTGAGAGTTGGTCGTAGTTCCTTCTCCTTTGGTTACATCTTATCCTCCCTCAGTCACCTTTCTCCTTCTGCCTCTTTTTTGACCCGGGCCTTCTCTTTGGGAGGAGCGGGGGCTCTGTTTTTCCCGAAAATGGTAACTAGACAGGAGACCAGCCTCTTCTTCGAGGAAGGCGGTGTTTTTCACGTGCTGATTCCTCCCAAAGCCTTTCTCCTTGCGAGCCTTTTTGGTTTTTCTTCAAATTTTCCCTCCCTTTTAGTGATAAGAGTTAGACCCACCTCTGCCCGATATCGGCTTCCTATCCACTGTTGTATTCCGTAATCCGTCTCGGACCTTCTTTTCCCCCCTGCCCAGTCGAAACGCTTTCGATTTTTCCGTCGCAAAGCGTGGGAAGCTCTGCCTCTTTCCTCCGATGGAAGGACAGACCCTTCAGGGGAACTGGAGGCTTTTCTCTCCTTCTTGACGATGGTCCCCTCTCGACACCCTCCCTCACCTCTCTTCTTCCTGCCTTCTGTCCCCCTGATTTTTCCCCATCTGAGATTGTGATCGTAAGTGGTGAACCAACATTTGTTTGTTATACGTCCCATGCTCCCAGATTTTCCGGGATCTCACCCTTCCTTGCTAGCAAGCCGCTCTATTGGTGCTGGGAAGGTGCAGGCTGTCCCCTTTCCTGAAAGAATTTTCTTCCCCTTGTCCCAAGATCATTTCTTTCTGGGGTTTTTCTTTTTTCCTGCCTGCGTGCGTCCAGTGCCCGAAGCATTAATGGTGACTAACTCGAAGCTGTTTTCGCGCCCTACACTCTCCCCCTCCTTCATTCGCTCGCAACGGTCTTCCACTTCCCCCTTGTTCGGCGCGAGGGCGACTGCCTGCGCTGTTTCGTTGACCTTTCCCTCCTTTGAAACTGGTCGTACTCAGACCTTACGACATCCCTTCCTTTCCCTGGATCCAACCTCCTTTCTCTTTAAGGCTTCTCCCTCTCTCCGGAGCTGATAATCATTTCTTGCTTGTTAGCATCGGATTGCCTTCCCCCTCAATTAAATGCGTGTGCATGTTCCAAAGGACAGTTGATTTTCCTCCTTCTCAATTCCCTGCCTTTTACTTCCGTCCGACGCTGTATTATGGGTTGCGATCTCCCCCTTTTTCCTCTCTCCTTAAGAGCCAAGGCTTTTTCCCCCCTTCGTCTTTCTTTCCGGATTTTGTCCCTCGTCTCTTGCCTCTCCGTCCTTTCCCTCCAATCCTTTTGAACCACGCGGCTTCTTTCTTTTTTCAATATCCCTTTTTTCTTTTGTTGCGGCAGAACTAAAGAAACTTCTCTCCCTCCGTCTAACATTCTCCCTTCCGGTTCGGTCTCCCTTCTCCACGCCCGAGGCAGTGTCACTGGTCCCCTCCGATCACCCCGGGTCAGTCGGAGCTCCTCATCCTGTGTCAGCCTCCTCCTTTCCCTTCCGCCAGTTCCCGTCTTGTCTGTAACGGGTACTCTTTTTCCTTGGAATCGAATCCGAATTTTTAAGGAAACCGACGCCGCCATTCTTTTTCCGCGTTTTGCTAACCTCTTCTCCTCCTCCGCCAACCTCGCGATTTGCTCCGCGGCCATTGATCCGTTTTTTGAGAAGAAAACGAGTTTCCCTCCCCGCTTCAAGGAAGGTCCCCCCTGTCTTTGTCTTCCGATTCTAAACTCCGGCGCTCTTTCTATCCCGTCGTCGTAAGAGACTCCCCTAAAAAGTTCCTCCACCTTTTTTGGTGTTAATTGAACCCATCTTTCCCGTATAGCCCTATGGAGACCAGTTTCCTGGCTCGCCTTAACCCGTGTTCCCCCTTAACCAGAAGGTGTCGTGACGGTGGGCTCTTTTTACCTCGCTTCATCTTCGTCCGTTCCCTGACTCCCCCGTCCCCCCCTGGTCAGTCCTTGACGCAACTCGTGTGGGCTAGTGCTCGTGATATCCTCTCTTTTGTTTTGTTGAGAAGCGCGGATAAAATTTCCTCATAATCTTCGAGAATTTTTTTTTGTTTTTTTTTTTCACTATCCAACTAAGTGTTCAGTTCCAGGTTCTAAATCTTCTTTTTTCCCTACTTCAATGCGGTTCCTCTACTCGCACCGGTCAAATGAATGTCTCATAGGTTTTAGCACCCTTTTTTCCTTCATAAGGCCATGTCCCCCCCCCCCGAATGCGAGGACTCAAACACCAAAAGGCGATTTCCTAGATAGAGGGTAGTATCTGACGCCTGACGTAGGTCTGCTACTCTTCCTCCCCATTTATCTGCTGAATCGTCCTTTCTTTTGTACCTGGCTTGGAGTTTCGTTCTCCCCCCCAAAAGTGCTCCATTCCTTCTTCGGATCTCTCACCCCTTATAATAGCGTTTTTTTTTTTTTCCGGTTGCTTTCTTTGGGACCCTCGAGACATCCTATTAAATGCGGCGTCGGTTTCCGGTTATTTCGAGTTTTTTTTTGACCAGGCCCCATTCGCAAGCTTGTCCCCCTAAGGGTTGTCTTTTCTTGTGACCTTTCGACCCTTTCCAGAACTATTGAATTCTCTCCTCTTTCTTCCTGACTTTCCCCTCCTGACACCTTCGCTTCCGGTTTTTAATAAAGTATCACGTCTTTAGACGACCCACCCTTTTGCCCGAATGTCTTCAGATGGCTTTTCTGGCTTTCTCTGGCACCTTTTCCCCTACAAGTCGCGACCTTTGGAACGGTTTTTGCTTTCCCTCCCCCTAGTGGTCCCAATTGTTTTCCTACGACGACCTCGCGCGAGGGCTTGTTTGGAACCCCCTCTCAGGAAATAACCCGTTTGCATTTCTCCCTAGTGGAGTCTCTACTGGAAGGAACCTTGAGGACTCCCCCTCTTCTCTGTGTGAATTGACCCGATCCTTGAGTTCTACCCCCAAGTTGCCCTTCTTGTGCTTCTAGTGTCCCCTTTAAACCTGCTTTCCGCCACGCGGGAATGTTTCCACGAAAATAAGGATTTCTACGCCGAGGCTTCTTCATCCCGTTCCCTTTTTTCTTCCCCCTTAACAGTCCCTAGCGTCCGAGCTCGCCTTCGCCCTCTTTGGCAGTTTCCCTGGCGAGTTCCTTTTTTAACCGACCAGGTTACAGGAAAACCCTTTCTTCAATCGCCCCTACGTAGAGCTCCCTCCCATAGCGCTCCCCCTCTTTATGTTACGACCGTTCCGTTCTCCGGATCGAGAGGGCGCCTGGCGGCAATTGTGAGTGGCGGCGCCCCCTTCCTTCTAGTGTCCCTTTCTCGCTCGCAGCTCGATCGGACCTGACTCCTCCCCCCCACAACCCGATAAATGACCCCCCTGTAGGGACGAGACATGAATGGGCTTACCTAGAGATGCACTGGCTAACACCTCCCCTTTAGAGCAGTAAAGACTGACCTTTGACTTTTCCGATCAACCGATGTTTTCCTTTGCGTCTTTCTCCTTGATCCGCCCACACTTTTGGTCTTCCCAATGTATTTTCCACTTTGGGTGCTTTAATTATTCAAGGTTTCTGTCTCTTTCCGTATGAGGGACAGAACTATTCACAGCTGGGTAAAGTTCTCTAAGTTTCCTCCCGTCTATTACTGGTATTCATTCCTGCCCCAGGCCCTTCCTCCCCCGGCTGAATAGATGCATTAACAACTGTATCGAGGAAAGTCTTCCCCCGCCCTCCTCTCCCGCGTTCTGCGATCATGTCCCCCTCGCGGAGTTGCAGGATGTCCTCCCACGTGGAGGATCGAGCAGAGTCTTTCCCCTCTGAATGAATTGTTTCTGACTAGTCTCCTTTCATATTTGTTTTAGGAAAGACCCACTTCTTCACGTCGGTCGCCATTTTTTCCTTTAGTGGGTATGCCCCCCCCTCTTGAATCAATCCTGAAAAGCTCTTGGCAATGCACCCCTGACGTTAATCGCCTCCTTTTCGTGAACGCCTTTTGGTAACCATTTTCTTCAAGTGCCAACGTCCCCTCCCCCCTCCGAGTAGGAAACCCTAAATTTGGGACCAGCCCCCTTCACCCACCATTCGAAGGAGCATTCATTTTGCGCAGGTCCCTTCCAGACTTTTCCTTCCTCAAGGATACGTCGACTTCCCTCCCTCCCTCTTTTCCGAATATTCTCCCTTCCCCCCCTCTACCCTGGGCGGAAGAAGGAGATGGGCGACGCCGATAGATAAGGAGAAGCCTTCCCTCCCCTTCGCAACGCTTCCTTCCGGCTCCCATTCTCGTTCTCCATCAGTGAGAAGACGTGCATATTCCCCCCTCCTATAATTTTGTTCAGCTCTCTCCGTCAGAATCGAGTATCCCTCAACTTCTTGCGGTAGTTCTACTGGCGGTTAGAGGGAAGATTCCAGTTCTGCTTTTCTGCGCCCGATTCTTCTCCACTCCGGTAGAAGATCGAGGGAAGATCCCCTTCCCCTTTTCTCACAAGACTCATGTTGCGCTCTTTTCCTGCGCTCCTCCTGTATCCCTCTCCAAAGCACCTTCTTTCCCCCGTCAACCGGGTTGCTCTTCCCTCTAATCTGGTACTCTGGCCCCACTTCAGCTTTCTGGTTGGGATTGTTTTCTCCTGTTTTCGTTTGGATCCCCCTTTTACCCTACGTGTCTTCCCTTCTTCTTCTTTGAACGAGCTTGGTTCCCTTCTCCTGTGATCCCAAAGAAGTTCCCAAGAAAATGCGAGCCCTTTCCGTGGCCGCCTTTCCTCTTTCCTGTCTTCTGGCCTTTTTCCCTCACACCAATTTCCCCCTTCTACGAAACCAAAACTCCACGTGGGGGTCTTCCTCCTTCAGCGCCGCGGAAGTAGGTTTGTTAGAGCCAGTCCTCTTGCTCGTTTCCTCGATCAGTTCTCCCCCCCCCACCCCCCCCCCCCCCCCCCCCACCCCCCCCCCCCCCCCCCCCACCTTCCTAGAGGACAGCTCCTCTTTTCCGGACGATTCAGGACCTTTTTTTTTCTTTTTGTTCGACGATGAATTTTTCTTGCTCCACCTGAACCCCCCTCTTCAGAGATACGGTCCCTGCACTCTCCTCTGTACACACTAACGACACCCTTCCCACTTGCTTGTTCTCGTCGTGGGTTACTTAACACAAGGGTTCTCTAGGAAGCAAATTTTCCCCCGTATCGCCTTTAGCCCCCCTTTTTTTCTGCAGATTCAGCCCTCCCAATCATGGTCGCGGGCCTTTTCCTCAAGGTTTATGCCAGAATTAATACATGCAGATGTAATCCCTCCCCCTTCAAAATTTACGATTCCTTAGAGCTGAGAGCATTTCCCTGGGGGGTTTCGGGGGGGGGGTTTTGGGGGGGTTTGACCCTCATTCCACTTCCCCCCTCCATTTCCATATAGATCCCCTTTAATCCTGGCGCCCCCGGTCGTAACATACGGAAGCCTTTTTCCTTCTTCCTGAGGTTTTTTCTGTTTTCCTGTCGCTTGAAACCTCCCCTTTGCATCGTAACCAGACCTTTCCTCCCCAGGGGCACAGGAATACCCAGACGTATATAGTTTACTTCGTCCTTCCCCCCCGATCGGACCTCCTCGATAATCCTTTGTTCACACTTTCTCTTTCAGTCTTCTAGGATGCGATCCCTGTTTTTCTTCCCCCCCCCCCCTTTCGTTGATGCACCCGTGCAAATGTCCTCATTTGGTTTTTCCCTCTGTTGATCTCGCCACCTGTTAAACCCGATCCTTCATTCCCTCTGAATATCCTAAAGGTCGGCCGCTTTTCCGGTCCTTTTCCTGCTTCTTTCCTCTCCCCTGTATCCAATGTTTTTTTTTCCCCACTCGCGTCCCTTCCCTTCAAATCCGATGTCAAGTTGTCCCTTCCGTTCCACAGATTTTCGCGACTTTGATCTCCTTTTTTTTTTTTGCGAGACAGAAATCCAGAAAGCGTCCCTTTCCTCCCCAGAGTTCCCCTTCCGGCCTCCCCTGGGAGGAAAACGTCGCTTTTTCTACGACCAAACCTGCGATCCTTCTGTTCTTTGTTCCCCCCCCAAATAGTTCTGAAGGTTTCTTCCCCCTCCCCCTGAGAACCTCCCCTCTTCCCTCTTTCAAGATGGCGACCTTCATGGGTCATCTTTCCCTTTTTTTCCTACCGAAAACGTTCCGCCTCCCTATGAGCTTCGGTGTTGCTCCCTAGACACGGCCCCCCCCTCGCGAGTATCCTTTCCTTCCTCTCCGCGGCACCTTCCCCCGACTCTACGGCGTGTCCGCCCTCTCCCCCACCTTCTAGGACCGATCTTTCTCCTATATAGTTAGAAGGCGAAGAGACCTCGTCTCGTGAGACCGTCAGTTCTCGTACCTCCTCTCACGGTTGGGTTTCACAAGGCCTAGCTCTGAAGACAATCCCTCTTCCCCTTTGGAGCGGCTGATATCACACAGGTTGTTTCCCCTCTCCTAAAGCCCTTTGGTCTCTTCGACCGCATTACGTCTTCCGAGAATTGTCTCCCTGTTCCAACCCTTTTCCTCCGCACGTAGTGGGGCTTATTCTTCTCGCCCTCTTCTTGGAAGATCTTTCTTCCTTCTCTCTTTTCCTCCTTCTCGATATCTATTCTTCATAATCCTTGACCCCCTTAGCTGTCAGGACTTTTCTTGGAAAAGGAGAGTCAATCTCTCCTCTCTTCCCTTCTTCCCGCCTACTTCCCCTTTTTTCTATTACCCGCATTTATGGCCCCCTTTCTTGTTTGCCAAAGGTGGATCTATTTGCGGTCCAATCCCCAGGATTGAGAAATGCCCTTCTCCTTAGAGGAATGGTCTCCCCCCCCCGTTGAGAAGCCTTCTCGACTTTTTTTCCGAACCTGCGCCCTCGAATCGGTCAGCATGGTCTTCCCTGGTTTTTTCCTTGGAGCCACCGTCTTTTTTTCCCTTTTCGCCAACCAAACCTTCCCAATGGACTTTCCACAGGCCCCTCTTTTTGGGATTCCGTCCGTGTGATCCCCCACCCCGCCTTTTCCCGGGAAAGATCGAAATTCGTGTCGGTTCCCTTTCAAGATTCCCCTTCGTTACCCTTCTCAAGCTTTCGAATGGAATTGAGTGTTCCCTTCTTCACCCTTCCCTCAATATTGGAATTAAATCGCCTCTGCTGTCTCCGCCCCTCCCCCTTCAGGTTTCCTCCCTTATTTGGGGGACGCCCCGCCCTCTGAAAACTAGTGTGTATGACGGCTTTCATCGACGCTTTTCTGGATTTTTCTCTTCCCCCCATCCATCGATCCCCCTTTACTTTTCTTTCCCGGCAGGTGTTGGTTCACTTATTTCTGCGCCTCCCCTTATGAAGGCTCCCTTCCGAGCGGTCTCCCCCAAAAATCCGTTTCCCTGTGTTCCTCCTTCTCTTCCCTTAAAAGGCCCGCTTCCCCCTGGCGACCTCAAGGATTTCTTTTTGAATGACAGCGATGGCTTCCCCCCTTTGCACAATGTCTTCTCTATTGTGTTTTTCTTCCTCTACAAATAGACCCCCGTCCCCCCCAGCCTCCGTGAAAAGAACTTCCTTATCTCACCTTCTGCACCTCAAAGGGTTTTTGTGATGATACCTCACCTTTTAGTCAGCGGCTTACCCTCGATCCTCCTTCCTTCCTTTTTGGATCCTCCTCTGTAGTTCTGAATTTTAGCTGCTGACCCCCCCTCCCCGGGGAAAAACTCGTTTTTCAAGCGATGACGCCTTCCCTCCACCCCCTACGACTTACCCCCCCCCCCCTTGAAGGATGTAAAGAAAGTTGAGAAGGAGTTCCTTTTTCCCCTTCTTTCCTGATGGAGGCCCTTTTTCTCGGTTCCTTTGTTTCCCCCATCCCTTCACTCGGGACATTTGCGGAATCCCTTCCCATTCTCCTTCTTTAACACCCCCATAATGACCAGGTCCGCTGATGCTTCACATATTTCCTTATGGCAGGCCCCCCAGGCCGGACCTCCCTCCTTCCCAATAGAGCAAGATTTTTGTGACCTCTGTCACCTCCAGATTGTTCCCCCCTTGTCCCTCCTGTGGGAGAATTGCTCCTCCCTTCACAAACACTTTTGTTCATTACCACCTCAACAAATATGAATGGCTTTGGTAAATATTCTTTCTTCTTCCCCCTCATCTTTTCTCCCAGCCTGGTAAACCGTTTTCGAACATCCCTCCTCAACCTCCATGTCTCTTTCGGTCCTGCCTGTTTCGCGCGGATGTCCCCTCGTTGAAGAGCTTGCCCCACTGATCGCTTCCCTCCTCGTAGAGCCCCCCCGAGTCTTTCTCTACACTGGGCACCCCCCCTTTGCGTTACTGGTTGGATGAAGAAACACGTGGCTTTCCTCGGATCGGTTCTCTTCCTTTTTTTTTTCTCTCCCTCGTATCCTCTTTTTCGTACCCTTTTTTTTTTTTTCCCCATCGGCCAAACCTTTGTACGGACCTTTGCTCGCTTCGGTTCCCTTCTTTTTCCCTTCCATAGTAAATCTTGAATCCCCCCCAACGCTGTGACCCCCACCCTGCCTCCCCCAACCCTTCTCTCCTCCTCATTGCGTATATGCGTCTTTCTCCCCCACGACTTTCCAGGCCCTTTCCCCATCTCCCTTTGCCCGCCGTTTTCTTTTCGAGACTTTGGAGTCCCTGAGAAACACCCTGTGACTTCCATTCCTCCCCTTTGCTTTGAGGAGAAGTTGATTCCCTTTCCCCCTTCTCTACTTCTAGACCAGCCTTTTTTCTCGGCCCCCTTCCTCTCGACAGGGCGGGATAGTGCCCGTGATTCTCAGGAGAAAGCAGCAGAGCCCCTTTTCCCCCCTTTTTCCTCCCCTTTTTTCTCTTCCCTAGCATCAGAGTGGCCCCCATTTTCTTTACCCCCCCTCTTTCCCTTCGCCGGCAGATTTGGACGTTTATTCTGTGTGTTTTGTTGTAGCTGATCCCTCCCTAATATGAGTATGCTACAAATCCCTCTTTCCCCCTTTGGCTCCGCCGGATCTGGCGGTCTCCCTCCCCTCTTTTTTTTTTTCATGAGAGTGCTCCCTCTTCCTAGACTTTCTCCTTTAGCGTCCTCCCCCAATCTACCCTTCTCCTCCCCCCTAAGAGAGGAAAGATAACTTGCCCTTCCCCCTCATAGATGTTGAGAGTTTCTTTCTTTTCTTCCCTCCATTGAGTTCCGTCGGTCCACCTGGAAGTTCCCCCCTCGCGGAACTGTCTCCAATCTTTCTCCCCCCTGTATGGGATTGGTCTTTTCCTCTCTTTCTTTGTCTTGCTTGTTTCGGTGGGGACGACGATTTTTACATAAGCAGTCCTCTTTCTTATTTAGCTTTGCACTTCCCCTCCCTATGGATTAAAGCTCCCTAACGAATTCAAGCCATTTTTCCCTCCCCTGAGAAGATGTCTCCTCCTGTTGGAGTTTCGTACCTTTTTCTCCTGCCTTTTCATCGGACGCTTTTTTCCTCTTCTTTTCTTCATAAGGCCCACGTGTCCTTTCCTTGCATGAGCTCCCTCCCGTCCTGGCGAGGATTGCAGACGAGAGTTTTTTCCTCTCTCCGTTTGGCGATCTTCCTCTTCCCCCTTCCCGATGGAAGGATTTTTCTGCGGGGTTTCTTATTTTTCGTGCGCGTATCTGCTTCCCCTTTCTCCCGAGTCGTCCCTCCTCCCTGTAAAAGAAACCCTGTTCCCGCACACCAGGAGTCTTTCTCTTTCTTTTTCCGAACACCCCCTTAGCAGGCTTTCCCCCCCCCTTCTTTTTTTCAAATGGGGAGCTTCCCCCTGCGTTTTTCTCGCTCCACCTTCCTTCTTCTTGTTCGCGTTTCCGGCTGTATCCTTTTTTCCCTTACCAGAAGTCCCCTTTTTCCCTCCCCCTCCCAAGTTTTAATTATCGGTGTGGTCTCCGTTTACGCGATCGATCCCTTCACCGCCAGTCTGACTTCTTTTAAATCGGAAGAAGGTTTTCTCTCCTACCCCCCTTTTTTCCCATGTTCTCGATCCTTTTCCTTTCGCAACGGTCTTCCCTCTTTTGCGAGGGGAACTGAGGTGGAGGCCTCTTCCCTTGAAATCGAAGGTGTTAAGAACACTCCTCATAAGAACATCGAACTGTCCCTTCCTGCTTCCCCTTCTCCCCACGCAGGCTCTTTTCCCTTAAGAAGGAGCTGTGCAGCCCACCCTTTATTGAGGAATCCTCTTATTCCCCCTTATGTGTTTTCCTTTGAGTTGATGAACCTTTTCCCACCTTTTCTGATGTCTTCCTGCCCTCCTTTTTCTTCTCATGTGCAAAACTTTCCCCGCTGTCGTTCCCCTCTCCCCTATTCTCTAAAGGTCGGCTCTTGACTTAGGTCCTTTCCTGTCCCTCCGCCCAAGGGTCCTCTGATTCCCTCTTTTTTCCCCAAATCGCCGCTCGCTCTTCCTCACTCAATTAGATTGTCCCCCCCCGTTTTCCCCCCCTCGTTAAGGAGGACCCCTTTTCCCCTCTTTTTTTCGAGGGGCCTTTTTTTTTTTTCCCTCCTTTATGGGTTTCTCTCCCATCAAAGCTTCCCCCCGAAGTCATCCACCCCTTCTCGGTCACCCTTTTCCGGTTTTTCGAAGAGATCAGGATTCCCCGGAGCGAGAATTTTTTCCTTTGCTCTCGACCCCCCCCTCTTCCTTCGATGGTTCTCCAGTTTGACGGGTTGCCTCATTTGCACATCTGACAGTCCAGAAGGAAAGCTTGCGACTTTTTAACGAGGCCTTCCTCTTTCCCCCATAGTTCCCCTTACCCTTCCCCTTCACGAAGCAGGTCCTCTCCCTTCGTGTTTCCTTTCCCTTTCAAATCTCCTAAGACCACATAGCTTTCTGCGATCCTTTCCCCTTCTTTGTTGGCGAACCTCCCTACCCGATATTTTCCACACCTTCTTTTTCTTGCTTCTCTTCGAGATAATAGATCCTCCCATCAGTCGTTATCCTCTCTTTTTTTTTTTTCAGAGTTCCTCCCCCCCCTTGTTTTTGGGTTTTTTGAACAAGGGCCCCTTTCGAGCCCCTGTTCCTGGCGCAATCCCTTGTCTCCGGTCCCGGTTTTCTTCCCCCTAAGCAGGTGGCCCCCCCTCTGTAACTCCACGCCTTTCCCAAGGATGGAGGAGACCCTTCCCTCACGTTTTTGGGTTGACCTTTCCCAACCCTGGAACGTTTTTTTTTTCTGCCTAAGTGGTGGCTAGTTCTTTCTAGGAGTTAAG
>Ga0179593_1524631_pt1 | contig 13510 bp, 10 predicted proteins | sample CZODoug2_1_08_16_FD_185931 | JGI IMG/M metagenome (GOLD analysis project Ga0179593, IMG submission 185931) | Vadose zone soil fungal communities from Angelo Coast Range Reserve, California, USA - CZODoug2_1_08_16fungal (PacBio error correction) | ecosystem: Environmental > Terrestrial > Soil >... | reverse complement strand
GGCTTCTGGCATTTCGTGGAATGACGCGAAGAGCTCTTCAAGGCGAATGTTCCAAGCCCTGTTTTTTCCCCTCTCTCTTCCAATCACCTCCAAGGGCCATTCTCATTCCCGCTTTATGAGATTCCCGGAGATTATCGAACATACGACGGCTGATCGACTTCACGGCAACCCCCTGAAATTTCCTGTGCGTCCAACGCACGCACACCCCCATCGTTCCCCCCGGCTGTTGCGTCGACCAGAAGAAGGTATTGGGGCCCAGACTTTCTAACGTTTCTTGCAGTTTCTCCTCTGGCGGGCTCCTGTTTAGCAAAGTATTTCCTCCTAAGATTTTTGGAATCTTTGCCAAACCTCTCTTCACCCCCCCTTCGCCTCTCTCCACGAGGCATAGTAGTAGCACCCGTGTCCCCTGCCCTTAAGCTCCAAAAAAGAATTAAAGAGATGCCGCGAGCTCGTCCCTCAGTTTTCCCGAGTTCAAAAACACCGAGACTCATAAATGTTTTTTCGCGTCGTTTGGTAATATGAGGGAGGATAGGTTTTAAAGTTCTTTTCCTTCCCATTCTTTCAGTTTTATATGACTTTCGTGGCTTTCAGCTTTTTTGACTTGACAGAGCTGGAAGTTATGTGTCCCGGTCCCGTTTCCAGCGCCGAATCTGCTCGTGCGTGCGTTCGGACATGATTCTCCCGTCACCACGCTCCGAAAAAAGGATGTCGTCCTCCGAATCTCTCTGTTGATCTCTCTCCCATGGAAAAATTGAGAGTTTTGGGAAGGATTCAGACAGTTGTCCCCATTAGACTCTCCTCTCCAGTTTTCAGATGTTTTTGAATAATGAGGTAGGTCTGCTCCCGTGAGCCTTTTTTCCCCTAGTCGTGCAAGCCTTGGCTCCGGCTAAGAACTTCCCCCTAAGGATACGCAATTGCCCTAGATACGGTCCCTGAAATTACTCTGGAGTCGGCCCCCCGCCCCTTCCCCTTTGATTCCCCAATTGGCCCACTTCGGAAAAACTTCCTTATTTGCTCTGATAAAGTTTGTGTTCTTCAGGGTTTTTTCGTCGAGTCAGCCTCGCGGAACGTGGCAATTCACTCTCTAAACGGGAAGTCAAGGTCCCCAATTCTTCCCTTTTTCACTGCTCAAGCTCTCCTCCCAAGTCCTTGGTGATGTTAGCGCAACGTCCTGCAAGAGCCAGAGTCTTGCCCTACAGGCGTCGTCAGTTCAAGTCCAAGGTTTGCCCCTTTCCCTCTCCCCCCTCTTCAGCCTTCGATACCTTCCTATCATCGTTCCCACCCTTTTTTCCTCGAAGTCTACACCGACCCGTGACCCTTTTCTTCCAGCAATGGATTGTTTTGGGCCCGGCTCGGTCCCCTTCTTACCCATTAATTTTAAGGTGTTTTCAAAAGCTAGACGTCTTGCATTCCTGACCCTCTCTCCCGAGCTACTTATTCCGCGCAGTTTTTTTTACTCCTTGGTTAGTCTGGACCCCTTCTGTTTGCCAGTTGAAGTTCGGCAACACCCTCTCCTCAGTCTTTCAAGAATTTTCTTCGCTCACGGTGTTGTTCGAGGATGCCTTTGAAATAAATCCTCCAACCCACTTCTAACACGCCGCCTAAGAAGATTCTTTCCCTTCGACTTTTTTTCGGAGTCCCTCTGGAAGATGACTCGCCGTCAAGTCTAAATTGCTTCCATCGAATTCGGCAAGCTCCAGATCGAATTCTCTCCCTCGGCTTTTTCAACCTCCCCTTCCTCCGAAGATTTTGCCGATTCGGTTACATCCTCCCATTTCTTTCCCTCCTTTTATTTTAATTCAAATATGGCGGTTTTCCATCCTCCCTTTCTCCGGACTACTCCCCCCCCCCCCTGCTTCGAAGTGCGGACTACCTTTTCATTACCCAGCTGGACTCTCCCTGCAAGTTTTGGAAGGATCCCTGAGATTCAATCAAGAAGCTCCCTTTGCCCCTTTTTCTTCCCTCTCACCTCCTCGCCTCGTAGCTTGGATCAGCTCCGTCGTTTTCGAGTTCGACCAGTTGACTAAGAACGCGCAGAACAAACGTGAGCTCGTCCATTAGCCCCCCCCCTGACCAACCCTTTACCTCCCCCTCCTTCCGACGTCTTCTCCAGTCTTCTGTTCTTCGATGGGTTCGTGGTTATGAAGTTCGCCTCACAGACCGGCCCTGCAGCGCCGAGAAAAACTGGAGCCTCCCTTGCCTCTGCCATCCCCTTTTTTTGGGCTCCTTTCCTCTCCAATTAAGGTGCACTAGGTCAAGACGCCGTCATTCGGCTGGTTTTTTTTCTCACGTCTTTTTGGATTCCCCACCGCTGACAGCTCCCCGCTCCCCCAAGATGATCACGGCAAGCCCCACCCCCCCCCCCATCGCCGGCTCCTCTCCTATTCGCCGGCGTCCTAGAAAGTGGCGAGATTGCACAAACCGCTTTAGGGTGGCCCCTCATTCCATCCCTCCGCAAACCGAGTCGCGACACCATTCTTTTCGCCCATTTCCTTTTTTAGTTCAGAAATCCCCCCAAGAACTCTAGAGAGGCCGCCGTTTCGCTAGTCCTTTCCGTCCATAGAATTTAGTCTTCCGGAATCCGGAGCGCTTTTTTTTAGCCCCTTTTTGTCATTCAAGTCCTTCCCCAAACATGCTTTTGAAGGGCCCTAGCCACTCGTCCGTTTTCTGTGGTCCTGAAGGGAAGCGTGGGAGCCCCTGATACGGCGTAAGAACTTCTCTCTTTCTGTCCTCTCCAACCTTCGAGAATCCCGTCCAAGGACGATTCGGTGGTAAATCCGGCGGTTCGTTTATCTGCTCCTCGAGGTTTCCTCTTTTTCGGATTCTGACTGAGAGTTTTTTCCTTACACGCTGATCCTGCAGCATGAAGAATACCCCTGGTAAGTGTTTCTTTAGTCCAAAAGACGAGAGCGAAATAGTTTAGAACGTTCCCGACCCCTGGTTTTTTTCGACTATCTTTTCACATTTCAGAAGACGGTCCAGCCGAACCGTCCTCGGGCGCCACAATGTTTTTGTCCTTGTGGCCCTCCGACTCGAACCCTCCCATTTCCCCCGCCGTATTCGGACCCGCATTGTACGGTGGTGTGCAGGGGAGAGTTTTCTTTTCCCCTCTCTCTTTTTGCCAGTCGGTTGAATTCTGGACCTCTTCAGGCTATCAGGCCTCATTTCTTCGTTTCCCGTATTTCCTCTTTTCCTCCGGTTTCAAACCCTACCCAGCGTCATAAGAGCCCACCCCCCCGTTTTCGTTCCGTTACCTATAATGCGAAGCGGTTCGGCATTTCCCCCCTGCCTTTTGACTCCCCCTTCCGCGCGCAGAAAAGCGCGCTCTTCCCCAAGTCTCGCTCGCCCTCCCGCCTCGCAACAGTCCCAAACCAAAAATAAAATCTAATTTCCTCCTCCTTTGATTTTTTTCTTTTCTCAAATCCCCTTCAGCGAAGGATCCCCCTCTGCAGGCTAGTTCAAGCACCGCGTTCTGAAATGTGTCGTGGACATTGATTCATCACGCCCATATCCCACTCCCCCCCTTCAACCCACCCCTTTTTTAATTTTCGAATATCTGGACCGGGAGAAGGGCGCGGATTCCCTCTACTTCCTCCCTTTTGTGTCGAACGTTCTTCCCAGTCCAAATTGCCCTCTCCTTGGCGCGCTTACAACCGTCCGCTTGCCCGCATGGTTGCGTTTTTGGCCTGTTTTTTTTCCTCTTCCCCAGTTTTTTTTTTCCGCCTCGCACACCAGTTTGGGTGATTGAACCCACTGGTTCTTCCTCCCCGCACCCCCTCCACTCATCCTTACAATCATCCGCAATGTCCTAGCCCTTAACTTGACTTTTTCCTTTTTTTGTTTTTTTAAATCAAGGGTGGTTCTTTTGAACTTCTTAGCTATGGACCCTATCAATTTCCCCGCCGAACCTCTCAGCATTAAGACTGATAGACTCCCTCACCTTTCGTTTATTTTTCTTCGGTGAGCCCCCCCATACTCCCGTTTCTTCTGCATCTTTCCCTATCCTCTCCGAGTTCGTGCCTCCACGTCGTTTGTCCGTGGGGGTTCCTGCTTCCACCCCTCATCCCCAGCAGCTCCGCGGGCCGCCTCCCCATGTCTTTTTTGGCTATTCTGTGTGCAGGTTTCCCCCCTGTTTTCCCTTCTCCCTTTGTCAGGACTCCCCTCCCTCCTTGTCCCGTTCACTCGTCCCGTACTTCTACCTTTTCTTTGTTACTCCCTATTCCATCCCCTCAATATTGTTCATCCTATCCCTCCTCATACTCCCGTTGTCTCGTTCCTCTCCCCTTCCCATCTACTCTTCTCCCCCCAGCATTTCTTTCTCCTCGCCCCTCCTCCCTCGATTCGCGTCTCTCATCCTCTCCCCTTCCCTCTCTTCCTAATTCCTCTCATCCCTACGGCCCTTTCTCCCCTTCTTTCCCAACTATCGATCTTCGGTTTTCCATTCCCAACCCTCTTGTCAACCAGCTCCCCCTTCCTCCTCCGCCCTCCTCTCTCCCTCGATATTCCCTCTATCGCCCATTTTTGCTCCCGCACCTCCCTTCATCTTTCCGAACCTCCCCTTTCCCCCCCCCTTGTTTCTACACTTTTTTCCCCCTCATTCCGTCCCCCGCGATTTCCCCCTCTACCCACTTTATGGCTTGTTGCTCTGCCCCCCGTTTTCTCCCCTCTAGCTTCGATGTCTTCCCTCTCTCTTGTCCCTCTCACTCCCTTAAGCGATTACCAACGCTCCTCCCTTACCTCTTTGCTTTCCCCGCACCCGTGCTGGTCTCCTTATCTCCGGCTCTACACTCCTTCTACCCCGCCTCCATTTCCCCCGCTCTTCCCATAGGTACCCCATCTACTTCTTCCACCTCCACCTTCCTCACTTGCTCTCCCTATTTCTTCACTTCCAGCACTCCTTTGGGCGGGCCCCCCCCCCCCTCCCCCCCCCCCCCCCCCCCCCCCAAGGGACAAAGCGGAAAGCGTCAACGTAGTCTTTAGACCCTTCTAAGCGGGTCCCTTCCTCCTCCCCCCCCTAGTGGGGGGTTTCTTACCTATACCCATGACCCCCCGTTCCTTGCATACGGCTGGTTTTCAGTGAGTTGAGAAATTCCTTGCCGGGATTTTTCGCCCTATTCCCGTATGCAGGTTCAGTTTCTTGCTTTCACCGTCTTCTGAACCTGTACGCCGTTAATGGATCGCCATGCACCCTTCGTTAGACGTTCCTTATTCCTTTCTTCTCTCGTACTACGCCCCCGCCTGCGGATTCTGATGAATTGTGAAGTACTCCCAAGCTCCTTTCCGACCCATGCCGCTTCTCCATTGTGGATAAGCTCCGACCGATCCCCGATACGCGGACCGCATTCCCCCCCCCCAGCTTTGTCGCTGATCATTTTTTTTCGTAGACGGGCTTCAAATCCCCTTCTGCCGATCCTGTTTCCTTCCGTTCCCCAACCCTACGTTTCCCCCATTGCGCTTTTTCCTGCTTGTCCCCCCTTGGGATCCAACGCTTTGCGACCATGCTCTTACAACAAAAAGCTAGGGGCCACGGGCCACGTAAGTTTTCTTGGGAAAGAGCCCTTTACTTCTCTCTCTTTTTTATTTCTTTTCCTTCGCTGACTCAGACGATGAGCTCAAGGATGGCGACTTTCTTTTGTGAAACGGTGCTGATTTTCTTTGATGAGGGTGTAGCCCCGGCCCATCTTTTGGCCCCTCTCGCCTCAGCTTCTGCGTGATGAGAACTCTGTAGGATGCCTAAGAAGCCCCGATGGAGTGTGTCCTCTCCTTCCCGCGACGCCGTGCAGGAATTTTCGCGGGTCATGAGTTTTTTTTCCGTTCGAGGGTGCCCCCCCATTATGCAGCACCCGAGCGGCCCTCTTGATCCGGCTCTTCCGACTGAACCCCCCTCCGATTACCCGCTAATTCCTTAAGGCCCTCTGCTGAGAATTCTTCAGTTTGGCATCGGCTTCCCCAGATTTTAGTCAACTTCATACCAAGCCTGAGGCATCTTCCCCCCCGAGATTCTGCCTTTTTTCGGCCGTTCTTGGTCTTCAGAACCTGTTTTCGCTCTTCTGGACTTGATGGCCTTTCTTTTCTTACTTAAGTGTAGGCTTTTGGAAAGCTCGCGATCTTTCTCTGCCACTGTCCGAGGCACGTTTCAGATTGGCGGCGTTCGGCCCCGGTTCGCTCTTTCCCCCCTCCTTCCGATGCTCCTTCCCCTTTGGACAGAGGCCGATTTCCGTAATGCGTTTAGTCAAAGTGATCATCAGGTTCGTAGTGTGGCCCCCAAGGCGGTTACTCAGCCCACTGCATTATGCACCGGCGAGTTGAACTGCTTCCCCTGATATCAGATCTACAGTTCGGAGTTGTTCAGGATTTCAACATCGACGTCGTTTTTTTTTTCCTGCTTGAAGCGTTACAGGTGGCAGTAAACAGCTCTATCCCTTTCCCCTCCTCGTCTTCCTCGTCTGCGCCGCAGTGAAGGGACCGTCTGACGAACTTCTTCGTTCGGGGTTTTGAGCCTTTATGCGGCCTGCTTAGGTTGGGATGATGTCCGTTTCCTTACTTGGTCCCCAATTGCAGCACGCCTTCGATTTTAAACGGCGGTTGCTGGCGTATCCCCCCGCAACTGCATGCAGAGCCAGTTGACGCCTCTCATGTGCCAAGCCGCGAAAAACTTGTCGAACACTTCCCGTATTTCTATTTGACGCTCTTGATCTTTTCCGTTGGCTTTGTTTGAAAACAAATTCCCTTCTAGACGCCCGAAAGTCGGGCCCAACACCCCATCAAGTGACAGTCCAGAGGTCGCTTGCTGCAGATCTTTCTCCAGTCTTGTTGCTCGTTTTCGTCTTCACATCATCGGATTAGGCAGGCTCCGACCCCCTTTTTCTTTTATTCTCCTTTTCGTGTCCCCGGCGCTCTGGTGCGACAAGTTGAGATTCCAGCACCATGCGCTGTGCCTCTTCTCTTTTTTCTACCGCTGACGAGTTATAGTGGCTGTGCTTCTTTCCGTTTACGCGGGCCTCGGTTAACCGCATCCGCCGTGCACTCCGAACGAGACGTCGTCCCTGCTCCCTTGACTCGATCCTAATTTTGTTTTCGACGGTATTGTTGGTGCCCAAATACCTGAGGAAGTTTCCTATCCCTAGACTTGCCTCTGAAACTTGCTACTTTCTCGTACAGATGAACATGATGCCCTTTGCAGTCTTCCTGGCGCTTCAGTTAGAGCCTTGACCTTTCCCAAACGTTCTTTCCAAGCGGCATCCCCTTCATCTCGTGTTGACAAATCTTATTTTCCCCCACACCCCAATTTTTTCATGGTTATTCATCAAAAGATTGGAGCTGCGGAGGATCCATCTGGAGTTGAATCGGGTTGTTTCCTTCGCGGATAAGGCTCTTTTTCCCCAGTGGCTGCCAGCGCACGCATCATTCGCTTCCAGGTAAACAGGAACATTTCACGCTCTCCCACTCTTTTTCCCTCTTCGTTCCTTCAGCCAGCTTTTTCCTTGCGTCTTTCTTGCCTTTGCGAGAGCCACTTGCGATCGCCTCCGAGAGGCCCGCAAAAAGACGCTGACCATCAGTGTTCCCCTGTGAGGAAATATGTCCTTGTTTGACTATACGCTTTCTGTGGAAGAGGCGATCGCTCTATTTTTTTTTCCAGTTTTTTGCCTTCGTCTGCCGCTGTCCGGTGTCCGGTGCTCCGAGTCGGCTTCTTTCTTTTTTTTTACACGAGCCCTTAATTATGATGACCGATCCTCCCACTTACCCTTTTCCGCGCCGGAACTCCCCTTTTAAACTCCAAACCAGTTTCGCCTTTTTAAAGCTTCCGAGGTCTTTTCCTAGTAAGAGTGGTGTAGTGCGTTTTCCTCCTGCTTTCCATGGCCTGATCCCTCGGTAGTTTATTCTATAAGCAGGAGGATGTTCCTAATCATTGCTCTCCTTTATCTCTCCACTTTTAATCCGTTGATTTATTTCCTCTCCGTTAATTTCGATTCTTGTGGTCCATTCCCAGTTCTCTCCGAGCTTACTCGAGATCTCTTACCAATGAAATACTCATTCTCTTTCCTCATATCGATCCTCTTTGGTCGATACGCTCCTCCCTACGTTAACCTTAATGTTACAGATAACACAAGAAGATTCTTCCTCCTTCCTTCCCAACTCCCTTCCCGGCATGGATCTAAGCGTGGAAGTATATTCCTACTTACTGATCCGGCTGCCGTTCCCTCCACTTCCTACAGCTTGTCTTCCCTTCCCCCCTTCCCTTTTTTTTTTTCCAACTCCCTCCCCCCAACCTTCGTACTCTGAAGGGTCCAGCTTCTCCCCGGGGTTGAGTTACGAAGGTCTTAAGTCCAAGGGCACTTTAGTTTCTTTGCCTTGTCCGCCTTCTTCCTTAGATCTCTTCCTCCGTCAATGTGACACTTAAAAGACGACCCCCGACGCATGAAGTCTGGCCTAGTTTTCTTGAAAATTCCCCTCGGCACGGCGCACAAAAAGAATTCCATGGTAGATCTATTTCCTCCCGCCCCAGGCGTTCTACGTGTAAGCTCGTTACCCCATCACAGGCCTCGTCTTCCTGCGGACGATCGGTTTCATTGCTCAAACGACACCTCCGCCGCTGCAGCATCTTTGGCGGCTGTAGTGTCCCTCCGACAAGTATGGGGCCCTCTTGGCTTTCCTTTTGTCTTCCGTGCGCTTTTTTCGTTGAATGCACATCGTCCTGATCCTCCCCCGTCTTTCATTTTGTCTCTCCGACTCAGCCGATTTTGATGAAACTTTACGACCATGAGTCCTCCCTTTTAGATTTTTTTTCCTCCTTATCCTTTCAATATTTTTCCCCTCAGTTATTTTCCCAGCTTGCGGCCGCCTTATTCTCTCAGCTTTTTAAAGTTCCTTCTCTTGTTTTACGAGAGAAGTGCACTTTTTTACTTCCTTTTTTTAAAGCCTTTTAGTCGGCGACCGATACGGTTTCCCCCCGTGTTCGAAGAAGGTTAAAGCTACCCGGGCTGCTGGAGCGGTCCCTCTCAACCTTTTTTTCTTTTTTTGCTGGGCCTTTGAACCCCTATCATATGGCTAACCGCTTTCCTGGTCCCTCGCGCTTTTTCTTTGTCCGAGTCGCGTTCGCTTCGGCGCTTGTTCTTCCCGTCTCTTCCCCTGTGAGAGGCCCCACATCCCTTCCTACCCGCTTCTTTTCGCCATCACCTTCCTCCCTTAAAAACAAATGCACCAGAAATGTTTGGAATCCTCCCTTTTCGCAGAGGCTCGCATTCCTGGCTCGTCCCTAGCTAATTCCCAAGGTCGTTTTTCTGCGGATGATGTTGCAGACGCCACCTACTCCAGCTCGAGTTCAATGTCTCTTTTCACAAATCTCTTCCCAGACGCCGAGCCGGCGGACGGGCCCTGTTTTTTTTTTTTTTCCCGGTCATTGTTTTTTCCTTTTTTCAAAAGCCGTTTTAGCGTCTGGCATTCCGATTTCATTTTTTCACCCCTTAAATATTTCCCTCTCAGCCTTTTGAGTCTGGGGGCACGGACATTAAACGCGTTCGTCTTGGTCGATGACTTTTCTGAGCCATCACCGAAGTGAAGATCGATGATTTTTAATCAGGGCTTTTTCTTCTTCACGGATCCTAAAACTACAGGTGCCCCTCCCTTCACACCAGCGCTTCTTCCCCTCCTCCCGGAGGTCATGGTTCAACGTCGTCCGCAAATCGAGGCGATCGACTCCTCCTAAGAGGTTTTACTACCCCTTCTTCCTCTCCAGATCTCCTTCCTCCCCCCAACAGGCCGCGGCTCTCGAGTACTCCATACCCCTCCCGTTGCCTACGGTTACATAAACTTCATGCTTTTCCACTGTCCGGTACACCCTTTCGCTCCTCTGTATCCTTCAATTGACCGAACCGACAATCTGTGCGTCCCCCCTTTCCATTACCCCCAGGACTACATTTCGCTGCACCCTTTGTTCCCATTTCTCCTCCCAATGAAACTTCGAAGAGCCTGTTTGACCTTTCCTTCCCCATTTCCCCCCCCCCCCCTACGCCTGAGCCCTTTGGACGCTAGAACTCTCTTCCGTGAGCATCCTCAACCTGAATGGAACGCGACCATCCTCCCCTTGTCTGATCCGCCCCCCCTGTGAAACGGACAAGAATTCGGGGTTACGATCTCTTCTGGTCGAGGGCCTTCTTTAGTGTTCTCAAGGCAGAAGGAAGTTATCCTAGCACCACTTTGCCGCCTCTTAGTCCCGTTAACTCACCGGCATTCTTTAAGGGACACCCTTAGAGTTCTATTCCTTTCCCAAGGTCGTTCAAAAATTCACCTCTCGATTCCTCGCCTCCGTGCTGCCATCCCTAACTCTCCCCCTCCCAGACCTGATACCCACGATGCCCCCCCTCAGGACCTTTGAGTCTCATTATCACCATAGGATCGACCCCCCACTCCCCCCCCCCTTCCGCGGCAGTGTCAGCTTCCTACTCCCCTGCTGCCGGCCCCCGCCAGAATCGCCCCCAAAACAGGTTCGGTTGGTGTCCCCCAAGAATCCGCAGCAACTTCGTCGCTGTCCCCCCCCAAGGTCCCCCCTGGTTCAAGCTGAAGTTCAAGAAGAAACAACCAAAGATGGCCTCACTCCCTAGCCTTAAGATCCCCCGAACTTAGTGGCCTGTAAGGAAATTACGTTTTTTTTGTTCCCTTCCCTCGCTTTTTTCCCCAGTCTCCCCCCGATGGGCGGTGAAGGGCAGCTCGCGAAGGCACCCCTCTCCTTTGTCTGACGGACTCTGGAGCAACTCTCTGCTGATTTTTCCTTTGGACGCTTTGTGTAACTTATCCTCGTACGGGTCCGTATCCAGGACTCTGGTGGTAAATCCGTTGTTGTATACCCCCTGTCGAGCTCTCTGCGTGAGATCTGCTGATGGATCTGACTCTTTTTCTTTCCCGTTATAAGTCAAGACAGGCGTCTTACTCACGTAAGTGATGTTTCCCCCCCCCCCTGAGCGCTACTGCTTTCCTTTGTGGAATTTCCTCCCGCCAGCTGGCTTCCTTTTCCCTCCCTACGTCCTAAGACAGAAATAACCCCTGAAGAAGGTTACTCCCTTTCGACCTCGAACCCCTTTCCCTTCAGGGGCACCCTGGGCGTTTGACTTCGTTTTTTATTAGAGGCCGTCAGAGGGGCGTCTCCTTTCCCATCTAACAGATTTCCGGATTAGTATGATGAGAGTTAAGAGCCTCGGTGATCATTCACGTTCTTTTTCATCGACTTCAACCCCCCGCCACAGTTTCAAACCTAATTTAGTATAGTGAAATCATCGTATAATTCTAAGAGGTTTTCTTCCTACTCTTATCTTTTCCCTCCTTTCCCGAAAAGCGCGAGATCCCTCCGGCCTTTAGCCTTCCCGCTCGATAAAGCACTTCCACAAACACTTACCCTATTCCGCGCTCTTTTGTTTCTTCTTCGTAGCCTTGGAAGCTGGTCTTTCCTCAGGCCCCCTTTTTGTGTGATCTGAGGAAAATGTGTCGTTTCGTGAGATTCATTGCCCACTTATGAAACTAGCTTGAATTAGAGCTGAGAGCATTCTTTTCTTTTGGGAGCATAAGGCTTCCCCCCTCTCCTTGTTTTGATCTTAGCCTCCTCTCAATCCAATTGCCAGGCTCTTCAGGCTTAAACCCTTTTTCGCCTGGTTTCTTGACTTTCTTTCTTCTTTCTTCAAGACTCTTCCCTTTTCGAGGACACACTTTTCTCTTGCTGACTTTGAGCCTGCAGAAACCCCCCCCCTTCGAACCATATAACATCCTCCGAAAGTGACTTTCCATTCCTTTTTTGTTCGTTGCTTTATCGAGGTTTCGCTTAGAATCAAGGGTTTTTGAGCTTTGTCCTTTTGAATCGCGGCGATTTTCTGCGTGATATCTTTTTTATTCTCCCCCCTTCTGTTATTCTAAAGCTTGGAGACTACTTTCCCTGCTGAATAGACGGCAGATGATTCTTTTACTGTTTTCTTTGTTACGGTGGTCCGTGGAAAAGCGGAAAGACTTGACCTCCGCACCTGCTTCCTTTTGAACCCAATTCACTCGGCCTAGGGGAGTGTTGCTCACACCAAATGCTGGTCATCGGCGGTGTATTTTTCTCTTTTCAGGTTTGATTTCTAGTCGTTTGCCCCCCCCAAGGTTCTTTCCCTGCAATTTTTTAGTTTCGGCTTTTTCTGTCTACCTTCGCAGATTCGCTGAAATGCCCACCCTTGACTCCTTTCTCTTTTTGTTTTTCTAATACAGTGCTCTACGACGATGATGACTGATGCAGTCGTCCCCCTTACGAAGCCTGCTCACTCCCCCTCTTGCACCGCTTTACCCGCTGACCCGGTACGGACTTCCACCAAGAGTCCCTTCGGAGTTTCTCGATACTTCCGCCAACCCCTTCCTCTCCCCTCCCCCAATTCTTGATCCCCCCCGATTCATTCATCCCCAAATCCCCCTTTCAGTCATTCTTTTCTGCTGCCCCATAAGTAATTCTTCCTCTGCCCTTGAACATTTGTCCAAACTGGAACGCTTCTGTATATGGACCGGTTTTTATCCTTTCTTATTTCTTTTTTCTTTTAAGCCTTTGCACTTCATACCTAGGATCTCACTTATTCTTCCCTCCAGATTCTCCTGAGTCTTGATGCGGTATACCCCCCCTAGCCTTATCTTGTTTTGTTCAACTCGAAGAACATTTATGCGTGACTTTTATCCGATGCCCTTTCTCGTGTGTCGCGCTGATAGGTTTTTTTTGACGGCCCTTCTTTGCGGTCAGCGTGGTGGTAATACGTCAGTTTCCTCGAGCCTATTGGAAGTCCACTTTTGATTTTTGGTTGCCGAGTTTGCCAACCAACTGAGTGTCTCCTTAAATTGTCCTTTTCTTGACGCGCTCGGCGTTCCTAGGCAGCGGAGGCAAGCTTTTTACGGAAGTGTTTCTATTTATGCCCAAAGAATTTTGAGCGCCTTGCGGCAGCCAGTTCTGTACTTCGCATTTCTTTTTTTTTCTTTCCTCTCCCTTTTTAGAATTTTTCTCAGGCTTGTATACGGAAAGTCCTTTTTTTTTTTTATCACCTTTTCGAGGATCGTGCGAGATGTCCTGCGTTTCCGCCTATCCTTATGACTTCAAATTTGGCCGCTGAGTAATGAGGTGGTAATGGAGCCACTCTTTCTCTGCTTTTCCGACCGCATAGGCCCCTTTCAGGCGACTTTTCGAGGGATGTCCGATATGCAAATCTTCTTTTTTTAGTGCGGTCGTCAATTTCTTCTTGTACTTTCGATCTGGATTTGCAGACTTCCTGGAGTTGTCCTCCCGATCCTTCGAAGTACGCGTTATTCCTAGATTGAGCCTCTCTTTCCCCTTCCGCCTTAATGTCTCACCTGATGTCTTGACCTTCTTTTGGTCCTTTGCCAGCCAGGATCAGAAGAAAATCGTGCCTACGCCTTTCTCTCTTCAGTTTCGGTGATTACCTCGCCCCCCTTTTTTTTTTTCCACTGATCTTTCTCTGTATGACCTCTGCGATCAAAGATGAGAGTAACC
>Ga0179593_1524308_pt1 | contig 13510 bp, 12 predicted proteins | sample CZODoug2_1_08_16_FD_185931 | JGI IMG/M metagenome (GOLD analysis project Ga0179593, IMG submission 185931) | Vadose zone soil fungal communities from Angelo Coast Range Reserve, California, USA - CZODoug2_1_08_16fungal (PacBio error correction) | ecosystem: Environmental > Terrestrial > Soil >... | reverse complement strand
GCGAGCTCAGGTTCTTGAGGAGATAGTCGACACTACGGTGTTTTTCACCCTGCCTGACTTTTCCCTTTTTTGTCGCCCCTTTCAGCATGTTCCCCTCCCTACCCTCAAGCCTCTTGAGGTTGTATTCATGCTGGGGGGCGAAAGACCTGAGAGTAGATGAGTTACTTGTCAGGGACAAGAGAATGCCGGCCCTCCTTTTAAGAGAGAGTCAGATACCTTTTCTCTACCCTCTGTTGACTCTTTCTCCTTCACCCTTCCTTTTTTTTTTTTTTTTACCCCCCCAATTTACCCCCACCCTCTCGGCCCTCTTTTGTGCTTCGTTCCCAAACCTGCGTTCCCTCTTCTTCTGGATCGAAATCCTCAGACTAGATAATACTTTCGAAAGGCATTGTGTCGTTCCCCTAAAGACTTTTTTTCCCTCTTCTTAAGATGTCCCCTTCTGCCCTGGTGGCTCATTTCCTGTCACATCACACCTTTTTTCCCATCCGGTTTTCTCGATATATGGTTCCGCATAGAAGTGAGGATCTCATTTCCTTATGGTGCTCTTCACTTCCCTATTCCGTTCTTGAACTTTTTTTCCCCTTTTTTTTTCCGGATGCGGTTCTCCCCCCCTTCTCATTTGAAGCCTGATTGAAGTCACGCAGAGGTTCTTGTCTGAGCAAGACTTCCGATTGCGCTGACGCCTCCCCAGTCAGCCCTCTTTCATGGTCAAAATGGCAGCATCCCCCTTTCCCCTCCTATCCCTTCTTACCGTTCCCGAGGTAGTTACCTCCATCCAATCGAGTCCGGGGTGCGGCTTCTCCCATACATAACAACCCCCTTTTTTTTCTATCTTTTTTCTCTCCCCCTTTTGCAGCCGTTGCTCCGCCCCTTCCTTGTCCATTTTTTTTTTTGCCGAAGGCCGGCCGCTTTCCCCCTAAAAGGAACCCCCACAATTTAAGGGATAAGATATTTCCCCTTTCCCAGATCCAGTCCTCTTCCAATCATAAGGGATCCCCCCCCTGTTTTTGCTTCACTCAATTCCTCGTGGTGAACCTTCCCCCCTCAAAGAGCGCTAACGGGTTCCTCTCGCCCCAGAATTTAATCTTCCAGAAGTAGATCCCAGCCCTTTGCAAGATTTCTCCTCTCCTTTACTTATCTCTTATCTTTTCGCTCCCTACCGAATTCCCGAGATATGCGTCCTGACCCCGCGCAAACGAGACCCTGCATCCATTAGACCCCCCCACGGAGTCATAGATAAAGCTCTAGTCGTCCATAGAAACTGCGATGTACCCCCTGCGGGCTGACACCCCCCGTTTGTTTTTCTCTTTCCCGAGAAGAAATTACGTACTCCAGTCTTTCCGCGCCCTAAAACTCCTCTCTTTTTCCTATAGCCCCCCCCATCCCTTCCCTAGTTTGAAGAATTAAGGAAGGACGATGAACCCATCCAAGACTTTCCCTGATGTGAAGTTAACTCCCCTAGAGTTGAAAGTTGACTCCTCTTCTAAAACCCCTCAGTCTCTCTATTATTTTCTTACTGACGTCAAGTAAAGAGGTACCTTCGAACCAGGAAACTTGAATGCCGAAATATACTTTCTTTGAAATCATCCAAGCTTTCCTCTCCTTTCCGATCCCCCCCCAACCCCCCATTACACTCTTGCTCTTTTCCCAGGTTGTGAATTTTTGGGTGAGAAGTGTTTTTTTACTTATGAGAGGAATTATTCTCTTTTCTCCCCTTTATCCTAATTCTTTAATCCCGGCCTTCCCCCCCATCCTCCCCCCCCCTGTCAAAACCTTTTGGACCTCGGCATTCTTCTCGACGGTGAGGTGTGACTTCCCGACGGGTCATTTCTTCCTTTCCTGCGCACCGTGTATCTTTGTTTTTTCCCTAGCGTCTAAGGAACAGTCATGGTCCATCCTCGATATCGTTGTCCCTTGGAGTGTTACCCTTTTTCCCCTTCCAAAACGCCCCTCGGTAGGCTGGAACCCTTCCCCCCCAATTTCATGGCTTGGCTCTAGATGAACGTGACCCTTCCTGCAAAAGAACGGAACTGTTGGATTGTTTTCCCTTCTATGTTAGAGGAGGTCTTTTTTCTTCTGACGGATGGCTTCTCTTGCTGGGGGTAAGCCCCTTGGAAGTGGGACATCGCTCCTTCGGTCCGGACGTACGCCCACCGTTTCTGTCCTCCCTTCGTGATGGTGTCTAGCCACTTTTTTTTCTCCCCTTTGGCGCCGTTTCATCTTCTTGCATAATCTCGTTGACCCCCCGTTCGATACGCGCCACTTTCACTCAGATTCCCTTCTTTCCCCCTCTGTTTTTCATTTTCTCGCTTTTCGGACTGTCGCCTTTTTTAATTCGCGATCCTTCCACACGTTAGCGCTCTTCAAAGGGACGTAGCCACGTCTTTTTCGCCACCAACTGGTGCTTTCCCTTCCATTCATCGTAGGCCCTGTCAGTTGTCCCCCCATCTTTGTTACCCAATCCATGCGCTTGGTGACCGTATTTCTGTGTTCGATTGCCCCGTCCCCCTTTCCCTGTCAACCAAAACTCTTCCCCCATGGGCACCTTTCTTTGATGATCGCCCCCTTTGCTTTATTGAAGGTCGGTCCCCTAGAAAATCTGGTTTGGTGGATGTATTGCCCATCCCCGCAGGCCCCTCCCTCTTTAGCTTTTTTCCTTTCCCTTCACGCCCTTTTTCCCGGCGATTTTCCTCCCCCACCGTATTTTCGTCGGCCCCTTGACCGCCATTGCCCTTGTTTGAGGCTGTTTCCCTGGGAGGGCCTCCATTCTTTCAAGTCTGGCCTCCCTGAGAAACCTTCCCACCCCCTTCTTGATGCAGGGCTTCCAATCAGGGAGCAAGCCCCCCTGAGACGAGTTCCTTCCCACACAGGAATATGGTCAGCTCTCCACGATGACTACCTCCGAAACTTGTCCCCCCCCATATCTTTCCTAGTGCCCTTCGGAGCCGATTGTGTGATGTTGCCCAGTTTTTGCCACCGACGTGGCTTTTTCCCTCCATCCGGAACCCCCCTTTCCCCGACCGTCTTCAGTGAGTTCACGAGGACTTTCCCCAAGGGCCGTCATCTGTTTTTTTTTTGTTCTCGAGGATAGCGAGCTGATCCATTTAAAAGGCGCTGGTTTAACTTCTCTTCTTTGTGCAGACGCGTACCCCCGGATAAGGTTCGCAACTTCAAGCCGAGATCTTTTCATAGAGAAAGAACCCGCCCGATTGAATTTTTCCCTCACCTGCTTTTCCATTTCGCCTATCTCCTCCCCTTTTTTTTCTTGTCTCCCCCAATCCCCCTCACAACTTTTCTTAGGTTTCGTCTTCTTCGGAGGATTATGGCGTCGCATAGTTTTCGGCAAAAATTCCCTTTCGCCGGCCAGCCGCAACGTCTTTTCTCCTCCGTGTAGGTGCTTTTTCTCCCTCTTTAATCCTCCTCCGTTTTTTCCTAGATACGGCGTCGTAGTCGAAGGAGGCATCATCTCCCCTTTTACGGTGCGGCTGGTCGGCGGTCCCTGAAATGGTGTTCCCCCCGAGGACCTATGCAATTTTTCTCTAAATACTCAGACTTCTCTCCAACCTCAGCGGAGGTAAAAAATGGCTGCGCGGGAGCCTCCTTTCTTACTCGTCCTATTACACTCGCTGACCTTCATACCTTTATGGCATTCCCCCCCGCTTGCCGGACCTTCAGACGACTTCTCGGGCTGGAGACAGTTTCTTTTCTTTGTAGCGGCTGCCCCTGTCCTCCCTGGTCCTTCTTTCCCAGATTTCCTGCTGTGGCTCAGATAGAGAGCTTCTACGTATTGAACGGCCCCCCTTTGACGGCTCGGGATTCAGAACGGGCGGTTTCCCTTTTATTCTTTCACCCCTTCTCTGGTCACCTTCGTAATGGCCCCCCTCAACCCTTTCTGCTCCACTCCTTTATGTTATCCCTCAGGGAACGAGATCGCATTTCCTCAGTCGTCGTCCTTCCCCCTTTTTTCATTTTTAGGACCTCCCTTTGATCTTCCCTGATTCGGCCATTAATCTGTTTCTTTGAAGCCCTGCGTCCCAGAAGAGTTTCCTGAGTGTCTGCTAGAACCACGATGACTCGGTCCAGAAGAAAAGTCCACGCCTATTCCTTTTTCCCAGGGGCCGATCAGCTTAAGCGGAAAGGTGGTTTCCTGCAAGTAATCGGGTGTCTTTTTTCAGCGACGTGCAAGGCGCTTCCCTTTTTCTTCCTGGTGAAAGACTCAACTCCCCCCCCCAGGATTTATATAGTTTCTACCTACGCGAAGTTTCCTATTTCCCCTCTTCCATGATTTTCACCTTTCTTTGCCTCCTTCCCCGGTTCCGGTCCCACAATAGAAACGTGCCCTCTGTCACCAGCGCCCTAGCTATTGTGTTCCCTTCCTCTTCCTCTCATCCTTCCTTTCTCCATTTTAGCTTCAAGGCCCCTAAGTTTTCGTTCTTCCGCATTTAGCAGATCGGTGTGAGCGAGATATCGATTTTCGGACAGGCCGTCTGCTCCAAGAGTTCCTCCCCCTGTATCAGATTTTTTGCGACCCTTTGATTGGCGCCTTCTCTCCTTCTGCGAGATTATGTCTGGCACTCCGGCGCCAAAGCTCCTCCCTCCCAGTTCGCACCCTCACTCTCGATAAAGAAAGGTTGTCGCGTTCCGGCACCGCCGAGTACCGCTACTTGCCCTTGGTCTGACTCCCCCCTCCTTCGACTCCCTTTCCCCGCCTCGTCGACTCCCGAACCTTCGTTACGTTACCACGCCTCTTTTCCCCCCAACAGACCTCCGTCTGTGCGAATTAAGGCACGCAGCTTCAACACCCCTCCTACTCCTGTGTTCCAGTCCTCCCCCCCTTTCAAGATGATGGAACCGCGTAGCGAAGGATTGATTCCACTCAGTCACCACCCTCTTTTTCCCCGCAACCGAGGACCACTTTCCTAATAATAATGAGAACTCCCCATACATAGATATAGAAATTGCCCTATTCCTAACCTACGCATTTCCAACTTTCCGTGGGGAATTATTTCACGACTTGTGTCAGTCCATTATAGATATTGTCCTCCTTTGTTGTGAGAGATTGAACGAGACTTTAAACAAGTATGAACAATTACCTTTACCCTGTCTCCTCCTACCCGGTTTATTTTTTACTCTTTCCCCCCTAAAACCCCCCCCATTGTTACGTCGCCTTCTCTTCATAAGGCAAGTGTCCTCTTTTTCTGGAGGGTATAGAGGTTTCCCCCCCCCCCCCCCACCCCCCCCCCCACCCCCCCCCCCCCCCCCCCCCCCCCCCCCCATGACCGTCTGACTTCCCCCCCTCAGTCTTTCCTTCCTCGGGATTTACGTTCCCCGTTGACACCCTGAGGCTGGCCTGCCCTCAAGGGAATTGGAGGATTGGGAATTTTGAAATTAAGGAGCACACTAACGGGGTATTTTCCTAACGACCCTCTTTTCGTTCTTGAGGCGTTTACTTTTCTTTTTTCTTGAAAACGGATTGTCTTCTGCGAGGGGGGTTATCTGGAAGTGGACCTCGACTCTTTTCTCTCTTTCCCCCCTTAAGACTTCAACCCGTCCGGTGGGGATGCATATGGTTGGACGAAGTTTTAGATTCCTGGGACGTTCATCCCTCCTTTCAGCTCCCATTCCTTGACGCCAATAATCCGTCCTTAAAGTCGCATTTTCGTCCCTCTTTCATCTCAGTATCTCTCGAGAAGGAAATGTAAGAAGAATTCTCGGGCTCACGCAACTTTTCTTCTCAACTTCCTTTTCTCCCACCTTGGACTTTTTTCAGCCTCCACTTGTTGATCCCTGATGCTTTCCATTCAATAGTAAGGATCCGGTAAGTTTCCCCCCATATAGGAAAAATGCTCTTTTTCCGTCGTTGCCTCGATTGCAAGCGGCGCTTCTGACAAACAATAGGCCCCTCTTTTATAAGGCAACTTCTTAAGCTCCCCGACCTCCTGTGTGGGCGTTTGATGTATGGACATCATCATCCAGAAACAATTCAGACGATTCTTTCTTTTTCGGGATAAACATCTTCACAACGGTGCGCTTCTTATCGTCCCCCCTTCGAACTTACCGTGCTGCTGTTCGGGGGAAGAAATTCTCTCAGTGTGCTCAAGACCTGAACCTTCCTTCTTTTTTAAGAGCCTTTCTTCCCATTTCGATTGATAAGTTCCCGGACAGCTCCTCCTTTCCCATCCCTTAAAAGGAATTGGTCCTACGACTGGCGCGTCCCAAACCCTTGACGGCGACGGCGATCCCTCCTCCCGATCTTACACTCTCTCCTCTTCTTACCCCCTCTTTCGCGATTTGAGTGAAGTTTTGCCAAACCGCCACCATTTCGGGGTCAAGCCGTTGCCATCCTGGCCCCGTCAACCTCAGTTCTCCTTTCTTTTCCTCGCCTCCCTTTTCCGTAAGAATGCTCGAGATGATGTGAGATCAATCCCCCAATCTGGACGCTGTTGTGTAAGAAAGAGAGGATGAGTATTGCCCCATCCTACGATCGTATAAAGATCAAAAGATAGTTTTCATTCTATTTTCGAGAGAAATAGTCCATGATGAGGATTCCCCGGAGCTTTATATCTCCTCACTCCCTCTACTCCCCCCCGCGAAGTCTTGCGACCCCCTGCAGATGTGCGTCACCCTGAAGGTGTTATTTTCTTCTGAGGAGATTTATGGGCCAATTCTTCTCGGAAAATTCGGATCTTTCCGGCCCCAGCCTCCCTTACGACGCGTCTCTGTCACGCTCGCCGCACGCTCTATTTTAAACCCTCGTTGTGGAGAGAGATACGGCTTCGTTTCCCGCGTTTCTTTCTACAATACTTTTCTTCTTTCGGCGGCAACCCCAATGGTGTCCCTCGCCCCCTTAATGGTCGCCAGAAAGACTCTTCGCATGAAGAAGAACCCTTCAGCACGAGGAGGACCATGTTCTCTCTGGGGTTGCAGGCCTTTTTCGAGTATTGAGTTCCTTTTTCCTTAAGGGACCCTCGCCCCGCCTCCTTGGAAATGCAGAGTTCCCTCCAGAGAATCGACTTCTTTCTAGGCCCTTTTCCTCTTGAGACCGTCCCCCTTTGTTCTCGTCTGAACGAGTTTTCCTACTTCTTTTTCCCCTTCCCCAGCGTCATGAGTCCCTGCGGATAGAACCTCTGCACTCTCACCGCTTTGGCTCGTGATAGAAAACGGTTGCTTTTCCCTGGTTTTTCTTACTATCCACGGCCGGTGATTAACCTGGTGGAGAATTCCAAACTGCACATCACATTCCTTTTAGCCCTTTCTCGATCGCCTTTTCTGCCAGTCTTTTCTTTTCCTCGGGCGTGCCAGTCTTCCATATAGTAATGTCTTTTGAATTCGTCTCTGGCCTTTTTTACCTGACGGAGACCTCGCGTAACCGAGGTGCTCTCTTTTTGCGCCACCTACAGTCTTTTTCTCCCCTGTACAGCTGCAAGCATTTTCCCGGGTAAATTACGATCAGCTGCCATCTGACGGTGTTCTTCTTCTCTACCTCTTTTTTTTCAACGACATGGCTTTTTTCTGAGCAGTCATCCGCTGCCGGGTGCCAGGCTGTGATGATGCCATTCCTTTTTCCCACCATGATTTTTTTGTGCTCCCTCTCACTCCTCCTTTGAGATTCCTCCCTCAGCAGGTGCATCTTGCTGGTGAAGAATAGAAGCGGGCAATCGACCCGGTCAATCGTTTTTTACCCTAGCGATATTGGTAATACCATGCCTCCTCCTACTCGAATTCAGCAGAATAAGGTCTTTCCCCCCCAGTTTTTTAGATTACCCCAGAAGGTACATGCACTTACGTTGTAGCAATCTCCTTCCTTTTAGCGCGATATTAATCTCGTCGGCCCTTCCCCCTCGATCAACCTTTTGAATGAAAACGCACCCTCGAAGCAGGCGCGATTTGTTATGCTGCTATCCCTCCCTCGATCTCTGCCGCCGGCGCCCACAGCTTTCCTCATGATAAAGTCTGCAAACCCTTTCCTCGTCATCGATCAAGATGGTTGAGAGTAGTACGGCCCTCGAAACTCGATGTCCCCTTCCCCTCTTTCCCAACACTCTCATCCCCCCCTATTAAGTCGACCTCCGCCCCGTAAAATCCCACGCGACACCATCGTCAGGTACCCCCCCCTCCAGCGAAGATGATCACGCCTTCTTTCGAGATCCTCTCAGGCAGTTCCTCCAAAGCATTCGACTTGTTTTATGAATACCGCGTTTGTCCCGAGAGCTGGAAGATACAATACTTCGTAAGCATAGATTCGCTACTTCGCCCCTACCTTGCCCCCCCTTAAACGTCTGCAAACGAGACAACTTCTGAGGCAATAATCCTGCGACCGCCACCTCCATCTCTTCTCTCCATGCCCCCCCCGTCACACCTCACCTTTCCCCAAGATGCGCGGCCTTGGGTTGACTTATTTCAAGTTTCTGACTGGGTCCTCAATCTAGGGCCTCCCTACTACTTCCTCCTTGTTTAGTGTTAGATAATGCCCGCGTCACACCAGTCGCACCACTTGTCCCCCTTCAAACCCTGGCGTTTTTCCTTCTCCGTTTTGATCGATTTAGTATCGGATTGCTTTCAGGCTGTTTCCGATTGAGCAATAAGGAAATTTCCTTTTCCGGGACGCTGGAGGGTTGCTTCCCTCCTTTATCTCAATCTTTTCTTCTTTTTTTCGGAGGGAGTGATCTTCCATCTCTTTCTTTTGCAAGCGATGCTGTGAACGAACATCTTTTTTTGGACGGATTGGAGATCTTTCCTAACGAACGCTTAGTTCTTCATTTACCTCTCCTTTTGTATGGTCTGCGGCTTTCGTTTCGTCTAGGATTTCTTTTTGAGCGGGGGTCATCCCTTTAGTGGGAAATCGATAGTTCTCTGAAGGACGAAGATTCAACCTTTATTCAGTCAGATGTGGTGACTACTTTATCCCCTAGCTTTTTCTCCTCCGCATAATATCGCCCCCTCCCTCTATACTCTCCCAATCATCCGTCCCAAGCCCCGGGGGTTTTCATTTTCCGACACGGCGTTTAATCTCCGTTCTCTTTTTCCTGTCCATTTCTTCACTTTTTTAGCCACTTCAGCGGCTATTTCTCCTCCGTCGCCCACTTTCTTCCTGAAGCTAAAAAACTTTTTTCCCTTATGCTGCCCCGAACATCCCCGTCGGCGCGCTTGCTCGGCCACACTTTCTTTTTCCAGTTTCCGATGCTGCGGCGACTTTTCTGGCCCAACCCCATCCCAGATTGCAATCTAGATGGTTTGAGTGATCGAACACCTTCGCGGTATTTTTTTCTCGACCCGCTCTCCCTTTTTGCAGTGGGGATGTTGCCTCTTCTTTTGCAGCAGCAAAAGCCTCCCTGCTCTATTTCGCATTAGTTCCCAATTTCGTTACTGCTGATCACCCCGTGCGTCTTTTTGATCGGCCCATTGCCCGCAATGCAAGGCGTGATTGCTGGGTCGTTCCGCTCTCCTCCGTCCTTAACACCTGCAAATCGCCCCTTTCCCCCCCCCCCCGTTCCCCCCTCAGGTGCTCACCTTATCCCTTCCTTGCTAACCCCCCTGCCCATATACGAACTTCCCAACGGCAAACCTGATTGACCGTTGCCCCCCGACTGGCAGCTGCCCCTGACGACGCCCCACCCCCTTTCTCAATCATATTCTCTCCCAATGATGGAGGTCCCCTCTGCTTGTGCAATTTTTCACACCAGGTGGACTTCTTCCCAGCCGTTGAAATCTCAAAACGTTAAAACCTCTTAGATGGTGCGTACCACGTCCACCCAATCCCTTGACTGTAGATCCTTCGAGTTTCTTTTTCTCTCCCTTTCCTGAAAATCTTGGGGTGTTGGCCGCTTTCCGAGGATGCCAAAGCTCCTTTCAGCGACCAAAAGCGCTTGTCCCCCCTTCTCCCCCCCGCTCAAGAAAGATCTTCTTCTATCGCGCCGTTCTTTCCATTTTCTCCTCTTTAAGGCGATTTTCCCGAGCAGGAACGCCCCTTCTCATCTCTCAGAGAAGGTTTTTTTCCCAGCAGCTTTGGCCTCTTGCTTTTAGGAGACGTGACTTTAGTTCTTCTTCCCCTTTTTGGCTTTGCCGCCCCCTGCACCGTAGTGTCTTTTAATCAGGCGTGACCTTCTCAGTCGTATCTCTTTAATTCATAATAAGTTTTTTTTGAGAGAGATAAGGCGGCGAGCACCTGTCCCCCCCGGTCTGCTTTAGTCCACTACCTTTCCTCTTTTTCGGCGGCAAAGCCTGACTGAGACCCCTCTTCCAATGGATTCTATCCTCAGCATGTACGACCCCCAACATTCAGCACGTTAAAAAATGACTGATGATGGGCGTCACTCCCCTCTGGAGGAGAGTCGCTTGCGTCCTGCACGTAATGACTGCCTCTTCATCATGCATCCCCTGTCGCGGCTCTGATCCCCCTCCGATATATAGGCTTGACGCTGTGATCCAGCGCTTGTCGCGTCTACAGAGATTGGGCAGGATTCGTACGGAACATTCAGTTGTCGTTTCTCAATTCTCCTCCCCGATCTAAGTCTTGACCGTTGGGAGGATAGTTCCGCCAGAACGGGCGTTCTGGGTTATTCCGATTTCAGGAATACCACCGCCCCTGGTGGAGATGGACAAAACTGTTCGGTTTTCATCTGGTTTTTCCCCTTCTGCGAGACATTTCTTATCTCATTAGTTTTTCCCTCTAGCAAGTAGTGCTTAACTTGCCATCCTTTTTAATGGGCTTCCTGTATAGAAAGGACTTTTTAGAAATAATTGAAGCCTCTTTTTTTCACGAAGAGTTTCTTTTATCTCATCCTGAACAGGATTGCTGCAGAAATGCCAGAAAAAGCCCTTCACGCCTTTCCTTTCGGTAAAGGTTCCTCCTTCCCCCTCCGCTCTGTGGTTTCTCCTTAACCGAGCTTTTTTTGTAGTTTTCTAAAAGAGCCACTTTCGCAGATCGCTGACGTATGGCTGATTCCAACCCCCAACAAGGATTTTCTTTTTTGCGATCCCTTCCCCCACAGCCTGTTTCGCTAAAGAAAATTTTTTCGGGGAAATACTTTAATATGGTTTGCCTTCCCCCGCCGCGAAGCGTTTCCCCCCCGGCAAACGACCCCTTTCTGAATGATCTCTCTTTGTCCTCCTGAATCCGCTCCCCGAGGAAGTGACAATAAGGATCACCAGTTTTTTCGCTTCTTCCTTGGGCCGGCTTCAGAGCGCTAACGTTTTTCCTCGATTCTTTAATCATCGTCGGAAATGCCGTCTCCCCCCAGCGAGACTCCTTAAAAGACGTGTCGAATGCACTCCTTGCTCCTCCTTATGATTTGCTCCCTCCCTGGCGAGATATATGCTCAATGCCCCCCGGCCAAAGCAGACTCCCAGATGCCATTCCCCTTCTCAAGGACTTTTTGCGGCTACGGCCCCTTCGAACGATGCGCTTTCCAGGAAAGAGTTCCCCCCCCCAGCTTCGCGCCTATTGAAGACCGTCCCTCCCTCCGACACACGACGTAGTTTTCCCCTTTTACCCATGCGCCAACACCTCCGTGTGCGCAATTAAGGAAGGGCCTCTTGCAGCCAAGACTTCCCTTGATTTGCCTCGTTAGAGTTACTTCTTACCCATTTTTTTCCCGTTTTCAGCATCGATATCTGATTCTCGGTCACCAACCGGCGGACCTCACACGAGGAAAATTGCCTGATTTCTAATAAGAGAATCCTTCCCCCATCGATATCGACACGTAAACCTCAACCTTCCCTCCTTTTTGACGCCAGGTTTGTTTTATGTCAAGGGTTGGTTGTCAATCTCGGGCATTACCTTCTTTTCCTCATAATCATTTTTTGAGAGAGAAATCGCATACTGGACCCCCCCTTGATAAGCTGGACACTTCCCCATTTTTTTGAACTTCTAAGGTTAGCTTGTGACTCGGGCATTTTTTCCTTTTTTATGGATATTCAGGAGGTTTTTTTCTTGATGGCGCACTCAGGCTCGGTTGGGTCTCGGTTTTTTCCCGTCTGGACTCATCCCCTCTATCTATTTGCTTTGGACGGTTGAATCCTCCTTCCAGATATTATACGTGCAATGAGTCGGAGGAAAATCACTTGTTATTGGCGTCTGCAATCTTCGATTCCTCTCCAAAAGACTAACTTCTGGTCTGTTGGCTTTTCCCTGGTTTAAAAGTTCCCCTTTCCCTGATGTAGGTGATTTTCCGGAGTTCCGTCGACTTATGTTTTTCTTTCTTAGCTTTGGTGCGCCCGCTGGCCGTTTTTGTGGAAACACTCATCGTTCGTTCTGATTTAGCCTTTCTCGATGACCGTTGATGTTTCCTGAATGGAGCATTCGCTTCTTGGCGCCCTTTTCATATGACGCAATTCTCTTCGGCCAAATCAGTTCGATACGGCGCTCATTAGAGAGTCCCCTGCTTCGACACCTTCTTTCCAGTCTAGCTTGGAGAGACGGCCTGCTTTTTTTACGATGATGAATTCCCCTCCTCTCCCCCGGCACAAGTAGCGCTTGCCCTAGCCAGATGCTGCTGCTTACAAAAACCCTGATTCCTTATGCTTCTTTTCAATCGTCGTTAGCGCTGGTAAGTATGACTAAGTCTCCCTGCCTTGGTGACCGCGTTCCCCTTTTCGAGCCTCACGGCCGCCGAATGCGGCAACCCTAGGACAAAAGATTTCACCTTTCTTCGGGATGATCGCGGTTGTAGCCCCTTCCCTCATGGTGTGGGCGTGTTCTATGTCAATCCAGGTCTGCCCACCGCAGACTCCTTCTATTTAAGTTATTTACCCCCCCCACGACGGTTACTTAGCCCTGTCGAGGCTTTTTTAGCTGATCGTCCCCTTTCTCCCTGAACGGTTTGATGTTCGATGTCGTCCTAAAAATAATGTTAGATTTTCTTCGCCATGCCACGTCTCCTCCTTTCGACTCTCATTTCCCATGTAATGACCTTCAGAACCGGCATTCGTGCTGACGAATTCAGCCAGGAACCTTGAATTTGCATTTCCCGTCCGGCAAGCGCCCGATTATTTCTTGCGATAATTTAACTTTTAAACATAGATACGCTTCCAGGATGGCGTCAGATTTCAGTTTGTGCCATCTTCAGGTGAAGTCTGGGTACAGCCGTTTGCCCTCCACCCTTCCACACATTCTTTTGTCTGGTCACGATCCTACAAGGGCCCTTTCAATACTTACTACAGAGGCATCGCTTTATTGAGATACAAAGTTCTATGAAGATGTTGTTGACTACGACTCCCCATCGACTCCTGCGGGATGTCTTCCTCAAGCTTTTCACTCCTCCTCTCGGAGATATCGAGCGCCCATAGGCAATTTCCAGTGAAATGAGGGAAGAGGAACTTCAGTTTGTTCGAGACTCTCCCAGCGAAGTCTTTTTCCCCAGAAGCAAGTCATTTTTTTTCTAGTGCTGAGGTTGTTCGTCGTCTCGGAGATTTCTGGCGACAATTTCATCTGGCCACAATGTGAGAGTTTTCCCGGAACAGCCGAAACAGTAGTCGTATTCCTGGTCGTTCACTGGTTTCCTCGCCGCCT
>Ga0179593_1467615_pt1 | contig 13510 bp, 10 predicted proteins | sample CZODoug2_1_08_16_FD_185931 | JGI IMG/M metagenome (GOLD analysis project Ga0179593, IMG submission 185931) | Vadose zone soil fungal communities from Angelo Coast Range Reserve, California, USA - CZODoug2_1_08_16fungal (PacBio error correction) | ecosystem: Environmental > Terrestrial > Soil >... | reverse complement strand
TAACAATGGTGGCCTCCTTTTCCCTGCCCCTGGGGACCCGTTAGAACGTCTTCTGTGCCACCACTTCGCTGAGGGTCTTTTGAACGGCGTCTCGAAGGGGTGAACACCCTTTTCGCTTTTTCCGTCGGTTCTGGCCCGCTCATCGTCCCACGGGTAAATAGTCGGATCAAATCCCCGACCTAAAAGTTCCCCCCCCAAAACCGATCCGCTTGGCTCTGCCCAGGGGATCTGCCGTAACGTTGCCCCCTTGCCCCCGTCCACAGATAAAATATTGAGCGAATGTAAGTAGACGCCCGTTTCCTTTCGGTTTCATTATTCCATCTGAAGGCGGGCCGTCCTCCCCCTAAGGACTTAGTCCCCCCGTCGTAAGGTGCCTGAAGCGTCCCCATAAAAGGAACATTTCGTCCCCGCCCGCATTGATCAACCCGCTCCCCCCCCGGGTCCAAAATCGCAGAATTTCCCTCCTGCGCCCTGTCAGGCGGACTAGGGACGCGCTCCCGACTGGCCCGGTCGTGTTTTTATGTGATTTCTGATGCCGTCGCCCCGGCCCCCTTCTAAAGGACTCCGTCCCAATTTCGTCCCTAGGCCCCCCCCCCCACCCCCCTCCCCTCTCCCCCCCCCACCAACGAGGATTCGCTTTGATCTCGCTTGTAGTGAACTCTTCGGGGAGGAAGCGTGTGAGTGTGTTGCACATCCTTCTGACTAGGACTTCTTCTTCTTATGTCTCCTTCCGTTTCCAGGCCTAGTTTGGGTTTGAAGACGATCGTGTCCCTTCCCGGTTCATTAGAGACTAAGTTCCCCCGATCTCCTCCGCCTTGTGAATTAGATACATTTTTGGACCTTTAGCTTTCGGCCGTCCCTTTCCAAAAGCGGACTTAGATTGGATTAGAGATGGGCATAGAACAGTTCATAAGATGAGGTGTCCCCTCTATTCCGGCACACCCGTGTTAGGGATGGCCAGTGTCTGAGCCCCCTGGTTTTCATTCTGAGTTTCTTCTTTTTCTTTTTTGTTTTTCCAGGGTCTCCACGCCCCTTCTTCTGGTTCGCCAAGCATTTTGGACAATGTGATATCCCTCCTCTTGAGGTTTCGGCTTTTTTTTTCTTGCGTCTTCGTTTAGGGAGGAGACGGGGCCGTTTCCCTTGATTTAATAGACGCTGTGGCTGACTAAGAGGGAGTGTTTTTTTCCGTTTTAAAATTGGTCCATGATTTCGAGATCTCCCCCCCTGGACACCGTTTCTTACCAACAGTACAGGGAGTCCCAATTTTCTCCTTATAGAGTCCGGTTGCGTTTCAGTTACCGGTCTGGTACTTTTGAAGCGATTCAACTTCTTTGACCAGAGCTTGAAGGGGCAGTTCCTTTAGATCGCTTATGCTTCCACGATACGCCCCTCCCGTCTCTATCACCCCCCCACTTTTCTTTTCTTCGGCGAGTCCCTGCCTCTCCCGTGTCTCGGGCTTGTTCCTCCGGGAAATCCGTAATTTTAGAGTCCCGTCCAATGAATAGTGATTGCAATTCCCCCGCTCTTCTCTCTCCTCTGGCTCACCCTCGTCATGCCCTTTCCCCCCCTTCTCTTCCTCCCCCTCAATCTGTTTTACCTACCTGTTCCCAGAAGAAATTAAAAAACGCCTTCCTTAAATATAATTTTTTAAGTGCAGAGGGGAATGCAACACTTTCTTCTTCAGATCGGGAATACTCCTCCTGCCTTCCGGTGACCTTCTGGGTGTCTCGCCATTGTTTTGTCCCTTCGTTCCTCCACCGATCTTTTTTGAAGGCTTAGAGAGTATGGTTGGCAAGAATGGTCCCACTTGTGGTTTACCCTGCTGGAGTTTCCTCCGATCCTTTCTCCCACGTATGCCCGTGCACGTCAAGAAAATCGTCCTGTTAAAGCTGGTATGCTGGGATCCCCCGTTCGGAGATGATGCCCGGCTGCTTGTTTCTCTATATATATCTTTTAATCATCCTCCTTCGAGAGCCAGACCTAATCAGTTTGCGGTTTAAGCTAGAGCAGTCTCGCGAGTCTTGTAATCCCTCTTCTTTCCCAGGAACGCAGCTCCCTCTCCGGTTGTGCGGACGGCCGGGTCCATCTAAAGGGACTTTCTTCCCTTTCCCTTCCCACCCCCTTTTTTCTTTCCCAGCTGGTTTTCACCCGGCCCCCCCGCCTCTCCTTGAACATACACTCGCAGTGTGTGGAGACTAAATCTCTAACATCAAAAAGGTTCTCTGAGCCCACCCAGTAAGGGCACCCTTGCGTCTTTTTTACTCTCCTTCCGGTCGGTAACCCTTAGTGTCCCCACAGTCTGGTCGTTTTTGCCTTTTTTTTTCAGGGTGTCAGTTAAGGAGTCGAGCGCCCTCGGCATGAAAGACTGTGGGACATTTTTCTTCTCCAGTCCCTGCACGTAGCCCTCGCTGCACTGTATTCGATCAGGCAGGCCCCCCGGGCCCGCCCTCCGCCCTCTTTCTTTCGGCCACTCCCCACCAGGCCTTTTTGATCGAGAAGGGAATAGTTTCAAGGTGCGTTATTCCTCCGAATACAGCTCGCACCTGTTTCTAAGTAATGATCGCAGTAGATTCCTCTTCCTCCTCCGGCGCCGTCTTTCTCGGAACGGGACTCCTTTTTCCCTTTCTCCTCGGCGAATTGCCTCACAATGGACGGGGTGCTCCCCTTGGGACGAGGGTCTCCCGCGAAATTCTTGGGACTCTTCTACTGAAGGCAAACCTTACTTACCATCCCTTCTGTTCTTGTCCCCCCGCTCTCTGATGTCCCCCTTCCGTCAGTATAATCCCTCTCCAATGGCCTCCCCTCCTTTTCCCCCGGCCCATAGGCTTCGTTTACAGTCCTGCACCCCTCCACCGGTGCGGAGTGTCCAGGGAGAAAATCCATATACTTTAAATCATTACTGTTTCGCTCGCCCTGGCCAGCCTCGCCCTTTTTCTGCAGAAATCTGCGTCGATCCACCACCTCTCCCCAAACTTCATCTGCCTCGGTTCCTCTTCACCTGACCGTCTGTGGTTGGTGGTGGTTGTTTATCGCCCTGACTACTGATCCCCCACCGGTCTCACCCCCCTTTTTCCCTGTCCCCTAGTTAGTCCGTATGCTCGACGCCGAAAGCCTAGGGCCCTTATCCTATTCCCCCATCAACGTGGTCCCTGTTCTTCTGTTCTCTCATCTCTTGACCGAGATGCTCTGAGGATTTCTCCCCCTTGATCTTAGTGATGGTCCCCGTCCCCCGCTTTTTCCCGGCTCGTCTTGAAGACACTTTCCAGCCGTTCCCACCCCAGTCCTCTTGTCTTTCCCTCCGGGTTTTTTCCGGTAGGTGGTGGACCATTTGTACCCCGTTGTTGCAGACTTGGGTCTTCCCTGGAGCGCATCCGGATAGGCCTACAACTCTTGCCGTCTTCTTGCCAGGTCCCTTTTTTTTTTTCCTTACCTGAGAGAAGTAAGATTGATTCCTAGGCGGTGGTACCGGGGGTCTTACCCATGGCGCTGTGCCTGCCCTTTCCTTTAGCGGCTATCTGATATCTAGTCTCCTCTCAGGTCCCTCTAGAGCCTCCGGAAAGAATGAAAGTGGTCCATCCGTCCTTTCAGAATCTATCTTTTCTTGAAATCCAGAGGGTGGCCGTTCTCCCTGTGAATCGGTGTTGCCCGTTTTTCTTTCTTGTTTTCCCTGGGCGGCTCTATCGTGGGGGGCATGGTTCAAGGTGACTGGTTAGAGGGAATGTCCCTTCGCCTACATGTTCCTGTCCTGGCCTTAACCCGTACGTCCACCCCGCTACGGTTTCATTACACTGAGAGCTCAGAAAGGCGCTAAGACCTCTTTCCCTACTTTTTTCGAGCTCTTTCGGGTCGCCATTTCGTCCCGCCGTGCGGGGATTCTTTCGGGTCCATCCCCCTGATTCTCAAGCGAGACCCGCCCCCAGAGGAAATACGAGTACAATATCTAGGACTCTCTTTCCGAGATCACCCCTCGCCTCCCCTCTTTTTTACTTTTTCCCACTCGATAATCTTTCGTGTGGGTTTGATCTTCGATCCTTTCCCCACATCTTAGCTTTCATCCGGGCCCGTTAGCGTCCGATTTTTTCTTATAAGTCCAGCTTCCTGCGCCGACCTTCTCGAATAAACAGAAGTTCTTCCTTTTACTGTTTATCTATCCTCACCCCCCGCTTATTTCTTTAGCCATTCATTCCTGTTCTCTCTTGCTCCCCTCCTTCGCAATAACATCGATGGCCGGCCTTCCAACCCCGTTCATTCTTAGGGCCCAGAACTTTATTATGGCTTCGTCTTCTTGGCTCAGGTTTCTTGTTTCTCCCCCTCTGCATGTTCCCCCAGGATATCTTCCCTGTGCTTCTGCCCTATCCCGTGTTGTTAGTAGAGATTCTTCTTGTTGTCCATTCCTCTACCCTTGCTTTTACATTTTCCTTGCCCCTTTTCCCGGTCTTATCAAACTCTGTAATTTTATGTCTTTTTTTGCTATTCCGTCCAGCTTCATCGATGAGACGGAGATGCCGGATGTCTAGCAATATCCTTCTGGTAAACACCATCCCACCTTCGCCGTATCCCTTGGCCCTCCCCCCCCAGGCACTTTTTCTAGCTGTTACTCCCCTGACTTTCTTGTGCCCGGCTCAGAAACTAGTTAATATTGGACATACTGTCGTCGGTAGTGACCCGCGACCCTGAGTCTCTCTGGTCCCCTCCTGGATTGAACCACGCCCTGGGCGGTTTCGTGTGAATCTCCCTCCCTTCTTTTCTTCCACGTAATGGAAAATTTTGAGTTCCTTTAGCTTCACTGTGGAGCCTCGATTCGCATTCCCTTCTAATATGAGCTTGCCTTCTTTTTTTGGTCGAGACCTCCCCCTCGCTCGGGCCCCAAAGCATTAGGATTCGGACCACAAGTTCATGGAGTGAGTGAATAGTATCATATATCCTTTTTTTACTCTCCCCCTTCTTTTTTTCTCTCGATCTACTGGCATTGAAAGTTTCTTTTGCTAGTTCATTTCGTGAGTTGTTTTTTGTCCCCTTCCCTGATGATGGATTTTTTTTTTCCTGACTCGTACGGTCCACCTCTGACGCTTTTCCTCCACGTACCCCATGTCCCGAAACACGTAATAGCTAATACTGCCCGAAACCTCCAAAGAAAGCCTTTAGCCGATTCCTTTTTCTCCCGCTGGTTTTTAACATCTTTTCCCATCTCTGGTCCTCCTGCCCTACGGGGGTTTTCTAAGATGAAAGAGTCGGAGTAGCGCCGAATCCCCCGACTGGACCATTATTAGCCATCCTTTTTGCCGCTTTTTTCTTTTCTTGCCCCCTCCGCAACCTCGCTTTAGTCGTTCAAACTCTGGAAATGATGTTCCAAGAAGCAGCACTCCTGTGGTTCATCGCTTACTGCCTTTTCCCGAACGGCCGGGGCTATTTCAAGAGTGACTAATCAAGTTCCCCTCTCCGCTGCTCCCTCTTCTTGAGTCCTTCCTGTAGATTCCCCCCTTATAAGCTGCCCATCTGCCCTGCCCTAAAGCTGAGAATTCTGCGTTTGTATAATACCTCCTACTCCCTGCTCCTTCCCCATGATTAGTTTCTTCCTCCTTCCAGGCGTGGCTGAACAAGAAGCAGCTTCCCCCCCAAAAGCCGCTTCCTCCGAAAGATGATTTGACTGTTTTTCTCCCGTCGGCCCGTGTATATGAATAGTCGAGCACCCCTGTCTTCCCCCGCCACCTTCACAGCCCGCATTGGTTTGTGAGTCTCTTAGACCGACCATTCACGCGATCTTTCTCTCCGTAGAGACTATCTCTGCGGCCCCCATACCCTGAAATAAATTCCGAGCAGGAAAAGATGTCCCCCGTGATGTTCTGATACCCCCCCCCCCCCTCCCCCCCCTAGCCTTCTTCTTTCCGCGGCTGACACACCTTTTTTTGAATGCTCTTGCGCTCCTTCCTCGCGATGTAAAGATCCAGACGGACCCCCTCGCTGCATCTCTCGCGATCCCCCACCTTCTTCAAGATCCCCCCCGAGATCATTCCCCTGATTCAGATCTTATCTCCCAAAAGTCGGCAGATTGTTATTGAGAAGACTCCTAGTGTAGGGTGACTTCCTCCTTCACTTCACGGTTGTTGCGATGGTTCTCCTCCGTATACATTAGGAGATTCCTCATTTATACAGCTCATCACCTATCAAGAACAAAAAATGATCCCCAGCCCAGGGGCCACCTGCTTCCGGACACCTTTACAAAGTCCCCTCACGGAACCCCCCCCCCCTTTTCCTTTTTCCTTTCGAGGGCGCCGAGAAAATTTGTATTCAGCAGGTAGCGTCCGATAGTAGGACCCTTATTTCTTTCCCCCCCGATTCCCTGCCTAGTTCTTTCTCCTACTTTTCAACTCCTCCTCTCCCTCCGGATCCAGCTACAACCACGGGCACCTAATAAAATCCTTCTTCCGCTTCCTTCCGGCCTCGTGGCCCTCCCCTGCCTCCGCCTCTTTGTAACACTTTTTGACTTGCCTTCTCTTTTTCTCTCCCTTTCCTCCCGCCCGCGCTAACAAAAGACGAAATGGACACCCAAGAAGACAAATATTCCCCCTTTAAGGATTTGGTAGTCATCTTGTTGCGAATCATTTATGCGTATCGGTATAATCCTTGCGTTTTTGACATTCGGTAGCAGTCAGTCGATCGAGGCAGTACTCTTATCTTCCCTTGCGTCGTCCCTCGTGGCCCTGGTCCTCGTGCATATGATCCGACTTCAGGGCGTCTGAGCAGCGGGGCTGATCTTCTCTGACCCCCGGTGCCAGTTAGTTTGGGGATAGTCGGTTTTAGTAGGTGTCACTCGCTGTCTTTTCTATGCTTTTCCCTCCCCGCCCCTCTAAGATGGACCCCTTTGTCTTTCTATTTTCCCCTCGATCTTAAAGGGCGCTCGAGCGTCCCTTTTTCTAGGGGGCAAGTTAGTATCTTTTATAACGTTCTATCCTCTTTCTTTTCACGGTGGAACTGGAAGACTCCTCCCCCCTGATTGCGGTTCCTGGTATGGTCTTTCTCTACCGGTCGTAGTTCTCTTCTTAGACGGCTCAGAAACGGGTATGGTCCTTCTCTAGACAGCGCTTATGCGACCAGGGGGGAATTTCCGGCAGCCTACCAGTTTCCCCTTTCCTTTAAAAACGGTCACTTAACCTTCTTCCCACCCTTTCTTTCCCCCCCAGAGGGATAGGTAGAAGTATTACGGGATACTCTCCCAGGTTTACGGCTTTGAAATCGGTCATCTCTTCTCTATTCCATGCTCCCCCCTCAGTTCCCGGGGGATCCGGGTCCGAGCCCCCGATAGAAATTGTCCCCTTCTCTACCCCACCCTCAGTCTGGTTGTCGGTCTTCTTAAGAACTCGCGAGGGGAGTTCGAAACAGTAGCGATTTTCCCGCCCTTCCCTTCTCTCTCAGCCTGAGGTGCCCCTATTGAGCTCTTTCTTATTAGTCCCTTCCCTCCACCCGCTCCCCTGGTTTCCTGGGCGGAGAAGGGATATTCTCGTGACACTGCCCCCGCTCCCCCCCATCCATTATATACCTCCTCATCCCTCTCCTCCGTCCAGGTTTCCCCCCCTCGGTTTCCCCCCATCACAGGTTGAGACCAGACCCTCGGTTGACCTTCTGTTCGCTCGACCCCTGTGGATGCTTTATCTGGACTAGTCGTATAAAGAAAATCTGATTTCTTAACGATGTTCCTCGGGGAGAACTTTTTTTTTCGTCCACGGGGCTTCTCTGGACTCCTTGCTCCTCCTCCTCTAGAAGTCATTTTTCCCACTATGAAGGTCCCTTTCTTCCCTCCTCGCGATCTTGATGACTCTTGGCATGAAATCTTTTTTCCAAGACTCTAGATGAGGCTCTCCAGATTAGTTGCATTCAATGCTTATGGGAGTATTCTCTAATCCTTTTGTTGTTGTTTATATGATATAGACTAAGCTTGGAGTCATCCCTTCATTACCTCTTTTTTAGTGTTCCAGCTTCCATGCCAAGGTAAGCTACGTCTCGAGCTAGGTTTTGCCTGGAAGATTTGAGGAAATTCGTTTTACCCGCCTCGATACTGCCCTTTGGCGACCAGGTCTTTTCCAACCCTCCTGTCCTAATACTGCCCTACATTCCCCTCAGATGTGTCTCGAGAGAAATAACATTTTTTACTAAGTTTTGAGGATAGAATTTCAGATCCGGTGCTTTTACCCTCTGTGCACCCTTCATTATTCTCTTTATCTAGGTTTTCTAAGTGCCTCACTCTTCTATCATTCCTTCTACTCCCTGGGCATGACCTCGAGGGGAGATAAAGTGCTAGGAGAGAAATACCCCGATGGAGGTATGTCCTAAGGAAGGCATTCTTCCTTCAGTTGGCAGCGGCCTCCACGGGCCTCTCACGTAACTCTTAACCAACCAGGTACTCGTTCATCGGATGCCTGTGCCGTACCGCGGAGAGAGTGTTACCCCCATACAGAGAGAAGCCTCCTACACAGGACTGCTTCCCCTCTAATCAGAGTCAGATCTTTCCCCTCAAAGAAGTCTTCCACCTCGTTCCCTTAATCTCATCTCCTCGCTCTGATGGGGGGGGAAAATGGATGTAGTTAAGTAGGGTTTTTTCCTACATCTCGCCTCATGGACCTTTTCTAGGCGCCCTCAGTTGGAACCCACTTCCTCTGTTTAGAGCCTCCACGATCTCGAGAACATAATTTCGAGCACGTTTTTCCTCATTCCTCGAAGAAAGGTCTCCCCTCTCCCTGAAACCTTCCACACCTTCCGTCCAGTCCTTCAACTTCCTTCACGTGTCTTATAACTTGAAACCCTCATTCTTTTCCCCTCCTAATTCGCTCGAGCGCCCCCTTGGGCCCTCACGAAAGGGTGAGGACCACTTTTCCAAGTAGCGGAGACACAACTCCTCCGTTCAGCAGATAGGGATATAGTCACATGCTCCTCCATCTCTCTATCTTCGTTCTCACCGATCCTCTCTGCTAAGGCCTTAACCACATTTTGAGGTCACCCTTGAGGCATATCCTCCTCTTCCCTGAAACGCAGAATGAAGATTTCTCCCCCCAAATCCCAGCTCTACCTGTCAGTCTTTCTATCGCATTGCGCTCAGTCCGTATCTAATGTATATTCCTTGGGAGCTCCCTTCAACCTCTCCTTTCTTTTAGTCCTTCTCTCGGTTTCTCGATGATGATGAAGCACGTCTCGAATTTCCTCCTAGGGGTTTGTATTCTGGTTTGCTTCTTTGTTTCTCCTGTCGGCTTTAATTAGGAGGTCCACTCAATTTCTCTTCCTCGTCCTCTCCAGTCAAAGTTTTTGGACGAAAGTAAGAGGAGGAGAGAGCCGCATGAAATATGAGCCCCTTTCTTCTGTGTCATCTTTTTTTCCTTTTTTTGAGAGGTATTTCCTCTTTGGACCAGCCATTTCTCGGATTTTGGCGCGCCGTCCCTCTTCCTGACTTTGGGAACGAACTTACTGTAGCTGATTTTAAATCTGGCCACCAGATGGAATACGGGGTTCCCTCCTTCCCTCTACTTCTTGCCCGCAAATGTTTTTACTTTCTGCGGAATTTCGGTGGCCCTATTTTTTTCTGCCCCTACTTGATACAATGGGAGTCTCCTTTGGTTCTACACGGTTTTTTTGCCTCGGAGTTTCTGGTCTGCTTGCTGACCGGGTCTGTCTCGAACATCCTTCAAGCCTTAACCTAATTTTTATCCCCCCTCTCACACGAAGATAGTAAAGTCCCTTCCAGATACGGATCACTTGGTTCCGATATCTCCTCTCGGGTCCGCAGTTTGTCGGACAATTAGTTCTGTAAATCGCTTTACAGGAAAAACTGCCGTGAGGATCCCGAGTAATAGTAACTCCCGATCGCTCCACTCTTGACTCCAATACTCTTCGACCCCGCCCGCGATCAGACATGCTAGTGGTTTCTCCGATACCTTTGTCCCCTATGAAAGAGTGGACTTATGGTTTCCCCCGGTATGTCTTATTTCCAGAACGAAATATGCCTTTTTTGAACCTTCTCCACTCCTGCAGCATTTTACTGGTGAGTCGTACTCACCCAAAAAGCCGTTCTGATGCGTACAGGGGACTTAATCGTTCCGCTGCTGTTCCTCTCTCTTCCCCACAACCATTACTGCCTCACCACCTTCTTTCTACCCTCATGATAGGGTCCCAGTGGATGCTGCTCGTCGGTTGGACCAGACTAGGGGCTTTCTCCAAAAGCTGGCACGTCCTGGCAGGCTTCGACGTTTAGGATGATGCCCCGGCTCTTCCGATTGTACAAAGGACTCTACACATACGACCAGTCCTGGTATTTGGATACGTTATAACGGACTTTTCTCTTCCGTCTTTTTTATGATTCGTCCGAATCACCCCCTACGGCTGATCGCATGCATTTTCTCTCTATTGAAATAGACCTCCTGTTTCTACCGCCCCAGTGAGAAATAGGCTTTCAAAGGGCCCTTAAGGTCCTTTTTTGTCCCTCGTTTTTCGTTCCCACCTATACGTTGATATGACTCAATAGATGGTTCCGCAGGAAGGACTTTCCACTTTCCCCCCCTTTGCCTTCCCTTCAGCTGGTCCTTTTCATGTGATTGATGGCGCGGTCCTCACCCCGCCCTCGGTTGCGGCTTAAGGCTGCTTTGAAGAGACCCCTTTTCCTTAGTTGTCTCCCCCCCAAAAGTCCAATATTCATGCTCTTGGTCCCTTCGTTCTCCTTTTCTGATTTGCACCCCCTCTTACGTTTATTCCCTGTCTCTTCCCCTCTTGTCTGGCTATTTTAAGGTCTCGGGTCCCCTCACAGATAGCAGTGACCCCAATCCTTTCTTCTCTCAAATTTACGATTCTCACCTGTTCCCGTTTTGAAATCCACATATATCATATTCCCACTATTTGTTGTTTCGATATATATACTGTCCATCTCCACCGTTCTTATCATGGCGTTGCCCTCCCTAATGGAGTGTGAGGGCGACGATGCCTGACCTGATTCCCTTCAAATATTCCTCCAGATTGCTCTTTATCATTTCCCTAAAATGTAAGATGTACCCTTCTGAACCCGAAGACATCCTTCCTCATTGGCCCCCAGGCTTTGTTCTTGGTTTTAAGACCCCCATCCACGCCGAATTGCCGTGTTTCATCCGCCTGACCAGCAAAAATCACCTCTCCCTGACGTCACCATGAGCCCCCCAGCCCGAGTGGGAACGAGGTCTTCGTTTCCGTGCCACCGTTTCCTTTTTTTTCACCGTACTTTTGACCCTTTCGTAAAAGCTTCCAATTTCCTACTTTGGCCCGCCTCTTTACCCCGCCGATTCCTGTGATTTTTGACAATGGGTGCTGTAGGGTCACTGTATTACGCAATCAGTCAGCGTAGACTTTCAGATTTAGATTTTACGACTTACACTCTTTAATGACCCCACTAGACTCTGCTCGTCCTCTTACCCAAAGTTGATCCGGTCCCTCCTAATCCTTCCATAGGGAGTAATTGACATAATCCTTCCTTAGAGAAGACCTACCACTCAGGCTGGTGTGGTCTACCCGAAGCCGTCCCACAAACCCGCGCTATTCCAGCAACCGACCCTCATTCCTGCTGGATGATAAGTCGGCAAAGTCCTAGTCCTCTTTTCACTGATCTATGCCCATCTCTCCTATTCCTAAAATTTCCTTTTTCCGACTCGTTGTTGAGGTGCGCCTAAAGACTTCCACCTCTAATGCTCGCGGGTTCCCTCCCCGCACGCTTCACAGTGACTTCCCCGACCCTCCCGTGTGCCACTAACCCGGACAGACTTCACCCTCCCAGATGTTATCTATACTTCCTCCCCACGAGCAGTCTATCGCGGCGATTTCCGTAACTAAGCTCTTCCCCCGCTTTTTGCTCTACCTGCGGGAGCCAAGCGAGGGCCCCTCTGAGAGAATTCCCTCTCGGCCGGTTTCCGTTTGGATCAGCGATTTAAACACTATTCCCTGTTTTTGAACACCCCATGGTTGCCCCTTCGTGGATCCCTCCTTCTTAAAACCTTCCGCAGGGTGTCGGCTCGCGGTAAGAGCGCGGGAAGAATTTCAACGACCGGGGATCCCAAGTCCCGGTTGCGGTTTTGGTCTCTCTTCCCCTGATTGCGGCTAATCGTATCAACATCATTCCCACCTTGATCCCTTCGCAAAAAAAAAACAGAGAAAAACCTTCTAACCTGGGTCAGTGACCACGCTTTTCCCCCTATACACCCGAGAACTTTCCCCCCCCCCCACGGTCCCTTTTAAGTCAGAGTCAACGAGCAAAAAGTCCCCTTTGAGCCGCTTCTTATTTCTTTTCCTACTCTCTATATCTGAGGTACCCACAGGCAGTTCCCGTCCTCCCTTAATAAGTCCCTTTCCTTCGTTCGCAGCGGAGAAACACAAACGGGAAAAAACTCAACCCCCTTCCGGAGTAGAGAATTGTTTAATTTCCCTTCCTCTTTCCATCCTTGTATCCCCTCTCTTCTTTCCGCCCCACTCACTCTCCAAGATGAATCTATCTGCTCCTTTCATTCCCCCCCCGCCGCTCCATCAAAAAAGCAACACCGGGACAAACACCCACCAAAGAACCCACCCCCGAGTATTTTTCTAGAGGCTGGATGTCTCTAGTATTGGGTCACTCAGCATTTTAAAGCTAGAGAGCAGCAACTGCGCAGGTTTCAATCCCCAGCCTCTCCTGAATAGAAGGAAGGTATCGCCTTGACGTATCATTTCTCTCGTACCCCTCTGGTTCCTTTCCTCTTCGGGGCTATTATAGTCAGTCCCTTCATGCCTTTGCGCCGATCAGCCGGGGGAATTATCCCTCTCCCTTTTGACGTGTTCGATTTCCCGGTGGGGCTTGCCCACAGGAGTATTCTCTTCTGTTTTCCCCCCCGCGCCAAGGCACGACGTTTTGCTTCTACCTTCCCTCCCCTATAGCTCCGAGGCTGTTTCTCCTTACGGCAAGGCCAACCCTTTTCTAGTGCACCTTTCTTTCGCCCTCTTCTCATTCTTTTTATTTTTCACGTTTTTGCCTTATCTTGGGTCCACGTTAACGACCGGGATTTTTCCCGTTACTTTTTTTTTTTCCTTTACTGGTAACGAAAGGCGATGTTTGAAGGTAACCTATCTTCTTTTGATTGGTCATTCGTTAGGGGATTCGAACTAAGCTGCGCTCTTTGGCCGTCGAGACCTGAACGAGGAGGAAAGTCTGCAAGGACCAAGGTTTTTTTTCCCCCTGAGGCGATCTTCTTTCCACATACGGCAACAGTTTGATCCAACCAAGTAAAGGGTTTCCCCCCCCCCCCGCCCGAGGCTCTCTTTTTTCCTCGTTCCTCTCTGCAGTCACCCTACCTTTCGCTTCAGCTTCTTAAAAAGGACTCTTTCCAGAATCTTACTTTTTCCCATCTCCGGTCTCCTGGAGGAAGAAAAGAACGAACCACTTGTAAGAGGGCATTCCCCCGATTTCAAAAAGACTAATGTTTTCTGTATAGACACTCTCGCTCTGTAGTTCTTCCTGGCTCAAGGCTTACCCGACCCC
>Ga0179593_1366703_pt1:10000-13510 | contig 13510 bp, 7 predicted proteins | sample CZODoug2_1_08_16_FD_185931 | JGI IMG/M metagenome (GOLD analysis project Ga0179593, IMG submission 185931) | Vadose zone soil fungal communities from Angelo Coast Range Reserve, California, USA - CZODoug2_1_08_16fungal (PacBio error correction) | ecosystem: Environmental > Terrestrial... | reverse complement strand
CTAGCACAAGCAGAATTTTTTTGAAGCCAAGGTTCCGCTGTCCATGTCTGATCTTTCTTCTAACTTTTGTCGACTTTGTCCCCCTTTCTTCTCATTTCAATTTTTTTTTTTGCGGTGCTTCTCACCCACACCCCTCAACCGTTGCTTTCCCCTCGGCACTTGAGGAACCTTTGGCCTGTGTGTTCCTGCGCGGACCACCCCGATACTTGAATGATACCTACCCTGTTTTCTGGACGGTGCTTTTGCCTTTCATGTCTTTTCGCTTCTTTCACCCTGCCCCGACACAATTGTGCTGTCGTTTTTCTTAATTCTAAAATTACGTGTTGGAAGCTCAGTCTTCCTTTCCCTGTATCCCCCCTTACCCCTTCTTTGACCCATGTTGGCATCGATTCATGTCTCCCCGTCCTTTTTTTGTTTTTTCCCCCACTGACTGGTGCAAAAGCGTTGGCCCTCGTTTGGGACGTCTTTACAGCTTTTCAAATGCCTTCGCCCCCCTTTTTCCCCCGTAAAGGCATTTTTTTCTCTTTTCATTGTCTAAAGGTCGTTTTAATAGTTCCCCTCCCTTTTTTTACTCATTAGCAAATTCTTTTCTCCACTAAGGAAACCTCCCAGCTCATTTTGTATGCCTATACCACCCCGAAACCCTCTTTCCGTTTTGCGCCCCTGACCCTCCACCCGGCCCCTTCCCCATTTTTTGCGGACCTTTTTTTTAATGTACTGTGTCGTCGTGCCCATTTATAAGTTTCCCACTCCCTCCCCCTGGCCCTCCCCGCGACCTCTTCCAATTTGTAACGCGGCTCTCTCCCCTTCACTAATCCTGCTTGTTGTCGTTTCTTTTCCCTTGTTGATTCAATTCTCGTACGTATCAAACGTCCGGCTCTCGCTTCGGCAACGCTGGTTTCGACCCGCCGTGCAGGTATTTCTTCCCATCTTGGGGAGGCGCCAGTTGCCCGATTTTCCCTCTTAAAAACATTTTCAGGGCAAAGTTCTTTTTCACTGGTAAATTTTCGAGTTTTCTCACAAAAAGTAGTTCTGTGCCTTCCCCGAACCTGTCTTTTTCATTTTTTGACAACGCGTATCTTTCCTGTTTTTATGGTCCTTCTTTCCTCAATTCGTGCTCTTCTCCCGAAATTGGCCCGGTGAGGGTTTTCAGTTCGTCCTACATCCTCGGGGAGGGGGGCTTTTTTTTGCCCGGTTCACTGGGCGGGGTGGGGTTCCGTCCTCCTATCCCCCCTTTTCGATCACACTCCTTTCAAGTTGAAGGTCATCAACGCATTTTTTCCTTTTCCCCGGGGCCCGTGCATCTGGGCCGGACTGTTTTCTTTTTCTTTTTTTCAAAGAGCGGGCAAGGTCACAACCGAGTCCCACCCTTCAGTCTGTTGTTTGTGTTGGTAGTTTCCCCTTTCCTCCCCCCACCTGATCTCAAAGACCTTCTTTGTCTTCCTTTTACATCCTCCTCAATGCTACCCTATTGGCCTTTTGTCTGCCGTTGAACGGTGGGATCTGGTCTCAGTACTTTTTCCTTTGGCACTCGTGTCGATATCCGACCGGTTTCTTCTTTTTTTTTGTTTTATGATCCGTAATCCCGTTGTCGTGTGACTTCCATAATTTGTTTTTCTTTGCACAAGTTTCTTTTTTTTTGCCACCCCTTTTTTAGTTCCCTTGTTTTTCGTGGCGTGCCAGCGGTAAGGTTCTTTTTTTTTGGAAAACGTTTCGACTCCCCCAGCCCCCCTTCACATCTTAACCCTCAGCTGTTGAAGGACCCCGGTTCTTCTCCCCTTTTATTGTAGGCTGGAGCTCGAAAAAACCTCCCCCTTTTTTTCCGTTTTGAACTGGTGTTCCTTCGGGCGCACGGCCACACCCCTGTCTCCAGTCCTCTACTCATGTGAGTGTCTTCTCCCCTTTTTTTTTACGCTTGAATATGCCATGTGCTTCATGTTTTTTTTTTTCCTTCTTTCAAGTCTCCCGCTCCCCTTCTGCGGTTCTTGTCCCCTTCTGGACTATTCCGCGGATCCCCTGTTTAGCAGTTTGTTCTATCCGCCGTTTTTCTTTTGCTTCACTCCTGCAAACCTGCGTCTGTGCTTTTTTTTTTTTTGGAACCCGTTTTTTTGACGCCCTTCTTTAGTATACCCAGAATCGTGTGAACATTTACCCCCTCCCTCCACACAGGGCTAATCCTAATTTTTTTTTTTTCCCCTCTGGTTGACTCATTTTTTTCACTCGTGATTCCTTTTTTTCCCTTGTGCCTTCCTTACCCCCCCTATCCCTTTTCCTAGGTATTTCTCTTTCTGGATTATCTGTCTTTGGTTTTGTTTCAAACCAATGTTTTTTTCAAAGTGTCCTCTGTTTTTTCTTCGAGATGTGGCCCCCTAGCGGGCGGGGACTTTTCTGTTGCCCTGTCCTTCATCAACCTTACGCGACCAGTGACAGGGGTTTTTTTTGTCTGCGGACACCCCAGTTGCTATTTAGACCTGCTTTTTTCCCCCCTTTTATGGGACTTGGTTTGATTCCCCGGTTCTTCCCAACTAATTCCCTTACACGCGCTTCTAACACAGCAACCCCCAGCCCCTTCTTGAAGGCCCTTCTTAGTTTTGATTTTTACCTCTTTGCTTCACCATTCCATTACTCGATTTGTGTTTCTTTCCCATTACGCAGTCTCCCCTAAGCTCTAAGCCCTTTTGCATATAACTCCCCTTTTTTGCATGCTTTTCGCCGCTGGGTTCCCACTTTTTTACTGCTTTGACAACTAGAAGGAACTCTTGACCAGTGCCTTTTGAGGATCTTCTCAGTCTTCCATATTTGCCCCCTCCCCTGCTCCTCTCGCTGAGATACGCCATCCCCTTTGTTGCTTGCATCCCCCTGAGTTGTTCTCACGATTTTTTGCCCCCCTGCTCCTTTTTTTAGGTCCTCAACTTCCTTGTAATATTGAGTCTTTTTCACCCCCTGCCTTGACAAAAGTGTGTTTTTTTTCCCAACAAGTTGTCCCCCTTTGCCCCGGTTCCTTGGGGCTTTTAGGGAAACCACCTTTTTGTTTTTTTCAAGGCATTTTTCCTTTTTTTCCCTCTTGATTGCTACTTGTTTAGCTTTCTGTATTTCTATATTTTATAGTGTCCCTGGCACGGAGGTTCCGTTACCGGTTCGATTCCCCCCCCCTTTCATTTGAATGGTGATGCAGCGTGTCGGGAGCACTCCTTTGTTTTTTTTTTTTTTTTTCTGATTCGCCAATCCTGACCGGCGGTTGGGTCCCTTTGATTGGAGTTCGTTGTCTCTCCTCTTTCGTCACCTTTGGTTCGCCGTCGTTCGGAGCCGCCTCTGTTTTTCTTTTTTTTCCAGCCTGGTGAGTTCTTTCAGTTTTGGATACGTGGGTTCGAACCGTCGTTTAGCTGAAAATTCTTTTGTCCCTTCTCCAGCGCTATAGTTCTTCCCCTCACAGTTTGCAAGCCGTCCTGAAGCTGAGCTTTTCTATTTGTTTTTTTTTTGTTCTTCTTTTCCTCCTCCTTCTTTTTTTTT
>Ga0179593_1366703_pt1:0-7500 | contig 13510 bp, 7 predicted proteins | sample CZODoug2_1_08_16_FD_185931 | JGI IMG/M metagenome (GOLD analysis project Ga0179593, IMG submission 185931) | Vadose zone soil fungal communities from Angelo Coast Range Reserve, California, USA - CZODoug2_1_08_16fungal (PacBio error correction) | ecosystem: Environmental > Terrestrial >... | reverse complement strand
GTTTTTTGTGGGTGGTGTGTTGTGGTTTTTTTTTTTTTTTTCTGTTTTTTTTGTTTGTTTTTTTTGGTGGTTTTGTTTGTGTTTTTTTTGTTGTTTTTTTTTTTTGTGGGGGGTTTTCGTTTTTTTTTTTGTTTTGTGGGTGGTTTTTTTTTTTTTTTGTTTTTTTTTTTTTTTTTGTCTTTTTCTTTTTTTTTTTGGGTGCTGTTTGGGTTTTTTTTTTTCTGGGGGGGGGGTGGTTTTTTTTCTTTTTCGTGGGGTGTTTTTTTGTTGGAGGTTGTTTTTTTTTGTTTGGTTTTTTTTTTGGTTTTGTTGTTTTTTTGGTTTTGGGTTTTTTTTTTCTGGGGGTGTTTTTTTTTTGTTTTTTTGTTGGTTTTTTTTTTTTTTGGTTTTTTTTTTTTTTTTTGGGTTTTTTTTTCTTGTTTTTTTTTTCTTTGCGCGAGTTTTTCTTTTTTTTTTTTTTTTGTGGTTTTTTTTGTTGGTGGGGTGTTGGGTTTTTTTTCTTTTTTTTTTTTGTTTGTTTGTTTTGTTTTGGTTTTTGGGTGGTTTTTTTTTCTTTTCTTTTTTTTTTGGGGTGTGGGTGTGTTTTTGTGGTTTTTTTGTTTGGTGGGGGGGGGATTTGGTTTTGGCTTTTGGTGGGTCTTTTTTTGTTGTTTTGGGGTGGTGGTTGTTTTTTTTTGCCCGTGTGGTTTGGTGTGGGGTGTGGGGTTGGGGGGGTGTATTCGGTTGGGGTCGGGGTTGGTTCTTTCGAGTTTGTGTCATGGGTGTTCTTGGGGTTTTTCTTGGGTTGTGGGTATTGTTTGTTGGTTTGGTGGGTAGGTTTTTTTTGTTGTGTGGTGCTTTTTTGTTTCTTTTTTTTTTTGTTGGTTTGTGTTGTTTTCTTTTTTTTTTTTGGTTTTTTTTTTTTTTTTTTTTTTTTTTTTTGTTTTGTCTTTTTTTTGTGGTTGTGTTTTTTGTTGTGGGGGCTTTTTCTGTTTCGGCTTGGTCTGGTTGTTTTTTTTGTGGTTTTGTTTTTTTTTTTTTTTTGTGTTGTTTTTGCCGTTTCCCCCCTTGTTTTTTTTTTGTTCTCTCTCGTTTTTTTTTGGTTGGGTTTTTTTTTTTTTTTTTTTTTTTTTGTGTTTTTTTTTTTTTTTTTTTTTTTTTTTTTTTTGTTTTGTTTTTTCTTTGTTTTCTTGCGGTTGGGTGTTTGTTTTCTTTTTTTGTTTTTTTTTTTTTTTTTTGGGTTTTTCTCTCGTGTTTTTTGTTTTTTTTTGTGTTCTTTTTTGTGGGTTCCTTTCTCTCTCCCTCATCTTTTTTTTTTTTTTGTGGTGGGGCGGGGCTGTTTTTTGTTTGGGGGTTTGGTGGTGGGGGTGTTTGGGTTTTTTTTTTTTTTTTTTTTTTTTTGGTTGTGGGTTGCTTGGTGGGTGGGGGTGGGTTTTTCTTTTTTTTTCTATTTTTCTTTTTTTTGGGTGTTTTGTTTTTTTTTTTTGGTGGTTTTGGTATTTTGTTTGGTATTGTGGCGTGGTTGGGGGGGGGGCGGTGTTCTGGTGGGTGTTTTTTTTGTTTTTATTGTGTGTGGTGGTGTGGTGTTTCCTTTCTTTGGGGTGGGTGTGGTGTTGTGTTGTGGTGGGTTTATTTTGGGGCGGGTTCTGGCGTTGTGGTTTTTTGGGGGGTTTGGTTTTTCTTTAGCATGGCGGGTGGTTGTTCTTCTGTGGTTTTGGTTTGTTTTTTTTTTTTTTTTGTTCTATTGTTCTTTTTTTTTTTTTTTTTTTTTTTTTTTTTTCTTTTTTTGGTGTTTTTTTTTTTTTTGGGTTTTTTGTTTTGTGTTTGTGTGGTTTTTGGGTTTTTTTTTTTTTTTTTTTTTGCTTGTGGTTCTTTTTATTCCTTTCTTTTTTGGTGTGTGTGGTTTGGGTGTGGTCTTTTTTTTTTTTGGTTGTGTTGGGGTTTTCTTTTTTTTTTTTTTGGGTTTTTCCCCTTCCTCGTTTTTGTTTTTTTTTTTTTTTTTTTTTTTTTTTTTTTTTTTTTGTGGTTGGTGTTTTGTCGTTTTTTTTTTGTTTGTGTTGGTTTGTGCGTGGGTTTTTGTTTGTTTTTTGTGGGGTGGGTGGGTGGGGTTTTTTTTTTTTTTTTTTTCCTTGTTTTTTTTGGTGGTGCGTTTTGGGTGTGTTTTTTTTTGGTGTGTGGTTGTTTTTCTTTTCTGTGGGGTGGTTGTGTCTCTTTTGTGGTTGGGTTTTTTTTTCTTTCTGTTTTGGTTGGTTTTGTTTCTTTGGTGGGGTTTGTGTTGGTTTTTTTTCTTTGGTCGTTCGATCTTTGGTTTGTTTTCTTTTTTCTTTTGGGGCTTTTGGGTGCTTTTTTTTTGTTTTGGGGTTTTTTTTATTTTGTGGTGTTTTTTTTTTTTTTTTTTTGGGTGTTTTTTTGTTTTTTGGTTTTTGATTGGGGTTTTTTTTTTTTTGGTGTGTTGTTTTTTTTTGTTTTTTTTTTTTCTTTTTTTTTTTTTTTTTTTTTTTTCTCCTCTTTTTCTTTTTTTGGTTTGGGTTTCTTCTTTTTGTGTTTTGGCGTTGGTTTGTTTTTTTTTGCTTTTTTTTTGTGGTTTTTTGCTTTGTTTTTTTTTTTGTGGTTTTTCTGGTCTTGTTGTTTTTTTTTGGGCTTGTTTGTTTGTGTGTTTTTGGGGTGGGTGGGTGTTTGTTGGCGGTTTTTTTTTTTTTTTTTTTTTTGGGTTTTTTTTTGTTGTGGGTTGTTTTTGTTGTGGTTCTCCCTTTTCTCTCTTTTTTTGTGTTTTTTTTTTTTTGGGTGGGGTTTGTTTGTTTGGGTTTTGTTTTGGTTGTTTTTTTCTGGTGGTTGGGTTGTTTTGTTTTTTTTTTTTTTTGGGGTGCTTTGGTTTTCTTCTTCTTTTCTCTCTGTTTTTTGGTTGGGTTGCTTTTTGGGGGTGGTGTTTTTTTTTGGGTGTGGGGGTGGCTTTTTTTGTTTTTTTGGGGGTTTGTGGGTTGGGTTTTTTTCTTTTTTTCTGGTTTTTGTTTTCTCTTCTCTTTCTTGTGTGGGTCGTTTGTGGTGTTTTTTTTTGGGTTGTTGGGTTTTGTGGGGTTGTTTGTGGTTTGGGGTTCTCAATTTTTTTTTTTTTGTGTTTTGGTTTGGGGTTGGTTTTTTGTTTGGTTTTGGGGTTGTGTCGGTTTTTCTGGTTTTGTTGGGGGTTTTTTGGTGTTTTGTTATTATTGGGATTTGTGGGTTTTTGTTGGTTTTTTTTTTTTTTTTTTTTTTTTTTTTTTTTTTTTTTTTTTTTTGGTGTGTGTTGTTTGGGTGTTTGTTTTTTTTTGTTTTTGTGTTTTTTTTTCTTTTTTTTTTCTTTTTTTTTTGTTGTTTGGTGTTTTTTTTGTTTTTTTTTTTTTTTTTTTTTTTTTTTTTTTTTTTTTTTTTTTTTTTTTTTTTTTTTTTTTTTTTTGTTTTTTTTTTTGTTTTTTTTTTTAGTACCCTTTTTTCTTTTTTCCCTTCGTTGCGGGCCCAAACCCACCTTCTTTGCAGCCCCCCCCCCCCCCCCCGAAAAGACTTGTCTTTTTTCTCTACTGCTTCTGCTCGCCGGCAACTTTTCATTATCGTATCCCCTATCTCCTCTTGCCCAATCTTTTCTCTTTTGTTTCTTTTCCTTTTTTTTTCTTTGGCCCGCGTCCCTTCCCCCCACCAAAAGTTCCGTCATATGTCCGTCAAACCCTTTTTTTCTTCCCTTGCATTCGTTCTTCCCCGTAGTGCCTTCTGTCCCTCCGCACAACTGTCTCTTTTTTTCCCTCTACTTGCGTAGGCTCTCCCCGTCCCCTTTTTTCCCCGGACTAATACCTGCCTCGTTTTTGGATGTTAAGACCTCGTTCTTTCTCTTTCTTTTGCACCGGGGTTGGTTTTGATTCCAAACCCCGTTCCCCCCCTGTCAAGAAGAAAGCTCTATCCTGATAACCTTGGTGTTTATCCTAACCCCCCCTTTTCCCCCCCCCCACTTTATGGTTTCGTCTTTGCGGGGCTTTTTCCTTCAATTCGTACCATTTCCGCTTTATCTTTCCCCCATCGAATGAACGCTGGCACGCTTGGTTTTGCCAAACAGGATCCGTGTCCTCCTCCTCTAACATGCTCTTCTGTTTTTTTTTTCCCCATAGGCGGAGCGTGGCAGTTTGAAGTTTTTTTTTTCTTCGTTGGCGCTGAAGCAACCCTCCCCCTGCTCGGCCTTGTGTTCTGAGAAGTAGTCGTTCCCTGGTGTTGTTTTCCTTAGGCTTTTGCACAACCAACCGTTTCCCCAACCAAAAATGGTATCACGGCGGGTTGTGGACTTTGTCCCCTGTTTTTTTTTTCCCAACGAGGATATATCCTTCCCTGTGCTTCCTCTGCGGACTGCTCCCCCCCCCCCACCCCCCCCCCGTTTACAACTTCCCGACCCTTTTTGTCTCTTCCTTTTGGAACGTGCCAGTTTGCACCACCCACCTTGCTTGGTTTCTGGCCCTTTTCTGTCCCCCCGTCCTTCTCGGTTCGATTCCTGTCTCCTTTTTCGTGTTCCGGTATTTTTAACCTTTTGCCAATTGTGCTTTTTCGAGCGCCTTTCACGATTTTTCCCCCCCCCCCCTGTCACCTGTCCCCCCCTTCTTTGTCTCCTTTAAATGATGGTTACCTTGCTTTTAGTCAGTAGTTTCCAAACTTCCTTCCTTTTTTTTTCCCGCAACTCCTTTTTCCCCCCCACCGTTCCTCCCCCCTCACCGCACCGTAGAAAACATGTGCCCAACAAAAGCCCAACCTTATCATTACCGTGTCAACGGGGTCTCTCTTGATTTCCTGATCAAGACTCCCCTCCCCGTCGTCTTCATCGGAGTGGGCACCCCAGCCTCATTGGAGTGTCTTCCCAGCTCCCAGCCTTTTCATTTTTTTTGTTTTCTCATTTTTTTTTTTTTGGCGGTCATGGCGGCTTTTTTTTCGTGTTCGATTTTGTTTTGAGACTGTCAAAATGACTCAAATGCCCGCCCCTGTCATGCGTTTTCTTTCCTTGTTGGTTGACCCTTTCTCGAACTTTCCACGTAAGGCCTCTTCGATTTGCATGGACTTGTCAGCAAAACTTGGTTCTCTGCGTTGGTTTTATTTTTGTTTTTGGATTTATTTCTTTTTTTGCGGGTTCGTGAGCGGGCACTTGACTCATTCGTTCCCCCGACCCCCAAATTCCGGCCCCTCTGCTTGGTATTTTTCCCCTTTCGTCTAATTTTCGGTCCATTTTTTCGGCGGGCGCTAGGCCGCCCATTTCCCTCCCCAAGTTTCCCCCTAACTCGCGTTTGCCCTTTCCATGGTTTCGTTTTCAGGACCTTTTTTCTCCCTTTTTTCTTTTCCTGTCCGACCCCTTTTTCTGAACCCTTTTGATGGGTGCTTTGCCCGGCATGTTAGGGGGACTTTACACTTTGCCTTCCTTTTTCCTATTTCATTCCACGGCGGCTCGCCCCAACAGCTTTGGCTGTCCACCGGCCGAGGAGTGCCTGACGTTTAGAGTTTTTTTTTTGTTCAAAGTGACTCCCTTGCTTGCCAACTATTCTTTTCAGGTCCGGGCTCCTGATTTTTGTCTGAATTGTTTCAGAGCCTTTTATGTTTGAGTGTTTTTTCGTTATTCGCTATCTGTGGTTTTTCTCGACTCTTAAGGGAACCATCCCCCGTTTCTGGCCGGTTTTTTTTTTTTTTCCCTTTTTTTTATCCCCCTTCCCGTGCTGGGTTGTTTTCTCAGGCGCAAATCAGCTTTGTTTGTTTTTTTCCCTTTTTGTTGTAGTCCTATATCCCAATTTTTTCTAAGTCTCCCTCTTCTTGCTATTCCCTTGTACTGTCTCCCTTGTTCCCCTCCTCTGTCCCCCCAAATTGCCTTACCTGATCCACACTGGCTCCCCCCCTTTTTTGTTTTTTCCCAATCCCCAACCCCACCCCGGGTTGCGCCCCTCCAAATTGTAAATCCCCACTTCCCTCTTTAAGATGCCGCACTCTCCTGGAATGAGAATGTCTACCGGTTTTTCCTGTTTCACTGCGCTTCTCACCTTCTCCCTTTTAACAAGTCCCCCCCAAACCATCCCCCCTGCAATTTTCGATTTTCCTTCTTCCAACAACTACGAAGAAACAGCCCCTTGCATTTCCTTCACAACCACTTTTTTTTTCCGGCTTCTTCCTTTTTCTTCCTCTACGTCCCCAACAAGTTTTCCCCCCTTTTTTTTCATTACGTGCGAGGGCCGCGTGGGTTTTTTAAGAGCGCCCCCCCCTTCCAATGTCCATAGAGCATGGTGTTTTCTTTCCCCTTTTCCCGCACCCGTTATTTGCTGTCCTGAGTCCCCTTTTGTCTACTCCTGGGCGCATGGGCTCTCCTTTTTTTCTCCCTCCCCCCCGTTGTTGTGTGATTTTTTTTCTCCCTTTTTTTGGTTTTTGTGAAGCCCCCGGGTCATTTTTCTCGTTTCAGATTTTTTTCTTCCCCCTTCCCCGGCTGCCCTTTTGGGGTACTTCAACCTTTCCCCTGTATGGTCCCAATTGTTTTTTTTTGTGCTTCAAACACAAACCCCTCCCCACCCGGTCCTTCTAAAATTTTCAAACCCTGTGTTTTCCTTGCCGCGACAGAAAAAACCGAAGGGATCCCTCCTTTTTCATCCATGCTCCATGTCCCCTTTCCTTGGCGTCTACTTTTTTTTCCCTTGCCCTTAACCTCAATTGCGGGCTCTTTTTTTTTCCTGGGACACTGTAAACCCTTTTTTTTGTTCCCTCCTGCCTTCTATCCTTTAGTGAACTTCTAACCTTCTCCTTTTTTGTTCCCCCCTATTAAGAGCCGAGTTGGTTTTGACCTTTCTTTAGCCCGCTCGTTGGGTTCTGTGACGGCCCTTCTAAAACTTGCCCATTTTGTTCTTCCGGGTGATTTCTCTTTTCCTTTCACCCCTTTCTCCATTTTCAGGAATCGGCCTCCCCTTCTTTTCTTTATATCAAATTCTTTCCAACCCCCCTGTAAAACCCAAAACCCCTTCCAAACTTCCGAATTTGGGCCCCTTCAGTGTTCCTTTCTTGCCTAACCCCGGCCCAGGGCCAGCTTATTTTCATCGGTACCTCCCTTTTTTCGGTTTGCGTATTCAGGTCCCCTCCCGCCCAAAATTTCCTTCCCCCTCTTCCAATTCTGGCCATGCCCTCTATCTTTTCTTCTACGATTCCCCCCCGCTTTTCTTGAGTTCCCCATTTATCCTTCAGTTACAGACCATTCGGCTTTCGGGGGGCGCCAGCTGGTTTCCTGGATTCCGTGGCATCGGACCTTCTTTATTTTCCCCAGGCGTGACCGGTCCTTCCCTCCAGCGTTTCACCCTCTGTGGTAACCTTTTTTTTTGGTTTGCCTTTCGCGAGTTCCTTTCCCCCCCCTCTTTTGCGTCCCGTGACTGCTCGTTTTTCCCCCCATTTCTTGGTTCCAAACGCGATGTTCTCTGTTTTCTGACTTATTTTCGTGTCTTTTTTTCTTCGTTTGAACTACCTTTGCTGCTTTCTCACTCTTTTTTACACTCAGGGGGT
>Ga0179593_1674676_pt1 | contig 13511 bp, 13 predicted proteins | sample CZODoug2_1_08_16_FD_185931 | JGI IMG/M metagenome (GOLD analysis project Ga0179593, IMG submission 185931) | Vadose zone soil fungal communities from Angelo Coast Range Reserve, California, USA - CZODoug2_1_08_16fungal (PacBio error correction) | ecosystem: Environmental > Terrestrial > Soil >... | reverse complement strand
AAAATGACTGACCCCCCCCCTTGGCTGCTACACCGGATCTTTTCCGCCGTCTTTTTTGTTTTTCTCACCTCCACCGAATTATGGATTGCTCCCCAGTTTCCTTAATTAAACCACCCTCTTGAATGTAAACGCGCGCAGTCACATTTGTCTTATGATTCAAAAGAATTCCCCTATGACTTATTTTTCTTCCCCTACCTAACTGGAGGGATCCTGAGGTACAGTAGAAAGACTCGAAAGAGAAAGATGGCGTTTTTTCCCCCCCCCCTAGAGTATACCCCTTCTTTCAAGTCTCATCCGACGGTACGAGAAAACCTTCCCCACAAGACGGAAGGTTTCCAAATATTGAACTTTACCAAGTGGTTTCCTGTCCCCCCTTGCATCAAAGCCAGCTCACTAGTTTTTTTTTTCTTCCCCCCCTTACCACGTTTCACAACACAAGGGGTAAAGACAGACGAGTTCCTCATCCTCCTTTCTTACCTCCTCCCCCCCCTGCCCACTTTCTCCCTACCTCTCCCCTCCCTCACATCCCACTTCGTCACTTACGGTCGACGTTTCCTTTTCCGTTTTCCTTTTACTTTTTAAGTTGCCGAATTTCTTTTTTTTGCCCCTAGCTTTTTGTTGTGTGGATGAATTTCCCCGGCTCTCCGGGTGACCTGGTTACCGTTCCGAAGCCCCCGTTCAGCCTTTGGGTCGTCAATTTCCTTTCACCCCTTCACCCGTGAGCTGGGTGCCCAGTGCCATTTTCTTTTGACCATTTGAACGACGTCCGCCTCTCCCGTTTTCCATGTCCCCATACGAAGTTTTTCCCAGACCACGATGCAATTTTTTTCCACCCACTCGAAATCTGTTGAAGGTGATTGTTTTCGTTTCTAATTCTCGGCCCCACACGTTTGTTCTTCTTGTCCGGAACTTTTTCCGCATTCCCCCTCCCAGGAAAGGGATTTACGGTTTTTTTTGGGAAGGCTGATTCCCCCTTTTTTTCCCCAAAGCACTCATTTTTACCCGACCTCTCTGACAACGCCGATCCTATCTCCCGGGCCGTTCCGGGCGTTCTTTTCTTGATCCGGTTTGCCGCGCCGCTTTTTTCTTTTGGGCTCAAAGCGTAAGGGATTAATTTTATCTCGACTCTTTTTTGCTGGCCGGGGCTCCCTCCAATTTTCCTTCTCTTTCATTGTACTTTCAGGCTCACCCGGGGGGTCGCTCCCAGTCAAGTACTACTACTTTTTTAAAATCGAAAACGCTCGACCCTCCTGAATTGAATGTTTGCCGGTACAACAATGTCGCACTCAGCCCTGTATATAAAAACCCCTTGGTGATTTTCTCTCTTTTTCGGCTCAACTTTTCTGAGTGCTCTTTTTTCGTGTAAAGTTTTTTCTCAGAAGTTTGACCACCCCCACGGCCACAGGTTGGCTTCCCCATCCTGTGTCTCTGTGGGGGACAGTGACCCCCGCTTCCCCTAAATTCGTTCTTTTTTCCCGTTTTCGCTAATGTTTGGAGCGTCTTCTCAGTTCCCTTTTTCCCACTTCCGACCCTTTTTCCGCGGACAGCCTGGCCCGAACAGTGTTTTCATTTTTGTACCCCCTTATGGCCTGGAAAACGAAGAGACGGGACCAAAATTTCTTTTTTTCGCGGAGAACATGCGGTCTCTTCACTGCGATTTCTGGCAGCCCGCCCCCACCCTTCGCAGAGAAAGCTCTCGGCACTCCATGGTTCATCCATACAGCGTCAGTCTTCCTTCTATGCCTGTCTTTCTTCCCCGCTGGACGTCTGTGCTTTCTGGTTTTTCACCTTTTCCGCAACATGGACTCTCTCCTTTTTCTGTTGGCCTTGCAGATAATTTTTTTCTTCCTTGGGGGCAGCGATCGACGTGATGTCCCCCCTTTTTGTTGTGACGAATTTTAGGACTTTTTTCCCTTCCCCCCCTCGGACTTTACTTGGATCCCTCGGGGTTCTACCGTTCCTACAAGCCGTGCTTGTCGGTGACCACAAAAGTGTCGTGCCCCGGTGGCTTTGTGTTTCGACTTGCCCGGCTTTTTCGTGCGGAAACGAAAATTGCCCCTGGTTTTTTTCCCTTCCCCCTTTTGGCGGTTTTTTCCTCCCTTTGGAGCTGAGTTTTCTGGCGGTGTAGTTACCAGAATTTTTGCTTTTGTGCAGTCTTGGTACCGCAACGACGGTTTTCCCTTTGTAAGACTTGTTCCCCCCTTTTTTTGCCTAACCGTGGCAAGACATTTTTTCCCCTGTTTGGGCCTTAACTCCCGCACCTCTAGGTAGTTCCCGCCCTCGAAAAACGCCTCCCCCCCCTTGCGTCTGAAACCTAAGGCTACCCCCCTCGGTATTGGCCTTTTTTGGCCGCACCCCATTCCCCCCCGGTGCTTACAGATATGTCCCCTGTGTCTCGGGTTTTCTTCTGACCCCCGCGTGTCCTTCTCCGCTCTTCCTGGTTTTAAAGCACCCCCCCCCCCACTCCCCTTCTCTTTCCTACTCGACTTGGTCCTACCAGTCTAACCGACGTCTCGTGACTAAACAACTTTTTTATGAGTCCCTGCACCTGACCCGGACGCTCCTGCCCTTGCAGCGCTTTGTTCCCTTCCTCTCCCCCCCTTTGCCTGCTCATGCTCATCTTGAGATAGGAGGAAACATTTACCCCGCGACGAACGTGGGACTCTGAAGGTTGATTTGACTGAGAGTCGGCGTCGACGCCTCCCTCTCCAGATAGCCCGCTTATAGTAAAACGCGTGCTCAAGATGAAGACCTGAAAACGCTCTTTACGGCATCCCTCTTATCTATAAGTCCCCCCCCCTCGGTGTTTGAGAAGATCCCGTTACCAGCAAAATCCTCGCAGGATACAAGGTTGACCCGGCGGTTTGACGAAAGCAGGCAAGGAACCTTTTGGTCGGAGTCTTTCTGCCCTTTCTCTACAGCAGGATAAGAATTACAGAGTCGTTTCCCTTCCCTTCTTTGGCTTCCCTATCTCGACTTCCTTCGTGCGAGTCGTTGTCCGGAGAATTCCTGGCCCATCCTGGGTGGCATGTGAAGGTTTTTCCCCTACAGACCCCCCACTTTTCCCGGTACGAGGAATTTCTTTTTTTTTTCGTTGGATCAAGTCGAGCTACCTCCGGCCGGTTTTTTCCCTGTTTCTTTCGCCTGAGGTTTCCTCCAGGTGCGCCTGCCTCGACCGAGAGCAACCCCCTTATCTCTCTAGTTACGCACCGTTTCGTCCAGTGTCCCCCCCCCACTGGTGCGCACCTGCCACCTTTCCCCCGCATGTTTCTTTAGGTGGGTCAGTTCGCATTTTGGCGGGGGTGTCGATCCCACGTCGCGTCCGGCGGCTTTTTGGACCCCTTCTTGGCCCCTCGTCCCCCCTTCCCCCTGCTCTTTTGGTGCCCCCGCTCGGATCCCGTCTTTTTCGGTCAAAAAGAATGTAACAGCAGGGAGTTTTCCCCCAGACCCGACTTCCAACCAGTTTTTTCCCCCCCAGCGCAACGTACGCCTTGGTTTCCCGGAGAACATTTTTCCATCGTTTCCTTCCTTTTTTTAGAGGCAAGATGAGCCCCCCGAACGACCTTTCTTCAAGTCCCCACTTCAAGAGCCGGCGTTGTCCATGTAGACCCCTTCCTTTGCCCCCTGTCATTGTCCGGATTCATTTCATTAGACTTCACCCGTGCCGTCTATCTACTCCACCTTTCTAGTCCTGACCACCTCCGAAGACCGCAGGTCTTCCTTTTTTCCAGAAGAAGCCCCCTTTCCCACGGCATCACCCCTCTAGCTCCTTCCTGTGTTTTCCTCTTCCCGGTAGATATGTCGCCCCGGGCAGAGTTCCTTCCTGGGTGTCTGCGACTGTGGGGTCTTGATCTTTCACCTTCACCCTTCACGGTTCAGCCTGCCCCGAAGGTCACAGCTTTTTGGTCCTTCGGTCTTTTCGGTTTCACCGACTTCCTCTCTTTATTTAATGCAGCTGAAGAGGACGTTTCGTAACCCCCCATTCTCGCCGTACCGCATCTGACAACCTGGGCCTCGAATGACCTACTTATAGGCACAGAGGCTTTTCAGGAACCCCGGCTCCATTTTTCTAGACCAAACAGTTTCCCGTGGTTCGGCGCTCACCTAATCTTTACACTTCCCCGTCTTTTTTAGCTTCTCTCAATGCCCCCGCCCAGTTGTTTATTACCCCTTTTTTTTTTTTTTTCCCATTTTGTTTCTCACCTTCCCCCTCGATTTTTCTTGTTGCCGTGTTGCGCAATTTCCCAGACTTGTCATTTTTCGTGTTAACGTGATTGGGTCCCCGTCCTACTTAATTTTTCTATGCGCCCCCCCCTTCCTTTCCCCCCATTGCTTCGGTCCCGTCTTCCTTTTCTTTTACGCACCAAGTCCCCTCCCCCGCGCGCGCCCGTCTCAATCTACCCCTTATTACGCTATTCGAAGCTAGGACGTTTTTTGAGCGTTGTTCTTATTATCACCCCCCTTTCCTTGTCGAATTTTCCTCTTTTTTACAAAATTCTCCACGCTTCCACGCCTCCCGTGTGGCTGTCCTCGCCCCCTTCCCCCCCTAAAACGTTTTCCCCCCCTTTTTGTCTGGGGTCAGACCTCCTTTGTAAGTTTCCTTCGGTATTGTTTGCCACAAGTAGTTCCCTCCGCTTCGGACTGCTTTGCTTGGCTGAACCAGATAATGGGGTTTCCGTCTATCTTTTTTTTTTCTGGTGGCACGGATTGAGCGCCTCCCCTTCTCCCCGGACTTCTGCTCGGATTCCCACGAGGTAAACCTTTGTCGCCGGGCTCTTACAGCCACAGGCACATCGACCCCTGTGGCATAAGAGAAGAGTCTGTCCCCCACGAACAAGACTGCGCGGACCTCGTCAGTATTTACCCCCCCCGTTACCCGTGTTCTGCCGTCCACTCCTTCTTTTTTTCTCATGTCGCTAGTCTTGACGTCCCTTTTGTCCCCCCCATTTTTTTCCCCTTCTTCCTGAGGCAAGGCCGACCGGTTACTCGTTTCTCTGCTGCACCTATGTTGGTTTCAACCTTCTTTTTTTTTTGGTTTCGTTTGGGAACGCACGCTCCTCCTTTCCCAGGAAGGCTCGTTTTTTCATCCACCCATTCGGGACGCTCGTTCCCCTTCTTAGAGGTGGCTGATCTCACGCGTTCCCTCCCCCTCCTGGCGTGGTGGGGGGGTTTTGTTCTCCACGCCCTCCAATTTTTCTACTCCCCTTTTGAGGCCTTCCTCATTTTTTTTTCCGCTCAGTATTTTCCTCTCTTTTCCCCTCGGGGGGTTGTGGTGTCTATCGTTGAGAGAGAAAAGATTTCCAAACCGCTTCTTTCTACCGAAGATAGCGAGTCTAGTTTCCCCCGAAGACTTTGTCTTGATGCTTGCCACGGAGACTGGTCCCTCCTAAATCCTAGGCACCACCTTTCCCTTCTTTTCTTCACCCACCCCTGCCCGAAGTCAACACTTTTTTGGTTCTCATACAACTTTTTCATCCGATGTTTCGCTAAGCTCAGCCTTTTTTTGTGAACCAACCTTTTCGTTTGATCACGTAGTTCCTTTGCGACCAAGCCTTCTCTACCGGCCCTCAAGACTCCTTCGCCAAAAAGATTGACTCCCAGTTGGGGCGGCAATGAATGAAGCGTCTTTACGATTATGGTCCCTTAACCGTTTGCTTTGAACGGGTTTTCAAGAAACCCATTCACTCTCGTGGGGCCCTTCCAGTGTGTGAAGTAATGTTCTTTTCCTTTTTTCGACTCCTCCTATGGCCCGCCTGTTCGATGTGCTCTGATTAATTGCTAAGACCTTGGTGGGTCTTCCGTTTCCTGACCAGTGCAGGTCCCAGTTTCTCTGTAGGGCTTCGCAATCGGGAAGTTCCCAGGCAACGCGGAGTGGTTCCGCGCCATTATTCGGGTACAGACCGTCCGCGTCCTTTTTTTCACTTGTTTCTTCGTTGGTTGCCACACTACCGTCCTCCCCCACTTAATTCGAGATGAACACAATTCAATAGCGATCCTTGCAATTTTTTAAGGGTGTTTTTAGCGCACCCGTGTGGGCCGTGTTCTCCTCTTGGACAAATTTGTACCCCCCCCTCGACTATTTCCAGCACCCCTTTTGGTGTCTCCCTCTCAGAGGAACAACGCGTTCCTTTTTCCCCCTCCGAGCCGCTCCCTTCAACGCTAGCCTGCATGCCGCTTTTGATTTAAGGTGGTCAACGAGATGCTTTTGGACGTAACCACCCTCGGCCCCCCCTTGGATTTCCTAGCACCCGCAGCTTACTTTTGCCTTGGATCCCTCTCACAAGGGAAGTCGAAGGTTCCTTTTGACCCGCCGCGCAACCGTTCCACGACAATGACAACGACCCCTCCTTAAAATTTTGTCCCCCTCACGCTAAGATTCTCGTCCCTCTTCCCTGGGGGTTTTTTTTTCGACAGAAACACTTTACTTCTCTCCATGCCTTGTATCTCAAACTGGCTGTGAGGCCTCAGCTTTAGGTAATTTAGGCTGGTTTCGCGTCCATGAGTAGGTGTTTTCTCCGTACCACACCCAAGAAGGTCCTCTCCTGGCTGTTCCGTTGCCGGACCTGTGCGCACCCGGCGCTCAGTGCGTGGGCCTCTTTTTGGCGCGATTTGCTTCACCGTTCCTCCCTTAGCGACCTGTCCCTTTGTTTTTTTTTTTTGGGACCCTTTTTTAGACCCCGTCGTGGCTCGTGACGAGTCATGTTTTCCTTTTTTCCACAGCATCTCCGAGGTTGTCCCCCCCCCCCCCCTCTTCTGGCGGAGAGGATAAATCTTTTCGCCCTGTTTTTTTAAAGATTCCATTTGAGGTTTCTGCCCCTCCGTAGACCCTCGCCGCGATTACTTCCCTCCCCGGGTTTTTCCCCCCTCGTCTGACGGAAGAGCCACTTCGCTCTTTTGCTGACGGTCTCCCTGTATGTCTTGCTTGCTTTTTTTCTCTTCCCTGTACCCCCGATAAGAAGCTGCGATAGCTAAGCTGGCCATTAATTTTGATTCGCGATCTACGGGACGCTTTTTTTTTGTGGACTCTATTCCTTCTTTGTTCAAGTAAGTAAGTTCATCTCCTCCGTTTAGGTTTTTTACAAGGGACAAACGGTTTCGAGGTCCGTCCTTCCAACCTGTCTCTGCGGTTTTGGTTTTTTTGAGATGAAATGAGTTTCGCGGCCCCCCCCTTTCCCTTTCTTCCGTAAGTGAGTCCGGTTTCTTTTTTTCTTGTACCTTCCGGCTTTTCTTTAGGTTTCGCACGACTCGTTCTTTTGAAAGTTTTCCTTTCCCCCTGACGGGCTCGCGACCTCCTGTCCAGATGACACAACCTCTTTTCCTGAAAACGGGGCCAAGGATTATGCCCTTCTCCCCCAGGGTACCGTAAGATGTAGGGGCGACGATCACCTACGCCCCCTTGAACAAAACGCTCGGTTTTGCGCTGGTCCTTCACCTGCTCCACCCTGCGGTAGGAGAGTTTTTTTAGGTTTCCAGTTGAGCTGACTTTAAACTTTATAAAGATCGTGACTGTTTCTTTTTAGTTTCCTTTTTGCTCGCACCTTGTATCTTCCCTTTTCTGCCGCACCCCCAACCATCCCACCGCGTTTTGCAAGAATCTCCATCCATACCAAAACCCCCTCGTCAATCTTAATAAACCGCACCTTGGTTTTTCTCCCACCACCGACCGGCCTCTCCCCCTTCTGGCGGCGGAGGCCTCGGTCAACGTACTCGCAAGTCGATGGACTTGCTCCCGGATTTGAATCCCGTCCCCCAGAAGATGAAGAAGCAAGCCTTTGACTTTTACTTTTTTTGTTCCTGGCGATAGTTTTTTTTTCCGCCGACTGTTTCCCCCCGGATCCTTCCCTGATCGCCCTCCGCGTGATCACCCAACGTGGGATTTTCCGACCACCCCCCCCCTTTTCTTTTTCCTTTTTTTTGTACGAGTATATCTCTATTTGCCAGCCTGGTTTTTTTGAGAGAAGTTCCCTGCTTAAATACTTGTTCTTTTGTCTCAGATCCAAATTTGTCACCCGGTGTAAGCAGGCATTCTTACTTGCACGTTTTTTGCGGCGTCGTCAGACCGTTTGCCTTTTATCAGACCCTTTCATGAGATCCAGTTTCTTTCCCTTGCACTCTCTAGGGGTGCGGATTCTCCCTCTGTTTGATCATGAGAAGGAATAGCTTTCGTGAAGGAGACATAGCGGAAATTGGGTGCCTTCCTGGGGAGGTTGTTGTGTCGGGACCCCCCCCTCTTTTACAAACGAGACCTTTTGTTGGTTTCCACCCATCCCACCTGCAAATTACTTACCCCCCCCCAAGTCCCCCCCCCCCCAACCAAAGACCATACCCTTTTGCAAAACATGTGGTCCCCCCCAAATTCCTTTTAACATACCCCTTTCCCCCCCCCCCTGAGACTCGATGGTTTTGGTAGGTTCGCCTTCCGTTCTGTCGTACCGACGCGGCCGCCGGTGCGCGGTTTTTTGTGCTTAGACAAGTCCCGCTTGCTATACAGCAATGGTATATTCGCCCCTGCGTCCCCTTTGAGCCGAGAGAATTTTTTTTGGCACGCGTAAGGGTTCTAATTCGTTTTCCCCGCCCCCCTTTCATACCCTCCCCTGTTTCCTTAGGTGCAGCCGCAACCTTGCCCGTTTCCCCAGGTGTCTTTTTCTCCTAAATCGAGTTGGCTTTTTGGCCTTTCTTTGTCCAACTTTTCCTTCCCATCCTTTTTGGCAATCTTTTCAGATAATAGCGGATTCTTCGTCCGCGGAAAAAAGAAGGACGCGGTCTTCCAAAAACGCCGTCCTTTTTCCCTTGGCTCCCAAGCGACACCCGGAAAGTTTCCTTGACGCTTTCCCCTTCCACCCTGTCCTTTCGAGGCAGAGCATTTTCCCCCTCGCACTCTCACTCACAAGGGGGGCCCCAGGAAACTTCCCCCTTCAGGCGTTTTTTTCCCCTTCGCACGGGTAGGGATAACGTCCAGTTTTTTCTTAGGATAGGTCCTTTGGAAGGACTCGCCTTGACCTTTTTTTCTCCCAACTTTGAGTCAATTAGACCCCCATGTGGCCTGGCACAAGGCCCACATCTCCGCCTGCTTTTTTTTTTTGGTTTTTGTTTTTGTTCGGGTGTCGAGGCATGTAATCGCTTCCATAAGGAAGAATTAGGCTTACTCTCTAATACTAAGGTTTTTTTGGAATTGTATGGAAGGGACCTTTACGGTTCTGATTTTAATCTTGCTTTTTTTTTTTTATCGGAGCCCCCGGTGCGTAGACACGCACAGGCCTTACGGCCCGCTGTATAATAGCCCTCCATTTTGGACACTGTCTCGTCTAGGCGTTTTGACACCGACTCTTCCTCACACCCCTGGACATAGATGCCTTTTTCGGCCTTTTCGACACTTTTTTTTCGGAGATCGCCTGTACAAGAAAAGAGGCATCCCTTCTTGAAAGACCAATGAGTCCTTTCTTGTCGTCACGAGGTGCATCCCCTTTAGCCTTTCCCTTTTTCCCTTCCCAAAGTTTGGTTGGTGGCTTATTGCTAGACCCCCATACCTAGAGAAAATTTCTCTCCCCATTTCCCTTTTAACTGCCACTTTTTGTTTATCTACAAGGTTATGGCCTTATGATTCACAAGTATTAACCTCCCTTGTTGTTCGCAATTTTTCCCTTTCTTATGTTCAACTTTCGGGTCACCCTTTCCTTTTGTGTCACTGCACATTCCCTCTTCCCTTATGTGATATGAGACCCGGCCCCCCTTTCAAACACCCATTGCTTAGGTGACCGCCGGCTTCGCCCCTTAGCTTTTTTGCTTTTCCAAAATTAAGCCATCCCTTTCGGCATATCGGGTGCCAACCCGGACTCCATTGCCCCCCCCACTCTGCAGACGTTCATATCTGGATTAGTTGTCTTCTGTATTTCCCCTTCGATGCTTGGTTCGAGTTTTATAGTCGCCCAATTTTCCTTCCCCGGTTCTGGAAATAGTATGATTTTGAGCAAAAGCGTCTTCCCCCAAAATTGTTTTTCACTCTACCCTCAACCTTCCCACGTGAGCCCCGTTTTTTCTCGTCTTTGTATGGTATTTTCCCCCTTTCCTCCTTGTTTCTGGTCGGAGGGGTGGGTTTTAAACTCTTAAATGTGTACCGCCGATCTACCTTTGAGTATGTTATTTTTTTTTTTGCCCGATAAGGGAGGCCCCTCTCGCTTGTAGGCACATGGTCACGGAGTTTACTCCAACCTCTTTAACTGGACTTTGGCCGCGTCTTACTTCAGACAATTTTCCGTTCGAGTTGGCGCGGTAAGTCCCCTTGAACGGCCCCACCAAAATGGTGAGTCGATAGAAGAGCCCGTAGTTAAGCTTTTCCAATTTCCCTTCACCCAGAGAACTGGCGCCTTTTCCTTTTGCTTGACCAACAGGTTTCCCCCCCCCCGTGTTCTATTCATTAGGCCACCTCTTAAGATTTGTCTTACTCGCGGCATTTGTGTTCCCAGGTTTCGGAAATATTTCTTATTAAGGTTTGCTTCCCTGCCTTTATCCAGACTGCGCCTTACCTTACCTTTGGCGGCCCAGCACCTTTTACCAATCCATTTTTTTAGTGAGCTTGCTTCGGGTTTCCCCCTTTTTTTCCAGGTCTCTTGGATGTCAGTAAGCACAGGTTTCCATTTGCCTTTCTTTTCGCGGCTTTTGTCTCCATTACCAGTTTTGAATAGGCGCTGCGTTTCCCAGTTCTCCGGGTTGTGAATAAGCTTCGTCCCCTAGTGAGGAGGGTTCTCAATTTTTTTATCCTTTATTGTTCGGCCAGTCTCTTTGTGTTTCACTTCAGTTGTCCTTTACCCCCCCTCGTGGTTTTTTTTCTCTGATCCAAACGGAAGAGTCCACCCCTTCTTCCAGAAACCGAGTCTTTACGCCGATTTAATTTTTCCTCCGACCCATCCTTCTGGGAGGGATTAAGCGTCCTTCCCTCCCTATTCGATTCCGCAACGCCATAGTCCCCCCCGTTTTTTCTGCGATGTTGACCCCCCGCGCCCCTACATTTACTGGCTCCCATAAGTCGGGCCCCTTTGGAGTTTTTCCCCCCCCCTTCCCCGCCAAGAAGCGATTACTCTGCTTTTTTTTGTCAACACTTTTGTAGTGACCAGCGCTACTTTCCCCTCTCCTCACACGGATGACTTGACTTAACTAGGGGCCAGAACCAATATGACCGTTCACCGGTCCCACGGTCGCTGGCACTTCCTTCCTCGTATGGCCCTCTTTTATGTAGAAGGAAGCGAACATTTTCCCCCACATGGTTTGAAAGCCTTTTCCCTTTTTTCGCGCAGTTGATAGGTTGCCGCTGAGGGTTATCTCTTTCCTCTCCTTCTTGGGTTGTCCTTTGATTTCTTTCTTCCTGCTAAAGCCTTCCTTCCTCCTGTGACCCGTTATCGGAATTTTTAAGCCAGTTCCTTTGCTTGGGCTCCGCAAACAATGGGACCCATTTCCATCAATCGAGTAGATGGGTTTTGAAGCTCCATCTCTGTACCTACCCCTGACGCGCCCGCGCCTTTTCGTTCCTTTTTCCTCGCTTTTTCCCCCCCTCCCCTCCGTACCAAGTCACCTCATGTTTGACCCACCACCCCCCCCGAAATCCTTGCACTTTACGGCCATTTGTAATGTTGTGGCGTTTAGCCCCCCCTTTGCGGGGTAGAAGAGGGTTTCTACAGAGTATTTCCCCTCCCTTCCTTTCAGGGTGTTTTTTTTTCGCGACCCTTTCCCCGCGCTTCCCCTCCCCGACATCAGAGCTAGCTTTCCCCGATCGCCTTATGAGTGAGGCAGAACCTGTTTCTTGGATAAGGTTGGCACCCTTCCTGTGCTTTTAGTTGGATGTTTTCCCAATACGACGTTTTTTGCCTATTCCTATAGCAACGCCGCATTTGGTTTCCTTTTTTGTAATCCACTTTCCTTCCCTCCGTGTTTGGTCATTTCCGGGACAGATTTAATTTTTCCAAGCAACCGGAACCCCTCCCCTGAAATTCCTTGCCCAGATATGCCTCCTTATCTCCTAGTTGGTGCGAACCAACAATCAGCCCCAATTGTTCCAAAAATGGCGGTTGGTGTCCTGCCTTTTTTCGGGTCTTTCATTTTTTTCTTCAGGGCTTAGTCCCTCGGGTCCTCAGATAAATTGAAATCACCCCCACTTGCCCCCGTTGGTCAGATCTATTCCTTTTTGGATGCTGAGGTGGGATTTTTTCCCACCCGAGCCCCTTTCTGGGAATTCTGGTTGAGCTTCCTTTTGACTTCCGCAGAACCTGGCTTTTTTTATCTGGCCCCCCTTTTCCCCTCTTTCTCTATTCGGTGAGTCCCTTTGACATTGCCTCTCCCCTTGCCAAAAACGAGGCTTGGCTTGCTTATTTACGGGCCTTCTTTTCCCTCGCCACCAGTTTGATCAGACCCACCGTCTCCTGCACCAGCGACGTTTACCGGTTCTTTTGTCCTCACGGAACGGTCACTCAACAGAGGACCCCTTTTTTATCCGTGGCCTTCGAATGTATGATTGCTTTTTGTTTATCGACTTTTTTTCCCTTTCTTAATTCACCTGCTTTGCTCTTAGGTTGGAAGGTGCTTTTTAGAATTGTCCCACAGCTCTACTGACTTACAAGGTTCCTTTTTAGTCTAGGTCCCCTTTAACCGCGGTCCCTCCCGTCTTTTTTGCAATCGAATCGACCGGTTATTGTCTACATTGTCAAGATGAGGAGATGTCTTTTACTCCCCAACTTTTTTTTGTTCTTTTCGGTGGGCCTTTTTTTTTTTTTTGTTCCGAGTCCGTCGCGGCAACGCCAAGTGACCGTTTTCCTGGGCACTTTCCTTTTCCCCTTTTTGTTTTCAGGCCGGCGTTACTTTCTTGTCAACCGTCAACGCCAGCTTGTTGCCTCTTTTTCCATCCAACGCAAGTTCATCCCCCCTGCTCCAGAAGATGTTCAAGACACCCCACCCTTTTCCTCCCCGGCAAATCCATTTTCACTTTGACGATGGGAAGGATCTTAGTCGACCCTCCCCCGCACCTTTTCATCGCATTGTTTCATGAAAACCTCTTTTCCCCCTTTTTCCTGGGTATGTCCTGGGTCGTTGGACCTATTTTAACTTACTACCTGCTCCCGAAGATGATCTAGTTTCTTTTTCTCTTTTTCCAGATCCAAGCCTTCCCTTTCCCCCCGCTCCTAGCCCACAAAAACCATTTCGTTCCTCTCTTGTCTTCCCAGCAATCATGCCTCCAAAACATCCCAGAAGTACTCTGCTCCCACAACCTGCTCCGTTTTGCTTTCCGAAAAAACCCCTACACGCCCTCAATGATTTCCGCTCTCGCCTGAAACCCTTTCGACAGCTTTCTTTATGTCCTTCATTTTTCTTTAGCATCCCGCCCCCTTTAGCTTCCTCGAAGACCGCTTTCTTCGGCAGTGCTTCTCGTTTGGAGTCGAAGACTGAGCTCTGAGTCCTTTTATTCCTTTCCCCTTTTCCAACTGGAGCTGACGCCCCCTTCCTTTTACTCCAAAGTTATAAGTCCC
>Ga0179593_1357721_pt1 | contig 13511 bp, 24 predicted proteins | sample CZODoug2_1_08_16_FD_185931 | JGI IMG/M metagenome (GOLD analysis project Ga0179593, IMG submission 185931) | Vadose zone soil fungal communities from Angelo Coast Range Reserve, California, USA - CZODoug2_1_08_16fungal (PacBio error correction) | ecosystem: Environmental > Terrestrial > Soil >... | reverse complement strand
CCTGATTGTATTTTATTATCCTTTTTGAGGATCCCCCTTCTAGACGCATCGATCGTACAACTTTCTCAACGGCCGTTTTGGCGTACCGACGTTACTCGATACCTTCTTCCTTGCCCCTGTCTTCCTTTTAGTATTCGGAACATTACCTCTACCTATGAATTCTGTAATCACAAGTGCTGACATTGATTTTTTCTTGGTATTCCCGCTCATCCATCTTCCCAACTTTCCTGCCCAGTCATGGGCGATATCAGATCAAACCCTTTCTCCTTCTCCTGTGTATATCCTCTCTCTTTCTTAGCAAGCACCCCGGTGCTCACCTGCCACCTCGCAGCTCCGGACTTTTCCCCCTCCCAATTACCCTGCGTTTTACCACTTCTCTTCTTCCTCCCCTTTTCCTCCTTCGGATATCTTTTCCCTGTTTCCCCTTTCTTGTGTAACCTCCCAAACTTCTACGTAGGGCACATTTTTCCTCTCCTTCTTTTCTTCTTTGCAAGTTGGGTTGCGCCCTTACTTTTCCCTTAGCTGCTATCCCACTTCTTTCTTCCTTCTCTAAGAATCCTCTCCTTAAACACGTGAATCTCTCTCCTAGTAGACAACCCTTCCTTTTCCCCACATGTATGAGTTCCCTTTTGGCAACCTTTTTGCCCCCCTTCCTCCTGTGCATTAGGGAGCAAGTCAAAAAGAGTCCGCTCCCCTTTCCTCCCCGCTTTTTCCGAACCCCCTTTGTACGGCCTGGGATCCCTTACTCCCTTCTTTTTATGAATAGTTTCCAAGTTCTTTTCACCCCATTCACCATCCTCTTTGAATGTCATCCTGTTCCTTCTGATGTGACAACTGCTTTTTAACCAAACCCCTTCACTCCCTTCTTCTTGGTTTGCCATGGCGATGTTTCGCCTTTCCCTTTTATCTGTCCTCTGCCAAAAGACAGGTTTTTTAGTTGGCCATCTGGAATTTGTTTTCTTTGAGCCCCCCCCCGTCCCTCGATTCTTTACCCCCCCCTCAAGCATCTCTTCTCGAAGCGTCTTCGCGAGGTATAAGACTTTACTGACCCCGTTCTTCCCGTTGTCCTCCCCCCGCAAGTAGGTTGTTAGCACATCGTCCCGGTCGTCCCCAGCCTTAGTGCCGGCCAAGGTTCGTCAATCTCTCCTGCGTGCTTTCCTTTTTTTGATAAAGACTAACCTGTTTTCCCCTCCTTCACGACTTGCTTATCTGTCCTCTTCTGCTTAGGCCTTTCTCACATTTCTTACCCGCCGTCCTATGAAACTGAACATCTTCTCCCTGAACTCCTCCCCAAGCTTCCCTGACTGTTGCTTACATTCCTTTTTTTCTACCTCCCCTTGTAAAATTTCCCCAACCACACCCCCCCCCCTTGTAATTATTTGACCCAGGATTTTCGACTCCGGGGATGGATCTCGGTCTTGTATTTCTCTTCTGCTCCCCTTCCCTCTACCTGGGTAAGATGGTATCTGAACATACTTTTTTACCGGGAAAAGTCAAACTTCCTAGGTCCTTTATCCCTTTCTGGGCACCAGTTTTTTCCCCCTCTGTTTCCCGCAACCAGATCTTTCCCCCTTCACAATGAATGCCCGTTGGAGAATGTCCTGCGTCTTCCTCTTCCTCCTTTCTCCCCCCTACAATTCATTGACTACTTCCCTCCCCCCTTTAGTTTTTAGTTGAAGGATACCAGAAAAAGGATGCCATTCCGAAAATGGTGACCCACTCCCAAGATCCAAGTTTTCGATTTTCCCCTCATGACTCCTCAATACTCCTCACCGGAGTCGGTTCACCCCCCTTTCTTTTCTCCTTTCCGACCTTTTTAGCACGGACTCTTTCCTTTTTTACTCCATTCCCTTTTGTGTTTTTGAAATGAGGAGTGAGACCCCTAGCAACCGACCATATTTCGTTTCCCATCTCTGCAGTTCCCTTCGAGGGCTTAAGAGGCACGGCAAACGCAGCCTCTTCTTGCTTGGTCTTCCCCTCCTTACGATTATGATGATTGAATTAGGTTGGTATAGAACTCCCCCCGAGTTGTTTTTCGCCTTGTGACAATTTGACTGACACCCTCGCCCCCGAGTCTTATCTCCTTCTCCCCCTCTTCAATCCCCCCTCCCTTTTCCATTTACCAAATCGTTCTTATCTACCTTTCCAAGGTGTCTTTTCAAACATTTTTCCACCTTTTTGTGTGTTTGACTTTTTTGTCCCCCTACTCTTTTCTTTCTTTCATATGACGCCCCCTCTCCTCGATTTGCTCTCCCCCTCTCTTTGACTTACACTCACCCTTTCTGTTGAAGTCCTTCAGGATTTATATTGGACCTTTTTTTGGAATGTACCTCCCCTTTTATCGTTTCCTCCCCTTTGTTTGTTTTTCTTCTCGTGAGTGCTTCGATTTTCCCCACAACCTTTCGATTTTTCCCTTCCCCCTTAGGTCCCAAGGTTTTCCCTTTTGTTTCCAGCCGAAAGCGTGTCCCCCCCCTCCACAAAAAGCTCGGATCGGGGCTCATCCTTCTATCCACCCTAAAGCTCCTCCTTTTCCTCCAAAAAAAGGCCCAGGTATTCATTTTGATCCATTTTTTCAAAGCCCAGGTGCGCTTTTAGCCCTCAATACACTTTTTTTCTACCTTTCCACACCGCGGATTGAATGAAGTAGTTTTCAACGTATCTTCGTTCCTCTCTTTTTCCTTCTTTTCCACAGATAAACGTTCTTTATCTTACCTAACAACAGTTTCCCCGGCCACTCGAGAACCTTCCCTCTTTCCTAAACACCCTGCAAACGCCTATCGCGGGTTCTCCCCCCCCCTGACAAATGCCGCTGCGAACCCCTAAGCATCCGACGACTCCGATGGCTTTGCTATCCCCTCTCCCTGCCTTGCAATCCCCCCCCTTCCTGGTCATCCCCCTCTTTTTGTCTTCAAAGTCTTCTTCTCTGCCCGGTCCGAAGACCCTGATTTCTGTCTCTTCCTGTATGTATTTGCAGCGGTTTGATCGACAACCCTTTCTTTCTTCGTGTGCACACCCCCCCCTGAGTACTTGACACTGGAAGTTCTTTAGATAAGTAACCCATCTATCCCCATTTCTTAACGTCCGTCCTTTTCTGAGACGAAAATGACCCTCCTCTTTTCCCCTAAGAGTTCCCTCCATTTAATTTAATTGGGTTAACGGTACTTTCTCCCCCCCGCAAAAGAACTGGATTCCTCCTCTCCCGTGTCTATCTTTTTCTGCATTTTAATTTTTTTTTTTTTTTATCCTCCATCTTCCCCCTTTAATTATTTCGTCTACATACTCCTAAGAACTTCGAAGAACAGACACACTCTTTCCTTTACGCCACCTCCCTGGGCCATTTACTTCCTTTCTCACTCTTTCCTTTTCCTTCTTTTGCTATTATATACCTCCTTCCGGGATGGATTGGTCCAGAACCTTCCCATTCGGTTCTGTTTTTAACTCTTCGGCGGCGCCTTTTCTCAGATCATAGTCCCCATCCCCCCCTCAAGTTCTCCTCTTGTTCCACAGAGGTTCGTCTTTTTTTTTACCCTCCAACTTTCCAATACCGACTCCCCTCTGCGTTTAGACGATATGCCGTTCCAAACTCTCAATTTATGTTTCAAGAAGGCCTGGCAGACTTTGAGCCAAATATTTTCTTTTTTTTCGTTTTTTCATTCCCCGTCATTGTAAGTCCTCGCGTCTTCTCTCAATTCTTTTCGCTGTCAATGACTCTATTTTCACTTGGGTCCTCCTTCTTCACTTTTTCAACTGGCGGTGTTTTTATACACCCCCCCATTTATCCGTTTCCCCTCCTTTCTCCAATTTTCTGGTCCCAGATTATCTCCGAACGTCTTTACGCGCCGTCAACAAAACCCCCCTGGCGGTCAAGCTGTTTTTACACCTCTGATGTGCAACCCCTAAGTCCTTCTCATTCTTTCATTCCCTGGTCTTTCTGTTGAAAAGCCTCCATGGGCGTTCCTTTTTTAATCAAAAAACCTGGTGGAGATCTGTTACCCATTTTTAGACGTACTTTGGTCTAGTTCTTTTCCCAAATGCGTACCGTCCCCCACCCCCTTGGGGGGATGATTCCTTTTTCGTGCTCCCACAAATGACTGTCTCCCCGACCTGGTTTTTTCCCCCCCCCCTCCCATCTCCTCCCCCTTTCTTTTTTCCCCTTTCTTTTTAATAGTTTGTATTTTCCCTTTCAGTCGTTTGTACAGTCGTGGTTTTCTATCGTCTATACGATCTTCACAAGCCCCTTTTCCGCAGACTCATTTCCTTCCTTCCCTCCCCCTCCCTGGCCACCTATACTCCCGCCCGCCCCCTTTCCGTATTTAGATTCAAATTATGTTTCCCCTGAAGAATCAGGGCTGGTATGTCCCCCCCCCTTCCTTTTCTTTCACTGGACACCGGGACTAATTTTTGTCCCCGTCCTGTTAGACTTTATTGACTAGAACGTTGTTGATTTTTCCAAAACCTACTCAAGTACTTTTATTGAAGCATCCCCTTTTTCGTTGACTGACCTTTGGGCTTCGCAAGAGTGCATGCTCCCCAGTGTTCTGCCTCCCTGTTCCGCCTATCTTCCCCATTGGGGCCTATTAAGTGTTTGTTTAACCCTTTTCGAGAAATTATCAACAACCGACTCCCCAAATGAGAATCGCGAGACTTTGAAATTCCCTTGCCATTTTTTCGTTCGATTCCGTGACTCCAAAAGACGACTTTGCCTTTCCCCCTCCTCCTCGGGCCTGATGTCCCTCCCCCCCCAACGGAAGTTTTTTTTCCACCCTTCCCTTCCAGTATTCTTCCGATCATCCATTTTATATCGAACCCTCCCAGCTTTCTGAACCCTCCCCCTCTTGGTCGTCTCTCCCCATTTTTTTCTGAACCCCTTCTTGATGGATAGATCGTGCCCCTCTCCCCCGGTAGGCCTTTTGTTCTATCTGCTCTATTTTTTCATCCCTGTTTCCCTTTGGCGGTTTCTTAGCCATAACCTATTCCCTTTGCCCCTCCCGCTTCGCCGGAGATGGCAACTAGCCTTCCTTAACCTAATAGATGATAGATAACAGAATTAGTTTGCCCTCTTTTTGAACAAGTATCACTTCGACGTAGCCCTCAGTTTATTCCTTATCTCCTCTCCTCTCTTTCGCAACGTTTTCCCCCCTCTCTCTTTTTTCTAGAAACTGGCAAACTCCTTCTTCCCCAGCAGCGAGTTGCCCCCCCACGCGAAATGACTCCTCCCCTCCTTTCTTCTCATCCTCCTTTTTTTTTTTTGCGGAGATCAGTGCAGGGAACCGTTTTTGTTTTGAAACTATCTCTGCGGTTCCTTCCCCTTCTTTTTCCGTGTCCCCCCCTTTTCCTCCGAGTTTTTAAGTGTCGACCTCAGTCTTTCCTTAACTGAGAAACTTGTCGATGTGCTAGGGTTCTCTCTTTCCGGGACACCCTCTAATGCGGTTTTCGATACCGAATTTCTTCCAGTCTAGTAGTTCCCTCTCCTCTCAGAGTTCTTTTTAAAGTCTATTCTTGAGCTACTAAACATGGCCCCCAGCTTATTTTTCTTTCACGATCGAACTTTCTTTTTTCAGCCGGCTTCCTACCCTTTTGCAGATGTTCGTCGTTTGCCCTCCTTTTTTCTCCTCAAACGCTCATCGCCCAGGTCTTGCTCATGCCCTCTGCTTGGATTTCGCATACCGGACTGTGCTCGGCCCTTCAGATCTTTTCTTCCCCGGGAGCCACGGTTTTTTCTTTGCCCTAAGCCCCTTCCTCTGATCCTTTTCCCTCCCCTTCTTCTCGTAACCCGGCACCTGACAGAGAGTTTTCCTGCTTTCAAGTAAACCTTTTCCCGCCCTTTTCCTTTCTTTTTCCGATGTCAGTACAGTTTTCACCTTTCATCTCCCCCCAATGGTTTTCTCTCTTCCTATAACCCCCCAGGGACTCCCTCTCCCTTGTTAGTTCCTTCATCGAGCACGCCAAAAACTTGGGTAGATTCCCCTGAGTAGAGACCGGAAGTCGCAATATGCCCTTCCTTCCTGCTTTTTTCCCCCCCTTGCGAGGATCTTCTTACCCAACCCTCTCCCCTTCTGTCTTCAACAATTATCCCCCTTTTCCTTTCTTGCATTTTCTTTGTTGGTAAAACCCCTCCACCCCACATGATCGTCTTTGCCCTTTCTGGCTTACATAATTTTTTTTTTTAGATATGTTTTCCCCTTTTGGTCCTCCTCTTTCCCCCCTGAGCGCTAGTCACCACAGGCTTCTTTGACAAGTTCCCCTCACTCCTATTCTCCCCCCCCCCAACCCCCCCTACGTTCAACCCCTCCGAGAAACTTTTTCCCTGAGTTAACCTCCTTTGGACCCCTCCTGTTATTCTCCTTTGATGTGGCCCCGACAACACAGTTAGCCTTCCGCCCCTTTTCCCTGTTACTTTTCCCAAAACTGAGGAATCTACCCCCCACTTTTTTCGTAAGCTTGCGGCACTCCCAACAATTTGACGCGCCCTTCCCTACAGAACTCCGTGGGGGTCACTCGTCGCCCAGTAATTTCACCCTCCTCCTGTGAATTACTCCTCTCACTTCGCGAGTGCCCCTCTCCTTCCAACAAACGCTTCCGACCATTTTGTTTTTTTAACTCAGTCCGTTCTCTTCTACAGGTTTCTGCACAAAATCCCCACCCGTTTTCCTATTCTTCCCAGCGTTATCACTTTGTAGACCGAGAAACCCAAACCGGTCCTTTTTCCCGATTTCTCCCGTATCCTTTTTTCTTCTGACTCCCTCCTCCCCCCCCGTTGATCGTTAAGTCTAGGAATTTTAAAATTGCTGCTTTCCCTTAGACGTATTGTAGAAAGTTCTCTGCCTCCTCCTCTCCCCCGGGCCCTATCGCTAGCAGCGCTAAGGGTTGGTTTTCCTTTCCCCTCGACCTTTTGCCTCCCTCCCCTGACGAACTTTCTTCTTCTGTAGCTGCCTGAGCTGTTCTTCCCTGAAAAGATCTAGCTTCCCACTCCTCGTTCAGACGAATCCCCATCCCCTTCTGAATGTTTTCTTCAGTCCCCCCCCTTCCCGAAAATCCCCCTTCCTTTTTGCGAATCTTCCCCTTTATTTGGGAGTTCACATGTGGGAGGGTCTTGCCCCCCTTTGCTAGCTTGGCGTAAGAGCCCTTTCCTTGGGCACTTTTTCTGTCCCCCCCATCGTAATTACCTGGCCTTCCCAGACTTCCCTCTTTGATACGGGCCAATTTATTTCTCTTTTCAGCCAAATCAGTCCCCTACAGATTTCCTTTTCGGACTGATCCTATTTTGTTACCCCCCATTTATCGGTCCCTGTCCGTCTTTTCTAATTGTAATCCTCCCTCCCCCTTTTAGCGATTTTTCCGGATCTACCACGGGCCGGCCCCCTCCCTCCCAATGTTTGTTGGCCCCACAACATAAAGATTCAGTCGATACCCTTCATGATACCAAGGATACTCCTCCCCTTCCCCCCTTGAAGTCGTACCTTTTTGACTCTCCCTGCGCTAGCGTTTCCCATTCCTTCTTTCTTGAACCTGCGGTTCTCCTCAACCTACAATCGAGTGTTCCAGCACGATTTTTCCAGACCCTGCTGGGATCCGATTCGGCAAATTCCGCTCCTTCCTTTCTTTTTACAGAGTTCATAGGATTGTACTTCAGCTTTCCATTGCTGGGGTGTATTCCTTCAAATCGAGTTTGTAGTCTATTCTTTCTCCCAAGAGCATTCTTGCTCTCGGAGACCTCCTTCCTCCCTCTGTGCATTTCCCCTCCCCCGAGCTTTTTCTTTCCCTCGAAGGCGCACCCCTTTTTCCACATGTCGACCCCTCCCAGTTTTGACAGCCCCCCCGTTTTTTGGGTTCATTAAAGATTCTTCGCCTGACGCCCAGATCCTCGACTGTTTCGAACCTTGTCTTTCCTCCCTCTCCTTTTTCCCCCTGCCGCTCTTTTTCTTTCCTTCCGGGTGGTCCCCAAGAGAAGAAATACTTCTGTGTCATATAATAAGTTTTTTGTGTTGCTTCTCTTATTTTTAGATTACGTCATGAGAAATCCTTGAATTCCCCCTTTCCTCTTTTCTTCAACTTCCGTCCTTGGTCGAACCACCGTCTTCTCTTGTTTCGGCTCTTTTTTCTACCTCCCTTTTCTGAATGGTTGACCAAAAACCCTTTCGGTCGTTACTTTTCTAATGTGGGCCTTTACGTGGCCTTATCGACTACTGATGTCCTCACCTTTCCCCTCTTCTTATGACTCCAGTCTTTGGGTTTTTTTTTTATCAAAGATTTCCCTGACAGGGGGTGCGTGGTAACCTTAATTGCCCCCGCGACCTCTCTCTTTTTCTTTCTAATAAAGAACCCCCCAGGCGATTCAACCTCTGACGCAATCCTCTCCCGCTGTAGTCCTCCAAACACCCTTCCCCTCCTATTTCGATGTGCATTTTCCATCGAACTCGCTTTCTCTTTCCCCCCTTCAGTAATACCCTGCCCTAGGTGTTGAGATTTTCTCCGCCTTCCAACCTCACTCCCACTTCTTTTTTTATCCACGTTCTCCCCCCCTTTACTCAATTAGAGAAATGAAGACTACCCCTTAAAAGACTCCGGGATTTTCTCCCTTTTCAACCGGGGGGCCGCTTTTCCCCAGTTATAGTGTCGGTGAGTGCCACACCAAACATTTTTTTCCTTTGGAACCGTGCTCCTCTCGTTGCCCCTTCTTCCTACCAGGGTTTTGACCGGTTGAGCCTCTCAGTCGAAACGCCCGATAGTGACAAAATCACGACCAGTTTTTTCTCATTAGTGAACATTGTGTTCGGGCCAGCTCTTACCTAATCCCACACGAACCTCCATGGTTCCAACGTGACCCCGTTCACTATCTTTAGATAGTCTTAACTTCCCTTAGATTTTACCAGCCTCCAAGGTTTCCGGTTCGCCTTCTCTTTTTCTCCTGTACCCTCCCTCAGACTCGATCCCATCTTTTTAGCGCAAATAACTGTGCCCTTTTTCCCCCCCCCTAAGAGTATCGGCCGTGGAATGAGCGCAAAACATTCTGGCAGGGTTTCTTTCTTCCCTCTTTCTCCCATGTCGATTTTTTTTCCGAGTGCGTGCTCCTCTTTTCTCCTACCCAGTCTCCCTCCCTGACTCCAGTTTCTTTTTTGCACCCAATGTGTCGGTATTTTTGCACGTGACCCCAGTCCATTCTACGTTCTATCCGACTTCCTCCCCCCTCCGTTTCGAAGCTTTCCAGTCTTTTTCCCACAAGAAGTGATCTGGGGGTTCACTACCACGGTTTCCCCGGTTCTCCTGTCCTTTTTGTTCCTCTTAATGGTATTTTTCAGAATCCGACTCTTAAGGGGTAAGACCTATGCAAACCTGTTTCCGTTTTTTTCTCCTTCCCCCCCCCCCCCTTGAGGTCCCTTTTGACGACTCTGCCCCCAAAAGGTTTGTTGGGCCAGATTCCCCCCCTCCCTCCCTTCTAACACGCTTTCCCCACACCCCAATAAGTTCTTGCCGTTTTAAGTTGCGGTTTTCACATCGACTTACTCAAGTTAAGGATCCTTTCAAACGGATTCTGTTTCCCTCCCCCCCACTGCACCTTTCTCTTCCAGCCCCTTTGCTAGATTCCCCCCCCGTCTCAAAATTACTAGTACAGTTTTCTTCGTCGAACCCAACCCTTAAAGCAAAAATTTTTTTTGCAGATTTCTTTTTCCATACCAAAGTGAACCTTTCGACTTCAAATGTGGTCTTCACCCTTCCCCCCCCCTTCTCATCTAACATTTTTCCCTTAAAATGGTGTCCCCAGTGGTCGTCAGAGTTTAGATAGCTTTAAATTTTGGTTGTGAGGATAGGAGTCCTTTTATTACGGCTTTACCCCCTCAAAGTTGTTCCTCGCTTCCTGGAAAAGGTCCTTCTCCCCCGAACTTTTTCCCCCATATACTCGCCCCAGAACGTCAGTTCTAACCCTCTTGTCCCGAAAGTTCCCAGGTTTCTGTTTTAATTTAACCCAAGATTCTGCAAATGTTCTTTTTTCCTTCCCTTCCGACGGACCGGTTAGGAATGCTTCTTCTTCCCGTGGGTCCCCCTCCTCAGTCATTAGCTGAAAGAATTAAGTCGTCCAAGCTTTTTTTCACACTCAAATTGGTTATTGACGCACTCTTCTTGATCCGTCGGCCCAATGGTTTATCGAATCTAGAACCCTAGGGGATTACTTTTCCCCCTTTTGCTCATGCGTAACTAACCCGCCTTTTTTCCCCCCCCCCCGAGCCTCCAGCTCTGTCAGTTACTCTTTCCCTCTTTCCTCGTTATTATCTTTTTCCCTTCTCCTTGAACTAACAGTAATTCAGTCTCCCTGACCGATTGTAGGAAAAAGGACGTTGCTCCCTCCGATTCCTTCTTCGGTGCCGATCTCTTTCTATGAAATCCCCCAGTTTCTTTTCTTCTCACTGACTAGTTGGCCCTCTCAGTTTAGTGGTAAAAATAATGTTGTCTCTCCCCTTAGTTACGTATCCTGGCTTCGCTGAACGCGATAGTTCGCGATATAGGTCCCCAGGACCCGGTAGTTTGAGACCCTCCCCTGTACGGTCAACCACTCCCGCGGCGTTGCGATGGCCCACAGCTTCCTCATCTCTTATCAGATCCCCCCGTTCCATTCTCTTTGGAACAATGTTGACCCTAAATCCTAGAAAGGTAGAAGCCTTTCTTTCCTTTTTCGAGCATCACCTTCGTATTGGCGCAACGTTACCCTTTCTCTCAATGGTTCTTCCCCTGACACACACCCAAACTCGTGGATTCCCTTCAGCCGTCACTCTCTCCCACCAGCGATTTCCCTTTTGACCTTCTTCTTTCTATGGATTAACCTGGTTTTCCTTGACCGTACGAATCCCCAAAGATGTTGTTTTTTTTCTTAATGGGGCCCCTTTTTTTGAGTTGACGATTACCAGGTAGCGTGTTTCCGTCTCCCCTCTCCTTACTCTCTCCTTCTCTAACCTTTTTCTCCGGCTATTGCATTGAGCTTTTTATAGGACTGGTCTTTCCAATCTAATATTTATCCTAGAGAAGTTAAGTCCGAGAAGTTTTTTTCCCTATGCACGGAGGGTTCCGTCTACTGTCCCTTCTGCTGGAAACCTCTTTTTCTGATCCTCTCAGTCTTATCGTCACGCCGGATACTACCATTTTTTTAGTTCGCCTCTCCCTGACGCTTCTCCCCCCTTTCGACTAGACCTTCCTGTTGAGAGCTAGATATTTTAACCATGGACGGGGCTCTGCTCAGCATCGATTGCAAAGGAGCCACCTTCCTTTTTCCGACTCCTGACGAGACTCCATTTAGGAGGCCCAGTTCTTCTTTTTTCGTACGTGTAAATCACGACTTTGCCATGATGCACATCCTGCTGCTTCCTCGACTTCAGTCGGTTGAGTTACTAGGATTACCCCTACCAGGCCCCTTCCTCCCCTAATGGGGCGATACTCCCCCTGTCCTAATATCTTTTTCTCTCCAAGAGTTTAATTTTTTGGGAGGCAAGCCCCCGGTTTTGAGTCGATCCCCCCTCTCTCTCCCTGAAGGCCTTCCCCCTCTGAACTTACTTTCTCCTTTTTTTCCCAAGGTTGCCCGGTCTCCATAACCCCCCAAGCAAAACTCCGCGTTCCTTTCACCTCAAACTCCCTGACTTCGCTTGTTTTCCCCTTTTATCCCCTCCTTCTGGGTCTTTTCCTGTGTCCAGTCGTTTTTTCCTCCTTTAACGGTCCAGTTTTCGCTAGTCACCCTTCTTCTGAAGGGCTAAGCAATCATTTGATTGCACCCCCTGCCAAGGTCCACCTCTCCGTCAAGCTTCGACAACTTCTTCCCCTCCCCCTCCTCCTCCATGTTTTCTTTTTGATTTGGCAACGTCCAACCTTTTCGAATTATAACGTTTTTCAATTATGGTTGAACCCCTCCCAAAAGATGTCTCTCCAAACGTGGGAAGTCTTTTCTCCTCAAATACCACCCTGCTTGACCTCCCTGGGCTTTCCCCCTTTAGCCCCGTTTTTTTGACTAGTAGTCCCTTGAAGGGAGTTAACATTGAAATTCGGTTTCCCGCTGTAGTCACCCTCTCTTTTCCTTTTTCGGGTAACACCTCGAGCAGTATTTTCTTGTTTTTCCAGGAGCATGGGTTCTTTAGTTTCCTTCCTTCTGGCCCCCCCTGAACCTTTTTGGCCTCTCTTCCCGCGGTTTCCCCCTTTGTAGTCTAGAACCCAAAACCCTTCCCTTTTCAAGCTTTGGTCCCCCATTAAGACTCGTTGATTCTGCGAAAGGTTCCTGACCGGTGTCTCGCTAGCTTCGGTAGAAAACTTTTTTACAAGTTTAATGCACTATCATCCCTTGTTCTAACTCTCCGGGCCGATCTATATTGCAAGGGACTAGGCTCCGTCAGATTGGGTTTTTTTCTTTTTTTGATCACGCCGAAGTTTTTTGCCATCCTCTACCCGCCATTCGTTGTATTCTTTCCCTTTTTTTCTTATTTTTTCTTTCGTCTCCACGCGCATCCTGACGCAGCACAAACAGCACCTCTGGATGTAGCCCCTTTCCTATGCCCCACATCCCTTTCAGAATGTTCGCTCGTTCCTTCTGAACCTAAACCTGCGAAATTCCTTCCCCTTATTGTTCTCTTTTACTCTTTTCATGGAGAGTATTTCTTGTATTCGTGTGGAGATAAAAGTTGAGAAAGTTTTTTTCTTATTCCTTTCCCTCTTCTTGTCCCTACGACCCCTCTTACCTTAGTCTCGTAGGGCCCCCCATTTTCTTTTTTCCTCTGTGCTTCCCCCAGATCTGCTCCCCACTGATTCACGATGCTCCATTTTGATTTGACCTGTGTATAGGTCTTTGATCACTTTTTTCAGCACTTGTAGTCAGATTTTGCCCCCTTTCCCCCCTACAACCCCTTCCCTTGCCAGTACGCCCCTTTGTTGTGCACCTCACCATAAATTTTCCTCCAGTTAACAGAGCCGCATCCGTTCAATACTTGCTCCTTTTTGTTTTTGAAGGAGTAGCCGGTCTCTCAATTTAGAACTTATCTTTCTTCCAGTCCTTGTATTCTTTTTTCTTTCCTCCCCTCGAAACCAATCAGTTTGTTGCGGTTCTGTAGATCAGTTTCGGGTTTATGAGTTATCCCAGTTCCCCCTACAAGCCGTCTCTTTAGCGGAGTTTTTCGACAGAGCCCTCTTTTCTCTCCCCTTGTGCCCGCTGCTTTTGGTCTTATAGTCACTTCGTCGTTCGTTTTTACTGAAAGCTTTCCGCCTTTCTCGCTTCTAAACCCCGATTCTTTCGAAGATTTTCCCTTCGTCCCCCCCCCCCCCCCCCCCCCCCCCCCCTAGATGTCTTCGTAATGTTCAAAGTTCCCAACTGTTCCCCCCCCCCCCTAAAATTCCTACGCGTTTTTTTTGTTCCTTCCCCATTCCCCCTACGCTTTCGATTTGATAGTTCCTGATAGACCACCGAGCTTGTTTCGACCTTTTGCTGTCCTCCCCCGCAACAGTCTTCCCTTTTTTCGCTATGGCCCCCTGTTGTTCACCTCTAA
>Ga0179593_1531762_pt1 | contig 13512 bp, 15 predicted proteins | sample CZODoug2_1_08_16_FD_185931 | JGI IMG/M metagenome (GOLD analysis project Ga0179593, IMG submission 185931) | Vadose zone soil fungal communities from Angelo Coast Range Reserve, California, USA - CZODoug2_1_08_16fungal (PacBio error correction) | ecosystem: Environmental > Terrestrial > Soil >... | reverse complement strand
CTTTCCATTTCTCTTTTCGGGCTAGGCTCCTCCTTTTTCCGCAAGTCGTTCGCAATCGCCTTTTTCCCCCTTTTTTCAGCGGGACCGTGCGTTCCTTTGTGGGTGATCTCTGGAGTCCCATCCCCAAGAACCTGTGTGTTCTCTTCCTTTTTTTTTTTGGCGGTGATATTTTGCAAACTCCGCCTCTTTTTGCCCTTGTCTTGTTTTCACGACAAGGGAGAGAGCCTTTTTACCGTACGGCATCTTTTCTGGACTATTTCGTCCCTATCGATGCGCTGTGATTTTTCCCATGGTCCTAGAGCCTCCCCCTCGTTGGTCCTCAACCTCTCCTGTTATTTTTCCCCCCTTCTCAAGTAAGAGAAACAGTGTTCCTTGTTATCCGTGGTAGAAGCGTTTCTCCCCTTTCCAGTTCGGATATTCTTCTTACGCCTTTTCCCTTTTTTCTTTCCCCCCATCAAGTACTTTGGTCAAATGATGGAGCTACCCCGATGATTTTGGTTATGTCTATTCACTTGATGCGTGTAATCTTCCCCCATAGTGTATTGGAGACTTTTCCTTTTTCTTCGAAGAAATTTCTACTCCGTCTAGAAGAAGAGCTCCTCTGATTCTATATTTTCTGTAGGAGGGTATCCAAAGTGTTGCATAGGATGTGACCGTCTCGTGCCCAATTCCGGCTTCTAATCTGTGTCCGCTTGGTGCTCGAAGAGGTGTTTAGATCACTTCCCCCAATTTTAGTTGACTTGGCATGATTTTCCTTCTTTTTCGGCGACCTCTCTTCCCTATTTCCCCCTTTTTTCTTTGCGGTTGCACCTTGGGTCGTACCTCTCCTGAACCGGCAAACATTTCCTTCTCTTTTCCCTCCTTTTTTTTTCATGGCGGCCAGCACCTTTCTCTCGGTGCGTGTCTTCCCTTCTGTGCTGAAAGCATGCAGGTTCTTTTTCCAAGTTGATTTTAAACGAAAGTATCCCCCCGTGGTTTTCTTTGACCTCTCCTCTCCTCCCCTTCACGTTGCGAGACTTCCATTCCAGGGTTTACCTGGAAACGATCAAGCTTCTTTTTATCGCATGTCGCCCCGAGGCTTTCATTGGTCCGCCTCCTGAACCTTGATTTCCGTAGCCTCCTACCGAAACCTCTCCCATCTCGCTCTTCAACCGACTTCGTCTCCTCGGCGATGGCTGGTTTGGCGATCTCGACAAGGCCTTTTTTTGATTTTTGAGGCCCGATCTCGCTCTATTTTCCTCCTCTAAGTTTTTTCTCTCTCGGTCTTTCGCAGTTTCTTTTTTTTCACAAAGCGCGCCCGGCTTGCCCCCTTTTTTTTTCTCTGATTTTCTTTCTCATCTTCTTCTTTAGAGAGTTCCCCTTCTTCGAGATTGCAAGGAACGCGCTAGTCTTTCGGACCTTCCCTCCCCCCAGGGGCGATCTTTCTTCTCTCCTTCGGTGCGACCTCTATTTCGATCTGTTTCTCCCTCTTTTATTTAGCGAAGCCCGCATTGATGAGGCCTTTCCCCCCCTTGCTTTTTTTTTTGAGGTCGTCGTGATGCCACGTCCTTTCTACTTTCGTAATCTCCCTTGTTCCTCCCCCCGGGCAACAGTTCTCTCTTCTCCGCCAGACATCTCCTTTGCCGCCCCCTTCCTTTAAATTGACGGTCAGGAAGGCCCGGAATCCGCCCCTACGTAGCGGGTCTTTTCAATACTCCCTTTTTTTTTTTTTTTTCCATCCTTTTGCGGAATTAGCCTCAGAGTCCTCCAAGAAAAGCAACAAGTTCATACTTTTTCGAAAGTCTCGAGAACTTCAACATCTACCCATTTCCTACTTTTTCCTGAAGAAGGATTGGATTTTCAAAGAATCCCTGAGTTGACTTCTTCAATATCCAGGAAGACGATTTTTTCCCGTTCCGGGCCTCCTTTTTCGATAACTTCTACTCGGAGGTTTTTCGAGAACGTAGAAAGTTCTGATCACAAGGAATCCGGAGCCCCCCCCAGGCCCTCTTTTCTATTCAGCCATCAAAGTGGCCCTCTTCTCCCGCGTTCTCCTCATCGGCAGCTTTTTCCCTCCTTGCCCCCCCACCCTTTTTTTTTTCACTCAGGAAAAGCGGAATATTCTCCCTTTTAGCCGACTTTTCGGGACCCTTCCTTGGTCGATTACAAGCTTTTCTCTTGTGCTTTTATGCGCCATTGTTGACCCAAAGGAACTTCACGAGGCAGGCGGACTTGAGGACCCCTCTTCCTCTCATCTCTTTTGCAACACGCCCCTTTCTATAGTATGCGATGCCGCGGGCTCCCAGACAGTTCTGTTCCGGCCCTGCCGTTCACCGCAGGGACAGCGCCAGGAAGACTTCCACGAACACCGCCCCCTCCCCTTCTTCGGAAGACCCGAGTTTTTCTTTCATGGCGACGCCAGATCCACGCCCTTTCCTCTTCGCGACTTTCTTTCTTCCTTCTTTTTCGTTCATGAAGGCTTTTGGCCAGGAGAATCGTCTCAAAGAATCCCGCCCCTCTCCAAACAGCATTGCGTCGCTTTCTTCCCCCCCCCAAGGGCCAGCCGGACGCCCTTTCCCTTTCGGACCAAGACCCCTTTTTTTCGCCAATGTATTTTCGCGTTGCCCACTCCCCCTTTTTTCATCGAAAAGTCTCTAAGTGCTTTCGGCCAAGAGCTCCTTCTTCTCCGCCGTTGTCCCTCCACCGGAAGTTTGTTTCCCTCTTTCCAGTGTCTCCCCAAAAAAAACCCATGTCGTACAGGACCGTAGGTTCCTTTTTTTGGCGGTCTTTCCCTTTCTTGCCTTAAGCTCGTCTTTTTTTTTTCCCCGATAGTTCAGACCATGACTGCTGTTGATCCTTCCCTCCCCCCTGCCGACGGGTACAGTCCTTCTTCCTCTTTGAACCGTATCGGTCCGAAGTTCCTTTCCGCATTACACCGGCCTATCTTTTTTTCGCGAGATGGCTGTAGAGGTATCCCCGCTCCGAACTTTCTTTTCCACGATGGTCGGCAGCGCCTTTTTCAGCGATAGTGCTTTCTCGTGGACATTCTCCCTGCGCGTGCTCTCTGTCGAGTGAAGATCCCTCTGTCCACCCCCCCCCCCTTAGTCGAGCTCACTTGGGTCCTTAAGCGGCCGATATCTCCTCCAGCGCACCCAATACGGCTTTCCTATCTTTTATTCTTTTTTTCCCCGAGTGTGCGACTTGTTTTTCTCTTTTTTGAAGCGGCGCACCCCGCCCTTTTTTCCCTCTGTCCGTCGTTTTCTTTTTCGCGCTTGGCGAAAATTTCTTGCGAAGGCCGATATTTCTTTACCAGTCGCCCGAACCAATTTAACTCGACATCCCCTTCCTTTTGATAGCAAGTAGTCCCTTTCGAGTGAGGTCTCCCCTTTTCCACAGTGTTGGAAGTTCTATTCCTTCTCTTTCTCTCTTCTGTCGTCTCTCCTCCAAGCCAGCCTCCTGTTTTCTTTCTTTTGAGACCCCGCTTATCGAAATGGGTCTTTGCGGCTGTGGGGCAGCCGATTCCCTTTCTTACTGCATCCACCATGGACGTCGAATCTCTCTTGGATATTGGTATTCTTTTCCTGTTGGTTTCCCTTGGCTTGACAATTTCTCCCCCGATGGCAGTTTTAAGGAAATGAGCCTTCTTTTTTTCTGGCCCCTTTTTTAGATCGTCCCCCCCCCCGACACAGTCTTCTTTTTTTTCTTTTTAGCCTCGCCCATTTTTTTCCCCAGCCGTCGCCGTCCCTCCCTCGGCCCCCCCGAAGAGGACATTTGCCGACATCTTGTTCTCTTACAAGTTTTCCCGGACAACGCTTCTTCCCCCCTTTTGACAAAGCTGGCTCCGCATCCCACAACCTTTCAATCCCTCTCGCCCTTTTGTCTCCGACCGAATGATGATCTTTTTTTGAGTTCCATCCCCTTTTTTTCTCTCTCGTTGTCGATGGATTTCTTTTTCCCCTGGCTATTTTTTCTAACCTTTGATTGATTGTCCCCTGCTCCAAATACATTTTTTTCTCCTAACTCCCCGGTTACCCTTGAATCCTTTTTAGTGGGGGACTCCGGTTTTTCTCTAGTATTTGACTGTTTATATTGGCTTCAATCCCCGACAGTTCTCTTTTGAAAAATTGGATTTTGTTTACTTTCTTGTTGGGGCATAGCCGTTCGTTTTTTCCTTTTCACTGGAGGCCGACCCTCCCTTTCCTCTGCGTTTTTTTTCTTTTCCTTTTCTTTTTATCTTGTCTAATCATACGTTGTTCTCTATCAGTCCCCCATAGCACCCCTCCTAGCCCCGTTTTTTTCTGAACTGCAATTCAACCCCCCCGAAAATCGCATCTCCCAGAAGGCAAGCTTCCCCAGGGTGCTCTCGTTCCCTCCCCCCGCTTGTCAGTGACGGACTGGCAATGTCTCTCTCCCAAATGATACAAACCATTTCTTTTAAGACGATAGAAGCCACCCCCGTACCCCCCCCAACTCTCTCCCCCGGCCAGCCTTTCGCCCAATTTGGCTTGCTTGCTCTCGGAAATCAATCTTTCGCCACGTCCCTCTCCTTTCGTAGCCTTTTCACCTGAAGAGATAGCCTCGCTACTCTCGAAGAAACCCCCCCCCCCTTTCAACGACGTCCCCCTTTACTCCTCTTTGACAGATATTTCCTTTTTTTTTTTAGTCCTCGCGGGTTGTTTTATCCTCAAGCTCCTCTTTCCCCTTTTCGGAGGCCTTCTTTTTTTTTCTGTATGAAGTCCCACTTTTGCCCTTTCCTCTTTCTCGCACTCTACTTTCTGGATGACTTTCCTCCCCTTCTTTGTGGCCCTTGCGAAACGCTTGGGCCTTTTTTTTTTTTCGCTTGATCAGTCCCCCCCCACGATTATGGCAAGCAAATCCCTCCCCTTTCGAATCCTCTTTCTTCAGTGTTTATCAAATTTTCGGAATTGCTCGACCTAACACTCTAAGCTCCGCTCGGCCTTTTCCCTTTTCGTGGCTCCTGATTCCGTATTTCGTCCCCCCCCCCTCCCAGTTCGAGAATTTTGCCATTTGTGAGGGCTTTACGGCCCCTTATGCTCGTTCTTCACCACTCCTCGGCACGGCCAACAACTTTTCGCTTTCTTCCGCAGAGGCGCAATCGACCTTCTCCCCCCTAAGTATTTGCTCCTTTACTTTGATCTTTGTAGGGACACGGGCGAATGTTCCTTCCGACTCAGCGATCTCGTCATACCTCCTTGATGTTAGACACTTCTCCAAATGCCCCTTTCGAAAGTGGCATTTCTTCAGCAGCCTTCACCCCGCAACCTCTTTCCTCTACGCCACTTCCTTTCGCCTTGTAGAAAAGTAGGCCCTATTGTCGGTCTCGCATTCCTTAGTCTTTTGGACGAAATAGGACCTTCTCCCTTGACGCCTTCCCTTCAGAAAAGGTGAAGTATCTTCGCGCACAGCGCATTTCTTTTCCCAAGAGCGTACTTTTCTTCACTATACGATTCCCCTCACTTTGCCTCCCCTTGGATTCTCAGACGTCTCGGTGCAGACAATCGATACTCCCTCTGCTCGCCTCGAAGTTGATCATAACACGGCCCTCTCCTTCTGGAGCTTTTTTTTTTTTGCGCAAGACGGTACCTCCTCTCTTCATATGAGCCGCAACATTTTTCTCTTCAGTCTCTTCTGAACCCGCTCTTCTCTTTTTCGCTTCCTTTTTCCCCCCTTGGTCAGCAATTTTTAAGGGATTCTTCCTTCGACTGAATCACGCCCCCTTTTTTTCATAACATCGAAGGTCACCCCTTCCGGTTGGTCCACGTTCCTTTAATACTGACGACCCCTTTTTCCTGATACTGTTCGCTTTTTTTTTCCCTGTCTGTTTGCCCTCCCGACCGACATTGGACTGGGAGTCTTTTCCTGGCTGCCTTCACTTCAACGCGCCCTCCTTGTTGCTCCCTTTCACGCTCCTGGCCTTCCCGTGGGGTTCGTCTGCCTTTGCGGGAGGGCTTGAGCGAACTTTTTCCATGCGCTTTTTCTTCTCCAGCTAATGGCACGGGCTTCCTCCATCCCAAACGTTCCCAGGGTCGCAGCGTCGTCTTTTCCGGTGATCTCGCGTCGCCTGGTTTTTTTTTCTGCCTCGTGGCTTTCTTTTTCTGTTCTTTTTTTGCAAACATTGCCTTCGTTGCCCCTTGCGTAGCCGAGACGAAAGATTCTCCGGACGCATTGATGACGACATCTATCGATCCCCCTCTTCCTTTTAGACCGACCCTCGTGTCATTCTTCCCCGGCCGGTCCTGTTTATCTTTCCAAAATTTTCACAGTGCTCGCTCCCCGCTTTTACCTATTCCCCTGGAAGGGCCCGTCTTCTTCGCCCCAAGTCGTCTTTTTTTTTCTTTTCTCTTTTCCTGAGGGCGAGATCCACTTTTTTCTTGACCTGATTGGCCAGCGGACTTTTTATGTACGCTGTCTTCACCGCCTGGATCTCTTTTTTTTTTGGCTTCTTCACACTTCCTTCGTAGTAATTGGCGACTCTAGTCTACAGGTCCTCCCTCATTTTTCGCCGCCCTCGTAAATGGAATTATCGGCTCCCTGCGAACTCCTTTTCGGGGGTTTTTTCTTCCTTTCCCAGTCCTTTCCTATTCTTGCTCATAGTCCAAGCCGGATCTCTTTGACGCTGGGGCCTCTTTTTTTTCCAATGTCTCCTCGTCTTGAGCCCTTTTTCTGCAATTGTGGAGTGCTTGGCTTTCTCTCTTTTTTTCTTCCAAAAGAACACGATCTTTCCCTTTACTTTAGTTAAAGGTGGTTCCCCCGACCGCGCATCTTTTCCCTTTGATGGGCTCTTCCCCTCCTGCCTCGGCTTCCTTTGCGGAGAACCGTGATATCTTTTCCTTGGCGGTCCCCTTCCTGCATTTTTTTCCTTTACTTTGGTTTTAGGCCCCGTTAGGACCTCTCTCAAGTAGATTTGCCGTCATCAAGACTTCCCGGCCCTGCACTGTTTGGACCTACCTCTTTTACTTCCCCCTCCCAGGCGTTCCCCCTAGGAAAGTCGGGAGGCCACCGCTTTTTTCTTTCCTCGTGAATGTCTTCCCCTTCGCCTCTTCCACCGTCCCCAGTAAATTTTCCGCCTCCCTTCCTCCTCGCGCTTTCCTTGGCGACGGGACTTTTTCCCTCCTTCTCTAACGAGGTGTAGATTGCTTTTTCCAAGGCCAACTGCCAGCTTTTCCCTTTGGCCATTTTCTTTCAGAAAGACCATCTCTCTTTTTCTTTTGTTTTGAGAGAGATTCCGGTTCCCCTCTCCCAGTCTACGGCTGGCCAGTTGTTCCAAAAGCAATCTCAGCGATCTTTCTTCTTTTTAAGGTACTCCCCTGGAACGCGAGAGTTCGTCCCTTTTTTCCTCCGCTTTCATGCGTTTTTCTCTCCCTCTCCCCCTCCTTTGCCGTCATTCGCTCCCTTTTCTGATCGGGGCCTCCCGAAGGTCACTCCCCTTAAGGAACTTTTTTTCTTCGTCAACCTTTCTTCCCCCTTTCTTCGAGCGCTTTCTCCGCCCCTCTCCTCCTGAGCCCCCTTCCCCCCCCCCTCCTACAGTACGGCAAAATGCCTCTTTTTTTCCCTCCCTCTTGCTTTCCCAGCCGCCACGCCTTCTCCTTTTTCTTCCGCCCCCGATGCCTTTGTCGGAGGAGGCCACTTCCCGACCCGACGTCGCGGTTTTTCTGGCTCCCCCCCGGAACGGTCCCTCTTTTTGATTTGCCTTCTCATCCGCCTCCTTTATCAGGCCAAGCTTCCAGTGCCTTCAAGGGTGCGCGCCCTCTTTCGGTCATTGCTCCCGAACCCGTTATATGTCTTCTTTTGAAGCCGGATTTTTTCCCCCTCTTTTAGCTTCCTCGATTCTTCCCGTGCCTGCGTCGACCTTCAACCTCATCTTTCTTTCGCAGTGCGGAGCCCTCATGGCCATTCCCCCGTTTCGGAGGCTCTCCGTCTTTCGGGTTCCGTTCTCCAAGGAAACTTTTCTTCTCTCTTGAGCCCAAAGGCCTTTTTTTTCTGGAGCACCCTTTGAATCGAGAGCCGTCTGATCCTCGTAACGCATCCCTCCAGAGTCACGAGGAACATCCTTTTCCACTTCATGGGATCTCCCTAATTCTTCCGAAGATCCCCTTCCAGGAAAGTATTCCTTTCCTGGTAATCCCTCCAAAGGAAATGTTCTTCTTAAACGCGGTTCTTACTTTGTTTGCCCTCCCCAGGACCGCCGTTGGCCGTTTCCGATTCTTTCGGAACAGGGAAGCCTTCTCCTCCTCAGGCCCTCCCCGTCATGTCGCTTCTCATCCAGCCGTCGCTCTTTTTTTTCTTTCTCGGTTCCCTTCACGACAGGCCCCCCTTTCAGGAAGAAGTTTTTCCCCCAAAGCCTCCCCTTTTCCCCCCGAGAAAGAGGTTCTCCCCCTCGGGTCGTCTTTTTTGCTCTGATCACCCCCCCAGTCCTTTTACGCACGGGCCACTTAGCGCCTTCCTCCTCTTGAGACTCTTCCCTTTTCCCGCCATTTTTTACTCTGCGGCCCCCTTAAGACGCGAATTCCCTTTAGCACGTCGAAACTCCCCCCGCGATCCCCCGCCTTGGGGCCAACTTCCGGCGACCTCAAGGGAGACGAAAGGCTGCCGCCGGTACCTTCTTCTCGTTCTTAACGGCCAGTCTTCCCAGTCAATGTCTTCGCTTTTTATTCGCAGACCCTGCGTCAATCGCTCTCCTGAACCAGGAGCGAGCTTTCCTTACTGACTCCTTTTACCGTGCTGTGATTCCTGTCCTTCCTTTTTATTGCCAGTGTAGTGATAAATTTTCCCCCTTGCGTTAATAAATTTTTTTGGCTTACGCCTTGTTTCTTTCCCCCTGCTACCGTCCTTCCCGCCCTTACCCCCATGGCAATCTTTTTTCCTTCCCTTATCCACGGCCCCCCGTCCCTCTTTGAGCCCTTTTCTCTTCCCAGTCGCTTTTTTTCCGGGCGTTTCATGATCACTTTTTTTTTTTTTTCTCGCGACTTCTCTGTCGATGGTAGGGATTTCCTTCCGAACCCTTTTCCCGATTCTTCCCTAGATCTGCAGCGGATCGTTTTCTCCACCGAGTTACGCTCGGGTCCCGCGACGATTCCTCTTCCTTCGATGCTGCGATACCATCCTTCTTTGTACGATCCTCCCCGAGCCTCCTAGCATGGCATTCCCGCCTCTAAGGCGCGGATATTTTTCCTTTCTTTCACCCCCCTTTTTTGTCGAAGCCCTTAGAATGATTTTTTTCCCTTCGAAGAGGTTTTTTTCAAGCTTTCCTCTGTTATCCTGAGGCCCCCTTTCCGTCATCGGAAGGTTTTTTCCCAGCAATCTGATTGGCGATCTCTTTCTTTTTTCTGTGCGACCTATCTTTTTCATGTCACAGTCTTCTAATGCCGACAGAACAGCTCCTCCAAGGCCTTAGGGAGAGCAGTTTTACTCCTCTTCGATTTCTTCTCCTTATCACCTTTCTTCTCTGTCCACCCAAACAAAAACCCCCAACCCCCCAAAACACCCCCCCCCCCACCCTCTTGTGGGGGAGTACCCTGAGAAAGCTTTTTTCCAACCCGCTCCTTAGGAGAAGTTTCCTTTTGAACTTGGACTTCGCGTGGGGAAGATAGGAAGTTCCTGCCTCTTCCTTCCTTGGGTGCAAGCCCCATACGTGTCCATCTTTGGTGCTTGTGAGAGCGCTCTTCTTTCGGGTTTTTTTCTCAAGAGGGGGAAATTTCCACAGTGCTTTCGTTTTTTTTGCTAGTCTTTGCTTGTGCTGGAATCCTCTCTGTAAAGCTTTTTCCCGAGTATTTCACTGACCACTTCCTCCCCCTTTACAACCAGACCCTTTTTCGATACCAAAGTCCTTATAGCGTTCCCCCTTCAGGGAGGAATGTTCTTTCCCCCCCATTGTCCCCTCGTAAGGGAAAACCCTGCTTATTCCCGCTCCCTGCTTTCGGGGCAATTTTTCCACCCCGCCAACCCTCGCCTGCACTCCCCCTTAGCCCCCGCCGTTTTTTTCCCAGTACTCAGACGGACTTCTTTGCTTGTTTTTTTAAGGTGAATTCCCCCCCTTTTTTCTGGATAGAGATTTTTTTCCTTTTTTTTCTCGATCTCTTTTTTGCCAAAGGGCTATCTGGAGGCGGTTTTCCCCCCTCATAACTTTTCTTTGTCAGGCTTGTCTCCACTTTGGGGACGAATCACATGGGGACTTTTTGTTTTCTGGTGGACGTTTTTCCCCTTTCTCGTTTTTCGATGGTTGGTCTATACCTTTTCAGTACGTCCCCCCCTCCCAGCGATTACTGGCCATTTGTTTCTGCTTACTTGCCGGTCTTTCCGTTCGCTTTTTAATTTCAAGGGCGGCACCCCCCCCCTCTTCGGGGCTATTTGCTTTGCTTTTTTGTCCTTTTCTCTTTACTCATCTTTTGAGATCTCCTGACATCCCCCAGGCACCCTTCCTCTCCGTCTTGCATTTGCCGCCCGTGAACTCCCGAACTTTCAATGCAAGTCCGGCCATTTTTTCCTGCCCAAGTCCCTCTATTCCTCCGGTTGGCGTGACGGAAAAGGTACAGTTTTCCCACAGCTTCCACCCGCTTTGCAAACCTTTCATCGTCAACAAAGCCAACCCCTCTGCCACTTCCCTCTTTCGTCAACCCCCTTTTCGGGCTTTTTGGACTTTGCTCTCGGTTTGCGAAGTTTCCCTAGAACGTGGGGCGCCCCTCCAGAGATTTCCCCCCCATCCCCTCACTAGATCAGTCCAAACCATGGGATCCCTCGACGCTCACCAAATTCCCCCCCCTCCGTTTCGTCTCCTTTTCCTTCATATTAGGCATGCTCCAGGGTTGTTTATGCTTTCCCCTTTTCCCCCCTAAATGCTTTTTGCTTACGCTTTTTCTTACCCGGACTTTTCAATCCCCTTTTGGGTGTCCTTTTTCCCCACTTCTAAGTTTCCCTTTGTCTTACGGTTCCTCGCCCTTCTCTATGGTGTTCACACTCTCCCCCCGAGCCCTTTTGTCCGGGTCCCCCCGATGTGCGATGAGAAGCCCCCCCCAGCCTTTTTTTAAAACCAGAAAAGTCCCTTTTTCTAAAACGTCGCTCCCTTTCCGCCATTTCCCCTATGGTATTGCGCGCCAAAAGGACCTTCCCCGTCTTCACCCCCTCCTCGGATAGATTAGAATTCTCTTTTTATTCTTCCTGTTCCCTTGACCAAGCCCTCCCCCCGAGAAATGCAGCTTATTTTTGTAGAAGGAGCTTTTTTCCAAAAATGATCTCTGTGGCCCTTCCGAATCTGAGATTCCCGGAAAACAAGGTGAGCCTTAGGCCCTTTTCTAAGGAGAACCCCCTCTGCGATCCCGCCCTTATGTTCAGTCATGGGCGTCGTGTCGTGAATCCTTTCGCTATAGGAGCCTCGCCTCTCAAAGCGCTGTGCTGTTCGCAAAGCCTGCACCTCCCCCCCCTTACGATGACCGGCTCCCCTTCCCTCATTCTCATTCTCGCCCCCGCCAACGACACAGTTCGTCGCCCCCCGTCGCCCAGTCAGAGCACTAGGCGCTCGTTTCTCTCTTTGGTGACGCTTCTTATTTTTATCGGCCGCATTATGAATGGTCCTCATGAGACCTTCTCCTTTGACGCCGGGAAACCTTTTTTTCGAAAATTTTTAGTTCCTCGACAGAGGCCCTCTTTGCTCCGAGGTGGGCCCCTCCTTTAAATCTTTCCCTTCTTCAGTTTCTATGCGACCCTTCCGTTTCTCTTTGGTCGCCGGTGTGACGATACCACGCCAATTCTCCCTTGATCAACAGGCTCGCGCTTTTTGTTTGTCCCCGTGGCACGTTTCGTTGAGGGAATCCCTTTCGGCGCGCGGAGGTATTTCCGTTCCTTTTGCAACATTCAGGATGGTAAGGCTGACTCCCCTGTTTTCCGCTGGCTGTTAACGGCTCCCCCGGCGTTAAGAATTTCCTTCATTTGTTCTTTTCGTCGACTTGATCACGACCTTTGCCCCCCCCTTCTTAGGAAGCTTGGTTGACCTTTTGAAGAAACCCTCCCTGCCTCCGTCCTGGACTAAGAACTTCCTCCCCCCTTGTCGCTGGACCCACCGCCCTTGTTCCTTGCCCGCCATCTCTCCTACTGGGCGTCCGAAGGCCTTTCATCGACTCTCTCTTCCCCCGGAGCCCTCCGTCCCTTCCGTTGTCTCTTCTCCATGTTGGAAGGCCCTTTTTTTTGTTTACGTCGACTCCTTTTTTCTCTTTTGACCCGCTCTGAAATGATATTGTTATCATCCTTCATGGCCACTTGGACCTTCCTCCGCCCGACTCGAACTTCGCCAGCCCTGTTGTTTCGTCATGGGGGTGATCTGCTTGGCACTGTTTCTTTTTTTAGGTACGTATGGCGGTTGTTGCAAACCTCCCCTTCTGACGGTTGGTGCACCTGTTTTTTTTCTAGAAGAACGACTGATTTCTCGAGTCCATCCTTGGACGATTAGATGGTTCTGAGCTCTTCTTCTCAGGATAAATTTCCCTACGCCGCCTTCCCTTGTAACGGCTTCTGTTTAGTATTTCCCCCTGTCCTGCCCGTCACCGCTGTCTCCCCTGACCTGGCCTGATGAACGCCTTCTTTCCTGTGGCTTTTTTTGTTGATCACATCCTTTCGGGGGACTCCATTTTTGCCTCTCCGAAGATTTTCTTTCCCCGGTTTTCGCTTATATCGATGACTGGGTTAGGGATTACAACTCCCTTTGGTTCTTAGGAAGGGGAGGAGTTGATCGACGTCCCCCCCCCCCAGGACTGAACGAAATACTGTCGTCCTTACGATCCCTGACTCCGATCGTCCCCGAACACTCATTCGGGTGTCATTTTCTTTCCCAAAGTAAAACGTTTGTGAATGTGTTGAAGCTTGCGCAAAGACATACAGCCCCCATTGAAGATGGGGATGAAGCTATTCCTTTCCTGACCCTTTGATCCTTTTTCTCCCTTGCCAATGTTGGAGTGATAGTCGGATATTTTAAGGAGACTTTTTTTTTCCAGCACAAAGCTTTAAGTTAGCATCAGGTGCCCGCGAAGTCGTCCCTTTCTGGCTCCTGTACTGGTCCTTAAGGAATAGGAAGACGTCCTTCGGCGTCTACTTTCTCTGGGCGGTTCCGGTTCGGCGTCCTCCTGCGGGCCGCATGGAGGTTGTCCCCAGGTTGACCGCGTCCTTTTTTCGGAAAAGGTAGGATTTTCTCGATGTACCTCTTCCGCTTATACCCGGACGCGGTCTTGCAAAAGCAAGGTTTTTCCAGCAGAAATGCCCCTTGCATCATTAAATGCGGCTATTTCTCCCCATTATTTTTTCCTGACCCCCATTCATCGGCCGTGATCGGAAGGTAGTCCCTCTATATTCTCCTGTCTCCCCTGGAAAGCTGAGGTAAGTCCCTCCCCTCCGTCAGGGTTTTTCCTCCTTTTCACCCTTTAGAAAGTGGCGCCGCTTTTCACCCTAATTCTCGTTCTCCGGCTTTTCCCTTTAGACAAGGCCAAATGGCCAGCGTTCTTTTTTTGCTGGAAAGTTCTTCCTTAACTG
>Ga0179593_1264644_pt1 | contig 13512 bp, 32 predicted proteins | sample CZODoug2_1_08_16_FD_185931 | JGI IMG/M metagenome (GOLD analysis project Ga0179593, IMG submission 185931) | Vadose zone soil fungal communities from Angelo Coast Range Reserve, California, USA - CZODoug2_1_08_16fungal (PacBio error correction) | ecosystem: Environmental > Terrestrial > Soil >... | reverse complement strand
TATCAACCCTATTTCGCCTTCTCTGCCCTCCCCACCCCCCCCCTTTTTTCCACTGCGGGAGTTATCCTAATTTCGGACTTCTTTTTCACAACCCCCAGGAACCCTACTTCAATATTTTCTCCCCCCCCCCTTTTACAGTCCTCCCTCAACAGGGTTCCTTGACAAAACCCACAGAGGGTGACCATCTGTGATTTTTCCTTAGTTCCTGTCAGTTTATTTTTTTTTTTTTTGTATCTTTTTTGTTTTCCCTTCCTGGCCTTTTATCACACCCCCGGGATTAGCCTTTTTGTTTATTCTCTCACCACTTTCTTTTCCTCCCCCCGTTTACTTGACGCTCTTCTTTCTGCACAACTTTCTTCTTTGGCTTGTGTTTCCCCTCGTGTGTCCACCGCCCCCTTTTTTCCGCAATCCCGTATCCTCCCCCTTTTTTGACGCAACGAATCAACTGGAGGAGCTCCCGGTTTTTTTCCTTCCCCGCGGACAAGTATCTGTTCTTTTTCTTTTCCCTTCACCATTTTTGAGACATTTTTTTTTTTCCCCCCCCCAAAAGGTGTTCTTTTCCCCCGGTGAGTCCATAGAGCATGGCAACCAATATCATGTCCCCCCCGCGGCTGCCCTCTTTTTCCTTCTCTCCCCCCTAAACCAATCCCCCCCCCCCCTGTCTAGTTTTCCCCCCTTTTTTTCTATAAGTATCAAATTAAGGTTTGACCCCCCTTTTTTTTCCTTCCAACACTTCGTCTCCCTGCCCCCTCCCTAAGAAAGATAATGTCTAGAATGTCTGAAGGCTCCCCTTATTTTCTCCCGCTCTTTGAGTTTTCCTGTTGTCAGTCCCCTGTTTTAAACTTCCGCAAAACTCCTTTTTTTTCTTTTTCTGACGGCAGTCCTTTTCCCATTTTTTTTGTTTTTTTCTATCCCTTGGCTCTTATTCACCCTCTTGTTTTTTTTTCCCCCATTCCCGCGTAAGTGTTTTTGCCATTTTTAAGTCCTTTGGAGTCAGTGGGACCTGTTGCTGCTACCATTGGCCCTTACTCCCCCCCCCTCCTTTTACCCCGCCCCGCAAGGACATTGGATGTTTCTGTTTGACCTTACCCGTATCTCTGTCACTCTCACCCGAGGAAGCACAAATCTCCTCTTTTAGTTGCTTCCCTTCCGTTTGTTTCCCTTCCCGCAACGTGAACACCCAACTTTACCCCACCCCCCAACCCTTTTGTCACATTCTGTCCCATTTTAAAATTTTGCGCGTTGTACCCACCTCTTTTGTTCCTTGACTTTTCCGTGCCCAGTTTTTTAATTCCTGCTTTTTTTATCATTTTCCCCCCCCGACGTTTTTTTTTATTCGGCGGGTTCTGTTGTCCTTCCTTTTTCATCTTTTTCTTCATGTTTTGACCCCCTTCCTTTTTTTCAAACCCCCCAAGCACCTTTTGGCTTTCGTTCAGCTTTCGTGGTCCTAATTCATACCCTCCACGGTCGCCCCTTGTCCCTTTTTTTACGCAGATGCGTGATTCCCTTTTACCCCCTCGTTTTTTTGATGTCACCCTTTGCTCGAGGTCCGTTTCAGACTTGATCCGTTTGGAAAAGGTAGATTCCCTTGCGGGGAACACCTTTTCCACTGATGCTTTTCCCGTTGTGGGACCCCCTCTACTTACTCCCTATGATGACTTTTCCAAGAGTTCTTTTTTTCCTCCAAAACTTTTTATCCTTTTTTTCCAGATTGGCTGTTTCTTACACTTAGTCCCTTCTTCAGGTCCCCCCCCCTGGTTTCCCACGGACCTTTTTCTTTCTTTGACACACCCGTCTTTGATAAACGGCGTGCAAACACTTTTGTGCCTCCCTTTTTCCCCACCCCAACTTCAACTTGATCCCCCCCTCCCCCTCCTTAGTTCAGGTTTCTTTATGGTATTCTCCCTTTCGATGAGCCCTTTCTTTTCTTGTGCTCTCCCTTTTTCCCACCCCTTTTTTCCATTTTTTTTGTCGAACCTTTTTCGTTTGCCCCTGTGTTTTTCACCATTGGCGGGACGCCCCTCCCCCAAGGTTGGCCTTTTTTTCCTTCCCCCCACCAATTTTTTTCAGAGATCCCACCCAATGACCTTCATTTGCCCAGGCCTTTTTTGCCGAGTGTACCCGGCCAGGTCCCCCAATTTTATCTCCTTGGTTTACTGGTATCATCTCCCATTTTCCTCAATTTTTTGTTGTTGTTGATCTAGCTTTCGCCGTCTAGCCAATCGTTTCAACTTTCTTCGTTCCCAACTCGGTCCCAACCCCCTTTTTGGCCTTTATATTTCCTTTTCCCTTCCTTTCTCACCTTTTTCCTTGCCGGCAGTTACCACGGTCAACCCGTTGGTTTTTCCCCCTTTTTGTATTCCTGGGTACCCCACACCACACACCTTGTGAGTCCCCACTTTCGTCGCACCCCCCTACCCTTTTCTGTTGTCCCTCCCCCCCCTATGTCCTCAAACAAAGCCAAATTTTGACGCTCAACCCTCACACCCCCCTCCCCTCCTTCTCGTCTTTTGAGTTTGTCGAAACCTTCTTGTGTTTCCTCACCTGGGGCTTCAATTTTAGTTTTTTTAATGAACACATGTTCTCCCCCTCTTCTTTTTCTGTGTTTCTTTTTTTCGGTCCCACTTTCCCCCCTGTTTTGGTTGCCCTTCTAACTTTCGTGCGTACCCCCCCTTGCCCAGGAGGTCGTAGTTATTCCCCACATTGGTTTTATCCCCCCCCCAACTTTCTTTTTACCACCTCCCTTCCTTTCCCCCCCCGCCGATAGCCGAGATGCTTAAGGTCACTCTCGGTTGTCCCAGTTTTTTTTTTACCCCCCCCCCCCCGGTCATTGAGATTCCCCCCCCACACTTTTTCCTTGCTTCCCCCGCAAGAAACCTTCCCTCCTAGTGCGCGTTTGGTCCTTTTTCTTCGAACCCCCAAAACTACCCGTTTTCGTGATTTTTTTGAGGTCCAGTCTATGCTACTGGCCACCTTCTTTTTTTGACCGTGGTGGCGTGATCCAGTTTACCCATTACCCCCTCCTTTTTTCCAAGCCTCCATCCCCTTTTTAACCAATCACCTAAACCATTAAGACATTCCCCCCCCGATTTGGTTTGCTTGTCCCTTTTTTGTTACCCCGACTTTTCAGGTTTGGTGCCCCCTTTCCCCCTAACCCCCCGCTCCCTACTCCCCCAACCACGGCTTTTCCAAAAGACCTCTAAAGCAGCAATGGACTTTCGTCTTCCCCAGCACAACCCCTATTTCTTTGTTACCGCCCTTATTTTTTATTTGTTCCATCACTGTTTTTTCCCCGTTTTGTCGTGTTCATTTTCTCCAGAGTTATTAACTGGGTTTTAAGTTTTTTTCCCTTTTCTTCTTTCTTCTTCCTGTGAGTGATTTTTTGAATTCTTCCCCCTCCCCCATCGGATGTGCATCCCTTGATTTTTTTCAGGCCTTTCTTTTTGATCTGCCGTTTCTTTGTGGCGGGCCCTCCTACCCCCCCCCCTTCTTCTTTCCCCCGTTTTTCCTTTCCCCCCTTGATTTGCTTTTTTTCCAAACAGTACCTTGGAGTTGTGACTTCGTTTTTGCGCCCCCCCAACCCCAAGGCGTTTTTTTCTTTCCCCCTCCTTTTCCTTAATCCCCCACCCCCCCCCTGTCATTTTACGTCGTTTGTGTAATGCTCCACCTTTACCCCCTTTCAATAAACCTCTCCCTAACAGTTTTCCCTTCTCCCCTCCCCCCCCCCCCACTTTTTTTCCCCTTTGAGCACGCGTGACTTCCTTTTTTTTTTTTTTTTGGGATTTTAGAGGTTTTTTTTGACAAGGGGCCCCCCTTAACTTCCCTTCATAGACACTTTTTTTTTCCCCCTTCTTTACCCTTCGGAAAGTTTGTCCCACTTTTTTGTTCCCGTCCCCTCTTTTAGGCCCCCTTAACCCCTTTTCCTCCTTAACAGTTTTTTTTCCAACCTTCTCCCGTTTTCACGACCCTGTGTCCCCCCGATCTTTTTCTCCCCCTGTTCACCCCTGTTTCCCTCCCCCCCCCCAACCCCTTTTTTCCTCTCCCTTTTCTCGGCTTTCCCCCCAAACGGTTTTAATCACTGTTGTTATTTTGCGTTTTTCCTCGTTGTTGGATTCTGTTCCCACCCTTTTTTTCCTTCTGTCCGAACCCCAGCCCCCCCAGACCTTTTTGTGTTTTTGTTCGAGAGACGTGTTCCCATCCGTTGGTCAACTTTCTTTCGTCCGATCCCCACTTTTCGCCGGTTTCCCCGACCCCTTTCTTTTTGGTTGGCCTTCCCCCAACCTGCCGAACAACAATTAATTTTTCTTACCCCCAAACCCCCCCCCCCCCCACTCTGCGTCCCCTTAACCCCCCAACCTGATTTCCATGTCTGTGCTTAAGATGTTTCCCCCCTTCTTGCTTTTTTGGTTCACCCCGATTTTTGAGGATCCTGGTCACAGTCTTTTTTTTTTTTTGCGCACTTCGCCTTTTTTTTCGTTCCACACCCCCCCCCCCCCTTTCCTTTCGACCTGGATTCTCCTACTGTCCCTGTGTTCAGGCGCAAGTCATTGCTTCCAGAACATATACTTACATATATCTTTTATCCATCCTAGTGTTTTTTTTTTTTCCTCTATTTCTTTTTTGTCCGATCTTTCGCCCTCTCCTCCCCCCCTCACACCCTTCAACGTCTTTCCATGAGATTATCCGTACGGAGGTCATCGTTGTCCCCCGGTTTCCCCCGGTTCACCTTCTACCCTTAGCACCCCCTCTTTTTCCCAGCCCAATTTTTTTTTCCCCAACCCGCACCGCGTGACCCCCTGCGTATCGCTTTCATTGTTTCCTCTTTTGTTTTTTGTTCCCCCCTTGACGTTGTTCTTAATTTGTTCTTTCTTTTTTTCCCCCCCCCATCCCCATTCCGCTCCTTTACCTGCCTTTTTTTTTATAACCATTTCTTTTTTCCTCCAAAAAGGATTCACGTCTCCCGTCCCCCCCCCACAGTGGTGGAGTTTTTTTGGCGTTTTCATTTCTCCCCCCATTTTTTCCTCCCCCCCCCCTATACTCCTACCCCTGTCCATGCCTCCCCCCTGGTCCAGGAGACCCCGGTTTGGACCCCTACGTGGAATCTCATTTTTTCTTTTTTTTTACCCCACCTTCCCCTCTTTTTCCATACCCCCACCGTCAAGTGTTGGATTTGGACAACTTTTTTTTTGGCGTTTTTTCCCGCGCGTTCATTTTCCCCCCCCCCAGATTTTTTCATGCCCCCTGTCGTACTTCGTGCTCGTAGATGCTGCCCCCCCGTTCCCACATGGGTCTTAGTCCTTTCCACTTTTTTCTCTTCTTTTCCAGTAACTTGAACCTGCTTTCACCTCACTTCTCTTCCGGCCTCCATATATTACGCCGGTCAGCATGGAAGAGGTTATTCGTTTGAAACTTGATTATTCCCCCCCACCTTTTTTCAGTGGTTTCCTTACCCTCCCTCCCCTTCCAACCCTTCGTGTTTTGTCTTTTCCCTGCTACGTTTTTCGTTTTTCCATTGTTCATTTGTCCCGCCCATTTTGCCTAATTACCTCACCTTCTTAAATTCTCCTCCGCACCCTTCCATGCCTATTTTTTTTTTTGAACCTTCCCCCCTTTTCCCTCTGGCGTCCATTTTTACCCCTTTTTTGCCTGCTACAAGTGTTTGAAGAATAATTTCATCCCCCCTCTGACACCCCCAGTGTTTATTTTTTCATCCTTTTCTGTTGCTTGGTCTTCAGTTTTTTTGTTTCCATGCCCCCCCCTTCTCCCTGATGCCCCCCCTGCTTCATGCCCGTTTTGATTCCTTTCAAATTTTTTTCCCTGACAATCTGCCCACACCCTGGACCCCCCCCTGATCCAAGTGGCCCCTCGCCGTTCGAGGACATTCCCCCCTAGTGCGTTTTTCTTCCCTTTCGGTTAAGTCCATGATTTTCTGGGGTTCCCCCCCTCCGTTTTTTGGTGGAGTCTCGGGTTTGCCCACCCAAGGGGTTCCATTTTTTTCCTATAAGCGACCCTAAAATTTTTTTCCCACCTACCCCCTCCTCCTCCCCTTTTTTTCCCGGTTCGTTGAATTTCTTGCCTAACCGCCATTGTCTCCCCCGCCCGGTTCGGCCGTGGGTCGGAATTGAAGTGCCCCCTCAACCCTACCCCCCCGTTTTCTTGATTGCTTTTTCCCTTCCTTTCCGTCCTGCCCTTTTTTTCGTGGACGTTGATTCATTTTCCTCATGGCCTTGTAAACTTTGGCGTAGCTGTGGTTGTTTGTTCCATTTCCCCCCTGCTGCTTTTCCTTTCTTGCCTCCCCACTCTTTCACGTTGCCCCCCCCCCCCCCGGATTTCATACGGGTTCCCCTCTTTGGCGTGTTTTCCCTTTCCCACAAATTAGGACTTTTTTTAGTCACCATTTCCCCCTTTCCCCCCGTGCATGTTTACCCCACCTTTGTCTTTTTTCCTAAAGGTCTGCCTCTCTGGGAATCCATGTGGACAACCCGTTCTGACCCCCGCTCACCTCTTTTTTTTGATGGCACTTTTTATGTCTTGTTCTCTTTTTTTGAGTGCGCTGCCCCCACTGGCGTGTGCTGCTGACATTTCGGTGCCCCTTGACCCCCCCCGCCCCCCCCTATCCTTGTTTTTTTACGATTTTTTTTGTTCGCACCCCCTTTTTTGCCCATTGTGGGAACTTTTCACCCCCCACGATTCCTTTTTTTTTGCGCCCCCTTCCCCCCTTTGTTCTTTCCGCGTTTTTTTTTTTTTTGACCCATCCCCCCTTTCTATACCGGAACGCCCGTGCCGCTTGTCCCCTTCCCATTGCAATTTTCGAGGTCTCTTTTCTGGAGAACTTTCCTCTCCTCCCCCTTAAGTTTTGTTTTTTGATGTCGTCTCTGTACGAACGTCCCATAGATTTCCCATTTTCCATTCTGGTAACATTTTTCCCCCCTTTGCTTTACTTTCTTCTTTGAATTTCTTTTTCAATTAATTCCTTTTGGGGAAGTGCAAGAACACAACCCAACAACTTAGTTTTTTGTTCACCCGTTGGCTGTTATTCCGTCCCAACCACAATGTTTGGGGTCCCCCCAACTCACGTTTTTTTTGCGACCCCCCCCTCCCCCCCCCCACTTTTCGTCGCCCCCCCCCCCCCCCCGTCACAACCAATTCTTTGATTGGTGTTCCCGCCACCCGATGTTTCCCTTGCGCCCCCAACCTCAACCCACCTCCCCGGTTTTTTTGTACTCTTTCAATTCCATCCTTTCCCACCCCGCATCCCCTCCGTTTTTTTCGTTTTTTTTAGGACAACGGTTGTGTTCCTTTTTTTACAACCTTGTGTCCCCCCTGAGTTTTTCTTTCCCCTTTTCTTCAAGTGCCTTTTGTTGCCTGAGGTCCCGTGAACCTTTTGCCCCCTATTTTTCCATCTTTCCTTTTTTTTCTTTCCCTTCCCAAAGACCCTTCTGTTGTCCCGCTTCCGGTGCCTTGTGTTCATCCACCCGGATTTTGTACCTTTCTTGTTTCCCAAGAAGTCTTGACCAGTCCTTTTCTCATCTCTTCCCCCCCCTTTGATGCCCCCCCAACCCCCACAGTCCTGTGTCGATTCCAAAGAATTGCGATTGTCCTCCCCATCCCTCCCCTTTTTAGATTTCTCTGGGCGTGTTTCAGGGGATTCGTATTTCCAGGTTACACCCCCCTCTTTTTTTGTTTTATTTTTTCTTTACTTAGGAAACTTTTCCCCAGCACTTCCCAAGTTTTTTGGGTGGTAGTTCTTCCCAATTTCTTTATGGACCATTTTCGTTTTGCACCCTCTCCAGTCCCCTTCTAATATGGGTCCCTCGTATGGATGGGTTTGGGTACGTGTCCACCTCATTTTCCTTTTTCTTCCCTCTGGATTTTGCTGCCTCCCCTCCCCCCTTGCTCTTCCCCCCAACCCTTCCCTTGTTTTTTTCCCCCCCCGACCATACCTGGCAGGCCCTTTTCCCCGCGATTCCAATACACTTTTATTTGGCCTCCCCCTCTTTTTTAGTTGTCCCCCATTTTATCCTTTTTCCTTTTTTTCATCCGTGGTCTTTTGTCGAGGGTCCTTCCTCATAACTGGGCTCCTTTGAGTGCCTCTTTTGCCAGTGCTTCCCCTCTGTTTTTACTCTTTTCCCCACGGCAAACCCACACCGCCTTTGTTCTCACTTGGCTTAGTGTTTTTTCGGGATTTTTTGATTTTCCTGGATTCCTCTGCCCAGTTGTCTTCTCAGGATCTTCCCCCCCCCCCTCCCCTTCATTGGCTTCCTTGAACCTGCCACTCGTGGCTCTCTTTCCTGTAAACGTAGCTAAAGGCGGTTGTATATTAGCTTTTTGCCAACACCTGACCCTTGCAAGTTATTTTCTCCTTACCATCCCCCCCCCCCACTCTTCCGTTTTTTTTTACCTTTTGACATTCCCCACTTCCCCTTACCCCCGGCTTTTCCCTCTCCCAGTGTCTCCCGTTTTTCCTCAATTGAGGGTGTCTTCTTCTTTTCTCCTCCTTTGCGGACCTGCGGTTTCAAACTTGGTTTCACTTTTGTCCCTCAACCGGATTTTACCTGTGAAAACGATTCCGCCCTGGCCTTTGGCCTTTTTTAGGCATTTTTCCCCCATTTGAGCACCGCCTCGCATCCATTGAACAATGCCTCTTGGTTTCCCCCCTTGCCCTGCGCCCGACTACATTTTCCCTGATTTCTTCTTTTTTCTCTACCATGTGCCCCGGAAAACAAGTCATTCTCGTTTTCGTGTTTTCAACCCCCCCCCTTTCTCTCCTTTTTCCCCCAATTTTTCTTTGCGGATTTTTTTGCTCTGTCTGTGGACACATTGCTCGATGTCCGCACCCCAGCACATCCCCATTGTTTTTGAGCCTTTCTTTCCGATTTTTTTATTTTTGTGTTGCCCCCATTTTTGCTTCCCATTCCCTCCCCCTCCCTCTTTTCCCCCCCCCCCCTTTTAGACCTTCCCCCCTTCCGATTTGTGCAAACCCCAAATTGCCCCCGGCACCCCCACCCACCTTTTACCCCCCCCCAAACCCAAAGTTCCTATTTCCAACTTGAACAGCTTTTTTATCGCAGATGGTGGCGGGTTTTTTTTTTGTCCACCCTTTTTGCGTTATTTCTTTTCCCCCTCTTTTTTGCGCAGAAAGTTTTTTCCCGTTTTTTCAACAGATCCTCGACTGCTAAATAGCTCCGCGGCGTTGTTAGTGTTTTTGTCCCGATACCTTCCGATCCCTACCGTTTTCCCCCCCCTTTCCTCCCCTCCCTGGTTTGTTTTGTCAGATGATTTTTTTCTTTGTGACTGATTCTGTCGCTTCGCCCCCACAACCTTCAACCCTCCGAATGTGATACCATTCCTTCCCAGAGGAAATGTGTTTTTTTTTGATTTCCTCCCTTTACCCCCTTTCGCCACACCCTTCTTTCCCCCGTAAGTTGTGCCCTTTCCCCCCCCAAATTGCCCCCCGCGGACCATCTTGGTTTGCAGTGCATCTTCCTTGCCGTTCCGTTGTTGTTGGTTTTAATTGCTTTTTTTTTTTCATTTTTTCTTTTATGCCACCACCTTTTATTTCCTGCATGTCTTCGCCGCGCCCAGTATGCCCCCCCCCCCCCCCCCTTCTGCACCCACGTTTTTTTCTTCCGCTCCCCAAGCTGATTCTTTTTTTTTTCCTTCCTCCTGGCCTTTTTTTAGTTGTTTCCGCCGCTTCGGAAGTTTTTTTCCCGTGCAGAAATTCAACGTTCCACGTCCATACTGGTTGGAATTCTGCCTCCCCCTCTCACTTTGTTCTCTTTTCCCTTACATTGCGCACCCCCCCCCTTCACTGGAGTGGGGACCCCACCGTGGCGTTCGTTTCATGGTCCCACCGCTACTGTTTAATTTGTTGCTAATGTTATCCGTTTGCACTCCCCCCCCCCCCCCTTGTCAAACTCTTCCTCGTTTTTCTGTTCTACCGTGTAGACAGAAATACCCTCTTTTTTTTTTTCAACACGACTTTCTCGCATTTCTAATCGTCAGTTTCCTTCCTTCTTTTTCCCTTCTGCGTGTCCAGACCTCCTCCAAGATCTTCTTTTCCTTGATTTTTTTCTTGACCCGAACCGTCAAATCGTGGTGGTCGACGGCATCCTTTTTCATTTGGTCCGCCATTTCCATCCCCTCTTCTTAACTCCTTTTTTCACATAAGGAGTTGTCCCCCCCAAGTTTCAGTAGCTGGAGCCTTGGACCCTTTGTAACCCCACTTTGCCCCTCTCATCCTTTTTGAACCCTTCCTCTTCAGTTCCCCTTTTCTTCTTTTTTTGTGCCAACTTTTTCCCCCCCCCTGCCTCCTGCACGCCTGAACCGCACACGATTTCCTTCGGTGTTTATTTGAGAAGAAGGTGTTACCCCCCCCCTCCCCCCCCAACCTGATGAACCCCCGTGGCCCCCCCCCAGATCACAGTGTGGGAACTGCCAATTTTAGTCCCCAGCTTTTTTTTTTCTTTTTCCCTGCCTTTTTTTCAGGGTGCATTGGTTCTCCTGGGTGGACCACCTGCTTTTTTTTGATTTCTTATGCTCCCCTTTTTTCAACCATTCTGGACTTTTCACCAATTCTTTTTCCCCCCCCCATCCGGTTTTTTGCCCTTCCCCCTCGACTGGACTGAAGTTCTTCTTTAATACTTTTCCCTGTTGTCTGAACCCTCCCCCTGGTAGTTGGTCTTCTATTGAAGTTCGGCCATCCCAATTTCCCCGATTTTGGTTTGTTCCTTTTTACCTGCCTTATGAGCCTCCTCTTTTGCTTTATCCCGGATGAGGGTGGGTTTACACGAACCGGATTTTGTTGTGTTTGCATTTTTTGACCCCATGCGAATTACTTCATCTGCCTTGCCCCCCCTCCCCCAAGTATTTCATCGTTGACCAAAGGCGTACGTGAAGCTTTGTCTTTTTCCCCATGACACTTTCATTATCATTTTCTTTTTCACATTCCCGCCCTAGACCGTGTCAACAACTGGGGGGCGTTTCTCACTGTCTGAAACCCTTTTTTGTGAACTCATGTTTGAACCCACCGTTTTTTCCCCTGTGTCAACTTTCCTTCCCCCGCCGTGATTCAGGTTGTGATTTGGGTTGTTGTTTCCCCCCCTTTCTTTGTTGTAGGTTTGGTCCTTATACTAACCTTTTTCTGTCCCCCGGGCGATTTCGTGTTCTTTTACGACCGGGTATGTTTTTCGTGCCCCCATTTTGTTTTTTTTTTCCCCCCCCATTTCTTCAAAAATTTTTTTTTTTTTTCCCCATGTTTTTACGTTGGCCTTTTCTTGCGGGCACACGCCCCCTTTGCAGGAAGTGATTGCTCCCCCACAAATGTCCATCTTTTTCCCCGGCCCACCTTTTGACGTGGTGGTCTGTGACCCGCCGGCCCCATGGTCTCTGAGTGGCTAGGTAGGATTCTTATATTTTCTTATCGTTTTTTTTGACTCCCTCGTCTCCGCACCCCCCCTTCTCCACCCCCCGATCTCATCCTTCCCGGTTTCACCTTCACCCCGGGCCCCGTTTTCCCCTTATCTCGATACCCTTTTTTTCCCCCTTCCCCCGTGCGGGTGTGTCATAACCACTTCAACCGTCAGCACAGTGGCCCTTTTCCCCTCCCCCCCCAAATGGGTACCCCCCCCGTTGGGTTCCAAACCGAAACTCTTCTGACCACCTTCTCAAACCCCCCCCTTCCTGTTTTGTCCCCCCCTTTTTCCCTGTCTGCTACACCCCATGCACATGACACGTGTATGAGCCTCGTCCCCCCCTCCCCCCGCAAATTTTTGACCATTCTCATCCAGAGGTTTTGGTTGAGGTTAGCCCCCCTTTGGGTTTTTTTGTGACCTCCATTTGATGCCGGCCTCCCCCGGCCCCCGGTTCACGCTCTGTGTTGCACTTTACGCTGAAACCTTGGACACCCCCCTTCCCTTTTCCCGTTCTCCCACGCCCCCAAGGCGGTCCCCTTCTTCCGGCATTTTGTTCTCCCACTGATTTTCCAACTCTTGCGCCTTGTCCGTCTTCAGTAATTTCCTCCCCCTGGGCAAACACCAGCTCCGTGCTTTTTTTTTTCCACCTTTTTGCGGCTTCCCATAATTTCCTTCTCGGCGGGAACCAACCGAGGTTCAGCCAACTTTGAAACACCTCCCCCCCCTCTTGTGCGCCTTTCTCATCTGCGTCCCCGCCCCCCGGCCCACTTGGCGGTATGATCTGAAAGTGCGACACCCCCCTTCATCCCACTTCCCTTTTCCCGCTTGATGGGGGTTATATCCTTTTTATTTATCTTTCACCCCCCTTGTCCCCTCGCCGTCCCAGCGTGTCCCCCGTCCCCTCCCCTCCTACTTTTTTCACTGTTGAACACCACTGTCGTTACGCTGCTTGTCCATTCATGACGTTTTTTTTCCCCCTTTTTTTTTTTTTCGCCCCTTTTTAACGGTACGCTTTGTCTCCTCCCCCCCCCTACCCCCTTTCTACTTTTTGTTCCTTGCCCTCCTTTACTTCAGAGCATTTGGAATTCTGTCAGCCAACACCCGTATTTTTGCAAGACCCTTTTTATTCTTTTATGATTTTTATCTTCCCGTTTTTTCTCCCGTTGGGCAAGTAACGACTCCCCGTTTGTTGAAATTGTTTTGACATCCTCCAGCTTCTAACGGATGATCATGTTCCTCTTTTCTGGTCATTTTTTTTCTGTACCCCTTCCCACCCCCAAGCACGGCTTTTTGGTGGTACCCGTCCGGCATCCCCCCCTCAGTTCTTGTTCCACTGTCCATTCACCCACCTCGTGGCTTGTTTCACCTATCGTCTCCCGGCCCTAAGTCTCTTCCTTGATGCCCCCTGATTTCGATATTTCCACCTGGCGTATCTTTTTTTAAGTCGTTTTCACCTCTGTCCCTTCACCGGATAGATTGAAACGAGGTCCGCGTCGTTTTAGTTTGGAAATGTCTTCATCTTCCCTTGGAGTTTGCATCCCCCCCCATTCTTTATCAAGGAAACTGTAATCTTGGTTTTTCCATGCCCGAGGAGCACACTGCCCCCTTTTTGTTCCGTTCTTGGATTGTGGAGTGGCGACATGTGCCCCCTTTTCCCCACAAATTGCGTTTATTTTATTCGCGGCTTCCCAAACAGGGATTCCAGGTTTGATTTTGAGTTCTCCAGGTCTCTTTTGATGCGGCAACCCATTGTCTCTAATGTCACCCCTCCACCTTCCCCCCCCCCAAAGCCACTTGTGGGGCGTGTGCTCCTCTCCGTTGAATCTTTTTCTCCCATTACCCCTGTCGATGTTTGTGGACCAAGTGGTCGTCTTGCCTGATTTCTTTTGCTCCCCAAATGAGACCACTCTGTCCACCCCCCCCCAAAATCTGCTTTTTACTACTGCCTGTTCTTGTCGGTTTGTTTTTCACCCTCTTTGGGCGGTTTGGGTTTTACACGCTCTTGGGCGTCCTCGTTGAGATTTGTATCATTTACCAATGTTCAATACCTTCCAGATTTTTTCGCTTTAAGGTGGTTCTTCACTTCAGGCTTGACAGA
>Ga0179593_1781860_pt1 | contig 13513 bp, 10 predicted proteins | sample CZODoug2_1_08_16_FD_185931 | JGI IMG/M metagenome (GOLD analysis project Ga0179593, IMG submission 185931) | Vadose zone soil fungal communities from Angelo Coast Range Reserve, California, USA - CZODoug2_1_08_16fungal (PacBio error correction) | ecosystem: Environmental > Terrestrial > Soil >... | reverse complement strand
CCTTTCCCCTCTACCTCCCTCTGGTGGTGGGGAGTGACAAAGTCCAAATCTGGTTGGTTTCCCTCCTTTCTTCCCGAGCGCCAAGAGTAGGCATATCCAATTTGCAAGTCAATCAGGCGTGGCAGCCTGGTGGTAGGAAGTCCGGCTGTGCCAGAGGAGGGAGAAATGTGACCTTTAAATGGTCTTTTTTTTTCCCTTTTTAGAAACCCCCCGGAGGAGAAGATCATAAGTCTCATTTTTTTTCAAAGCTCTTCACGGTGGAGGTGAAAGACTGATAACTTTGCTCCCCTATAGAAGGGCCTGCCGTTGGTACTTTCCCAAATGGAAAAAGGGGAGACCAATTATTACGTTTTCCTGTTTTCTCCTCTCCTGGAAGAGTAATAGAAAAGCTGGCTTGACCCCATCTTTTTGCTGAAAATAGACCGTTTTGAATCTTGGTCCGATGACCCCCGGCCTGAAGGCAAAGGAAGGATGCACGGTTAACTTTTGCTGTTCGACATACCCTTTTCCCCCGAGTGACCGATTCTTTTACCCCTGATGGAAGCGATTATGCGGGTCCTTCTCAACCGGGCCGCAACGGAAGGTAGTGACCCCCAACTCCCTCCGGGGAGAGATGCTTTCTCCCAATCGGGTCAACTAATATCCCCTCCCTTTTCGGCTTGCCCAGGAGGAAGGGGAATCTGAGTGCGCCCGGAAGTCCTTTTTTAGGAATTTCAATTACACTCTAGTCGATGATGAAGTGATGTTCTTTTTTTTTTTTTGGTTTTGGGGGGCGGAGGGGCTCTCTTCTCTTCTTTTTTGTTCTTGTTTTTTGGGGGGTGTGGCTGTTTCTGGTTTTTTTGTCCTGATGGGTTCTCTCGGAGAGAGAAGGGGGGGGGGTCCCTTTCTGTGGTCTTCTTTTTTGGTGGGGGGGTTGTCTGTGGTTTTGTTGCTTGACGGTCTCTTGGTTTTGTTTATTTATGGTTTTTCGTGGTGGGGGGGGTTTTTTTTTTTTTTTTTTTTTTTTTGTTTTCTTTTGTTTGGGGGGGTGTTTTTCTTTCGGAGTGTAGAAGGAGCCCATTGTCCCCTTTCGGCAAGAGCCCGAAGAGAAGTTGGAGGTTTTCCTCTTCTATATTTTTCGGGGCCGGGCTATTTTCCCCCGGAGAGAATAGGCTGTTTGTTTCGGTGGTCCGTGAGTGGAACTGCTTCCTTTTGTCTAGACAGGCGAAACCACATATCGATTTTTTCGGCTTTAGCTTTCCGAGGCTGAACCTCTTCCCTTGGTAGAAATCCGTTTTTTTTTTTTTTTTGAGATCTCCGCTCAGGCAGCGACAGAAGCCCCGTTTTGCAGAAGCTATTTGGTGACTGGCTTCCTGACGAAAGGTCTTGGCAATTCCTGGCTTTCCATGTTGAAGGAGCTGCACTAATTTCTACCTTTTCTGTGCTTTCTTTCTTCCCCCTCCAGAACCTCCAAGGAAGACGGGACGGCCTTTTCCCGGGCGTTTTTCGAAAGACGTCTTTTTCAGCGACGGGCGCCTCCCCTGGCGTCCCTGCCTTTTCCCACCCAACGTCTTCTACGTCTGGTTCCTTTAACTTCTCCTCCCCCCCAACGCTTGAGAAGGGACCTATCTTTCCCCCATGTACCCCCCGGCGGGAATTTTCGTCGGTCGGTTTCCTTTTTTCTCGACGATCCTCCCCTTGTTCGAAGCTAAGGGAGAGGAATCAGTGATGCCTCTTCAATTCCCCCCCCCACCCAAAGTGACTTAGGAAGTGCTGCCTGGGTTTAGCCTACCTACTCGCCCGGCTGGATTTTGTTCTCTCGTAATTCCCCACTTGTAGCCAAGAAGGCAGACCCTTTCGGCGTTTTCCTTTAGAAGAGGGCAGGGGCCGATTTGCTTTCTTTCCGCTTCAGAATATCCCCTGTTTTTTCTTTGGCTGGTCCTAAGCGTCTAAGAGGGCAGCCCTCAGATCCTTTTCCCAATATCTTTTTCATCCTCATACGTGTTTTTTCTGTGTCCTTGCCACTCGCTGTTTTGGGTTCTGCCCTCGGTGAAGATTCTGTCCCTTCCCCCCCCCGCTCCACTGACACTTAAACAAGGAGTGGCTCCTGAAAAAGCAGTTTTTTCCCTTATCGGCCCCTAAGGAAGGAGAGGAAGATCCTCAATTCCCTTTTTTTCCCTCCCAGTCATTTGGGTGACCCCCCGTGTTGGCTTCGAAGTGACACCAATTACCCAGCATGCGCTTGCATGGTTGGATCAGGTGAAAAGTGATCCCCGTCCCCGCCTGCTTTTCAATTCTTTTTCCTTTCCCAATCGCCGCCTTCTTTATGTCCCAACAGTTTCATGTGCTCGTAGATAGCAGGAGACTTTTTACGCTAATACGAAATTCCTGACTCAGGATCTAGAAAGGAGCATAGATGGTTTTTTTCCTTTTCAACCCCCTTCTTCCCAGAGCATGAGTTACCCTCCTTTTCCTCTTGAGGCCCAGTTCATGGACAAATTTTAATTGTCTACCTTCCTTCTTAGGTCCCCCACCCCTGTACCCAGTATTCGCCTGTTGGGATGGTCGGGTTCGAATTCCATCTAAACCCGCCAAGGTCAGGAAGAGAAGGACGGGCCTTTCCCCTTTAAATCTTTTTCCACTTTTCTTTCTTACCGGAAGTCAACCTCGATTCCTCCCTCCATCAAGTTTCGAATCCCCTTCCGTCTCAACTTTCCCCCCACGGTTTTTTAAAGAGAAATCCGGGTCCCTCCCCAACCTAATCGTTTTCCATCAATAGTTCCCTTCGCAGTCTCCCACCTGGCCCGGGCTCGTTGGGGGCGCCGGGAGCGTCCCCTCTCATATTAAAAACGAAAGACTGACAACCAAGACGTGTCCATTTCTTCGTGAGACCCCCGGTGAACAGAATACTTTCCCTTCCTGGCTTAAACCCGCCAGTGCTAAAGGATTTTACCTCCCCTTACACGTGGTCAGGAAGGAGGATCCCTTTTCCCAGCTCCCTCAGAGTCTGGAGAAGGATGCACCAAGCGGGTTCCTGGGTCACGTTCCCGCGCACTGCCCCCCCCTTCCCTTTAACTTTTTCCTGTCGCGGTGACCAACGAATTTACCTGCTCTGATCCCCGCGGCCCGAGTTCCCCCATGGGCCCATCGCGACTTCCCTCCGGCCCGCACCCTCCCCTTTTTATGCCGGCCACGTAGTGCCCCTTCGGTATAGTTTGGACCCCTTCCTTCTTCCCCAGCGCAAAAGGTCCGTTCCCTTACCCTTTTTCCTTTTTGAGGACGGGTCACGGGGTCCGGGGACTGGGCCACAGCCCCGAGGGGTGTCGAGCGAAAGCGGACAGGTTATCTTCCCCTCCTGACCTCCTCCTCCCTTGTAAGGGACGACCCCCGTTGGCCCCTGATCCGTGTTTGACCCCCGTTTTCGGCGTCCCTCCACCCGGTCGGGTCGGGCAAAAAGTTTCCCCTCTTCGTATTCCCTCTTTCGAAATGAGACGGATTAGCGGTCTTTATCTCGCAAGGATCCTAAGGAACCACTTAAGACAGGATTCGCAAGTTCCCCTTGCTCCCCTCCTCTCGGCAGGAAAGAGAACTGGGGTTTCCTCCCAGATTATTTGGACCCTGCTTCAGCCTCATAGGGCTTTTCCCGTTTCCTTTTTCGGGCTCCTCTTTGGGACGTTGGAACTCCCGGCCCCCCCCCCCTTCTTCTCAGGTTTACTTCTCCTGCTTCCGCAGATCTTTTCTAGGGCCTTTCTTCAAGTCTCTCCCTCGAGTCTTTTGGGGGCGATGTGACCCTAGTAGGTTCCCTTTGTTTCCCACCCCTGGGGCGGGACCAAGGTAGGCTCTTCCTTCCTCTTTGAGAGAGCACTCTTCCCTCTCCTGGAGAGGGCGGAGGTAAGAAGGGGCGCGTTTCTATTTCAATATTGTTGTGTTGAGAGATATATTCCTTGCGGTCCCTCCCCTTCCATCTGTTCTTCCTGCGCGCTGACTGAACGATGGGTCGCTGTGTCCCCTTTTTCCTCCATTCTTTTTCCTCCCCCCCGCCCAAAATAGAGGAGACCCCCCCCCGAGAAGTCTCTTTAAGCAGGGGTTATTACTCCGGCGGACTTCCGCCTGTCAGTCTGGTGGTGCGGTTTCTTACCCTCCACCCTTCCCTAAAGATGTTCCAGAATCTTCCAACATTGTTCGGACTATTATCAAGGATTTTAATTTTTTCCTCAGGTGTTTCTTAAAGAGGGCTACGGGACGGAGGACCCCTTTTTCCCCCCTTAGGCTTTTTCCAGGTTTTCGGGCGTAGAGGTTTTTTCCTTGATGGGAAGAAGAGGTGACACTCATAAGTTTTCCCCGAGAAAACCGAGGGAATAGCCCCTTTTGTTTCTTTTTTGTCCCCCTAAGTTCCACCAGGGTAGAATTCTTAACCGTCGGGTTGTCCAAAACGTTTTTTAGAGCCAATGTGGCCCCCGGGACGTGGAGGCCCTTTTCTGCCCGTCCAGTTCCTTCGTCTTCCCAACAAGTGGGAGGTTCTTTTCTTGGTTACTAAATCGCCCGGTTTCTCAGTTGTACCTTCCCAAAAAGGAAGATCAACCGTTGATTCCCCCTTCCATGTTTTTTTGGTAGACCATATTTCCCCACCTAGAACGATCTTCTACATTACTTAGGAGGAGGGGAAGGAGTTATCTTCTTTTCCTCTCCCTCCTCACCCATCGGGGAAGAGGGCTTTTTGACAATATGGTCCAAGAATTTCCCAAAGGTTCTTCCTGTTTACGGAGTGGTTAAGAGTATGAGGGAGCTTCCTAATTTCTCTCATTTTCCTTCCCTATAGTGGGAGAGATTCTTTTCGGGTCACTTGGAGGATTCCACGTACCTCAGTCCACGAGAAATGAAGTTCTGTCCTCTTTGACTCTGCCTATTTTTCTGGACGGAAGCGGGAGTAGCTTTACCCCCTAATGAATGGCCGGAGGGGTTGTTTTCTTTTCTTTTTGTGGTCTCTTTTTCTAGCGGGACAGGATAGCAGATCTCCCCATCTCTAACAGATCGAAACGGTTGTGATGGAGCTAAGATGGATGTCCCACTCTCCCGGTGGTTTTTAAACTTTCCCTGACTTTCATTGGCGTTCTGTCAGAGATGATGATCTCTCCCTTCCCTAGAGAAGATGATAGTGATTCTTAAGTCGATTTTGGTGTTAAGGAATCAGGCGAAAGGGTGAGACTTTAACTTTCCTGGCAATTATCTTAAGTTTCCAACGTACCTCGTCCTGAACGTGTTCCCCCCCCTCTGCCAAAAGAAAAGATGCCTTCCTTTCAGAATTTTTTCAACCCTGGCTTTTCCGCGTTCGTCTCACTGTGGAGTAATGAGACGGGCGGACCTTCCTTTTTACTTCCTGGGCGAAAGCGTAGACCTCTTTTTCCCACCTTCCCCTATTTTTCCCCCCCGCGGCGGGTTTTTTGGTAAGGTCACCTATATCCCCAGACGCAAACAGTCCGTGTCGAAGCATTTTCGCAGGTTGATTCTATCTCCCACCCCCCTAGAAGAAAGAAGCTTACGCCTCTACACCGGGACCCAACTTCCTCTGCCGTGGTTTAAATGATATCCATGAAGATCCCCGGCTTCTTTCTGTTCACTTTTTTGGCCTCTTCCCTGGTAGCCAATTATGAGGAACACCGAAATGCGTGTCCTAGGTGAGTGGGTCTGCGGGCCACGGCCCCTTTTCCCTTTCTTCTTGGACCCTCTTTTTTCTTTGAGGAGGGTAATAGTGATAGCAGTCCCTCCCTATTTCTTTCCCCCAGAGATTGAAATATCTATCTTTCCCCTCAGTTGTTTGCTCGATGGACCACCTCGATACTTTAGGACCTCTCCTAGGGCGCACGGCACCACTCGAGTGGTTTTTTCCCCCTACTTTACGGCTTGCATCGGACACCTTCCAGTCTGACCATGTCACGCAATGGGGGGTCTAGAATTCCCCACATGGGGCTACGCCTTTCCTTACGACCCTTTCGTCGGCGGAGGACCACCCGTCCGCGGCAGTTGGGAAATTTTGTAGTCCCCTCTTCCTCCCCCTTCTCTCCATCTCCCCTCCTACGTCTTCCTCCTTGTCTCTTCCTTTTTCTCACCCCCCCGCCTCACACTCCACCCTCCTTCCCGCCTCTTTTTCTCCCAGTAACCACCTTCCCCTTCCCGGCTACTTCCTCTCTTCCGTTCTACAGGCATCGCTTTCCCCTATCGGAACATGCATGGATCCTTCCTCTCTCCGGCCCCCTCCCCGCTTACTGCCGAAGACGATCCCATTCCGCACGGTTTGCCTCCCTTTAGATGGCAGGGCGCAGACTGGTGTATTTTAGATTTTACCCCCAAAGTGGAGAAACGTCTTTCTGTAGCAAAGGTATTTTTCGCAACCGGCCTCTCCCTTTGATAAAATGGTAAGTTTCCCCTCTTACACTTGAGGAGAAGGTCCCCCCAAATGCCTCCTTTTTAGGGATGGGAGGGTAAATCCCCCAGGCCTTGACTTCCCCCCCCGTATTTTCTTTTTCTAAGAGGAAGGGAAGGACTACCCATAGTTTTAAGAAGCCAGGAGCAGGAGAAAAACCAGGTTCGGTCCCCCGTGAGGCACTGTCACTGACCTCTAAGTTAGAAATAGATTTTCCCGGTCGATTCGCGTTAAAATTAATCAGCATTTTCCTCATAGCGGAGGTCCCCCCCCCCGCATTAGTATTTACAAATTTTGGTAAAGATTCCCAAGTTAGACCCCTCGGCACTGGATAGGATTGGTTCCTCCGTTTCCTTTCTCCTTTTCGACCCCTCCCATAATAGATGACACCCACTCTCCACCCCGAACACAATCCACCTTCTTGAAAGCAGAAGCACACGAACCACAAACGGAGAATTCTCATGTTCCAAGCCAAGGATAAGGACATGCAGATGAAGAAAACCGGGAACCCTTCTTCTGGACTTTCCTCCCCCTGGACGGCCTCCAAAGGCCGAAACTCTGAACCCCAGGGATAAGACCAATGTAATAGGAAAAGGGCGTAACTCCCCCCGTGATGCAAAAGAATAAACCGGTAAATTTCTACTTTGACCCCCTGCCCCACCCGCTCAAAAGCAACGAGCACCTAGGTGGTCAAGGAACCAGTTTTTGACTGCCCTTCCCCGAGCGGCACAGAATTATATCTCTGGTTGAGTTCTCCCTCGTCCTTTTTTCCTGTCCTCCCCAGCGAAACAGGTTTCCCCGGGTTTTACTGCCGTCTTTGGCCGGCGCGGTTTTCGAACCCGGAGGAAAGGGAGGAGGGGTACTGCAACTTTCCTTTAGGCATCCCATATGGGCTGGACAAGGCGGAACGTTCTATCGGCCTTGCGACCTTTCCCTTCCTTTGGGACAGCTCACGTTGGCCAGTAGCTTTCCCCTTCCCCGGTTTTGCCAGTTCAGAGACGGTGATCAGGGCCTCCCGCGCTTCGGGAAAAAGCCGTCCCCAACCGATTTTCGATCCGGTCGCCTTTTTATCCATTAGATGGTACCAAGGGTTGGTTGGCATCTTCCGGAACATGGAGACCTTTAACTACGACCTACCGCTCAGGAGACGTCAGCGCCGCCTTCCCTCTCCCTTGGCCCCTCTCTGGCGCCCCTTGCCGCCCGCCTTGAGACTGAACCCTTTTTCTTTTCTCCTGCATTCTGACGAACCCGCTTGTCGACGTGCACTCTCCCCACCATTCTTTTGTCGTATTTTTTTTTTTCATTGGGGGGCGTGAGCGTTGCCTTTCGGCCCTTCGTGAGGAAGCGGGTGGTTTCGATTCTGTGCTCTTAGGTTGTCCCTTCCTTTTCCCCAAAAATTTTCTTTTGGCCTTTAGTCATCGGTGAAGGTTTAACTGCTTCGCAGAATACCTAGAATTTTTTTCCTAGGCGTACGAAGGGCGAGGAAGATATTTAATACCCCCCTCCTCCAGTATTTTTACTCTCTTCCTCTCACTGCGCCGCCTAGGATCCCTCGGAAAAGGTATAGTTTAAAGGTTTATCCCCCTTTCCCATCTCTCTGTCATTTTTGTGTGGAGTGTCACTGAAGTAAACCCCCCCGACCAAAGCAAGCAGACGTATATGCATCATCTACTCTTTTCTGTATAATGATACGTTTGACATGAGACGTATTTTTATTTCCCCCCCCCCCTCACCCCCCTTTTCACAGAACGGAAGAGGAGAGAACTGGTAACGCGTACCTATAATGAGGAGGGAGGACCATTTTTTCCCAATCATACCTCCAGTCAAGGGATGGGAAGGAAAGGATTTAGGCTTTTTTTCGGCCCCTTTTGGAGACTGTAAGGGTACCTCTGTTTAGAGGCTGAAGATGAACGGTGGTTGACCCTCTACTTCCGGTTTTTGATAGAATAGGGTGGGAGGAGGTTTGTTATTTTTCCTTTCCTGTCCCTTGTTTCCTCCTCCCAGTCGATTCTGGTTTTTTTACAAAAGTGGTCTCAGTTGCACCAGTTTGCTGGAAAAAGAGGAAGTGTCTCCCGTCTTTATCGATTACCTCTCGTCAATAGCACCACCTCTCGTGTCCCCCCCTCCCTATTTTTCTTTTCGTTTACACTAGTGGGAAAGGGAAGACAGGTTAAGTCTAACCCGCGCCGGTCAACCCCGGTTGCAAAACGTATTTGGACTCTCATAATTAAAAAAGAGAACTTTATTAGCACTCCAGGCTTCCTCGCGGAGGCTTTGGAAGGAGATGGTAGAGTTTTTTTAACAGGGCGTTTACAACCCTCTTCAATAGTTGAGCTTTTCTCCCCAATGAGGTTCAACAAGAGATCTTCCACTCCCTTTTATTTTTTTCGCAATTTGAAGGGTGACTCCTTGACATAATGAGGAATGTTCCAGTCCCTCCGTCTAGACCTTTCGGAGGCCTACAGGAGACATGGACAAGACTCTGGGTGCCATTGAGCTCACGAGACGGGACGTGATGCTCGATTCTGATGGGGGCGGGCGATCTTGATTTTTCTCTGGGACGGTGGGGGGATGTTGTCGGTCGGGTGGGATTTTGGAATAAACTCCCGGCTCGCAAGGCGACCCCATTCTCCCCTTTGCCCTTTTCACGGGAGAGGTTCATTCTTCTCCCCCCCCTGATTTCTTGTGGATTTACCCGAACGCTCTTTTTTTCGCGGGTGCTAAGGGGCAGCGAAGGCAAGGCCTCTCGGTGACGGCCCGAGATGGAGTTCTGACCCCTCTCCTTCACGCTTCTCCCGGTCAAGGATCCGGGATTACCCGGTCTTGACTTAACCGCCTTACTGTAGCAACGGCCTGTTTGCCTTTTCTCTCCCGAACCGCAAGATGACGAAAGGGTTCCCCCGGCGCCGGTTTTTTTTTTCTGCCCTTGTGAGATCAGGAGCGACGGCTGGTGGAAAAAGACTGTTCTCCTCTTCTACCTTTCCCCCGGTGTGGCAATATTTTTTTGTCCCCCCCCCCTAGATTTTCCCCCCTCGTCCTCAAACTTTGAACCCGAGGTCCGGAGTAGGTATTCTGCCTGGAACTACCTCTACCTCCCCTGGTCGTACTCCCTACTCACGGCGATGCCCTACCCCCCACCAACGTCCCCGTGTCCCAACCCTTGCGGTTTTCTCACGTTGACCTGCTCCTGCCGCAGAAAGATGTGATTTTCAGATTAGACTTCTTCTTTGAGAAAACCTGGGCTTCCTCTTCCCTAGGGCCGGGGGCCGAGTTGTTCAGAAGGGCCCTTTAGCCACCAGTGTGGAGGAAGAGGGTAAGAGTGTCCTACGCCTTCTTTCCCGCTAACTTTCTTTGTAATCTATATGTTCTCATCCTCAATTGTGGATCTTTTCAAATCGGAGTTGTGCTTCCCTTTATTAGTAGTCTTAACCTCAGGAGAAACCAAGTTTCTACGACCAGCATTTGCCCCGACCCCCAAGAACTTCCGGAATGAGAACCTGCTTTTCGCAATGGGGGTATAAGAAGTTGATGACCATTTGGATACTCTTTCCCCGGACCAGCAGGTCTTGTTGAGGCGTAGTGATTAACACTCTTGACGTTTTGGCTGTTAGACGTTGAATTCCCCCCCAAGATGTAGTAGTAGCAAACCGGTTAGAGATCTCTGCAGGAGACTACTATAGTCCCTAGACGAACATTGCACTTAGTATTGTAGGGTATTTGCCCTTTGTAATTTTGGTGTGAGGATCTCTCTTCACCCCCCCGTTCTTTTCCAGAGTTCCTACGAGCTCCACCCAGTCCGTTGAAGAAAAGGCCGTACCTTTCTGGTAGACCTCCCCGGGAAGGACAGACGACTGAAGAAGGTCCCCCGGACAGGAACGTTGGACGGTGCTCTCCTTGGCCCCCCCAATTAGGGCCACTTTCTCCCGTTTCAGTCCTTTTACGGCCCGGGAAGAAGGAGGATGGTGAGCAACTTTAGGAAGTCTGTAGGAAAAAGAATAGCGGACCTTACCCCCTATTTGGATGTAGAGGAAGTATGTAATTCATTTACGAAGCTCGCATTATCTTGTTACCTCCCCCTTGGTAGAGTGGACCTCCCTCCTTTTTTTCCTTCACAGTAGAACTTGCAGCCCGGATTGGGAGAAGGGTCCCAGATGCCACTAATAGCTGACAAAATTCTTTACCCTCCCCATCACTCCTTGCCAGTAGGAGGATCCCTGATACTCGGAAGAAATAAAATTTCCGAATTTCTCCCAACGAAGCCTCTTTTCGGTCGGGACTTTCAGGTCCCTAATGGGACGGCGGAAGACGAACTGCGAAGGCGCCGAGAGGGGAGTTGGCGCACAGGTTTCTTGCGCATCAGAAACCGGCTCCCCCCTTTTCGTTTTAAGAGAAAAGAAAGGACGGGGGAAAAAATTTGACAACGAATTTACTCCAATCATAGATTCAGAGGGTGGAACGACCCAGTCGGTCCGCCCATCCCACCTTCGAATAATCGGAGGAAAGGCCTTGGCTTACCCAACTTCTCGTTGGAACAGGCTGTATACCCTTCGGGGAATGGAAGGGTTGCCGGGGTTTTATTAAGTTCCACGCCCCTTCTTCAATGGGATTTGGCCTCTATGCGCTGCGCGTGGCAACTCACTTGCCCTCTACGTACCGTCCCGGTTAGTTCAAGGCCTTCCCTTAATCCGCGACCCCGTTTGCAAGGGAGAGATCAGTACCAATTTTTCCCTCCACATTACAGGGCGAAAAGGTTTCTTCGAGGCCCCTACGCAAACCCGATCGACTTAAATAGTCTTTCGGACCCCGGACATAGCCCAGGAAAGAGTTCACATTTCCCAATCCTAAGGTAGCCCTGACCAGTCCTCTCTTAAGGGCAGTAAAGACCCTGTTTTTGATTCCCCCCGTACTTTTTCTTGCGAACTGAGTCAAGAAGCAGTGAGACTGGCCGACGCTGTGATCTAGATTCGGAATGACTCTTGTTACTCACCCTTCTGGTCTTTTATAAGAGCACCACAAGACTTCCGTGTTTGGCAGGATCGCCGCACGGCTGATCGTTCCCCTTCCTTTTTCCCGAGGAAGAGTGTTGTGTTGTCCCTCATGTGCTCCTCGAGGTTTATGTTCCCCTAACTTTCGGTGTCAGGCCTCTCGGTCCTCTCTTCCGCCTTTTAGACCAGAGACGGTCGATTGGACCTCGGCTTTATTTTTCGATTTTTGATCCTATTTCCCCCTCTCCGTTTGCTTCTGATTACTCTCCCGGACCGCCGGAGGTCCCCTCGCCGTCTCATTCTACCGGCTCTCGTGTTTTGCCGACTTGACCGAAGTTTTTTTCTTTTCAAACTGGAGGTACACACACCGCTTTCCCCCGACGTCATATGAATACTTTTCGATACTGGGGCCCTTACGCCATGATTTTATTTTTTTCCAGTAGTTCCCACTTCTTTAACCTTTCTTGCCGACTTTCGATGGAACGGTAATATATCACTTTCTGGCTTTCGGTTTTCTTAAATCCTTCCCCCCCGCAGCAAAGGGATACTTGACGGCCCAAGCTCCCTTCTCCTCGACCTTTCACCGGTCCTTTTAGAGGTTCCCCATTGTCTTCCCCCTTGACCTTTTCCCGTATCATTTAAGGAGGGAATTTCTCACTCGGGTGTGCCTTGAACTTCCCGTGTCGAAGATAAAATCGCAGAATCTGTGAGGTTCCCCCCCTCCCGGGATTCGTTTCTGGTCCAGAGTGGTTTGCTTCTTTTGCACCCCGTTCGGGCTCTCTTCCCTCCCCTGCTTGTCCCGCGGGCCGTCCAGGCTGTCTTCTGGTTCGTGTGACTTGTTTCACACAGTTGTTTTCGTTTGGAGCGCCATCCCCCGCCGTCGGGACTTTGGACCTTGAACTTTCAGTCTCTCAGACCGTTCCGGTCTTCCTCACCTTTTAGAACCTTTTGGACCGGAAACTTCCAGAAAGTCGTTAGAAGGGAGGTTCATAAACCGTCCCCCCATGGACTTTTCTGCCCCGGAAATGTGCTTTTACATCTGAGAGAGGAGATCACAAATTCGGGTTGAGGTTTCCGGAGATGGTTTTGGGATGCCCCTGCACCCTTAGTTACTGTTTTTCACTTGAGACAATGCGTGGGTCCGTCTACGTTCCCTTAGGAGGTGTACAGCTTTGTTCCCCTTGGTGACTCTTCGATTCTTCTCTTTGAATGTTGGCCAAGAATTCTCTTTGTTAAGTCTTGAGGAGAATCCCTGGCCTCTGGGAGGTAAAGAGAGCCTATCTTGAGTTTTCTTCGTCAATGCTCGATGGTTTATTGGGGCTTGTTGTAGAGTTCTTCCGCCCGGGATTGTTGGGGGTATTTGTCTTGTCGGCCCAAGCTTTCATGGGCCCTACTGCGGCAGTGCTCCGCTCCAACCCAGCGAGCACGGACACTTGGTCGCGGCCGTTCTATCTTTCTGGCCACTTATGTAACCGTTTTGAGTTCCCCCGCCCGCTTGCGGCTGAAGGGGATCGCGTGCGACCTCCGCTTGGCTCTTTGTATGCTTTGACGAAGAGATTCGAAACGTTTCGAGTGCGGGACCGGCCGGAGGCTCGGGCATTTCTCGCTGCCCTTAAATGACCATTCTTACCGTCCCTTTTTTGGTTCTTCTTAAACCTCTCCGACCCGGAAATATGTACGACCGTCCCGTTTCCGTTCGGGGACCCTGTCCAGGTTCCCCTCGGGATACTTCCGTTTCGAACTGGTGGTGAGCCGCGTCTCCATTTTCCCCCCGGTGGGCCAATCCCCGCACACCTTCCCTGCCATCTTGCCTAACAAGTAGCCCTATGGGCTCTTCTTCGGCCGCCTCGTCGCTCTCGAGACGTCCCTTTCCATTTTTTACTACTAATCACCCCTTAGTTCTAAAGCTCAAAACTTCGGAGACGTTTTCAGTAATGATCCCCAGCCGCCGACCGGCTGTAGGTTTGGCCTTCATCCCCCCACCTGGTCCAATACTTCTGAGAACAAAGACCTTCTTTCCTCTGTGTTGAACTGTCCCGGGGCTGAGTGCCCAGGCTACGTCGGTTGTACCGAGAAAGCCTTGTCTGTTTTCTAGTTCGACAGAATTTTCCAACTAGTCCTCGGTTTC
>Ga0179593_1555752_pt1 | contig 13513 bp, 20 predicted proteins | sample CZODoug2_1_08_16_FD_185931 | JGI IMG/M metagenome (GOLD analysis project Ga0179593, IMG submission 185931) | Vadose zone soil fungal communities from Angelo Coast Range Reserve, California, USA - CZODoug2_1_08_16fungal (PacBio error correction) | ecosystem: Environmental > Terrestrial > Soil >... | reverse complement strand
TTTTCCTGTCCGGACGTTTTGTTGTCTTCAGATGCGTCCGCTTGCAACTCCCTCTGACTTTTGCTTTGTTGTGTTTCTCTGTCGCCGTCGCCGTCCGTGGTTTCTTTCCCCCCCTTCTCCCCCTTTTACTCCCTTGGAAAGGATTTTTACTTCTTTTTGTTGGTTTTTTTCTTTCTCTCTTTAATGCCGCTGGTTTTAGGTGAGGATCCTTTGGTTAAGCTGTCTTTTTCCGTTTAATAGACCCCGTGGTAGCGCGCGTGCTCTTTGTTTTACCACTCTTTCGAATGGGCAGCAGTCGGATGTCCTTTCCCCAAAAGTTCATGTCGTCCTTTTCCCGAAGTGAAATGGGTCCTCAACCCTCTTCGAATCGATCTTTTCCTCCCCTTTTTTCCCTTTTGCTAATTTTCCCTCATCTGGTTTTTGGCGAGGGCCTTTCCCTCCTGTTTTTTTCGGAGCAGGTTTGTTTCCCGGTGCCCGCGAGTTGTCGGCTTGCGTCCGTTTTGTTTCCCCCTCCTGGCGGCCCAGGAAAAGGTTGACCTTCCCGTCCTCCGCTGATGTAAGGTCCGCGGTGAAGAGCCGAGAAACCCGTTCTTTCTTCCCCCCTCTTTTCACAAATGCAGTCTGCGGCGTTTTTGATCCATCGGCACTGTTCAAGAGCTTTCCCTTTTTTTCTTTCCCTTCGACCTTTGATTCGTTTTTCCTATTTTGACGTGTTGTCCCTTTCCAGGGCTTACCCCCGTTCCACAGTAAGCCAAAGGCTTTGGACTCCACCTCAACGGCCACTCTCCTTCGCGTCGAGTTTGTTACTTTTTTTTTCTGTGTCCGTTACGTCTCGGGGACGATGGCGATAACAGAGCGGTTTTTACTCTTTTCCGGTCTTCCTTCGTCTTCTTTCCCGGCCTCCAGTCTGGAGACTGCCGCCGGTTTTTTTTTTGTGTTCGAGCCCAGCATCGGCGTCTCCTCCCTCACGCCGGCGGATCAGATCTTGTCCTTTTTCCTCGTTTCTTTTTTAGGGGTTTTCGAACCTTCTTTCCCTTCTGCTTATTTCCTCTTTCCCTCCCCCTTTCCCCCCTCTTGCGCGCTCTCGGGCGGCGTGCCTCTCCTTTTCTCCCGCCCATGTTCCTTTCTCCCCCACAAGACGACTTTGTTCAGCCTCTCCTCTTCTCTTGCGCCGATCCGGAGATGTCTTCGTTGGCTTCAGGTATCACGAGCGGAACGGTTCGGCTGGTCATTTGGCTTTCTTTTTTGTTCGGCCATGACTTTTTTGCGGTCCCGATGCTGAAGCGACAGTGGTGTTGGTGCCGTTTTTCCTTCAACGTGATTCCGGTACATTTCTGCCCCCTCGTTTTTTCCCCGGAATTTCCCCGGAGACTTCTGGTGTTCCCGACTTCTTTAGTCAGCAACGAAAACCTTGACTTGTTTTGTTCCAAATGGCAGAATCGACTCCTTTTCCCGCGCCTTCTTTTGGAATGTTCTCGCGACGGGACTTCCAGTGCCACGTATTGCTGACCCTCAGGTTTTCAACCTTTTTTATTCAAGGATTAGTCACTTTAGTGGTAGCGAGCTGTTTCCCGTATTTTTGGTGCAGATTTTTTGCTGTCTTGCCACGCCGTCGCAGCCGTGAGATTAGTGATCAGAGAGGCCGAACCCCCCCCCCCCCTTTTTTTCCTAACTTCTGAAGCCCTGCGGTCTTTTTTTTTTTGTCCTTCCTTTTTTTTCCTCCCCCCTTTTTTTTTTTTTTTTGAGAGAGATGCCTCTCTTCTCCGCCCTGCCCTTCAACTGTCAAGCCTCCCTTCCTTCACTCCGGCGGTTTTTTTTTCCCAGACAAGACCCTCTGTCGGCAACTTTTCCCTTTTCACGGTTCTCCTTTCGGCTCTTCCCTTTTTCCGTGGTCCAGTGCCAGCGGTGGTTGTTCCCGATTGCTGCCCTACCTGGTTCTCCTGATTAATGCTTGGCCCCCCAAACCTGAATTTTTTCTCAGCTTTTGTGCAGTTCCGCCGGGGCCCCCCCATAACGCAAGTGTGGTCCATTTTTGCTTTTTTTTTTTTTTGTGTGAACTTTCAGATAACCCCCCAGCACGAGTCTCCCCTTTTTTGATCCTCTCTTCTTCATCCCCCCTTTTTTTTGCTCTGTACTTTTTTTCAGACACGCATGTCGCCCCCAAAGGAGAAGCTACACGATCCTTTCCGGACCCTTTTCCAACGAGGCCAAGTCCATCTTTTCCCTTTTTCCCACGTTTTTTTTTTGAGCCCCCCTCGAAACGGCCTGTCGGAAGCCGTTTTTGCAGAACGCGCGAGAATCTTTCAACCCCTTGCGGGGTCCCCGGACTGTCCTTTTTTTCTTTTGTCCTAAAACTCCCAGCGTCTTTTGAAGCGGCGCTTCTCGACCCCCATCCCCCTTTCTTCCTGAGCGGCCCCTGTGAGCGACGGGTTCTCACGTCGCTCACAGATGCATTATTCTTACTCTCGCTTTTTTTTCTTGTTTTTCCCTTCCAGATGATGATGGTCTCGGAGAGTTCCCGAAAAGAAGCACCTTTTTTTTCGACGCCCTTCTTTAGTGGCATATGCGCCACCTGCCGAGCTAAAGAAAGAGTTCTTCGCCATTTCTTCCCTATCCTGTCTACCCCTACCAGACCGACCGCCCAGTAGGTCCTGGTCTCCTTCAGCTTTTTCTGGCTCACGATTCACCAGTACCGCCGTTGGACGATGTGGTTCCCCTTTTCCTTCAGTCTCCACGCGGACCCCCCTTTTTAGACAACGACCACCCCCCTCCGGCATCCTCTGCTCTTCCCAGTTTCTTTTTCGATTCACACCCGAAAGGGAATCTCAGTTTTGCATTCTTCTCTTTTGACTTTCACCTCTTTGTCTAGAGATTTCCGGGGTCCCCCCACCTTCTTTTCGGCGCTATTTTCTGGTCAACCTCCTGGCAGATTTTACGTAGCGGTCTCCCCCCCCCTGACTTTGAAATGCTTTGACCCTCTTGCTCTTTGTGACGTCCCTCCCGACACCGGACCTTTCTGGTCTCACCGCTCCCCAAACCCCTTTTTTCGCTTTACTTTTTTATTTTCCCCCGATTCTTTTTCCCTTCCTTTAGCACGATTCTTCCTTCGTGCGATCCCCAATTTCACTTCGGGACCTTTTCCACTCCTTTTGTCTTCCACAGCGACTTTCTTGCCAAATTGCATGAGGTTGTGGGTACTCCTTCCCCCTTTAGCACCTTTTTATATCAGGTAATACATGTCTGACAATCCCCTGGGACCAGGACTCCTCCCGTCTATTTTGCTCCAGCCTGCACAGAAGATAAGCCCTGCTCCTAGGAACAGTTAGGTGATCTTTTCCTCCCTTTTTTGTGACCACTTCATTGGAGACCGACGACACGGCGGCGTGTCGAAAAGATTTTTCCCCCCCGGTGGCCTTTCTAGTTCCCCTTTTTTTTTCTACAGCAGGAGCGACCCCCACGTACCTAACCCCCGAAGCCTTAGGGTTTTTTTTTTGGTATTTTTGCAGTGTGGTTTGTTTTGTTGTTTTTGTTTTGTTTGTGGGTTGTTTTTTTGTTGTATTTTTTTTTTTTTTTTTGTTTTTTTTTGTTGTGTGTGCCACTTTTCGTTGGGTTTTTTTATTTTTTTTTTTTTTCCCTTTTTGTTTTTGTTTTTTTTTTTCTTTTTCTTTTTTTTTCTTTTTTGGGTGTTTTTGTTGTGTTTTTTTGTTGTTTTGTTTTTTTTTTTTTGTTTTTTGTTTTTTTTTCTTTTTTGCTTTTGTTGGGGGTGTTTGTTTTGTTTTTTTGTATTTTTTTTTTTTGTGTTTTGTGGGTTTTTTTTTCTAATTTTTTTGTTTTGTTCCTTTTGGTGTCTCTTTCTTGTGTGGTTGGTGCGTGTTTTTGTTGAATGTTTTTTAATTTATTTTTTTATATTTTCTCTTTGCTGTTTTGTTTTTTGTTTTTTTTTGTTTTTTTTTGTTTTCTTTGTGTGTTTTTTTTTTTTCTTTTTTTTTTTTTTTTTTTTTTTTTTTTTTTTTTTTTTTTTTTTTTTTTTTTTTTTTTTTTTTTTTCCTTTTCTTCTCCTCCTTTTTTTCATTGGTACCTTTGTCGGAGGTGTTATGTGATGCGTACAGGTAGGGATTCGCCCCTCCCATTCCTTTCCCTTTTCTGCCCTTCCCTTGTGATTTGCACAAAGAAGTGCGCCGTCCGCTTGTCTTCTCCAAAGTTCCTCCCCTTTCCTTTCCTACGCTCCTGGCCCAGATTTTTCGTCTGCCTTTTCCGGTTTCCTTCCTGTGAAAATTTGAATGCCGCTGGCTCTTTTTCAAGTCGGGTCCTTTAATCGCCGTTCACTGCCTCTTTCAAACCGGGGAGAGAGCTTCTTTCGTACCCCCCCTCCCTTCTTTCTCCTTCGGCTTTTGGCCAGGCCCGACGTTCCATGCCGCCTTTCGCACTTTAATCGTTTTTTTTTTTCCCGTCGTTTTTTTTTCTCCTTTCTAAAGGTTCCCATGCTGGTTGGGGAGGTAGTCCCCTCACTGATTTTTTTATTCTCCCTGATGAGGAAGTTCCACGTGGCCCTCCTTTCTTCCCTCCTTTTCACCTTTATTTTGAACCTTTTTCCCCTTTTCGTATCCGCTTTCAGGAAAAGGGTTGAAAGCTACTCCTGAAGTCTCCGCTTCCCCCTCCTTCCTCTTTTTGACGACCCCGTCGCGAACCCCTTTTTCCGACCTATTTTTTGCCCCCACTGCTGATTGCCGGATCGTTGGATAGAAGGAGGTCTTCCCCGATGCTATTTTTTGCGTGTTTTCCTTCCCTTTTAGGGTTTGGCGGCCCTTGTGACGTGGTCTTTGATTCTTCTTTTTCGTAAACCTCCAACCGCAACGGCGCTTTTGGTCCCAATAGTTTGAAACTGCTGAAGGCCCCCCTGGAAAATTCTTTTTCGCTTTCGTCTTTTTTTTTGTCTCTTCTTTTTCTTCGATCCACCTCGGCGTGGACGCTCGTTTAGGTGAGCAGTCTCCCCACTCCATTCCCCGTGTTTTTTTGAATGAAGCCTTTTTTTTCGGGTTCTTTTTTCTCTCTATGCTTTCCTCCCCCCTTCCCTAGGAGTTCTCAGGATCGGACGGCAGCGATGGAGAGACCACTTTTTCACCTTCGCTCATTCCGGTTTTCTTTCCCATGGCAGGCGTGCAGTCGATTGCCGCTCTTTGGTCGTTTTTCGTCGCCTCTCCCATTTCAGCTCGGCCCACACCGACAGGTTTTTCTCTCCCTTCTGCTATCTTGTCAGATTTTCTTATTCCTCATTTTTCCTGCCCTTTTTTACTTCCGTGGCTTCGGCTCGAGTGTGAGCATGAAGGCTTGTCTGTCGATTCTTTTCAGACGGTGTTGGCGTACATTCTGTCTGCCGCTCTTGTCGGTCCTTTTTTGCCCCACTAAGGTTTCGCATCCCGCGTGTTTGCGAAAAGCTGCCGGTCTGTTCCGGTGTCCCTTTTGCGTCCTCCCCCCACACCAAAACGGACATTTTTATTTTTGGTTCTGTTAAGTTTTTTTTTTTTTTCTGGCCCCTCGGCTCTGTCGGAGGCGTTTGGCAAGAATGAGTCGCCTTTTATCCCTTTTGCCCGTTTTTTCCTGGTGCAGTACCCACCCGACTGCATCCTTTCCTTATTTCTTTGGGCGCTTTTTCTGCACCGGCACCCGTTTTGCCCCAGGAGGCATGATTGACACGAAAGGCCGTCTTTCGGTTCCTCCACATCCCCTTCCGCCTTTTTTCTCTTCCGGAAGGTTTAAGTTCTTAAGGTAAGATGCTTTTTTTTCCAGCCGTTTTCATCTCCCCCCCCTTCCTTTGTGTGTTGATTTAGCTGCGGTGGAGCTACGCCGAAACGCTCTTCCTGTCAGCAACCGGGTTTCGATTTTTTCCTTTTCCTAGTAGTTTCGAACCAAAAGACAGGAATTTTTTTCGGTCTTTCCAAACTTTTTTTTTCTTTTACACGACAGCGCTCGGAATAGGTGTCCAACTTTCTTTTCCTGTCCCCTTTGGGCAAACGCATGTTTGACTTTCCTTTGTTTCATTTCCCCCACCGAGTCGTCCAGTTTCCCTTCTGCGCCAGGGTCCCGACCGCTGCAAGTGTTTTTGCTTACATCATAAGTAACGAGCCCCCCCTGCGTTTCTGCAAACGCTTCAGGAGACTTTCCTTTTTGCCTCCCCTTCTTCACCTTCTTCCCCCCCAATTCTGCCAACCACCCGTTGCCCCCCTCCCCTTCGATCCTGTCCGCCGACACGCTCAGATGAAGAACCCTCCCTCGCCGTCCACCCTGCTTTCTCCTGAACTTTGTGGGTTTCCATTTAGTCTTCACCCTCCCTCCAATCTGTTTTCGCTTCTGACCGTCGAACTTTTCGTGTGGGCCGTCCTGGATGGAATGTTCGGACTTTTTCTGTGCTTCCTCCCCGACCGAGTTTCTCCTTTCTGCTTCTCCGACCAGTGGACAATTTTTTTTCCGTGCACCGGGGCAGCTCTTCTGTTTTCCCGTCCCGCTCACGATGGCCGGCCCGAGTATGATTCTCGGTCTTTGGTCTGACTGCTTCCTCTTCTTTGAGATACACCTAACAGGACAGGCTTCTTTTTTCGCCGCGTCTGGATTTTTTTTTAAGTTTCCTGAGCGTTCCACCGCCGGTTGATCGCAATAGTCATCTCCGGAGACACCCCCACGATTTTCCCTTCTTGACAAGAGCTGGGGCCCTTTTTTAGGACCTTCCTCGCCTTTTTGGTACAGCGTTGCGGGACGATTGTGGGATGAGTTCTTTCCAAGCTTCTCCCTGCGTTCTTTCTTTCTGTTCTCCTTTTTTCGGCAGCCCTCCTTAGCATATTTTTCACCAGTGCCGCTCGATCCAAAGAGAACGGTTCTTGGTTGTGTCCATATACCCTTCTTTTTTGAGACACTTTTCCTTCCCTTTTTTCACGCCTTTTGAACCTACTTCGTCGCCTTCGAGAAGCCTTCCCATATTTCCCTGTCTGGAATCATCGGATACTCCCCGGTGTGACTTCCCCCGGTCCCCTTGATCCCTCCTTTAGACCGTTTTTGGCCAATCCTGCCTCCGACAGAGGAAGTTTTTTTTCCTCACCCCCTCCCCCCCACCCCTTTTTTTCAATTAGCCAAAGATCGACCTCCCGGCCCCTTTGTTTTTCTCCATGGTCTTTCTGTACGTCAATGCCCCCTTATTGTCTCTGGCCACCCCGTGACTTCTTGCCACCCTTACTCATTCTTTGTTCCCCCTTTACGATAGAGCCCGCTTTTTTTATTTTTTCTTTCCTTTTTTATTCCTTTTTTCTTCCTTCCCCCATCGGCATCACTCTCTTGCACCCTGCCAGGCGATCATCCCGCGTTGGAAGGACGTCGTAACATTTCCCTTTTTTTTTCTTGTCGAATTCACATCCTATTTGCGCCTGATTCCTTCGTTTCGGCTCCCTTCTGGGTAAACATCACGGGGCAGGCATCCGTGGTTTCCCGTGGAGTTTCGGTCCCCCTCTCAAGTATACACCCCACCCCCGATTTTTCCCTCCCTTTCGTTTTTTTTTTCTGATTGGGACAGGTTCCCGTTCGTCGGTTTCGGGGTCTTTTTTTTGTCTTTTGATCGTCGGTCTCCCATTCCGATGCGTCACCGGTGATTAAAAGGATCGTGGCCCCCTCCTTCGTGTTTTAGTCTTCCACCTGCAGTGTTCATTTCCTTTCTCCCATTTGCCCCCTTGTTCCCCTTCTTTCCCCGCGGGATTTTCTCGTTTTTGCCGAGCTTTCATGGAAGCTGGGTTTCTTGTCTTTTCCTTCCCTTTTTAATCCTATCTCTGGTTTCCGTAAACGTTTGCTTCCTGTTTCCTTTTTTTTTTTTACCAGCACTCATGCGTCCTGGCAAGAGAAGTCGCGATGTGTTGAGACCTTCTTTTCCCGTCCCTCACATGTTCGACACGAGTTCCTTTTTTTCTTGTATTGTTTCTTTCCCGACTGTCTTGCAAGGTTAAAACTCGGCTGGTGGGGATTCTTGTTGCGTGATCACCCGCTGGTGGAGGCGGGCGGCTTTTCCGTCTCCTCCTTCTTTGCGTCGGTCAGTGCAACGTTTTTTTTGTAGTTTTTTTTCGTGTCCGCTCTTCCTAACGTGGTTTTCCCCCCTCTTCGGCTCGCTTCCGGGAACAGAAGTATCTCTTTAGACCTCAGAAACCTTCGTCTCCCTTTCCTCGCCTCTTCCAACTGCCTTTCTTCCTGAAGTTTTTTTTTGGGGCAACTGCCCGATGCTAAGTGCCCGGTGCTTTCTGCCCCTTTTCTCCATTGTTTTTTCTTTCACTCAGGAGCGTTGCGCTCTTTGGTCTTTAAGGCGTCCCCCCGTCCACAGTCCCAACGGAGCCCTTTGCACTTTTCTCTTTCTTTTTTTCGAGCCGGCGCGCCGATTCTGCCCATTCCTTTTGCGTTTTCTTGTCATGCCTTCAGTGAGGGACTCTTTAGATCAACTTTTAAGATTCTTCCTTCGTCTTCGCCCCCTCCCTACTGTTTTTTTCGTGAGCCCCGGTCAGGCCCGGTTCTTTTTAAGGGGATCGCTGCCAGTCCTTCTTCCTTCAAGTTAGCGTGCTCTTTCCTCCCCTTTGTCTTTTTTGCGAACCCTTTTCCCCGCTGGCTCTCTTTCCTCTAGGTCTTTTTTCAAGGAGTAGAGAGCGTGCTTATCCTAGTTCTTTTGCTCCTTAGCCGTACAAGTAGACCGGCCCCACTCTCCACTTTTGATTAGTCATCCGGTCTGTCATGACAGCAGTTTGCGAGATGTATTAGTTGGTGATCCTTGACCGTTGCCGGTATTGGTTCCAAAGATTGAGTTCCCTTCTTTCCTGTTTTCCTCGTTTTAGGTGACTATCGATGTCCTTGTGGTCCATGACATTCTTGTTGCCGACAGGATGGCCGGCCCGACCCTTTTTTTCAGTTAAAGGCGCACTCCTTTTTTTTCCTTCCGTGCCTTTTTGATCTCCCGACCTCTGCGTTCAAGCCCCCTGGACCAAACTTTGGTCACGTCCTTGGTCGACCTTTCCTCTGATGTGACCGTTACCGCATTCGGCTCCTTTTTTTTCTTTTGCACCCTTTCTTCCGTTGCGAATTTTTCACTTCCACCAGTGCCCTGCTTTGAACAGCGGTTCCTGTGTCGCCCCGACTTTCCCCCCTCTTGGTCAACCGAGGCTAGCTGGTACTGCACTTTCCCCCTTTTTCCTTTCTTTTTTTACTCTTCCTTGTCTTTTCTTGTTTCTGCCACGCCGCCGCTTACTTGAGCGGATCTTCGGCCTTCGTACCTTTTCCCTCCCTCCCCCCGGCGGCGCTAACCCCTTGCATCTCTCTTTTTTTTCTTTTGTGCCTTTTTTCCCTCATCTTCCTTCTTCCCGGCCACCGCCCTCCTTCCCCGGCCCGGCGGCGGCGAACCGAAAAGACGCCAGTGGTCAACCCTTTTTTCCTTTCACGGTGAAGTACCTCAAATCGTCGTCCTCGGTGGACCCTCCCTTTGATCCCTTTTTTTTTGCTTTTGGTTGAAGAATTCCTTGCACTGTGGGGAAGTCAACTTTTTCTCCTCTGGTCCCACTCTACTTCTGAATGCGCGCAGGTACCTGTTGCACCTTCTCTCTTTTCCCCTTAGCATTTTTCTTTTTCAAACCCCTACCGTCGTGTCAAACCCCCAACCTCCCGTTGTATCGTCCCCCCCAACCTCTTGATTTTTTCCTCTGGTAAGTTTCCCTGTAGAGGTTTCCAATGACTTCTGTCCCCACACTTTGAGAAGTAAATAAGAATCTTTCCTCCCTCGCCTTCTTTTCCCTAGCCCCTCTTTCCCTGTAGTCATTCCTTTCTTCTTTTTTACTGCCCGAAACTACATGCAAGTCCGTTCGCCGTCTTCGCATCGCGAGATCCAATGTAGGCGTGGGCCGTTTGCATGTTCTTCTTTCCTTTTTCCTCAAGAGTTAATCTGGCCTCTTCTTTTTTCACTTTCTTAGCCCAGCGTGTGCGAGTTTTCTCAAAAGATAAAGATGCCTTTTATACTCTTTCTTCTTCTTGACTTTTTTATGCTATGTTGTTCTCACTTCAAGAAGAAACGTCCTTTTTTTGTTGGTTTGGGGACTTTTTCCCCTCTGCGCCCCTCCGCGTCGGAGTCGAGGGAGAGACCATTTGAGGTCACGCCCCTCTGTTTTTCCATTTTTTTTTTACTTGACCAACCCCCCCCCCACCACCCCCAACCACCCCCACAACCAAACACCCTCTACTGACCCTTCCAAGATCCCTGTCCTCGACGTTTTTTTTCTTCACCTTTCAACACTTCCCTCCTTTGGGACCCTTGGAATGGTTAGACTTCCCCTTCGAAAAGATCCCCGTCTCCTTTCCCCCCAGACCATCAGGCGCCCTGTTTCCTCCCCTTTATGACTTTTCCGCCTTCTTATCCAAACGCATACGGCATCGCTTTTTTTTTGGGGAACGCCGCGGTCATGGAACATTTTTCGCTCTTTTTTTTTCCCATTTTAACCTACCCCTCTTCTCCGGCTCCTTTTGGCCGCTCCTTTTTTTCCGACAGAGATTGACGGGCACCCTAACACCCTGATTGACCCTCGTCCCTCCTATTGCCGTCTTTCCCCCTTTCCTTTTCAAAAGTCGCTGGCTTATTTCCCCCCCCCACCTCCCTGTTCTTTACCGATCCCTTACTTGTATTTCCCGGCTCTCCTATAGCCTCGTGTCCTATAACAAATGGACACCCGGTTGCTTCCCTGTTTTTTTTTCAAAGCCTACATTTACCGCATTGAGTTTTTTTTCTTCCTCCTTTCCCTTTTTCTTCCAGGTCATCCTCGTCCAGATTGAAAGAGTGCCCTTTGTCTTCTCCCTCCGCTTTTCTTTCTCAAGCCTTCTTTCTTCCGCTGTGCCTTCTTTCCTGTTCCATTTCCGGTTTTCCTTGAAACACCCTTTCTTTGAGCGACGACCCCCGGAGGCGACGGGCAGTTGGTAAAACCCCTTGGTCATCTCTTGCTCCTCGATCCGATAACCCCCCCGCCGACGTGGACCCAAAATATATATCTCGTTGTTGTTGTTTTCTCTTGTACAGTTTCTTTTTCTTGGTTTTTGTTTTTTTCCGGTGGTCGTCCTCTCCCTTTTTTTGTTCAAATTCTTCGGCCCTTGATGTTCCCAGATAGTGCAGTAGAAGCCCGTTTAGTCCCCTTTCTTTTTTTTTCAGGGCAGAGGGTAAGTGCATGTTTGGTTTTTTTTCCTGTCCTTTTTGTTCGTCCTTTCCGTTTCCGGGTTAGAGGGAATCTTTGTCTTCTTACCTTCTAGACCCCTTTTTTTCGATTTTGTACCAGTTCCCCTCCTTTCACCTTTTCCCCATGCGGTTCCTGAGCGTCTGGCATTGCTCCAAAGAGTCCTTTTATTCCCCTCCCCGTCGGTCCCCTCGGGCTCTTCGGTGTCGAATCTTTCCTAAGTTAAATTCGCTTTTTTTTTTTTTTTTGTATTCCGACCCCCGTCGCGGGTAGTTTTTTTTGCCGTCTTTGGTGCCTCCTCCGGAACTTCTTGGTTTTTTTTTTGACACGTCATTTTTTAGTTGTCACAACTTGGATAGCGTTGCCATTCACCGTTTTCTTCGATTGCCGGTACGGCTCTACTTGCTTCTCTTTGTTTTCAATAGCCCGTCGTAGAGAACGTCTTTGTCTCCCATCTCTTCCTCCCCTCCAAGCGAGGCCTGTTGATCCCTGGCCATTTGGCCCTTTCCCTCTCGTGCTTTGTCGTCTTGGATTGTTTTGTGGGCGCCAGAGGTTTTGACGTGGGCCTGTCTTTTTTTCGTTTTTTCTTTCCGAACATTTTCCAATCTTCCGCTTTCCCTTTTGAACTTACGGCCCCGGCCCTTTCGTCAGAGGATGCCCGTCTTTGGGCGCGGTTTGATCAGTTCCCCTTCCCCGTTTCGATGGTTTCACTTTCTTGACCTTCCTTCCTTTTGGCTTGTAGAGCAATAAAGACTTCCGTCTTTCTCTCTCTGGGTATCCTTTCGGGATCTGGTTAGGTTCTCTTCCACTTCCTTTTTTCTGACGTATAGAGAAGGCCTGGAGCGACTTTTTTCCTCCCCAGCTCACCGCTGCAGCTGGTTCAGTTGTCCTTCTTTGAGTTCTCTCTCTCTTGTGTTCCAGTCCTCTCACGAAAAGTCCCGTTGGCCCTTCCCCCCCCCCCTCCCCCGTTTTTCTTGCTGAGGCGACTACAGTTCGACGTTTGTCGTCTTGTAATGGCAGGATCACTTTTTTTTGCCGGATTGAATTCCAAGCGTGGCGCGGTTCTTTGTCTTTCTTTTACTTCTTTTTTTCGGAAGATAGGATGGACCGTCCTTTTGTGGGGCCCTCTTCGCCCATTAGCCTAACTTTTTCTTCCCACGGTCCCCGGCTCCTGAATCCAGCGTTTCGTGACCTTTGCCGGGTTTTCTTTCTGTGGACCACGGTCCTCCCTGGACCTTTCAGAGTTATGGTACCCTGGAGAAGATCTCTTCTGGCCCGTTCATCCCTTTTTTTTTTTTTTTTAAAGCATGAGATACGGTCCGGTGACCACCCGGGTTGGCCTTTTTACAAGACGGCGAATACCACGACTCCCTTCCCCTTGTGTTCCTTAAACTTACTTCTTAACTTCCCCCCTTTTCCAGCGTTGCATGAGCAGATTGATACCTGTGCCATTTTCTGTTTTTCCTCCCCCCCCCCTCCCTTTCGTTTTCTTGATTCCCTGCCGTCTTTCACGTTTTTTTTTTTTGTTCCCCTTCCCCTTCCCTTTTCTTTCTTTTTCCTCCCTAAGTTGGTGTGGTTGAGAGTCTTTTGGGTAGCGGCGCCTTCCTTCCCCCCTTTTTCCCCAGGGATCTCTAAACGTTGGGCGGCGGTTGGTCTTTCCCTACACCCTCCCCCCTCACTTCTATCTGCCTCTCCCCCCGTGTGGTGCAGCCACGACAGATCGTCCTAGGTGGAATCAATATTTTCCTTGCAGTCCTGTGGTAGCCCTTTCTTTTTTCTCCTCAGGGACCATGTGGCCTTCCCTTATTGCCCCCCCCCCCCCCAAAACCAGTAACGAACAGTCTCCTTAATTCCGCTCCGTCCGCAGAACCTCTTTTACCCTACCGTTTGCAGTGTCCTGTTTTTCCCTCCCTCTTTTCCCGTTCCGTTTACTTGGTCTGCGCCCCACACGCTGCTTCGAGCACTTTGTTCAGCCCTTTGGTCCGGTCCTGACGACAAGCGGTGCACCCACACTTTTTCGTTCTCTTTCCCTGCCCCCCTCCTTCCGATGCCGAAAACTAGATCCGCTACGCTTTCCTTTCCCGATTCCTTTTTTGGGTTTGCTACGTTCCTTCCTCCCCCCTCATACCTCCCCCGGAAAACGCAACTTGTTCGTCTTCGCTTCCCTCTGAAGTCCTTTTGCGGACGTTCTTGCCTTGGCGCCCCTTTTCCGCCTTTTTCTCTTTGCTCTCGCTGGCCAATTGACCAATCTGAACCGAGTCCAGAAGTGAGAGACGGGGTTCAGCCGTCGC
>Ga0179593_1529660_pt1 | contig 13513 bp, 24 predicted proteins | sample CZODoug2_1_08_16_FD_185931 | JGI IMG/M metagenome (GOLD analysis project Ga0179593, IMG submission 185931) | Vadose zone soil fungal communities from Angelo Coast Range Reserve, California, USA - CZODoug2_1_08_16fungal (PacBio error correction) | ecosystem: Environmental > Terrestrial > Soil >... | reverse complement strand
TGATGGGACCCCCTTTTGCGGTTCGACAAAAGACTTCTTCTTTTTGACCTTTATGCATTTCATAAGGATGTTTATTTCCGGTGATCTGAAATATGACTTTTGGTAGAATGGAGGTCTCACTGTCTCCCCCCTCTTTTATGGTTTATCGAGAGGGCCCTCCCCCCTTTCCCCGTTGTGTCCAGCAAATTGCGCGTAGAATTTTTCTTTTTTGTTTTGCTGCCGAGAAAAATTGCTGCTTTTTTCCTTCCTCTTTTGGTGAGAGTTGGTTCTTTCCTCCCTCTGACAATCTTTGTTTAGAGAGGGGACCAGTCCTTTTCCTTTTTTCCCCCCTCCCTGTTCTTTGGGATGCGGGGGTTTTTTTCCTTTTTTCTGAGGCTATAGGATTTTTTCCCTTTTGGAGGTTCCTTTTCTGGACGTTTTGTAATTAGGCCAAAACCCTCTCTCCTGCCAGATAGAGAATTGTTTTTGGGCCCTTCGATTTTTTTATAGAAGAAGTGACTTGTTTTTTTTTCTTCTTTTCCCCAAGACCTTCTTTCTTGAATCCTTCTCAGGAGAATGTATCATTCTTCTTACGAGAGTTCTTTCCCGGACATCAATTGTCCCTTGAACGCTCAATCCCCCTCAAGGCGCTCGCAACTCCTCCCCCCTTTTCTATTATTAGGTGCGCCCTGAAAATCTTTTTCTCCGACCTTTCTTGTGTTGGACCCTTCCCGCATTACTCCCTTCCCCTCTCCCTATGCCCGGTGGACAGCTCTTGTTCCTTTTTTTTGCGAGTCCTGAGGAACCTCTTTTCTTATTGTTCTAAAGCGCGGAGACTTCCCTTTTCGCGGTGCGGGCGACTTTTCTTTTTTTTCGCTAATGCCCTTTGCCCTCCCTTTCTAATCATCAGCGGATTTTTTTTTTTTTTTTTGGGCGGTAGGAACTTTTCCCTTTCTCTTCTTTGGTGCTTCCCTCCGAGGCATTTTCCCTTCTCCAGGGGTCTCCTTTCTTTTTTTTTTCGATGTGTGGAACTGCAATCCGTCCCCTTTTAACCTTCAAGATTTTTTTCTTCTCTCCTTTACAGACTCGATATCTCAAGCTCCCCCCATTAAAATGCTTCCTCGGTGGTTTTTTTCTGAAAGATCGCGATTTTCTTTCTTCCGTTTTTCCTTCCTTTTTTGATTCTATTTGACAAGCATGGGCCAGGACGTCCTTCCCCTCTTTATCCCCTCAACAGTTGAGGAGCGGGGGTATTCCCTTTTTTTTCTTCCCATCAACGAGTGCTTTTTTCCCAAAGGCGTGTTGGATTTCCTTTTCCCTGGTCCCCCTTTTCCCCTTTTCGTGTTGTGTCCTGACGTCGATATGATTTTTTTTTTTCCAAAGCTTCGGAGTCATCACACGTGCTTCTTTCCATTGAGCCGACCCCTCGACGTGCCTTTTTTTTTCTTCCCACGTTAGTATTAGCAGACGTTTTTTCTCCCTTCCCCCAAGCCTTCTTTTTTATTTCCCCCCCCCCTGGCTGCCGAGCAGGTTTGCTGCAGTGGCCCTTCTCTCCCCCACGCAAAACGTCGTTTTTTATGGCTTTCCCCCTTCCCAAATCCTGTCCTGAAATTGCTCAGATCAATTTTTTTCCAACCAATTGGCCGCCTTTTTTTCTTTTTGCGACGATTGCTCGTTGCATTTTTCTTCCCCCAACGATTCGGGGCCCCTTCCTCTTTTCTGCTTTTTCCCCTCCCCCTTTTCCTTCGGGACCAACAAAGACCCTTTTTTTCTTCTTGCCCCCCCATTATTTTGTCTTCCATGTGGTGATGAAAACTCTCTCCCTTTTTTGCCCGGTGGTATCTTTTTTTTTTTGCGTTAGTGGCTTTTAGGTGCATGACCTTTCTTTCTCTTTTTTGTTTGACGAGGTCCCCCTTCCCATCTGTCTCCAATTCCTTGTCAACAAGTGGCAGCGCGCTTCCCCCTCTTGTACGACGTACCCTGGGTCCTTTTTTCTTTTCCCTCTCTCCCCTTGGCGGTGTTGAAGCAAAAAAGGTCCTTTTATCTCTTTTCCCCGGCTCCCCCCCAACCGACCTCAAGCAAATCGTTTAAAAAACCCAACCCCAGGCCTAAGGCATCCTTTTTTTTCCCGCGATTCATTTAGTCCCCGTCATGCTCACAACGTTCCCTCATAGACAAGTCGAAGCCTTCCCTTTCCCCTTCCTTCTTCCCAAAAAGGTTCCGTGCCCCTCCTTCGAAAAGCGTAATGAAGTCTCCCCCATACGAAGAGTGTTATTTTTTCCCCTGTCTTCCTTCTTTTAACCACACGGAAAGGCAAGTTCCTGTATTCACTTGCATTCCTCTTTTTCTCTTTTTTCCATCCGGAACGTTCCCCTTCCCCTTGCATGGAGAGTCGTCTTCATCCCTTCCATCTCCCTTCAGGACCTCTCATATTGACGCAGATTTCTCACTCCGTTTGGGATCGTCGGACTTCTTCTTTTTTCAAAAAGATTAACCATAAATTCTTTTTTTCCCCCCTATCCCTTCTTTTACCCCCAATCAGAGTAGCCCACCGTTTCCTTTCCATCGTTGTTAGTTCAACGGGGAGTGTCCTTTTTCTGGAATGGATGCGGCACGGTATCTTTACTTTTTTTGTGCCCCCTGGATGATCCACCTCCTTTCTTATTTTTTGCTCTAAGACGACCCCATCCCTTCTTTCGATGGCCGCCAATTTTTCTTCCCCTTTCCTCTTTTTCTTTTTCGCCCGCCGCACTTTTCCCTCACAAACAGTTAACTAACCATGTCTTCTTCTCCGGATACTCTTTCCGTTTAAAGAGAGGCCCCTTCCTTAGGAAAGGATGAATAAATAATCTCCTTTTTTTTCCTATTCTTGGTCTCTTTTTTCCTCTCTTATCTACTACCGGTTGTTTTTCTCTCTCTCTCCCAATAGAACCCCACCCCACATTATAGTATTTTAGTAATAAAGTTATAATGTATAATCCCTCCCCTCTCTTTGTTAGGTAACCTTTCAGAGTATCGTCTCATCACGATACATGGTTTTTCTTCCGTGTTTTCGTCCCTCCCGTGAGGGCCTTTTCCCCTGAACCTCCCCCCCCGGATTCCGGGCATGCAAAAATTCCCTTCCCTTTCTGCATCTCTTCTACCCCCCCAGAAAAGGTTTTTCTTTTTCCTGTTGGATCATCTCGGGCCCTCCTACTTTTTCCCCCCCCCCTTCCCCCACCCCTCTACCTACCTTCCTCCCTCCTTGTCCAACACGTGTCCTCTCTCCCCCCCCCCTACTTTCTCCCACTCTGCCCGCCCCCGTGTGCTGCACAGCACCCCCCCTCCTCCCCCTCCCCCGCTGCCCCCAACATTACCTACTCCCTCCCACTCCCCCGGGAGGAACAAGCTTGCGCCCATCCCGCCCACCACCGCCAGAATCTGAGTGCAGCCCCCGCCCCCCAACCCGCCACCCCCTTCCGCCTCCCCCTGATCAAAAGAGAATCCAATTACCCCCACTCAGAGGACACACCCGTTACAACCCACGCACCCCCCCCCACCCCCCCCCCCCCCACAAAGTATTTTTTTCCCTAGAAATATATTTGGCCCCGCATTTGATTGGTCTCCCTCCTTTTTCCTTTCTCGTCGACAAGGAGACGCCCCTTCCCTTCTTTTTCCTCTTTTTTTGCTTGATTATTCTCCTCTGTCCGCTTCAAAGGAGGGACGGGGTCCTCTTAATAATGGTCCCTCTTCATTGATTCGCGATGGCCTTGTCCTTTTTCTTCGACGAGACGACAATTCCCCCTTGAGGCTTTTTTTTTTTTATAGTAGTAGAGCGATGCCATTTTCCCCTTAAAACTTGGTTGTAGGTTTCACTCACTTCCACACCCTTTTCCTTCCCCCCTCCCTCCTCCCTGCAGCAGTAATTTCCCTTTTTTTTCGAGAAGAAATTTCCCTGCCCTTACGCTTTCAGAATTTTAAGGGCATTTACCTTTTTTCGACGGCAAATATTTGGCCTTTTTCAGATGTCTTTAGGTCTTTGTCCTTTTTTTAGTTGAATTGATAAGATCGATGCGATGCTTTCCTCCCTCCCCCCATGTTCTTAGGCCTTGAGTTTGCCCCTTCCTTTTGTTTAGACCAAGCGATGTGCTTCTTCTCCTTTCCTGGCAAAAGATGATACACCCTCCCTCTCTTGTGATTCAACACCCTCTTGCCCCCAACAATTAGAGCGTAATGCTCTTCTCCTGTCAGGGTACGTCGAACCCTAGGCAGACCTTCCCCCTGTGGAAAATGGTCCCTTCCTTTTCCCCCCCTTTTCCATCGTTTCCCCCACTTCTTTCCCCCCCGAATCACTGTCATTCCCTCATGCCCTAACGGGCCTTTTCACACAGGGCAGGCACTTTCTTCCCCAATCACAACCTGGCAGGCCCCCTCCTGTCCCCTCCCCCAATCCCAAACTATTTTTTTCAAGAAATCGTGCGACTTTCCTTGAAACCTTTGGCAAACCTTTTTTTTCCTGGAAACGACTCTCCTCCCTCTTTTGGTCCACGAGCAATTTCCCCTCCTTAATCTCACCCTTTTTTCAACACACCTTTCCTTTTAAGGAGACAATTCCTTTATGACATTATTCTTCCCCTCCCTTTTTTCCCCCACTATTTTCAGTATACTCTTCCCGAGATAGGACACCCCCTTCCGGCAGACAGAGTTTTGTTCCCTCCTTATTGCCCTCCGATGAGAACGCTGCTCCCTCTAATAACTTACTTGGGCCCGACGGGAGAAACCTTCCTTGGAGGGTAATTCCCCCTCCAGCTTTGGTGATGTCACTCTATCCCTCTGAGAGCCAAACTTCGACCCGTTCAGGACACCCCCCCCCCCCCCCCCCCCCCCAATAGAAACTTTTTACCCCTTTTTTCCGTCACACCGGCACCGCCTCACCGCCCCCCCCCCGGCCCCCCACTTTTCTGGATGGCAACCCACGCCTTGGGATTTTTCCTTTTAGGTCCCCTTGCCCTCTTCTTGGGCCCGCCGTTCTGATCGCCATGTCCCCTCAGCAACCGGTGCTGCTGCCTTTTTTTTTTTCTTTTCCCCCCTGATGTTCTGTTCTCCTTGTCAAAGAGAATCATTCCGAATTTACCTTCTTCCCCCCCCTGCGTCATGCCCTTTCGGGCCCAAACAACGATTCGCGCTTTTCCCCTTTTCTTTTTGACTGCTACTTTCGATAAGCGGCGTCGTTCTTTTTTTTTCCCAAGAAAACCCGTTTTCTCCCGCTATTCTCCTTTTCTAGATAATGACTTCCTTTCTTTCCCCCACCGGGGGAGCCTGTCCCCTATCCAATGTATGAGCTTTTAATTTTTCCCGCGACCCTCTCGCAGACTTTGCCCCCAATCCGCTTTCCGCTACTTTCCAGCACCGGACACTGCTGTTTTTCGAACGAATATTTCATGCAGATTCCCCCCGATCAAAAGTGCCCCCCCCCTTTCTCCTGCACCGCACTCTCCCGGCCACCACTCCTGCGGATTCGTTTTAGTCAAACAATCATTTTCCTTTCTCCCGGTTCTAGGACGTCGGCAAAATTTTCCCCAGTGGAATCTGGGGAGGCTTGCCTTTTTTTTTTTCCCCCTTGTCATCCCGTCATTTCTCAAAGGTGAGTCCTTTCCTCTCGTGTCTATTTTACTAGGCATGGCCTCCTCCGACATTGGAGAGTCTTTTCTTTTTTTTGGGCCAGGAGTGCCCTTCCCTTTTTTTTTTTGGTGACCTCTCCTGAGCGCATTGCTTTTTCCTTCTTCATGAGAAGGCGCTAGTATTTTTGTAAAACCTGTCTGGAGCCACCGCCTTGCGAGAACATGGACTCCCTCGAAGGTCCACCCACCGTACGGGCAATTCGCGCGCTGTCCTTTTTTTTCTCTCTTTTTTTTTGGCCGCTTTTCTGACCCCCCCCTCACCACCGCCAAATCCGACAGCTCTCCCCTCCCTTGAAGAAAGAATACCCTTTTTTTCCATGCATGCCCCTTGACCCCTCTCAGAAAACAAGTCGTTTTTTTTTTTCCCTCTCCTGCTTCCCCCAACTTCCTCCGCTCAATTTCAGAAACCCCTTCTTTTTTTCCAAAAAGAAAGCAACCCCCTCCTTCAATGTCAATACTTTTGACAGATTGGTGGCCCTCGCGCGTCCTCCCATGCCCCCTTCCTTTGGATTCAGGGATGACCTTTTATTTTTCTTTACTCTCTTTTTTGTTTTTTTTTTTTTTTTTTATTTTTTATTTTTTTCTCTTTTTGTGTGTTTTTTCTTCTGAAGGCAAGTAATCATATTTCAGATTACCGGTCCCCCTTTCGGAAACTTTTTTTTTTTTCCCTGCGACGCCTGTTTCGTTGCACCCGCCACCCCCGTCTTCCCCCCCCTGGCCGCTATCTCCTCTTGCCTCCCCCTTTTTGTTGTGGTTGAACCCCTTTGGGAAAAAATGTGGACTTGGGTGTTTTTTTCACACAAGCTTTCCTTTTTTTTGCCGCACTCAAGGTTCTTCTTTCCCGAGGTAATTTTTTTTTTTTTCTTTTTCCTTTCCCTTTCCGTTTCTCGGGCTCTCCTGCTTTCCTCTTTTTCTTTTTCCCATTTGTCGGGGGAGTTCCTCTTTTTTTTCCCGTAAAACAGCGGCCCCTTTCCTTGCGTAGAGAATGTTCCTTCTTTTTTTGTGGGCGCCGCTTTTTACCCACTTGAGTTGTTTCGTCTTTTCTCTCCTTTTTGGTGAGCGTTTTTTTCCGCATTCTCGCGCAAATCGACTTTTTTTTTTTTTCTGAATGGGGCCAAATAATGTCCCTTTTTCTTTCCCTAATTTCTTTTTTACGTCTGCGTTCTTTTTGCTTTTCAGTGTTTGTTAAGTCTTTTTCCCCCCCTCTAGAGCCCTCTCATATATGATTGCCCGTTCGTTTTCCCTCTTTTCCACTTTCCATGGTATAGTCCAGTGCTTGTGTCTTCTCCCGACCTTTTACTTGGATCTCCTCCTTTCTTCCTTAATACTCCCCTCCTTTTCCCTCCATTGTCCAAAGGCCTTTTTGAAAGAGGCAATTTCTGCTACCGCAAATCTCCCCCCACAGGTCTCTGATTTGCGCCCTCGGAAATCCTTTCCTTCCCTTTCGCTGTCGTGTGACCTCCTTCACCAAAACGGTTAACTCTACCAGATGCCAGTTGGCAGATATTGGAACTTTTCCGAAGTCCTTTCTCCCCCCCCTTCCCTATAGGAATGCCTTGTTCTAATCTCCTTTTACGAATCAATCCTTTTTGACGGAGCGTGAGGGCTCCCTTCGGTGATAGATATGAATTCCCCTTTTTTCTGAACCCCTTTCATTTGCATGGCAGGTTTTTGTACTTCCGGTGGTGAGGTCTTTTTTTCCCCCAAGAGGCCCTTTTCCCTCGATGTGGGTTTTTTTGGCCCCTCCTCTTCCTTCCCCTCTCCTTACATATCCTCTACATTGAGATTTGGAAAATGTCCCCCCAAAGAGGAGCGGCCCCCTCTCGGTCGTGATTCGGCACTTGCTTTTTTTTTTGGATCCTCATTCCTTCACGACGGCTTTCTCTTTCCCCGACCATTTACACTCTTTATATTTTTGTTTGTTTGCACCCCGTCCTCTCTGTGTTTTCCTTCCTCTGACGTTTCGGAAAGGCTCATGGGAAGTCTCTCTTCCCTCCCCCCCTTTTTGCATTACAAAGTTTTTTTCTTGGTTTGACTATCACTCAGGTAAATACCCTTCCCCCCTTTTTTATAGACCCGCTAGGTCCGGCCGTGTAGTGTTTTTTTTTCCCAAGCCGATGGTCCTCCCCTGGTAAATTTAGAGTGGGGTGTTTTTTCTCCTTTTCCTCAATGGTTGGCGCTCCCTCCCAACAAAGCTATCACGGTGATCCCTCCCCCCCTGCTGGAGGCCCCTTAGCGGACCCTCCGATTCCGGTAGTTTTTTTGGGGTGTCCCACCTTTTCTTTCCAAGGGAGCTTCTGGAATCAATTGCTTTTATGGGCAACAAAACGTGGTCTTTTTTTTTTTTTCTGCTGAAGTTGGCCGATCGCTTGATTCCAGAATTTTTCCCTTCACGAGTTTTCTTAATTAAAGATCCTTTTTTCCCCCCATCCCTTGGTCTCATTCCCTTGTCTTTCCCCTTGTTTTTTTTTTCCCCACCAAATTTTTAAGTGCCGGTTTCCAAGCGTTCTTGACCAATTTTTTTTTTTTTCCCCCCCTTCACTGCTTTTTTGCCCCGTTGGGTTCTTCCGACCTTCTCTTTCCAAAAACACCTCTCTTATTGGGGACTTTCCCCTGTCACCAACCAGAGCTCACTTTCCTTCCATTTTTTACTTCTCAAATGAGCGGGAATTTTTCGTCTTCTGAAATGGATTAGCCTTCCGAGGTTCTTTGCCCTCCGGTTTGAAAAAGGCTTTCTCGAATGCTTCGCCCAATTCCCATTTTAGGAGATGACTTTTCTGGTCGAAGTCACCCCTTTTTCTTTGACTGGAGCTCCTCTTTCTTTTTTTTCCCGGGTTTCCCAGCAAAAAGGGCTTTTAGAAGAGGGGATTTTTCCCCCCCCTCGGAATAAAGTCCAAGTCTTTTCCACCCTTCTTTTTTTCAAACTCAAGGCTCCCTTTCTTTTGTCCGCGATGCATCGCATCGCCCCACAGGAAGTAACCATAATCCCTTTTTTCCCTTCTGGCCAACAGATTGCCCTTTCTAACCGCTATGCCCGTATCCCCTCCCTCTTTTTTTTCCTTCGATGTATCTACCCCCCTCTCTCTGCTGCTGCAGAGTTATATTCGGAAGTCATTTTGTGCATCTTTCGGCAAGTGTCAAGGTTTTCTCTCTTTTTCTTCCCGATTTCCATCCTTCGGCAGGCCTCCCCCATTCTATTTTTTCTGTTAGAACCCTGTCCCCCCCCCTCGCATTAATTGAAGCCTTATCATTTTCAATAAGTTTTGGAGCCCTGTCAAGGCGGAGAATAGCAATCCCCCTCCTTCCCTCTTCCGATCGGCTACGGGCGACGCGTATCGGGATACCAATCAAGACGTCTCTTTTCTTTTTAAAGCGGGTGATTAGTTCCTTCTTCCCTCGTTTTGATCGCGTTTTGGTACCTGTGGACGGCTTCCTCCCTTTTTTTTCCCTCCTGTGTGTTGTATGCCGCTTTTTACCCCCCAAACCTTGGTTTTGGTTGATAATACTTTTCTCCCTGGCGCGTGTTCCCAATTGGCTGCCCCCGTAACTCCCTTCTGGGGCCCCCCGACCGCAGTCTTTTTTTACCCACTTCACCATGGATCGTTTTCCCCCTCAGAGAATTGAAGAGCTTTTCTTTTTTTTAAAAGACTTACCCTCTTTTTCTTTCTTTTCCTGGGATGGATTGGGATTTTTTCCCTTCTCTCTTATATACTCCTTCTTTAGATTATGACAAACTTCCCCCCCATTCCCATACCCCCCAACACCTGATTTTTAGTCATCCTTTCTTTTTCTTTCCTCTTTCCCATGCATCGAATTAAACTGAAATTTTTTGATAAAACGATCCATGGTATGAAGTGTTTTTCGGAGGAGAAAATGGCCCTCCCCCTTTCCCCTTTCTTTCCTGGTATTCCACCCCCGGGCTGACGCTCTTTCTCTGCGCTGGGTTCGTATTTAGGATCCCCTTGAAATTAGGTTTCCCTTTTCCTCAACAACCCAGTCTTGTTGTTCCTTGGCAGTCCTCCTCCCCCAATTCCAGCAGCCCCTTTTTTCAGAAAAATCCCCCCGTGAACGAATCCCTTCTGCAATTCCGCCCCTCATGTTGCGACGCTTGTTTCCATAAACTGGAGACGGGCTCGCCTGAAAAAGGTAGGTGAGATTTTCCCCCCCTTTCACGACTCTTCCCCTCCACGTAGTGCGGTTACCTTTTCTGTCCCCCCAATATCCAGGTTTCCTAGCGGCGATGTTCTTTTTCTCCAGACAATGGCTAATACTGGGGTTCCTTGGCTTTTTCCGGATTTCCCCTTTTCCTTTTTTGCCTTTACATTTCTCCCTGGCCGGGGAGTTTTTGAATAAATAGCAGCAGCCCCCTTTTTCTTTTCTCTCCTAGACTGCCCTTTTTTTTATCATGATAAGGGCATCGTGACCTTTTTCTTTTTTTCCTCTTGGCCGATAGAAGCTTTTCTGCCTCCTTCCTGCCGGTGTGAGCATTGCTCACTCTTTGGGATTTCCTTTTCTCTTTTTTTCAAATTTAAGGTGTTTTTTTTTATCTCCCTCCGATGTGATTTATTCCTTTTGGCACCGCTGATACAAAGAACTTTTTTTAAAACCATGGACAAAATTCTCTTTTCCTTCGACCCTTTTGCTGTCCCATGTTCCCCCTCTTCCCGAATTTCATCCCTCCAAAGAGTCCTCCCTTTTTTCCATTTTGAAAGAGTCACCCCCTTCCCTTCTTCCTACATGTCCTCCCGAACCTTTCCCCCCCGCATTTGAGAAGTGACTCCCCTTTTAAGGAAGGGCGCGTCTTCCTTCCTTCCCCAATAAGTCCCTGACCCCCCAACCTCTTTCTTTTTCCTCCTAGAGAGGACTGTCGGAAACCTCTCCCCCCCCCGAAACGAAGAGTTGGTCACTTCCCTTTTTCCCCCTCAGCAATCTTCTAACATCGATTCGGCCCCCTTTTTTTACCCCAATTGACGGATTCTTTCCTACCAAGGACTTTGTCCTGATAGGTAGGAAAGAAAATACCCCCCCCCCGTTTGAGTCCAGCTTCCTCACCCTAGGCCATTTTTCAGCCCCCCCCCTTTGCCTCTTTTTGTTGCCTCCCCGAATGAGTCCTCCTTTTTTTTTTCCTCTTCTCCTTCGCTATCCTTTTCCCCCCCATTCGAACGACCGTCTCTTCGGGGTACTTTTCCCCCTTTAAGTTCTCAAAGTCCGGGCTTTCCTCCGCGAGCCTTGTAGTGCTCCAGTTGATATCGACCTTCCCACCCCCATGGACACTCCTTTCCTTTCCCTGAGCAAGCGTCTCTGGATGACCCCCCCACAAGAATTGTTTGATGGGCCGGCGGGCGTCCGGGAATTGTTTCCGATGAGGGATGATTCCCGGCCTTTTCAGAAAACCTCCTCAGAACAGTTTGAATTCATTGCACTTTTTTGCCAGTTTCGGGAAAGTGTCCCTTTAAAGATAACCCTTCCAGACGGGAAGTTTTTTTTGAAAAAAACCCTTCCTCTTTGCGGGGTCAACACCTCCGAGCGACTTGTTTCCCTTTTTGTGAATTTTATTATCGTCTTCGTTTCACTACCTCTTTCTCCAAAGCCCCCTCAAGACGATATTATAGGGTAAGCCCCCTTTTAAATTTCCCTGATTGGTGCTGTGTTTAACCTGAGAAATGTTCCCCCCTCCCCCCCTTGTATAGCTTTTCCTTGCGCTTGGGCCCCTCCCCCCCTAGGAGACTTCTTTCAAAAGCCACGATTACGAAAAGCCCAATTTCCCCCCTCCTCAAATGCTCTTTTCTTCTCTCCCCGAATATTTCCATGAAGATCGACTCCCTACGTAGAAAAGCACTCCTTTTTTCCCCCCCAACCCCTGGTTCTTTCCGCGCGCTTTCTCAACAATCAATTCCGATATTTCTGCGTTATCAGGAATTAGGCAAATTCTTTTCCCAAAAGTGGAATTTTTTTCCCCGTTTTTATGTTTCTTTTCAGTCCTCCATCTTCCCTTGGATAGACCAAGAGGATGTTACGAGGCATTTTTTTCAACCTCATAAGAATTTTTTTCTTTGTCTCTCCTACGGTCTTACTTTTTTTCTGCGTGAAAGGTGTTCCCCCGAGGTAAGTAGCGCCTTTCTCTCCCTTGAGACAATTTCCCTCATAGCCCCCTTTCCCGTCTGGGACGCCAAGCTCTCCCCCCCTTATACAATGTTTTCCCCCCCCCCTCGAATGTCCCCCCCACGACGGGCAAATTAGAGATCTTCTTTTCTTTTGCCGCCTTTATGAACCACCCCAAAACGACACTCTCCCTCCCCCCTCCATAACGATGTCCTTCCCCCCTCTTTCCCAATTCTGCACTGCCCTCCCCCAAGTCTGATTTTCTTCTCCTGCTGCCCAAACCTTCCCCCTTCAATTTCCGAAACCCTTTTCTTCGCAAAAACCGCAAGCAATTCTCCACGAAATTGCTTCCATTCCAACTGTTTTCCCCCGCCTTTTTTTTTTTTTTTCCTCCCCCTGACAATGACCATCTCCCTCTCTCAGGGAGGACGCCATTAGACCTCCCATAATATGTAAGATTAACGTTTTTTCTTTCCTCCTCGGAAATGCTGGAGGCCCCCCCCTTTCCATCTTCTTTTTTTTTTTTTTCTTAATCCTTCCACATTTTCCCACAGGACGCTATCTCTCTTTCTCTAGATAGCGGAACTTGTGGGAAAAGTTTTTTTTTTTCCTGACCACCATACTCTCCGGGCGGGCCCCTTTCCGTACCCTTTTTCCTTTTTCTTTTCCTTTCGGAGATCGTGACTTCCATCTTTTTTACCTTTGCAGTTGAGGTTAATGGAGGTCCATGAGATCCCCCCCCATGGGGAGTACTCGCGATTTCCTTTTTTCAAACCTCTGGTACACGTTATTGAGCCTTTTCTTTCCTTTCTTCTTGCGGTGTGGCGCCCGAATCTTTTCGAGAAATTGAGCTGCTGTTTGGTTTTTTCGGCAGCCCCCTTTATCATACAACTCTCCCCCTTTCTTTCCCTTCCTGAAATGGGTTTCCCCTCAGTTCTTTTTCTGTCGGGCGGAACTCTTTTATAGGATGGACTCTTTTTGCGTTTGTGGTTATTTTTTTTGTTCAGACTGCTCCCCCTCCTCTCACAGTCTCTCGCCCGTCGTTTTTGGGCCCTCTGGAAAATTTTCCCCTCTATCTTCCTTGTACAGTGACTTTTTTCTCCCTTTTAGAGAAATACCCCTTTAAATTGATGAGAAGTCTAAGTTTTTCCCCTCCCGTATATTCACGGCCCACTTGCCCCTTTAAGCCTTGTCCTTTAAGCACGCGAAATTCCTTCCCAGAAGATCCCCCCTTTTTTTCTTCTGAGGGTTGCCCCTCCACCCCCTTGTCCTCTGTCCCCCTTCCTCGTGACTTCTTTTGGGAGATGTTTGGAAAATTCTCCCCCCCCTCCAAACTTTTACGGCCCCAGCCTACCTTCCCCCCCCGTTGTCCTTCCCGGACGAATGGAAGAAGTCCTTTCGGAAATATTTTTTTTTTCCCTTTTTCCTTTTCCACGCGCGGCGAACAACCCTTCTTTTTTTTTTTTTCGGGGACGCACGTTTTGACACCTCTCGAGGCAGGGACCACTGCGTCGCGAATCTAAGCGCATTTTTTTTTCGGGGAAGGTTTCGGTCCCGTGACAGTCGCTTTTGCACGGCGGTCTATCTTTTCTGGAGATTTAAGCCGCCCTTCCTTTAACAGATCCTCCATTTTTTTTTCTTTGGAGAACTTGCCTTTTTTGACCCTGCCACCAAAGCGGAGGAACGTATAAGCTCTCGTGTTCTTTCCTCCTTTTTGGGAGACGCCTTTGCGACCGCTGAAGAAATGAACGAAAAGTTTCAATGTCGCTCAT
>Ga0179593_1471707_pt1 | contig 13513 bp, 10 predicted proteins | sample CZODoug2_1_08_16_FD_185931 | JGI IMG/M metagenome (GOLD analysis project Ga0179593, IMG submission 185931) | Vadose zone soil fungal communities from Angelo Coast Range Reserve, California, USA - CZODoug2_1_08_16fungal (PacBio error correction) | ecosystem: Environmental > Terrestrial > Soil >... | reverse complement strand
TATTCCCCGCAGGGCTGGGAGGCAATGAGGCGCAAGTTATTTGTCTCGCATGGGATCGGACATGCCGGACCGAGATCTCGCTTCCGACCTGGGCCCCTTCTCCATATTGTATTTTAGTTTCTGAGTTAATAGGATGCTTTCCCAATGCCTTTTTACTTGGATCTTCGATGTCGCTTCATAGTCTTTTCCGGACCTCCCCCACGTCGGATCACCTAGAGTTTTATGACGAATGGTCTACCTCCCCCTGCTCTCAGGAGAGGTTTATTTTCGCGGTCTCCTCCCCTTCTTTATTATCGTGCGAGTGGATCGCTCTCTTTCAGAGCTCCGCCCGTAGGAGAAGATTCGGCCTCTTTTTTCCTAATATCGACTCTCGGCCTGACAAAATCGACCTCCTGGTGTGAATCTAATTTACATTCCTGAAGCTCCCAGCTCTACACCTCCCCGCAGAGTTCCCTCTCTTCTCATTCAGAGTTCGGCTCTCGAGCTTCTTCCCCCAACATGTCCTTGAGCGCTAGCCATCTCCTGTTGACAGAATTTGATTATCCTTCTCCTTTTGCGACTTTCACTTCTTTCGCCGTGCCACATCGGCAAAGTGGGTCACTACTAGGAAGACTCTAATTGCGGTTCGTGTGTCACGGCCATTTTGTACCCCTCAGGCTCTTGATTGATATAGAATAGCGATTTGGCGCGCACTTTTAATGTATGCACTCCTTTTAGACTGACGAGTTGGTTGTTCGTTTAATCTCTCAAGATCGTATTCGGGTGACATTGTCCGGGCTTCAGTTTTCCTTTTGGCCCCCCCGCGGTTATGCCGAAGCGCTAGATGCGGCTCCCCCTGCAACACGGTCCAGTTCCGAACTTGGTTGGCTTCGGTAGGTCAGTCGTGGAACTTAGACGGCTGAACAACAGATCTTACGTCGGGCTTGGTCTACACTCTTCCCCTTTTCCCCTTCTGTCACCCCTTCAGGCTGGTCTCCACAATCCAGCATCGGACATCTTGTTGTCCCCTCCAGTTGTAGCGGTCTTCCTGTTTGTCACGAGACCAAAGGTATGCGCCAATTTCCTTTCCCGGAAAGCTCGGCGATAGTCCTGGTCGGCAGACGGCCCGGTTTCCTTTAGGCCGTTCCATCGGCCCTCGCGACTTGGATCGGGCAGGTTGTCTGATTTTTTACCGGAGTAAAGTCGTTGCACCTCGAGCTTCCCGTTTTCCGGTAACCACGTAAAGACCGAATGCTGTTCGCGATTTTTTTCTTTTCCTCATCCTTTCTTTGCCGACCCCCGGCGTTCCCGCCGAACCGACGAATCTTGACGCCCTTTTTCCCTTTAACGGTTTTTTTCTCTTCGGCGATAAACGTGGATTTTCCGGGTATCTAGTCACTTTACGGTCCGACCTCTCTAGTCCACCTTGAGTTCCGGGGTCTCTCGAGACGCTAATGCTATTGATAGGGACGCCATCGTTCTCTGCACGCCCTTACGTAAATTTTTTTTACACAGTTTCCCCACAGGTCAGTGTGACTTTCTTTTTTTGCGAAACCCCTCTGTACAGCGTCGCTCATCTCCAATTGCGATCGTGCTCCCCTTGCCACAAGTTCTCTTGAAATCGGTCCCGATACGAAAGCAGATTTGGATCCCTTTTTCCGAGTTACTATGTATTACCCTCCTCCTGTGTCGTTCAATAGTCTATCTCTCCGGCTGGTTTTATCTTCCAACCTATGGTTCTTCTGAGATTTCTTCCTTCTTTTCTCTCGCTGTGGCGTGCTAGCGTTTTTGTTTAGGCCCCCTTTCTTCTCATCTCCTGAGCGCATTCGTGATCCCGCCTGCGCGTTTCTTTCCAGAGCTCTGTATCTCCTTCCTTCTTTGCCTCCGGGGCTTTCGGATCCATGTTCTCAGGTTCCTGTCCCGCGCTTTCGCCCAAGCTCTTACCTCGTTTTCTTTGCGGTCGGTTCTCACACTTCCCCATACGCGTAGGCGCTTTCCTTCTTCTTGGGGCGGCTCTCGGCGGAAAGCCGGCCTCCTTCTCTCTGCCCTTTCTTTTATCATCGTGTTAGATTTCTCCGCGAGGAGGCCAGTCCCCTCCCCCCCTTTTCGACTCAGCCCGACATTTTATGCTGCCTTAACTTTGGCACGATAAGTTTTTCTCTCATTAGTGCGGTCTCTGGATCTCTTGAGAAAGATGTAGGCTTCCGTCGCTTTTTTGGGCAATGGTCCTAGTCCACCTTCTTCCCGATCGCGTTGAGTCTGAAGACTGAAGCAGCGGTCTTCCCCCCCATTACTTTATCTCTAATTTCTCCCAGCGTATGGATGTTTTTATTCCCTACTCCAGCTTTGTCGGTAGCCAAAAGGATAAGGACGACTTCTCTCTCTCTCTGTAGCCGAACCCCCGACAGGAACGTTGGAATGGGCCCATCTCCTCGCTGTTCTGCTACAACTGGTCTTTCTTTACTACTGGCGTCATGGCATCTTGCTAATTGTATAGCACTTACGTGATCTTCTTGCGTTTTTGCACTCGTGATCTCTTGAGGATTTATTGTGGTCCTTTCATTCCCCCGGTCTTTACTAAGACATGCTTCCTCCCCTCTTTTCTTTCCTGATCTCGCCTCTCCGCAATTTCTCGTCTGTCATGTCTCCTCGCTGCGATCGACCAGGGAGGTGCTTTCTTTCCGATCTGTCAGCCGCGCTTTCATTATTATCGACTTCGTCGTCTCCTTCGTCTTTTTTACCGCGACGGTCTGTCCTTGAGTGGTGTTCCTTTTCTGCTCATCAGCCTCCACGGGCCGCGCTCCAGTGTTTGCGGTTTGCTCGTCCTCCCTTTATCTCGCAAAAAGAGGCCTCTCCCCTTACTGTGAGCCAGCGCCTTCGCACGCCCTGCCGCTCCAGTTTCCCCGTTGGTCGGCGCGACTACCCGCTTCCTAGACCTTCTTGTGGAGGACCCCCGGCTTTTGACATTTCTTCTTTGATATGACCTTCCCTTTCTAGAGATCCCTCTGGTCGGACCCCCCAAGCCCGTATAAGGCAAGGGGTCCTCCTCGGTCAAGCGCGCTTGGGTCGCTTTCTTGCACGCTCCTCGCTCTCTCTCTTTACTCTCTATACGGTCTTTTCCAGAGATATATCTCAATTCCTTCCAAGGGCAGATATTATCCTCCCTTTCTCCTCTTTAGAGGACAGTTTCTCTTGACGGGTATTCCCACCGTTATCTCTATCACCTTCCCGGTAGATCTTTACTGCTAATTTCTTTTTCTATCTGGCCTCCCTCCGCCTTCATCGTTTCGGAGCGGAACCCAGGTGATCCATCCATCTTGTCCTCTGCTTCTAAGTGGAGCATTAACGTGTAGATGCGCCGTTTTTACCCCTTTCTCTCTTTTGAGGTCCTCAAAGATGAGAGATATTTTGCATCTGTTTACCTAGTTATGTGAAGCAACTACAGAAAATAGGGTTTGTCATGAAGTGGTGATCTGATGTCTTTGTGGGGGTTGGAATGTTTGTTCCTGGCGCGTCTCTCTTGGTGTGTTGGCGGGTTTTGGTGGATCGATTGTGTTGGGGAGGGGGGGAGTTGGGAGTGTTGCTTGTTGGGTTTGGGGGGGTTTAATGCTGGGGTTGGTTTGGGGGGGTTTGGTTTTGTGGAGGGGTGGTGTTTTTTTTTTGGGTGATCGTGTTTTTGTTAGGTGATTGGGATTTGGGGGTGTTTTTTCTCTTTAGACGTGTTGTTATGTTCTGGTTTGTGTGGAGTTTGGGTTATTTGTTCTGTGGTGGGGGGGTGTCTTGGGGGGGGGGGTACGAGGGGGCGTCGGTGGCTCTTTTTCGTTGGGGGGTTTTCGTTCTTTTTTTTTTCTTGTTTATCTGTGGTTTGTGTGTGTGTTTTTTCATTTGGTTGGGGGGGGTTTTTTCCTCCCTCCTTGGTTTTGGTGGTTTTGCTGGTTGTTGGGGGGGGTTTTGGTGTGGGGGTGGTGGGGGTCTCTTTTCCATTCTTCTTGGGCGTGTGTGGTGTGGGGGTTTTGGGGGTGGGGGGGTGTTTCCTTTTTTGTTTTTTGTTTTTTTTTGATCGAGGTCCCACATTTTCGTTCGAAGAAGTCCTGAAGGAGTCTCCTAAGTGAAAAGGACGCTGCTTTCCCTATCTGTAAGTCAATTGCAATCCCCTTCTCTTTAGTCGCTCAAGGACCTCTTGCCTTAAGAGTTGCTTCTCAGCGATTTGGCCCACTGCTTGGGAGGCCTGGTATGAGAGACCGGCAAGCCGCAAACACAAGCAATTGCATGAATGATAACCTCTCGTTACGCGCCATCTCACTCTATGCGATGCAGTTGTCCCTAACCATCCTTTCGTGGTTGGACCGCCTTTTTTCGATCCTGACACGCCGCCAAAACATCGAGTCGCTTTCTTGGCCCAGGCCACTCAGAGTATCTCTACGTTCGTTTTTGCGCGCTTCCTTCTAGTCGGCCTTAATGTGGCTTTTCCACCGATTTTTCACAACCCCCCTAGCGCCTTTCTGCGGATAAAGGAGTGTTCGCGTCACAAGCTGCGCGACCCCCGCGATCGTACCACACTCGGGCTGGTGTTTGCATCCTCCCTTCGCGCCAATTCTTCTCGCTCACTAGAATTTCTCGCCCCCCATACTTTAAAAACGATTTCAACCTTGCCGGTGCAAGATGGAAGTTTCCGTCGCGCTAATTCGACTCCACAGTTCTCTTTGCGTCAACCTTTAAGCCAGGAAATCGTCCGAGTTTGATCTTGCTTTTAGACCCTTCTACTATTTTTTCCTAGATTTTAGCCCCCTTTCTCCGTTGTTGTTTAAATCTCTCCCAGCAGAGAGACCTTCCCTCCCTCTGCTGCGTGACCTCAACTACTCCTATCTGCTGGTACATTGTATTAATTACTTTCGACCTAGCTCGGATGTTTCTGTTGCTGGTCGCGCCCCCCAACGCCCCTCCTGTTTTCTGCGAAAGTGACCAGTTCCTTACAACAAGAAGACTTCCTTCCGTTTCTAGGAGTCTCTCGTTCGACGTCGGCGGCGCCGCCGCGGTGTCTTAAAGCACCGGCGCGGCTCCCGTTCAAGCAACTGCGTCTTCCGCCAACGTGCATGGAGTCAAATCGAGGCAAATTGTCAACTAGGACAGCATCTCATCTCGGAGAACTATCTCCCTATTCTAATCCCAGTCCTAGACCACATCCATTCTTTCCTTAGTCCCCCCCTCAGCGATCCGACAATTTCTGTCTTTTTCTAAGGGCCCTTTTCCTACTTCCAGATTCCTCCGGCGTGGTTGCCTTCTCCGACTACCTGGGCCGAGACCCCGGAGTGAAGCGCACCGGATTTTTTGAGCTTTTTGACAATCCGAGAAGGCCAATTCTCCTTTCCCCCCCCCTTCGTTTTCCCTGGGCCATTAATCATGGAGTGCTGTTTGAGCCTTTCGGAGGTTAGGCCTCTACCCTTCGACTGCCGTCTCTCAACTCCGCCGGCTCCATCTTTCTCTTTGTTAGACTTCTTGTCTCTTCAACACCTCTAAAAATCTTTTTAATATCCTGCGCCCGTTCCTCCAAGGCCCACAGGTTCTTCTTCTGTCCCGGTTTTTTACCGACTGATTCTATGTCCCCCCATAGCGAAACCGACCCTTTGTCGGTGTTTTGTTTAGTGCGCGAGTTTTCCCCCCCAACGACTTTTTACCTAGATGATTTCCTGGACGGGTAGCGCTCTCTCAACTGCCCGCTCCAACGGTCTCCCGATGGTGTTCGCGCATGACTCTTCCCACGATATCCGTCCGTAGAGCGGCCTTACCGGCCTGACGATCTAGATTTCCGTTTCCGATGGCGTGCCCTCTCTTCCGACACTTTTTCTTGATGCCTGAACCGGTTTTTCGGCGAGCGTCGGTCTTTAGTTGGTCTACTTGCCTCTTCTTGATCGGGAAAGTCTTCAGGCCTTCGAATTACGACCGGCTCGATCACTTTACGTTTCCCTCCTGATGCCTCCCCGGAAAGGCCACCCGTTCGGCCAACTGCGACCCGTTTGGGATCTCAGACATAGCCCCATCCGCCCTTCTGTCCTCTAACCCGGCTGAACTTTCTCTCGCCCTTCTGCCCGAATAAGAGATGAGTACCCCCGTCCCCCCCTCCAGCCGTGCATTCGACGGCTCCCCAGAACTGTCTCATCATCGATTCTCTCTGTCTGACGAACTTTTAGCGTCTGTTCCTTGTGCGCTCCTTCCCCAGATCCAGCCTTCCTGAGACAGCCGCTTTGGCCACATTTAACATACCAAGTTACGTTGACCTGATTTTCTTTTTGTATGCATCCGCGGCTTCAAGACCCTTTTCGTCCGGCGAGTGCTATTGCTCCCCATCCCTCTACCTTGTTGCTCTATCGACTGCCTAGTTTTAGACGCTGCCATGCTCCGGTGACTTGCTCCGGGACTCTTGGCTAAGTTTGCTTCCCGGTCACCTCTATTTCAAATTTTCATGTCGATGTGGTACCCTTTTTTTAGTCGTAGATCTTTTCCGCTAGGTCTCTGTGTCTCGGGCGTGCTGCCTGACTATCTCCGCCTCTTATCTAGCTGATCCAATCCGGGAGTTGTACGTTTCCGAGGTAGAGCGAAGAGGAGAAGGTGTTCTTTGCCGCTGAATCTCGTCTTTGCGCCGAATTCTTTCTTGATGGAACCCCCGCCCGCGATCCCGCGGCTTGACTCGACCCCAACAGGCCTTGTCTTCCGCCGAGGAGGCGCTCATCCCAGACCCATTAGAGACTCGACCCCCGGTCTCAAGCTCGGTAGATTCGATCATGTGCGTCTCCCTGTCTGCCATCCGCAAGATGCGTTCGTCTGGCGATCCATTTCTCCACGTTTCGTGCCCCTGGTCCCACCTCTTTTCTCCTTCCTTCGTTGTTTTTGACCTCTGAGATCTCCTTGGCCGGGACCTTGGATTGTTTTTCGCAATTTTCGGGATGGCCGCCTTTGATGGAAAGGATCGATTCCTCCGCTGACTTGGCGATCTACATATTGTACGTTTTGGTCGGAGCGCCTCCTCGGTTTCTGCCCCTGCTCTCGTTTTCTTCCTAGTACTCTGACGTGCGTTCTCTCTTTCCCTTCAGCCCTCATTCTTTGCACTAGGATGCCGACTGGAGACCGACCCATCTTGCTCTTGCGCGTGGCAATGGCATAACCCCTTCTGTCCGACGATCCCTGCATCGGTGATCAGCGGGTTGGCGCGGCTATCTCCGCTCTCCCCGGCCTGCCCCCTTTTCTTTCTCCATTCTTTCCCGTTCCCGCTTGATATCTCTCTCTTCTTTGACAAATCGACCTCCCCTTGTTGATCATCTAAGAACCCGCTAATGAAGCAAGCTTTCGACTCTCCCCCGATCAGAGTCCTTCTTTCAGCCCCCCTTTCCCTTATTCTCATCGTATTCCCCCTTTAGTAGACTTTAGCCCTTAGCCAATGACTTCTTGCGGTGTTTTCCTTCATTTACAAGCCTATTGAAGCGCGTCTTTATCCTTCAGAGTTTTTACTTGCATTCCCTTTGAAACTCCCACGTGGAACGTCTTGCCTTTATTACGCTTGTCTTTCTTCGGAGCACGGCCCAAGCTTGTCCGGCGTACAGTGAGTGGAGCACTCTCCGATTGATGTAGAGTAGTTCCTGTAGAGATTTTTATTGTCAGAATGCCTTCGGTAGTTTAATCCTTTTCGGCCTTCTCGTATGGTGGTTTGATCTTCCCTCTCGACGGTCCAATTGGGTTATCCTTCTCAGGCGAGTCTCTGTTTTCAAGGATCTCAGCCTAGGTTAGCAAGGTTTCCTCCAGTGGTTTCCGGTTCTTGGAAGCGTTCAGGTATTCTGAGGGTCCCGTAGCGGCCTGAAACCTCTTGATCGCTTCGTTATGGTAACAGATTCGTTCCCTCTTCCCATCTCCTTTGCCAGCGTTGACAACGCGTTCGCACCTTGCAAAGCAGCTCCGTTGCCGGCAAGCGTTCTAGGTATCTAGATTGTCGACTCGTCAAAGGATATCGCGCCGTCCCGTAAAGCTCTTCTTTTTCAGGCCTGATCTCCGCCTATATTCCCTCCCCCCATACGGACGTCTTTCTTTCGGGCCCCCGAAGCCCCCGGTATTCGATCATATGTGTTTCCCCGTATCTTGCCTGAGTGCTAGATCATCTCGACTCCGGCGCCCCCGGCCCTTCTAGCTAGGTTTCGCAGATGTTTTTTTATCCCTGTCCTCCTTGCGACCGGTCGACGCCCCCGTCCGACCTCCCCTCTCACGATTGTCAGCCCTTGGTCCTCACCTTGCAGCTATTCTGTCGGATCCCCTTGAGTGTCGCGTTCTCCCTGATTAGGACGACTTTTTGGCTTACATTGCCCGAACCGCGACTTTGTATGGTGTTGTTCCTATCGCGCCGTCTCCTAACTTCTGTTTTTCCGCACCTAGATCCGGCCGTCTAAGAACTTAGGCACCAATTGTCCAAGACGATTTCCCTGGACCTGATTGATCCCCTTCCTTTGGGTTTGAACCCCTTTATCCCCCCTTGCCCCGAGTCTCATCCTGTTTTTCTCATAGCCCATTGCAGTCCCTCCTTTTTTTCTCTGCCCTGCCAACACGCTGTTCGCCCCAGCTGCTCTGTACTCTGAGTTTCAGGCCCTCGACTTCCTTCCTGATTGTTCTCTTCCTCTTAGAGTACCCGCGAGTTTCTTTAAATTCCCTGCACTTTTTCCTTTGTTGAGACTTTTTTATCTAAAGTAAGATGGATGTTTAATTTTCCATTGTTGGTTTTCTGATTTGAGACTGTCTTCAGTTTTGGTAGAGCCGTCTTTTTTTTCTTGATGGTCGATGCAGCAATTTTTCAGTACACACCGCTTCCCTCCATCTATTATACGAGATATACGTGCTAACGGTCCCGAGCAGTCGTTGTTGTATATGAGATTCAATCAGTCCTCTTAGATCTTTATTTCGGCATTCCCTCCCTTTCCCCAGAATTCAATCTTAGAGGCTTTCTCCTTTCTGTTTACGTCCCCTCCCTATTGCTCCCCTTTTCTGTAGCTTTTAATAAGCATCCTCTGTCAAGTCTGTGTTTTTGGTGCTCCGTACCTGCATCCCACGCGGAGGTTTTCCTCAGGCGCATCCTAGATGCCTCCTATCTATCGTCCGTGACAGAGGCAAGCGTTACCCCATCTTGAGCTTATGTGGATTTCTTTTTTTATCGCGAGTAGGACATGTCCTCTCTACGACGTCTATTATGTTGATCAGTCTTTATTACTCCGTCAAACTTAGGCCTTTTGTGTTCCCCGATAGTTTTTACCATTCGTTAACCAGTGATCTCCGTGTGAATTGTTCGTCTCTCAGTCGCTGACATATTTTTCCCAAGATGCGCGCAGCTGACGCCCCCTCGGAGGCACTCCTTGATACTCAAGAGCACCTCTGGCGCGCTGGACGTTGTTTTTCGCGTTGCACAAAGCTCGGTTCTTCACACTGCCTTTCGAGAAGCTCCTCGGCTAAAACGTGATTTACGGTTGAAGCATCGCTTCGGTTCCCTTTCCCCCTCGTCTGAGTATCTTATGCGCTTTCTTCGTCCGGCGGCCATTCTGCATATACTGAGCGTGTTTTTCACGCTTTGATCTTCAGCGGTCGTTGTCAGGGACCCGAGTTCTATAACCGCTCGGCGTCCCCCTTGCTTTGCCCCCCTCCCCGATTCGTCCTCTTCTCTCTTCTTTCCCTCTCTCGTCTTCGATACGATGCGATAGGACCTTTTTTTTAGCTTGACTTATCTCTTCAAGCATCTTCCTGAGCGCCTCGATGACAGGAAAGCCTTCCTTTTCCTGGCCGCTTTTCTGACCTGCAGCAGCACAATTTTGCTCCCTCCCCCGCGAGGGGTCCGTACTTTGTGATTCCTCCTTTCCACATTTCTTCCGTCTCCAGTGGTTGGCGTACTACGAGTGGCGAACTGTTTCAAATTTTTAGCTCCCGGTTACTCGCCAGCGGCCGTGAACTCCTCTTGCGATCACCTGGGCGGTGCCTCTTCACACTATGCCGGTCGGCGTCCTGGATGCCGCGGATGTAAGTTTCCATTGAGATCTGATCGGTTTCAATGCGTCGTAACGACCTCCCAGTGCTAGGTGGTCTCGATTCTTCTTTAATGTCGAGCCCCGGTTAGGCCTTCCTGAGCCTTGCTCCTATATATTTTTCCCCTCGTTTGTTATCTAGAGCGCAAGTTAACTGCCGAAACGTGTCCTCGCTACGCGATTCCTCATCGAGACCCGGCGGAGTCACTGTTTTGACCATATCCCCGACAGTCCGATCTTCTGGAACTCGACATGTTACCTGCATACGGCCCGCCCTCGACTTCCCTTTTTTTCGATTTCTTTTCGCACGTCGGACCCTTTGATCCTTTCTTTGGCGTTTAGGGAGTGTTCAGTCCCGTGACTCTGCCCAGGTTTTTTTTACTGCCTTTTCCTATCTGTCTCTGGCGCCTGCAAACATAGCGCCCCTTGCTCATTGGTGACCTGATGAAGCAGCCCTCATCCATTCTTTGTGTTACTCTTTCTGCTCTTCCCACTCACCCGGTCAGCGAGGCGCCCTCTCCTTCCAGGCGGCGACCTGAAAGGAAAGTTCATTTCTGTCAGAAGCCCCTTTTTTACAATTACTTGACGAAGAACGAATTCTTTCAAGGCGTTGTAAGCGTCGTTGAGGAGCTCCCCGCGTTGGCTGATTTCGCTGAGATAGGGTCTCCTTTTCCGGTACAACCAAGAAAATCCTGCGGATTTTCTTTTGCAATTGATTTCGTGGCCGAACTGCTCCCGCCCTGAAGGAGATTGACTTTGGTTCTCGCCGCTACAATTCCTGAGGAGCAGGACTATGCTCCCCCCCTTGGTTGAAATCCCCTTCCTCCTCGAGGAGCCTTGTGTCACCTCTCTACCCCTCCTAGTGGGCGGCGCTTTTGCTAACGTCGGCTCCTGGTGTAGGACCGGACCCATTGATTGTGCGCGCTCTTTGCCCACAACCCGCGCCTTTTCTTTGAGAGCCTCCAAGGTTGGACTCGCACGCGGTCTTTTTCAAAGTTACGACGCACCCTTATAATCAAAAAGGGGATGGAGTTAATGTTCAGCTGACTGCGCGCCGTACATCACTTTTAGCAAGAGTCTCATATTTGGGTCTTCCTCACTTTACTGCCTCGGCCCCGTGAATTTGACTCTGTCCCCTTTAGCGCTCAGATACTGCTTGCTAACTGCGGAATCAACCGCGTTTTTAGTCAACACGATAATGAAACTCATCGAGCAGCTGAGGCGTTCCTCTCTCTCGCTGCGATTCGCCCTCAGATCCGAAGAGTTCTTGGTTGGTTCTGTCAGCCCTGCGCCTACTCTTCTAATGTCCCTCTCTTCCCCGCAGTTTTGATCGACGAAGCTGATGTTTGCACGTCGCGTCGCGGTATACCGGGTCCCTCGAGTTAACATTTTCCCTTCGAGCCAGATCCTCGATGGTCTCTATGAAGCTTTAAGACAACTTCTCTTTTTCCCCCCCGCAGTGCTCAATACAACAAGAACGCCCCTCCCTTTTCTATCAAGAAGAGATCCTCGTCTGCTTGACGCCCGCCGCGGTGCATGCCTCCGTCGCGGCATCGCCATTCACAACCCCGCGCGCGACGCACCGGAATTTCCTCTTTCAATCGAGGCCAACCTGCCAAACATTTCTCTTCTTCCATCCATCGGTCCTCATCCATCGCATATCCTGCGGAATGTCTCTACCCGCTTTCTTACTCAGAAGAGAGTTTTTCCCCATCGGCTTGGAGAGCTGTGCCTACTTCGTTTCTCAGCATCTTTGCGTTGTTGCGCAACTTCATCGGCCCATTGCGACGCTATGGCCCACCCCTGCCGGCATGAGATTCTTCCAACCCCTGATCAATTTGCAGTCGGCGTTTGTTCTCTCTGGCGTCTTCATGGACGTTGTGGGGGTGCCTTCGACGCCTTTTTTTGTTTCGGCCGATATCCCAAGGAGCTTGGAGACTCGCGCTGATTTTTTTGATTCCCCCCGCCGGCCCCACGGTCGATTAGCTGGTCCCTACTCTAGTTTCGTCGACTGGAAAACCTTGCCACCAGGTGACCCGACTTACTGATCTGCCCGTTGCAAAGGGTTTTTTTTAATCTTTTTCTTCTTTTCGGGGAGTCCGACCGTACCATGTCTGATGTATTTGCCCCTAATTAGGGAGTGAGGTGTTCGACATTTTCTGCTCGACGAGTTCTCCACCTTTCTGGCAACCGCCCTTTTTCACCACCCGAGATTTCAATCCGTTCGGTATTACAAGTTCCCATCTTCCCGAAGTAAAGGCTCCGCTGGTTTAGGCAATGAACCCCTCTTCTTGCTCCCCGGTGCTCTCTGGACTGACCTGTGACTTTCTCAGAGCGTTCGGGGACGTTGGCCCTCTTCCCTCCAACATCACACCCGATAAACTCCCGGCCCGAGGGTCTGGCCCTTTTTAGGGCCGGTGCCGCTTTCGTTGGCGACCTGATCTTATGATTCTTCGGCACTGCTGCTTGACGTTGTGTCGAACCAAGACATTCCCCCACGACTCCCCTGTTTCATGTCTTATACGTCCCAGCCGACGATTATTGACCGATCCAGCCCATACAACCCTTTCATCCCCCTGGCTGGACCTTCTCGAGCCGCGACCCCTTTCAGCACCCCCGGCGGTTTTCAAACGCCGAACCCGGCCAGGTCGTCAACGAATATGGCCCACGAGTTCTCACACGACCAGAGCATTGTCAGGCGACGCTGTCCCTCGGCTTTTTCCCCTTCTCCTTGCTTCCCAGACATCTAGCTACTCCTCCGAACTTCTTCGCCCTTGCCTTGCTCGTGACGAGAGCCTATCAATTTCCTTACTGATCGCATGTCCCCTTTAAACTGGACGCTGTTTTCCAGGCGTTTCCTTCATCGTGACGTCTCCTTGAAGGACTCTCCGTGTCAAGATGTCGACGTCGAGTTGCTCTGGCTGACCCTGCTTTTCACATCTGGGGGCTCAGAGAGCCCTTTCGCTCATTCTCGGACCAAGTTGATGAACTGGCAGGGGACGGACTCGAATTTGGAGGGTTAGCCAGCTGAGTCCTTATCTCTTGAAGGCTTATATCTTTCACCAATGTCCTCAGATTTTTTCGAAGAGCCCACTCTTTCTCCCTGCTAGAGGCCTAAAAGTTTTCCCTAAGGAGCCTTAGGTGGATCCTGAATCTATTCGTAATCCCTCTGATCCCGTTTGCTAAGCAGGGACGTTTTCCCGCATCCGGGTGGGCCGCTCGCTTTCTGAGGTTTTCGTCGCGGAGCATCATATTTTTTAGCCGAACTCCTTTTTGAAAGTTTTTGAAACAGCCTGCTTTCTTACCTAGTCGAGAACTGAAAACTCGAATTGTTCTCGTCGCGCGAGTAGTGCGCGTTAAGCACCTACAAGATGGATGATCGCTCCGACCTCGGCTTTCTTCCGATCCTGGCCCTACATGGAGTCCTCACATGAGTTCCCCCCCCCCCCAATATGCCTTTTTCTTGACTCTTTCCCTTCCCCCGAGCTTTG
>Ga0179593_1465157_pt1 | contig 13513 bp, 10 predicted proteins | sample CZODoug2_1_08_16_FD_185931 | JGI IMG/M metagenome (GOLD analysis project Ga0179593, IMG submission 185931) | Vadose zone soil fungal communities from Angelo Coast Range Reserve, California, USA - CZODoug2_1_08_16fungal (PacBio error correction) | ecosystem: Environmental > Terrestrial > Soil >... | reverse complement strand
AACGGAACGAGATCTCTTTGTGAGTCCCCCCACTCTGTCACTCGGTTTACTATCATGAATTTTAGAATCGATCTCTCCAAACCTTTCCATTCCCTCCTTCCTTTTTCCCTCCTGTCTATCCCCTTGGACCTCCCCTTTAGGAGTCACTCTACAGTTTGATTCTCTTAGAGTCTCTCCTCTCTTCCCTGGACGAATAGGAACTCCCCCACCCTTTTCCCTCAGGTCGGCTACTTTACCCTCAATCTTTGTTCTTTTTTCTTTGTTGCAGGTGTTTCTTTTTTTAAGTTGATATTTTCCCCCACCTCCCCCTATACCTAATAGAATTCAGTCCTCCTTTATAGCTCACGCGCCCCCCCTCTCTCCTTCTTCCACAGTCCGTAAACTTCGTCCCTCGTTTACTAACTCTCTTCTATTTCCTGATCCACCTCTATGTGCGCATGACCCAAGAGTCCCCAATATTAAAATTGAGTCAAAGAACTTTTTTGGCCCCCTATTCTCAATCAATGCCTTGTTCCTCTCCCCACTTCTCTGGTTTCCTTTACTTTGCCGTCTCCCCCTCCCATTTCCGACTTTTTTTCTTCCGCAGGTCGTTCTGTCCTACAATCCAAGCCGTTGACTATACCTCTCTGATAACTTCTCCTCCACTTCCCAGTTCCAAAATTCTTTCCCTTCTTAGTCGTACCACCTCTTTTCATTTTCTGACCCTCCGTGGCAGATGCCACCTTCAGGCGCGGAGGAAAAGACTTTGCCCCCAACCCGTTCCTTTTTTTAATCCAGATGAAACAGCTCTCTCCTTTGTCCTCCCCCTCTCAGGTTTTCAGGTACCCTTTCCCCCCCGCCTTTTCCCTTAGTCTTTTTTCAGCCGTCCCCGGTTCACCTCGAGACATTCCAGAGTGGCTGTCCGCCCCCGACGATTGCTCGCAACTCCGCCGTTACCGTTCCTTTCCCTTCCTTCTAACTTTTTTTCCTGATGTTCGTACCTCATTTTTTGTTTTCCATCTGAAGATTTTTCTCCAGCCCCTGGACCCTTCTCTCCCCTTTTCAGTACAATTTTCTCTGTCTGAGGATGGTTTTTAACTCCCTTTGATCCCCCCCCTCATCACCCCCTGAACGCCCCCAGTTCCCTCCTTTTCTTTTTTTTTCTAGACGATTACCCTTTTTCTCTTTCTGGGATGTTGATAACCAAAACGTTCTTCCGGTAGCTTGTCTTAAACGTCTTCAATTCCAAAGTTGGGCTTTCTTCACCTTTCTCTGAAGAGATAGTTTTCATCGCCATCCTCTTTTCCTTTATTCGGTCCCTTATGAGTTTCTGTGCTGCGGCCCCGCTCGTCTTTTCTTCCGCACAGGCTCCTTCCATGGCTAGTGGCACCGGTTACGAGCACTCCAGAATACCCGTTCTGAGTCCCTGAAAAGACTTGTCTTTTTCGTAGATTTTTTTCGAGCAGCGTTTTTCTTTTGACCGGCCACCCGTATGTCTCCCAGAATTTTTCCGTCCGTTTCAGTTCGACAAATCTTCCCCGGCGGTCTTTTTTTCTCAGGACTTTTGAATCCTTTTTTCCTTCCAGTGACTTTCTTGCCCTACCTTGATGTGACGGTATAGTTGTCTGAGTTTTATTTCGTCTATCTGCCTTCTCCGTTTTTTTTTTTTTACCCTTCCTTCTCATTTCGTCCTTCTAAAGTGATTGTTGTCCCAGCTCCAGTTAGCTGACCCCCCTGTCTCTACCTTTGCACACAGCTCTTTGCTTTTGCCTCATCCAGAATTTGGTGTCCCTCTGTCCCACTCCAATTGGTGCCTCTTGTTCCCCTCCTTTTTCCTCCCTTCTTTACTTTCTTTCCTCATTACTTATGCACCTGATGCCTGTGATATATGGGTCTCCTCCGGGAAAACTTGGGAAGTTTCTCTGATCGCCCTTAGCTTATCCTTGCTGTTGCATGAATATATTCTCTTCTTTTCACTGCACGGACACTTTCCCCCTCCATCCAAAAACCCTCTCTCTTTATTTTTACTGTTTAGTTTTTTTTTCTCCTTTACCATTGCTTTTTTTTTAGAGGTCTCGACGGCTTCTTGTCTCCTAGGCCCGCCAAACTAGTCGGCCTGATTGAAGTCCTCCTGTGTACCGGCTTATCCTTCGAGAACTGCTGGATTGCTTTTTTCCCCTTTATTCGTGATCGACCAAACGTCCTTTCTCCCTGATATCGTAAACCGGTTACGTTCTCGGTCTTCTTTCTTTCGACTCGTGCGTGAGCTTCAGATCGCAGATTTATTCCGAGATCCCGCTGGTTAGTTTCTTGTGCTACTCTCCCTTTTCCTCTTGCCACACTTTACTCCTCCACCTTCTGGCTAAGTATTTGTCCTTTTACAGCAACTGCGCTCTTCCCCAATAATAGGACTTGGATTACCCCACATGCGGAGGCTCATCCGACCCGTTCCGTTTAAGATCCGATTTCCCCAAGTTCGCCCACTGTCTTTATCCCGACCTCCTTCTTTTTCTTCCCTACGACTTTTGTGGTTGAGAGATCCAGCTTCATCAGATTTTTTCCCTGCAAGCTACTTTTTTCTGCCCAACAAGTAAATGCGTGAGCTTCAGCGTTTAGTCTCCACGGTCGTTCTGTTCGTAGTATGCTCTCTTCCTTCCCTCTTTCTGCCCTCTTCTAATGTACGGCCCTCTTTTTCCTAGATGTGCACAACCTCCGCTCCTCCTCTAACAATTCTTCGCCTGCTGCCCTTCGAATTCTCCTTGTAGGCGAGAGTCTACGAACACCAGTCCTGTTTTTACGATCTCTTAATGCCCCTTTTCTTTCTAATACCCTCTCCCCTTCCTTCCTCTAAAGTCTTTCCTCCTCGCCTTTCTGCGAGGTCTTCTCTTGGAGAATCGGATCCCTGTTTGCTGGGTTTCTCCAATCTGGCGCCGAACCTCCCAAGAACGCCGAATGGGTTCCGAGTGCTTTTTTTTAAAACGGTCCCCTCCTTTAGTTTTTCTTTTTTTTCCTCTTTTGACGGGTCGGTCTTCCCCTCTCTTCATAGTTCCTTCAATCCCTACCTCACGATGCTTCCCTCAAGTTTCCGTCCATATCTATGCCCCTAGCCTTTGTGTATCTTAATGCTTATGTAATCCATACAAGTTGAGGACCCGACGTATGTCCTCTCCCATTTCGTATTGCCAGCGGCTTTCTTCTGCAAGCAAGATGTCTTTTGCCCCTATTCTTTTTTTCCCGGTGAGTCAGTATTAACACCCTCGATTTTTTCCCGACCCCCGACGGAGCTACTCCAATCCGATAACTTACTTTATTAACGATTTGACGCCCTCCCCCCCCTGAATAAACCTGTTATACTCTTTCCCCTTTCACTACACTTTTGACGGAGTATGTAGGACCTTCAGTTGTTTTTTTTTAGAGCGCATGACCTATGCGGAGTCAGTCTAAAGCTCGTCCCGATGATGAAGGCCTCCCTCAACTGTAAGCTCTTTGCACCAGACACTTTCTTTTGACTGACGAACTTCGTCCATTTTTTTTCAATTTTCCCCCCTGAGGCTCACACCTTTCCTCCCCGATACGCCGCAGGCCACCTGGCATGACGGACTCCCCCACCCTGTTGTTCTTGGGTCCCCGAGAAATAGCGCGTCGGCTTCCTACAACGTGAGGCATAGTTAGCTTTCAGAACAACAAGTTCCCCGCGGCTGAGGTTGATGTGTGTCAACATCATAACCACCGCATGGAACCCAAGTTCATACTATTTATTTGCTACCCTTTCCTCTTTTTTTGTTCGAAGAAATGTTCTTCCCCCTTCTGGGTTCTCTTTTTCCCCCCACGGCGGTACTTCTGCACAAGACGAGGATTGTTTTTAAATTCCCCCTACTGCAACGTTGGGATGAGTGCTTTGTTTCATGTGCAAGAGGAAGCGTTCTTGTCATCGACTCACCCCCCCCTTCTTTTGTTCAGTCGTCCCCCTTCTTTTATATTACCTCTTTGTTGTCGACGATTAGGGGGTTTCTTCTTCTGTGCCTCCTTCGTTGGCCAGGGTCAAAGATTTGAAGAATAACGGCTTTTTTTGGTCTGCCCCTCTTGGAGTTTCACCTCCCAGCTTTTTGCTCGAAGAGTTGTTTCAGATGTGCCCCAGACCGTCAATGGTTTATTGCGAATCTGCACGGGCAACGGTCTCCCAATCTTCCCGATTCCCCCGGTGTTTATCTTCATGTACTTGACTCTAACTTGAGGGTGTAGTCATTCCCATCCGTTATTTATTCTTATTTCGGTGTACCATCTTGCGTTAAGTTCGTTAGAGTTTCTTTGAGTGGCGCCGGACTTATTTTGCCCATATAATTTTTCTGCTGGCCCAAACGCCGAGTTCTACCCCCCCTCCCGAGTGGTCAAACAGTCCTCTTTTCTGAGAACTCGTCTTGGGTGTCATCTGTTTTCCTTCCTTGTTCAATCATGCGTTACCCCCGTGTGTCTGGTTGCTCGTGCCTTTGCATCATTCCATGTTCTCCTTTTATATATGGTTTTACTACGTATATGACCCCCTTCCTTTCTCCGACGATCGATCGTCGTTTCGCCTCATTTTGCACTGAATGAATCGTCTTTTTCTATGCCTTCGGTTCTTAGCCCCCCGCACCCTGTCAAACAGAATCCCAAACCCTCAACATCTTTCTGACGTTCACCTGTTCTGCTCGTAGCATTCTTCTTTATGTATCGGCGTCGATATTTGGAAGAGACTTTTTTTTTTTCCCCCCCGACAAACATCGGCCCACTCCTACCAAGAGCGGGCAGATTCTCCTAAGGTAGTCTCCTTGAGACCAATCGAAACTGTCTTGATTTTGTTCTTTTCAGGGTGAGATCTATTCGTTCTCGTAACAAACTTCCCTTCCCGACTGCGCTAACCCGCCTTCCCCTTTTTTGATTTTTGCTTGATTTCTTCTCCTACCCCCCGATTCGTTCTTGATTTGTTCTGACTTGCTTTAGAAAGTGTGATGACAATCATGTTTTGTGTCATAAGTTGCAATTCACCCCCCCAGGTAATTTTAGACCCTTGTCTAGTTGTCATCGTTCTCCAGCGCCCCTAAATACTTAGGACTTGATGACTATCTATCGAACCCATCGCTGAGGCTAAGAGAACCGTTGGTTTTTGCGATCGCTGGCCGTTCCTCCCCCCCTTCTATGAATTACTCCCTTGTTGGTAGCTTCCTTTCTTCTTCTAATCCTTTCCCTAAATTGCGACTCCTCTTCCCTTGAGTCGGTGGCCGGATTTACCTGTCTTAGTTTCTGATCCTCGAGATGTGTTCGATCGATGAGTCCTCAAAGTGCTTCTGAGGCTTCCCCTTGTGATCCTTCTCTGGTCCCTCTTTTTTTTCCTTCCCTTGTGGAGTATGTCTCTTTTTTTTTTCTCAAACCCAAACTCCCCGCTATTCCCAAACGGGAGGCCATTTCCTCTGCTCGCACGCAAGATTCCGCTTGAGCCTTTGTTCCCATCCTCCCCAACTGTCCTTTCTCTCTCTTTTTTCCGCCACCGAATCGATCCCCCAATTCCCCAATCAGTCTCCAGTTCTTTAGTCATTCTCCGCTTCCTGCGCTCGTCTGTTTCGCCTTTTGCATTGAATAGCCAGTCGCTTTTAAGATTTTTTCCCTCCTCCCCACTCCACCTCCGCTTCTTTCCTCTCTCCTCCAACAGTAAACTAAGGCGAGATCTTTCCTTTTTTTGACGTTGAAGGTACCACTATTCCCTGAGAAGGATTCATAGAAGCGTTCATTTCCCCCCACGTGCCTTCTTGATTCGATCGATTCCCTTTCTTTTCAGACCCCCCCCCCCCTTTCCTCTTCTTCCAACTTTGTGATAAAGTACTTTTTTCACCTTTCCCCCTCTCCCTCAACAATGATCCCTCCCTCATCTCAAGGCAATTTTTGGATTTACACAAACCCCGTATTGTTGCCCCCCGATGAGGTCTCATCCTAACTGCGTTTTGGTCATCGACCCCCAATGGAATCTTTTCTTGACTCTCCGTGTTTCCAACCCCCTTTCCTTACAACTGAACGTATTTTGACCCCTTTTCCTCATGCAACCACCAACCAGCACATTTTTGAGAATATACTTAACGCGGCCTTCTTCCGGGCCCCGGGACAAACGGCTCAAGTTACCACCGACCTTTCCTTGTTCCGCGACTGTGACAGTTGAAGATCGCGGTTTCCCTTTCGCGGAGTCCCTCCTTTGTACTTTTGAAGAACTGACCACGCTGCTGCCGTGCCCGTCCTCGCTTCCCTATCTCGACTGTGACCGCAAGAGTTTTTTTCCCTCTCCGTCCTTCCCTTTCTGTGGTTTCTTTCCCCCCAGGTGACCCCTCCCCTTTTTTCAAAGTCTCCATGCGGTCCGGCCCGTTTCTTTTTCCCCTAAGACGTCTCCGTCAATGGAAGGAGCCTATGAAGACGTCGATGCCCGATCTCTTTTCGCCATGGCATCACTCAAAAGTTGTCCTGCATCCGGAGACGTCCTCCCCCCTTCCCCTTTTTTTTGAGGAGGGCCTTCTTTTGGGGGATCCAACATCCCCATTCAACTCTCATCTATTACTCCTATCGATCTTATCCCTGGTCGCCAGTTTGTTATATTTCCAACCCCCCCCCCCCCCAGGGTACGTCCCACCTTCTGTAGCTGTTGTAGAACGATTGCCTCCAACCTTTGTGCTTTTCCAATCTGCTTTCTCGGCCCCCCCCCTTGTTCATCCTTCCCATCGCCCCCCCCCCTTATGGATGATCCCTGGCCATTGACGGTGGACCCCGGCGGCTTTGCCGATTAGTCTTCCCGCAAGCTTTCTGGTGTGGAAAAGGGGAAACCAGCGACCCCCGCTCCTTTTGGGAGCTCATCGTACGGTCCAACAGAGAGGTCACCGTCAGATTTCAGTTTTTTTGCATCGAGGGTCGATTCCTTTCGACCCGACCGTAGGTCTCCTTCGGGACATTTTCATTTCCGGACCGGGAGTCCCCTCCCCCCTTAACGTCTTTGGTCTATAGTTTCTTTTAAGAGTTTTGCCCAACGTTCTTTGTTTCCGGAACGCGTAAGGTGATATGCTTTATGCGGGTTGGGTTTCCTTTCCCTTGTTACACTTGAGTCTTTTTTCCTCCCCGGCTTTTTCCTTCTTTTTGTCGTGATGGTGCCCACCATTCTCTGCCCAAACGCAGTTGACCTAGTTTTAACAGATTCTTTTTGCCCCCCTTTGCGCACGTCCGGTCCCTCTGGCATCCTGAAATTGGGTGTCTAATCATGTTTTTTTCAAGTAGTTTGATTACACGAGAGGGTTGATCGTGTTCTCTAGACCCTCTCTGGTGCATCATATCTTTGTTGAATGTGAATTGATAGATCGACATTAGGGTACGACGTAGACACGGTGCAGAATGCATATATGTAATCTTCTCTGTTGGGTTCGATACTTAAACGGCCCAATGTCACCCAGAACCCCTCCCCCCCTCCTCCTTACGGTTGAACAGGTTCTTCTCCCCTTCTTCGGTGCGTGGATTTTTTTTCGCGGGTCGATCGAATCAAGCCCGTCGACTTTTTGCCACATTTGTCTCGATTTCCCCTCAGATGCTTCCTTGGCAGGAGTTTTTTCCCAGCTTTCCACTTAGACTGCATTCTGGATTTCGATTTTCCTCTTCGAGAACCCCCAAACGTCAGTCCCGCCGGCACCGCCAGTGTTACTGGAGTTTTTGGAGAATATGGTTACAAGGCGTATTCTCTTTTTTTCTTTAGACGCGAAGCTTACTTTCCTTGGGATACACCCTTGTCTGAGTTTGTGCGTTACCTCTTCAATGGCCAAGGTCATTACACCTTGCATCTAGGCGGGGCAGTCTTTTTATCCAGTCCTTCCCCCCTTCCTTTTGTGGGGATTTTGTAGAGACGACGCATCCCTGTTTTTGGTCGGCCTCGACGTGGCTATATCTGGCTACTCCGACGCCCCTTCCCTTCTTCCTCCGTTGTTTTGTTGCTCTTCTCTTTTATAAGCGTTTTCTCCCCCGCGTGGAAGTCGAGGAGAGCCCACCTTTTTTTTTTTTTTTCCCCCATCCCTCGTGTTTCGATCTGCTGCCCTGTCTTAGATGATGTGGATTCTGATTCCGCTTCCTTGGTCACTCTGGTTCGGACTGACCTTGTGGCTAATTTTGGAGTTACGTCGTCCCCCCCTCCTCCGCAGCGGTTTAACGTCCTTGATAAGATTTGGCGGTGCGCGACGTCTTCTCCCCCTTTCCCCTCGATTCCCCGACCCCCCCCCTTCTTTCTTTTTACCGATCCTCAACTTGCACGATCGACCCCTCCAATAAATAAAGTGTAAGTTCGGCCTTCCTCCAGCGCTCGTTCCGGAGCCTTTTGAATCGGTTTTCCTTTCGCCCTTGTCGCGCTTCTCCACACTATTAAGACGAGACTTCTCCCAAGCGTTCCTTTTTTTAACCCGTCCCAGAACGTAGATTCGTGACCGTTGTTGTTTCAGGTATAACCCTCCTCTTTTAGACTATTCATTCCCCCACCTTTTTTTTCCCCTGACCGCTTCGCTATATCTTCCAGTTCCTTCTGTGGACAATATATGCACAGGCCTACTCTATTTTCTCGATTCTCGATCATAAACGCTTGAGTTACGAAAACGTTTTTGAAACAAGATTTACCATTTCATCTGGCAGGCCCATCCCTTTTTTTTTTCTTCCTAAAAGACCCCCGATGTTTTTTTTTTTTTTTTTTTATCCTCACTGGCGTTTTTTTTAACAAATGCCGAGATATTGGTCATAATTTTTTCTTCCTTCCCCAACGCAAGTCTTGACTCCCCGACGGAACGCACCCGGATCGTCCCGCACCCGCAACTTTCCTCCAGTCCCCTCCCCCTAATTTACAACCCGCTTTTGTTCCTCACCCAAGCGGGAAGGCAAACGGTCTTTCTTACCCCTGACCTTGCCTTTTAAGTTTTTTTTTTTTTGCCCGTGCCTATGCGCACATTGCAGGCGCCCCGGTTCCCAGGTCGATCTACTCCTGATAAAACGCCTAGGTTCTTTTTTTCCCCCCCTTAAGATAGCTGTGACGCCAATTCTTTGGAATTCGCGACCCTTCCGTAAATTTTCTTCCCCCCCCCTTGTGCCACCTAGGCACAGGTATCGTGTCGTTCGCCTACGATCATGCGAACGTCCTCCCCCTTTGAAATGGAGGGACTTTTTTTGAACCTGGGTGTCGAGGCGTCTATGTTACAACGAGTGCGCGTCATCGTCTTTCTTCCCCCCAAGTGGTTAATTCAGGAGATCCCGGTGCCCAAACGGCTGGATGAGTTGTTTCACGTACGCCGGTTTGTCTTCCAAAATCTCCTTTTACACTCCAGTCACTTCTCCCTTTATCATCCTCGTTGTTGGTTTGATTTCCCCTTGTTTAGTTCCAGATGGTTTATTTTGATCACACGGCTGTCCACGCCAGCCTCAGCTGTAGTTTTGAGGCGTCTCCCCCTACGTAACGTTGTGCTGATGCCAATCGTTGTTCTGCGAGTTGTTGGTATAGAGCCATCTTTTATTTTTCTCGTCCTGCCATTGACGGATGAGGCGGCTTTGTCTTTTTGTTAGGAGCCTCTTATTACCCTTCTTTTTCTTTGGAATCTTCCCCCCAGATGTTTTCCCTTTCCTTGTGAATTCCTGACCAACCCTGGTACAACTGAGATGAAGGTAGCTCGGCTTTTCATAGAGGGATCCTTGGTCCTCCGCGCCGAGGGCTTCTTTATCATGGCACGGTAACGGCGATAGGTACCCGGTGTCTGAGCCTTCCTTCACGTGCCGGTTCCCCTCAAAGGTCATGAAGCGTGGTCGTTTCTTCTTCCTTCTTGCTGGTGCGGTGCGCTTCTACTCGTAGCGTCATGGGGTTGGCCGGACTTTTTTTTTTTTCCTGCCCGGTGAGTAGTGATGTTACCTCATAGGGCATTAGAGGTCCCCCTCCAGTATGCTTCTCCAGCCTTAAACCTCATAGGTGATTTGGTCAAGCCCTCGGTTTTAAGTGGTGAAGAAATGGTGCCTCTGTTCCTTCCCTTTTAGTCACTTCTTGTGATTACAATGATTTTTTCCCCGTTACTTGCACAGGTATGCTTTGTCCTTCCCTCCTAGTACGGTTTTGGGAGTTTCTTCTCTAGAATAGATAGCGGTTCTGCTCTCCCTTTTTGTGCATGTTCATCTAGTCTATGAATCCTTTTTCTGAGAAGTGTTCCCAAACCTTCCCAACGTCCCTCCAGAAAAAAACATCCCTCTGCTTTTGGAGACGGTTACATCTTTCTTCTTTGGTGTTGGAGGAGGTTATTTTGATCTTTTCGCGACGACGGGAGCTTGTTTTTTTCCCTCTTTCCGATCCGAATGGCAGAGGCTCCGTTTGTACGTGCGGGCCGTAGAGACTTATTCGGGAGTATTCGGATCTCCCCCCCCGATCTCCTTCCAAACGTCAGGAAATCGGAGATCGTACCCTCAGTACATTCTGAGTGTGCGGACTGGCCTCGCGTTCCTTCAGATTGCGTTTAGTGCACTTTTTTATCCCCGTTTGATGTCGTCCCTTTTTTGAAGGAGTTTTTGACTTTTCTTGACTGGCACAGTCATTATGAAACTTCTGCTACCTTTCTTTGGTTCAGCTCTCCCCTTCTATCCTAACTTTTCCTCTTTTCTGATTCCCTGCAAACACATCGCGGGGGCTCTCGAGCAGTGAGTTGGTCTTTCTTTCTGGCCATGTTAGCCCACTGTATTCCGAACGTTTCTCCTCCTTGGTGTTGAGACGAGCTATTTCGTTACTCGTGGTCCAAAATGGAAAGGCGATTCGCGTTTTTTCCTTTCAACTGCGTCGTCTTGGCCTCGCGATGTGTCTTGAGCTCCACGCTATGAGGTGGTGGACTTCTGGCTTTGCCCTACCCCGGTGAAGAGGGAATATTGTGCCAGTCAGGCGGCGAAGGCCATTCGCACAAACTCCTCTGCTTTAAAGTGAGTATCACTTTTTTTTCTTTTCCCGAGAACACGAGATCGATTTTCGGGACTTCCCCTCGCAAACTCCCCGGCCCCTTTTTTACTTCTCTCGTCGTCCTGACGTTTGTTCTTTCCTAAGACAGCAACCTTTTACCTTCGCGTAGCCGACTTTTCTTTCGGAGAATATGTGGCTTTCCTTTTTGTTTTGCCCCGCGTAGTCGCTTCCCGAGTCCCTCTCTAGACTCTCAAAGCCCTTGATTTTTAAACTTAAAGTTCTGAAGCGTTTTTTTTTTCGTTATTTGCGTTTGCAGGTACACTTTCAACCGTTTTCAAAGGATAAGAGAATCGCATCATTTCGCACTTTCCTTTTCCTTCCTTTTCAGACGTTCTATCCTTCCCCAGTCCTTCCCCCTTTAGGAAACATATATCCCCAGACTTTTTCACGATCATCTCGATGTAATCGAGAGTTTACGCAACAAGTCGGCACAAGGCCAGGTGAACCCCCCAGGGGCTTTTCCCATCCAAGGATGTTTGATGTTTTTTTCATTCGTTTGTCAGTAACCACTTTCTTTGGTTCCCTCCCTGACGAGTACCGGCGTTTTCCATTCAGTGACTGCTAACGAAATAGGAAGTCCGAACCAGCCCTAACTCCGGCGACATCCCCACGCTCAGGTAAGGGGTCCCCCTACAAGGTTTCCCTTTCCCTTTCCCTTCATTTCGACACCGACCTTTGTTTCTTTTGGCGACGTGACCTTTGCCCCATGCCCATTTTCCCCTTTTCCAGCTGGAGAACCAGACCCCGTTCCTGTCCCCTCTGCTGTAGGTTTTTCAGCGCACCAGTCGATTTTTTCCCCCAGTACATTGGACCCTTTTCGCCACGCTTCGTCAAGCTGGTTTTCTGGGCCCTTCCCCCCGAAGGCCAGGGCCCACTTTTTGCCCCGACGATTTAATCATTTCCCCGCCGGTCTATCCTGGACAGGCCGAATACCCGAACAACTGGTTCGATGTCTTTCCCCACTAGCGCCTTTCTCCACATCCAACGTTGAAGGCATTCTTTCCCATCACGGTTCGACAACAGCCAGTTTTTTCCTAGGGTGTGATCAACCCACAGCAAGCTCTGGCCAACGAACCCGTTCTCTTTTCCTTTGTTGTTGGAGAGATGAAATGTTTTTAAAGAGTGGGGATGATGTTTCTCACACCCCCAGTTCCCTTTCCCCGCCTCAGCAGCGAGCGTTGTTCGAACACTGATCTGAATGTTCAACATTGGGCTATCGCCACTCGTGTCTTTACTCGCTTTGTGAAATATGCCAGAAATTGACCTTTTTTTCTCTGTTCTGTCATTGACGGGAGATTTTTCTTGGCGACGTTCGGTTTGTTGCCCGGGCATCTTTGGTACCCTGGGACCACGCCCATGTTTTTTACGTTAATCGCCTAGAAATTTGATGTCCCGACTTTTGGAGTCCCGTCGAGATGTTCCGGTGCCAGCTGGTTCTTTATGCTTTTTTTGGTGATGCTTCGACCTTCCAGTCTGGTCCTTTTTCCAGTGTCTTATAGAACGAGGCAAGTCCCGCTAAAGGAAAGCGTAGGTGGCCGAGACTCTCCCTGATCAACCTGACGGTTTTCTTGTAGTGCCGCCTGTACTCTCTGACTTTATTGTCGGGCCGGCTTTTTGTTGTTGCGGTGCGTCTCCTTTCCCTTTTTTTTCACTTGTTCGTTTTCTTTCGTAGCGTCAGTGATTTTTCCGATCCCTTCCCCTTGTTACTGACACCTTTTGGTTTGACCCTAATCGGTTCACTCAAGTGCGCACGCCTATTTTGTTTTGGCCGAAGAACTCCCTGTTTCTTGGTGCGGGTTCGCTTCTTTTTTTTTCCTTGTGAATCGATATATGCAAGGTATGCGTGCCTTTCCTACTCCCTTCCCCTGGAAGTGATATTGTTCCTCCCTTTCGGGATGCGGCGTAACGGGCATTTGATTGACCTCTTCTTTCCTCCTTTCCGGGGGCAGTTATTACAGCAAACTTACAAACCCTTCCCTTCCCCCCCCCCGAACAATCTCGCTTCTGGGTTACTCAGCGGCTTTTTTTTCCTTTCGGTGCTTTTGGAGAGGTTTAGTCGCGTTCGATCTTGTAGAAGCGACTCTGCGAGGCACCCAACGAGTTGGATAGTTCCAGGCGGGCTCTTTTCTTTTCCTTTACGATGCGGATGAGGACTGGAGCGAACTGTCTGATTTTCTCTTTGATAGCTCGATGGAGCTAAACCCCCAAGGAACGATGATTCCTTCGGAAACATGGTTACCGTTCTTTTTTTCCTCGCCCCTACAAGGCTCTCCCTTCATCGTGTCTTTTGCGCAGGCTTCCTTTCTTTCGGTTTTGAACAAGCGTTGTTTAGAGAGTTTCGACGATGACCTGCCGCCTGAATGTTTCCACAAGGTCATTCCTTTCCAATAAAGAGGGCAGCGGAGAAAGAGCCTCCTCCCCATCATAGGCCGTCGGGACTCAGCGATAACCCCTCGCGGATTTCTCGACGACGAGTGTGTAGACGCACGGCGATAGTCGGCCAAGTAGTGCTTATGCGAC
>Ga0179593_1414417_pt1 | contig 13513 bp, 13 predicted proteins | sample CZODoug2_1_08_16_FD_185931 | JGI IMG/M metagenome (GOLD analysis project Ga0179593, IMG submission 185931) | Vadose zone soil fungal communities from Angelo Coast Range Reserve, California, USA - CZODoug2_1_08_16fungal (PacBio error correction) | ecosystem: Environmental > Terrestrial > Soil >... | reverse complement strand
CCCCTTCTATGTTCTCCTATATGTGACGTTTTTTTCGCATCGCCCCACACCTCGGACTCGTTAAAGCTCTCTGGTTTTTACTTTGGCCCTGTCCTCCCTCTCCCACGTGTGGAAAACCCAAGGTCCACCGTCTATCTTGTTCGGAACCATTTTTTCGCCCTTTAATTTACACCGGTCCGTAACCCCGGTCTCTGTTCTTTATGGTCTTTCTCGGCCCTTTTCCTACGCGCTCGTTTTTCGTCGTGAAGGCATCTTTTAAGTTGTGTGGGTGCCCTTTTTTTTTTCTCTTCATGCTATACCCATGGGTGTTTTGAGAAGCGGCAGCAAACAACCCTTCTCCCCGCCCATTATACCGCCACCAGAAGCTTTTCTGACCGGGTAATGTTTCACCTGAGAACTCCCTCACCGTTTCCCCTCCCACCGTCGAGCCGGCACCTGAGTTTTACGCTGGTTGTATTCTTTTCCGAACTCGTATCGGCTGGATTTCGGCTAACGTTGCGTCCTTCGTCCAATTGACATCGATCCGATTGCTTGAGAACATTCTCCCCTGTTTGTTTAGCGTGTAGCCAACCGTACCTCCCCCTCCTTGTCTACCCTCTCGTTCTTTCTTTTAATAGCTCTGTTTTCAGTATCGATACAGTGTCCCCAGGAGGTGTTTCCCCACTCTCAGTTCCCTCTAATTTTCTCTTTCCCAGGTTTATGCCCGTCCCAGTTTTTTTTTACTTTGCTTTTCGGGAAGCCCCCCGGCCTCCCCTCGCCTTCTACGCTCGATGCGTCCGTGTTATGGATCATTGGCGACGCTTTCTTCCTTTCTAGTTCACCGTGATCTTTTTTCTCGTCTGAACCAGCTTTTTTTCTTTTTCCTTTCCTTTACAGGCTGCGGAATCGGCTTTTGTGTGTCGTGACGCAGGCTGACCCTTCTGAGCGCCGTCCTTTTCGCCCCGATTTGAATTTGAGATTTTGTTTGATGTCCGGATAAGAATCGTTTTTGCGTTTTTACGATCGCGGGAATGTACTTTTTGATTTCTACGAGAAGGCTTCCTTGCTCCTTGTGTTTTTCACTTGTCGCATCAAATACTTGACGCATTTTCCCCATGCATCTCACATCTTTTCTATAGTTCATCGCAGCAGGTGATAGCCCTTTTCCTCGTTAGGGTTGAGAGTAGGTCTCTGATTGAATTCTCTTGATGAAGACTTTATTTCCCCCGCTTCCTTGTTTCGGATTTTTTGCTTTGGGTCCTTCGGCAAGAGTTGATTTGGTCGGATAGCTCTTCCCTTTTTTGGACGAACTCCCCAGGTGAAAAGACAGTTCCGTATGGTTCTTTTCTCCTAAGTTTTTGAGAGATCCCAACTAACCAAGCTTAGCGGACCGTGCGTCGCCCGGTCTCTGTTCTATTACCTCGTACCCCTCTTTGACGCTGAGCTCATAGGTTTTCCCGACCTTCTTTCTATGGTAGTTTTTTTTCTTTCCCCATTCTCGTAAGCTTTCTTCCATTCCTCTACACTCGGCGCTGACTATAATACGCGTGTCTCTTATGTTCAGCCCCCTTTGTTTGAGAAAGCTCGCTTCAGTTTTCCCTCTTTCACCTGTGCGAAGCTGGCCAATGAGATCTTTCTGCCTTCTCGCATACGACCATGTACTTTTTTTCCCCCGCAATACCGAACAGGATCTTCCTCCATGCTTTAACACTTTGAAAATACGACGACAATCTCCTGCTCCTCGGGCGCTTTTTTTCCTTTTTATAGCCCCACTAGAGGCATCTGCTTGTCCCGTGCCCTTCTTATCTGCATCTTTCTCCTTTTTCAGCTCAAGCACATTAAGAGATCCTGATCCCCTGACGACTAGCCGTTAGACTTTTTTGCCGTTCCCCTTTTCATGGCTTTAGCGATAAGGAGTTAATTGACTTTGAGGGCCTGAGGTTGCTTCCTCCCCCATCACTCCCCTGCTTTCTTTTTTTTTTTTTTTTTTTTTTTTTGTCCTTTTTTTTTTTTCTTTTTTTGTATTTTTCTTTTTTTTTTTTTTTTTTTTTTTTTTTTTTTTTTTTTTTGGGCTTTTTTTCCCCCCCCCTTGTGACTTCCTGCTCATTCCCCCCGTTTTTTTTTCGCAGTTTTCTCTGATGAACATTCGAAATTGTTTTGGAGGTCCCCTCGTATACGCAACTTTGCAAGAGCCATTCCTTTTCTTCTCCCTCCTTTTGATGTCCTGAAAAACCTCGTTGTCTCGATGAGTGCGTGTTCTGTTTTTTTTTCTTTTTTTTTTTTATCCGCCACTAAACCCGTCACGATGATGACATCCGAGGATCGTTGGCATTGTTTTCTCCCACGTGATCTTTGACTTTTCCTCTTCATATAAGTCTGCGGAACCTTTTAAACACCTTCCTACCCTCCTTGGCCGACCTAAACTGTGAGTCTTGTGCTTTTAGGGAGTATCCTCACCACCCACTGTCACTCACTCTTTAGGTTGCGGATGTTTTGGGACTTTCTTGTGTGTTTCATCCTTTTTTCTCTTTTCTTTTTTTGAGATCTCTGGGTGATGTCCTACACACCCCCCCCCGTAACCGACCCCTTCTCAACACGGCCGCCGTTTTTACTTTTGGAATTGTTACCACGAGAACCCCTTACCAGGGAACGCCCGTCGCCCTTTGCACGTAGTGTAGCGCTTGTCGGACCCCGGTTCTCTCCTCAATTGATAGGCTGTTTTCCTTTCTGGCTCCACGTTGGCTTCACCCCCTTTTCAGGCTCTCTTCTTTTCGTACCTCTTTTTTGTTTAGGCCGCTGTCAGCCACACCGACGCCCATTTCGAGACCGCTTATGGGCCAAGTCTCCTCCATTCCTTGAAGTGTTTCTGATTCGCCGATTTTCCTCTCCGAGAATTCGACGTTCCCTCGAATTCGAGTTCTTTGCGGAATGGCGGGGGAGCCGTTGCCGTCTTTGTTTGCTCCAGACAATCCCAGTTTTTTGTTGTCTTTCTTCCCCATACCCCTGACGTCATCAAGTTCATTTCGTCCGATCTCCTTTCTTGAGTGGCCTCGACCGTCTTATCCAATTGGCTGCCCCTTGGTTGCTTTGTTCTGACCCAGATTCTTTGTTTTTGTCGCTTTTTTTTTTTATCAAGGTTCTTCTTCCTTTTCACGGACACTCCTTCGTCCTCTGGTGTTTCCCCTTCTTTCTGCCCCCTTCCGGGAATTCAGGGAGATTGTCGTTTATTCCTTTGTATTTTCTATACCCAAGCGATGTAGGCCGGAGCTCTTTTTTTTTTGGTGTTGTCATTACTTTTTTCGCGCCGAGACTGCTTCCCTTCCCGTTGATTTCGCACACTCACGTATTCTTTTTTCTCAGTTATTCTGCCAACTGAAGGCGTCTGTATCGTGCGCCGTTTTTTTTGATCATGTTCTCCTGGGTTGCAGAGTTTCTTGGAGCGATTCTTCTTTTTGATATCCCATTTGCCTCTTTCGGCTCCTAAAGCAAGCGTTTCTGGATTTCGTTCTTGACTTATGCCAATGAGATTGCGGCTCAGTTCTGATTACTTTTTTTTTTCCCGGTGAACAGTGTTCCCCGCGAGGTTACGGTTTCTCTCTCTCCGAAAGATTCCACCGTCCAATGATGGGCGAATCTTGTCTTTCCGTTTGGTCCGACCACCTTTCTTCATCGCTCTTCGCTGAATCTCATTTCCTTCTGCCAACACTTTTTTTTTGCCATTCTCTTCTGGCGTTTCGACGACGGCGGAGATTTTTCACTTGCCTCGTTTCATTCTCCCCCCCCTCGAGGCCTGGTTCCAGGGCCTATGACGATACCGTGTTTTATTTGTCTCGATTGACATCCCCTTTTTTAGAAAGACGGTTTCCGCCGTGATTTTTTTCCTTGGCGCGCGCACCATGATGGAGCAGCATTCTCGATCCTCCCATGTCCTGTTGCTCAACTTCTCGTCAAAGTCGCTTACTGTTTCTTATTCTCGTTCACAACGTGAAAATATCGAATCTCTATCCCCCCCACCTTTTTTTTTTTTCTCGCGCCTTCTCCAGCTCCCCTGGCTATCGAAGCCTTCCCGTGACCTTTTCGATATGATCTACGGCGCGCGTAACTCCTTGATCTGGTCGCTCTGAAGATAAGCAGCTTTGCCCCTCTTTTTCTGACCTCGTTCCCCCCCTTTCTCTTTGGTCGATACTTCGAATGACTTTTGCGGCAACGGTTCTGGGCTTCTCAACAACTTTCCCGCCCTTGCTTCTGGTGTGAACAATCTTCCTCGCTCCATTTAAAGATAATATTCTTTTCGCGATGACATTCGAATTGGTTTGCTTTTTTTTTAATGATTTCTCCGTCCGCACGTATCCGCCCTCACGGATGACTTGCCCGTCCCTGCACGTTCTTATAGTGCCCAGTGCTGTCTTTTCGCTTTTTTTGCATAAACACGAAGCCAGTTGTTCTTAATACTCCGCTTATCATGATTTCACAATTGACTTTTCACCGTGACTGAAATTCCCCTCCATCCTTATTCGGTCTGCGAACCTCCCCCGTGTTTTACCCTTTTTTCCTTCCGCAACGGTGGTAGTCTTTCTGACCGTTCGGGGAGTTTCCTTGTTCAACACATGACCACTTGAACGAGTTACCGTGAGCGTTTTCGTAATTGTACGTTGCTTTGTGGAATTTCATTTTTCCACTTTTTGTTCTAGACTAAGCACACCCAGTCAACCCCCCGTTAACTCAAAATCCGTCCCATTTCCAATTCGCAGTGACTTGGTCCTTTTTTGGTCCTTTGAATCCCAGAAAGTCCCCACAGACCCCTTCGCGGCAGTAGTGCTTTCCGTGGGGACTCTTTTTTCCTACCCTCCACTTTCTGATAGGTGCTTTTTAGTTTTTTGCTAACGTTTGCGTTCTCGTTACCCTTTTTGTCGCGGATTTTTTTTACTCTCCTTGTGTTTTTTCTATGCCCCCAGCCCCCCCCCGACACGTTTCCGACGCTTTCTTTGGGAACAATTTTATAGATTTCTTTTTGTTGCGACGTGGTCCTCTCTGCCTCTCGCCCTCACTTTTCATCGCGTGAAGAGTCCGTTTTTCTAGGCGGCGCCAGGGTTCCTCTCTTTTTGTTTCCAGCCAGCACTCCCCTTGTCTTGATTTCGGGAGAATGGGCTTCCAAGCGACTTTCTCATGGAGGATTAGTGTGTTTCTTGCGCCGCCCGTCTCTTAACCCTTTAGCTTCCTCTTTTCCCTCGTAGCTCTGAAGTCTTCTTCTGCTTCGTGTCCGTCTGAGTCCGGCCATGATTTCTCATACCTGATTGATCTTTTGAGCTTTTTTTAACCCCTGCGATTTTGAATCGTTTTCTATATTTTCCTTTTATGTTTTTCGGACTTTAAAGCAGCGAGTAGGCTTTCGGTTTTGTGAGAACCACTTGTCATGTTTGCGACTTCCTTACTCCTTCATGGTTTTCCGTCGTAACGAGTTCGACGACATCAACTGTTAACTCTTCTCCATGTCTTTCCATCTAAGCCCCCCCACTGCCTTCGCGTCAGCTGCCCGCGCTTGGTATTGTCCGCCTTTTGATTTCGGAGTATTGTCCTTCTTTTGCCGTCCTGAAACCGTTTGAAAATTTTTGCTTGTTTTCTTTTCGTTTTTTTTTGCGGCTTTTTGGACATGTGTTTTTTCGGAAGCGATGACTGTTTTCCTAGGTAGAGTCGCGTCTCTGTTTATTTTTTTTTTTTTCCCCCTCCGTTTTTTTTGAGAGTCTCCCTCCGGTGTGATACTTTTTTCCGCGGGTCTTGCGCACCTTCTTTTCCTCCTTTCTCTGAGTACGCCCCCATTTATTGCTACCCAACCAAGCGGCAACAAGAAATTCCTCCATTGAGCTTTTCTGGCGGGACCGCCAGAGGAGGCCTGGCTTTTTTATCTCCCCCCCCTCGCTCCTACGCTCAACTTTTCGATCTTAAATCGAACCTTTTGCGCTGTCCGATACCCCTATGCCTTGGGCAGTTCGTCCCTTTTGAAGACGCTTGATCGCGAACCCGTTGGGCCGAGCACTTCTTTTCTTCAGACCCGATTCCCGTCACACTCTTTGCTCCCCCGAATCGTCTCCCCTGTTTTTTAATCTTCTTATAGCGGCCCGTGAAAATATCGCGACATCACTGATTTACCCTCTTTTCGTTCTGCTCCAATCTCCCAACATCTCGCATACTTACTATGTCCTTTTCCCTTTTTTTCATCTTGATCCGACGGCGTGAGCTACTACTCTTTCTGTTTTCCGCGCTCCGCAATCGCAATCCGTTTGAAGTGCTCCATTTTAACGTATCCCCCTTCCTCGCCCATCCCAGCACCGGCACATTGCGCTTCCTCTGGACCTGCCAAGGTACTTGTCCCCATAGCCCTGATTTTTTTTTTTCACCAGAGGAATGACCTCGTTCCTGGTCTATACCGCACCCCTTTCGTTGATGACCCTCATTGCGCTCTTCGGAAAATCGCCCTTCACGTGTCTCTCCAGGGACGGAATCTCGTCCTTGGGACCCCATCTGTTTCCCCTCCGTTTGTTTTGCTGAGCCTAACCACAGAAGTGCTCTGGTCAATTGACTTTTGACTTTCAATTGTACGCTTCACCGTGATTGCCCCCCCCCACTGATCTCAGTATGCGTTCGGACCTGATTCGGCCGCAGAGGGTTCGTTCCACGGTGTGAGTGATGTTTTTTTTTTTCTTTTTTCTTTTTTTTTTTTTTTTATGCCTCCTTTTAGGTGTAACCCTGACCACTGTCCCAGCTGTAATTTTTTGCGTTTTTATTTTTTTTTTTTGGTGAAGGTTTTTTTTCCCCATATTCTTCTCCCTCTTTGTTTTGTTGTTTGATCTAGCTTTAAGCCACCCAAAACGTCACACCCTACCCCCTCGCCACCCCTTCTTTTGGTTCCAGTTCACCCTTTTCCCCACCCTAGAACTCCCAGTTCAACCCCCTGCACAGACCCCACCCCCGTTCGACTTCCTGGTGATCTTTTTTGGAATAGGTTACTCAGATACTGACGGCTGGAGTTTCGGCTAGTTTTGATTTCGACCATTGCACTGTTCTTCTCCGGCCCCGTACTTTTTTTGTTTCTTATAGGCTCAGCCCCATTTATCCCACTCATCGTAGACCTCCTCTGGTTTTACAGTCATTAGTCTCTCTCCTTTCCCTTTCCTCGTCGCTCTTATAGCCTGAGTTTTCCGGCGCACTTCTTCCTGGTCCTCGCGCTATCGTTTAGTGCGGATTTTGTGTCCCGGAGGCTTTTTTTTCTTCATCAGAAAGAGTCTTAGTCTTGTGGAATTCACATACCCCTGGGCCTGTCCAAGAGATCACCTTCTTTTCGCCTGCTGCCTTAGGAAACGTGTCCGCTTTTCGCCCTTAGATTCTCCCTCTGTTCTGTTGGCGCGTGACGATACAAGTCTTTCCCTCTTTCATTCAAGCTGCCCTGACCGTTTCACGGGTCTATGCATTCGATAGTAGCATGTATTTCTCTCCGCGCGGCTGACAACCCCTTTCCCCCTTCTGGAGCGTGTCGCGGGGTCCTTTTTTCTGTTGAGATACTGTTCTTATCCTTGAGCAGGTGGTCCGATGTTCTTGAGCACCCCTCATTTGTTTTTAATGAGAAGCTGAATAATGATTTGTGCTTTTCCTTTGTCGCTCAATCCCCCTGGAAGAGATTTATTTTAGGAATTAGCCCCATGAAAAATGAGTCGCGTATCTTTACCCTTCCTAGAGGAGGAGTACTTCCTATCGGCGTGTCTCTTTGGCGATTTTTTGTGCAGTACCAGTGGCCTCCGCCGTTCGTCCCGCCATGCCCTTCTTCGATTTTCCTTTTTTTTTTGAAAGGTGCTTTCTTTTCTTTCGCTCTACTTCCCTTTTTTTAAGCACGGTTTTTGTCCTGCGATGAGGGACTCCTTTCTCTTATCCCTTTGTTTTTTTGAGAGTGATACCTCCAACCATAGCGGGTCCCTCTGCGGGTTCCCTTTGTCCGCACCCTTTTTTTCACGCTATCGAGCCGCTCTATAATACGCTTCCCCCCCTCAACACTTCCAGATCCGCGAACGCCTTGCTTTCATGGCGGTTTCGACCGATCTTGCAATGTCATATACTGCCCTCTTTTTCTCCTTTCCGGAGAGGTCTCTTTTCTGCGCTGCCCTCCCTCCCCCTTTTCATTTTGCTCGATGGAGACAACCGTTTTAGATGACTTTTTCCATTTTGCTGTTTTCCGCGAACCGTGTTGAGCATCCGGCACAGTAAGCCCCCTCATCCCCCCCTCCATTTACATTTTCGTTCATTTTAGTTCCTACAACGCGCGTTTCTCTCTTTCTCCTCCGAATACCCTCTAATATCCATAATCGGGTGATTTTTCGGCTGCATTCCATCCAGATCTTCTCATTTCTCGCGCCCCTAGGTCCGCCTTTCTTCCTCCTGCGCATTTTTTAAAGCCTGATATGTTCTTCCTCCACTTTTCGCGGTGTCATCTGACTGTTCCGAGACGGCGTTTGCCACTTTTACTCCTCCTATGCCTCATCGATAAGGGCTGGCTACTTTTCAGTTATGAGGCATGAAATTTCTGTCTTTTTGACAACGTCTGGGGACGGGCGTTCCTCCCTATCTCCCTGTCTTTCCCCTATGACCATTTTTTTTCTTGTCTCGCGTCTGGCATATTTACTTAGCTTCCCCAGTTTGACCAGGAATCTCGCTGACTTTTTTTACCCGAGTTTCCACAGAGTATGTATCTTCGTCTGCGTGTCCTTGCTTGATATCGCCCCCGTCCCTCCTTTCCGCCCTCCGCGGTCGGCTGATTTTCCTCTTCAATTTTTAGAACCTCAGCCGATCCGGCAGTCGAGTGTAACTTATTCCCCACCGGAGCTAACCTTTGGGTTAGCGCAATTTCGTCCCTGTTTATAGAGTTATCGTCCACACCTTACCCTCCCTCCCCGTTCCCCGGTTGTTGCGAGTTTGTTGGTATTAAGTTTTTTTGGTGGCTTATCTCTCTATTTTTCCTTCAGTTTGTTTTCATTTCGATGAGCCCCCCCCCCACCCCCCGTAACTTCCTTACCAAATCGAAACATTTCCCGGTTTTTTCTGGTACCCCAGAACTCATTTATCCCGGGCCTGCCCCCCACACCCCTTTTCCCTCCCAGAGTTTCTCTTTTTTTAAACTTGTTCCGTCCCCGCATGCTTTTGGCTGGGAAATTCGCTCCTTTGCGCGCGTACATGCCCCGACTCCGCCGGCTTTTGTTACCGATCACTTTTTGGTTAGGCGATTGAGCAACCCCAACGAAAATCCCTTTTTCGTTCGACCAGTTTGTCTAACTTCAATTTTTTTCTCTTTGATTCCCTTATTTCCTCTTGCGGCTGACGCTTTCCTCCGCGCGCAATCTCTTAGCGCTAAAGCGTTATGAGAGGAATGGGGTTTGTCTTTTTTGCGATGCCGTTCCTTTTCAGCAAGTCCATTTTTTGGCTGTCCTGGTTAGGTGCAGCACCCCCGACCATTGGCCCCCTGCACCTTATCTCCCGAGAGAGAGGATGTGACGTGGTCCATCCTTCCGTCCATTAAGCGGGTTCTTCTCGGTTTCTGTCCCGATCAAGCTTCTTTTCCGCGTCAGGGACCAGGCTTCCTTGAACTGTTCCATTGATTCTTTTCTGATTTGCCATCGATTCTTCGCTGGATGAACATTCCCGTTTTGATTTCTTTCTCTTTTATATTTTTTTCTCTGCGCCGCTCCAAGGCCGTCTTTTCCGGCGCCGGTCGGAGCAGTTTGTTTTTGCACCTGTAGCGAGAAGGTTGACTCCGCTCATTTCACAAGGTTTTTAAAGGCGCGCTGTGGGTCTCCCCAGTTTTTTCCATATCCCATGAACACTGCGTCTTTATCGTTAAGCGCCCGCGGGTACTCCCCTCCTATTTTTTATTTTTTGAGTTCGTATGACCAGTGCTCTTCGTGGCCTGGCTTCTTTCGTCCTGTTTGCCGCTTTTTTACCTTTTTCTTCCCCATTTTCTTTAGTTACGGAGCGATGATCCGTTGGGTTGTTTGACGCATGTCCGGAGAGTCGCAGCGTGGTCTGTCTTTTTCTCCTCCTTTGGTTTTTGAGCTCGAACCAGTACATGAGCCGGTTTTTTTCATTTTTCTCCCCCCCCCCCCCCCCACCCCCACCCCCCCCCCCCCCCCCCCCCCCCCCCCCCCCCCCCCCCCCCCCCCCCCCCCCTCGTTTCACCGGCTTTCCCTTCCGATTCTCTGATCCGCATCTCATGCCACTGGTCAAAAAGCCCACCAAGGACTATCCTTCGCCCTTTTTTTCATGGCGGTTCCGACGGAGTTTTTGGCCACTCGTCATCCTGCTCGCCAAATCCTTCCGCCTCTTCCAACCTTCGACAATGCTAGCCCCGTTGCGGATTTCCGAGTGTTTAATGTGGATAGCTGGCGGAAACTTTTTTCTTGCGATTTCTTGCTCTTTGTCTGCCCGACCGTTCTTCCCAATTATCGATCCGAACTGACATGTTTTGCTTCAACCAAAGCGCTCTCCCGAACCTTTTCTCCTTCCTACGATGCAACTACCCCCCCCAGGTCCCACATCCCCTCCCGACAACTTGTTTCTTTGTCAGCCCCCCCCGTTTAAATTCTTGATTGCAACAAGCATGTTTGACCCGGTCCGCCCTTTTTTCCCCCGAACGGCGCGCGAACCGACCTTTCTTTTGTTCATCGCTCGCGCTCCCTCAGTTTCTTCCTCATTCTCCTGTCCCGGACAGCGTACGAGCCCTTTTCCGCCCCCCTGCGCACGTAATTTGAATGATTTTCAGCGGCCCATATTTATGGGTGTCTTCCCTGACCAATCATTAATTTGGCATGGAACAAAGTGGAGAAGGAAGTCTTTGGGCTATCTCATAACTTCTTCTATTCTGCGCCTGCGATTCCTGAAACATCGGTCCGCACTTTGATTCCCCCCGCTCAATTTCCGGTATTTCTCATTGGCCGATCGAACCCAAAGGGGGGTTTTTTTTTTTTTTTTTTTTTCGGAGAGTGATTTTGCTTGCCTCCTACCCCTCCTAATGTCTGAAAGGTCCGCGGATGGATTTAATTGTATAAACTGCTGAGCCCTTCCAGTCCCCTTTCCTTGACAGTTGGTGCCACTATCCCCACGTTCCCTCCCCTCCTTTTCCCGGTGGAGTATGTGAGTCCTTTCGTCTTCGGTTTTCAAACATGACACTGTAACCCTTTTTTTAGTTAACTCCTTTGGTAGGGACCTGTTCCTTTTTTTTTTTTCCCTCTTCTTTTCCCTCTTCCCGCTTGTTTGTTGTTTTATTTGGAGGTCGACACACCACCAACGTCCCTCCCCATCGCCCCACCTCCCGCGTTTAGCTCTTTTGTAACCAGTGAGACACTCGCATTTTTCACAGTACCACGTTCCGCACGAGTGTTTATCCTCTAGTGTTGGAATCCGGTTCTCCGTCATGAAGGTCGGAACCCTTCTGATCAATTTTTCGCTTCCCAATTAATCAGTTTTCCCCCTCGTCTTTCTCTTGATCCCTTCTTGATGGTTCCGATGCTCTACCCCCCTGACCGCCCCCTCTCTCCAGCTTGTTATTTCTAGTCTGGTCCCTAGTGGGTTCACGTTCTTTTTTTTTTCCTAGCCGATTTTTTTTCCCCGCTTCCCATTAGAAATCATACGCTCAAGTAGCTTTCTTCGTCTTCTGCGGTCAGGGCTTGAGCTGCCGACCATTTTTTTTTCCTCCTAATCAGGGCTCTCTTTTTGGTCCATCCCCCCCACTAAACGTTTTTGGATTAATTCACTGTGCTAATTTAGCGAGTACCAGTTTTTTCTGGCGCCTCGGTCCAAGGCGTCGACTCTTGCTTATCCTTAGGATTTGACCCCCCCTCTTCAGAGTTTCGAGCGTATACAGATTCTAAAGGTAAGTTCCGATTCGTCCCCCATGTCCATGCTGGATGGTCGTACGCGCATGTGAACTTGTGTCCCCAGCGCCCTTGAATAAGTGTTCTTCCTATTTTGCCGTTGTAGGCCGCATTCCCGAATTTTTTCTGACTAGTCGGCGACACTTACCGGACTTGAGCGTTTGCAGCAACACATGCTACATGTTTAGGGATCGATCTATTTCAATAGCTCATATTTTCGTGACCTGGGCCTTAGAGCATAAACTGTTTCCTTTTTCTCCCCCCCAGTTTATGAATATCTCCCCTTTCCCATTCGACTTCATAGACGCTTTCTTGAGCGTAGCCCTGTCTCGCAGTGTTTCTGGCGTTCGATTGTCCGTGCTAGGGCTAACCGTCCCTTGTCCCACTGCCATTGCCAAGCCAATGGCGTTATCCTCTCGTTCCTTGTCTGGAAATGAGATGGCGTTCGATAGGATTCTTTAGGAAGCATTCCCGGGCTTCCAACTCTCTCCTCGAGTTTTTTATCTCTCTTTTGTTGAGGAGCGATACCCCTTAACCATCGCGGGGCGCTCGTTCAGCCGGGGTGTCCCGCCCCTCTTTTTCATCCGCATCTCCCCGAGCCGCAATCTCATTGCCGGTTTTTCGCAAGTCAAGACTGTCAAGAAACGAACTTAGCTATGGTTTTCTTTTTGCCTTTTTTACCTCCTGCATCGTCCCTCTCTCTTTTTTTTTACCTTTCTAGATCGATGAGTTGTGAAACGACTAATCGCTTTTCCCTTGCGCTCGATTGGAAGCCACCCCCTGCTCTCTTTGCGGATCTAGCACCTGTGCTACGGCCCCATGAGTGTGTAAGAGTCTGATCCCTTCCACCTGTCCATTTTTTTTCCCATTTTCTGCTGTCGAAACCACCACCCCACCCCCCCCCCAACCACATATAGTCTTCCCCTCTTTCTTTCCCGGCCACACTTCCTAGCCGCGACAGCTCTTTCCCCACCCGGTTTGTTTTTCAGTCCCTCTCAGAGAGAGGGCATCGAATCATTTCCTTCCGGTGCCTTTTTTTTTCCCCGAGTTGTGTTTGCTCAAGCTTTTTTCTGGTTCATTCAGCAAAGTCACTCCTCTTTTCCTCTTCCCTTTTCCTGACGCCCCGCTCGTTTATCCGACTCGCGACCATCAGGAGCCTTCTCTTTTCATGGCCCCTTTTATTTCTACCCAATCAATCTTTCTTCCTAAACCCCCCCAGCTTCCGTGCTGCGCTCCCTCTCGCCATCATACGCCCAACTCATCTCCACTCTTGAACATTCGCCTTTTTTGCCGCTTTGGAAACATCGTCCCCTGCCGCGCTAGTTCTTATATCTTTTTCCTGGTTCGCCCAGTTCAATTTGACACTCGTCTCTTCTCTTTCGTTCGGTTTGGATCCCCGCGCCTAAAACCCGCCCCATCTTCTTTCAACTGAAGCCTTTGATATTTGGCTTTACGTTCCCTCGCCCCTGTTCAGATCCGGCAGTACTTCTCGGTCTTAACTTATTCCCCTGCTCGGTGAAGCGACCCTTTTTAGTCGGGATTCGTGCTGGTTAGTTTCTCGGTTTCCCATCACTTTCTTTGACAGCGGTTTTTGTTCGGGTATTCTGTGTCTTTGGTTGTGTTTC
>Ga0179593_1387029_pt1 | contig 13513 bp, 21 predicted proteins | sample CZODoug2_1_08_16_FD_185931 | JGI IMG/M metagenome (GOLD analysis project Ga0179593, IMG submission 185931) | Vadose zone soil fungal communities from Angelo Coast Range Reserve, California, USA - CZODoug2_1_08_16fungal (PacBio error correction) | ecosystem: Environmental > Terrestrial > Soil >... | reverse complement strand
ACGTGGCCGCCAACTTCTTTCCATTTCCTATCTTTTTGAGACGACCCTCTTTTTCCTGCCGCCTTCCTGGTGTCCTTGTTCCGGGTTGTTTGTCCTTGTACTTTCCCGGTGGTTCCCCCCGTGATGGATGGACCATTTTCCCCCTCCAGTGGGACCCTTTCCCCAGGGTTCTTTTCCTTCCCCTCTTCCTTTTACAGTTAACCCGTTTCTCGACCCTCAATTTTCTCCCTAATATTCCATTGTATCTTTCGACGACAACCACCTCCTCCACTCGATGACTTTTCCTCCCCGCATTCTGAGCCCTATGTGTCCTCCAAACCACTTCGTTGATGGAGTCCTGCGCGTTTTTTTTACAATACGGTGTCTCACGGATTGCGTGATTTACCCGTTGCCAGGAGAATCCCCCATGCCACAACCTCCTGTCTGGTTTGGCTTCACGCTTCTCTCCCCCCTCCAGCCACAAAGGGTTAATTGAATCTCCCTCCCCTTTCTGATTGGACGGCCCATAGTTTTGCTAGCGTACTTTTTTTGATCTCTGGCACTTTAAATCAATAAGTCTTTGAAAAACTCCGTGCTTCTTTTTTCCCTTTTTTTTTCTTTCCTTCCTGTACAGCCCCTTGCCATTTTCGTGGTTGAATCGTCATATAGTGAGGATTGCATCGTACCCGTTTTGGATGCTATGGACGGAGTTGATGCTGTTCCCCTGCCCTTTCCCTGTTTCTTCTTTCTCTATTCAGAGCGGCGGTTGTGGACCCTGTGTTGTCCTGTCCCACGGACCTGTTCCCTAGTCCATTTCCCCCCTTCTTTTCTCCACTTTTGTTTTTATTGGTACAGTTTATTCCGCCCGGGACGTTGACCATTCTTTTGCCTTCACTCAATTTTTGTGGCGGCCTTTTCCGCTTTTTTCCCCCTTTTCTCTTTTTCCCCTCCCTTTGTCGGTAGTCCCCTCGAGCAGGACCGCATTTTGTGTTATGTAGCAGCTCCAGTTTGAAGTCCCTTCTTTTTAGGTCCCTTTTCAACCCCTTTTTTTTTTTTTGGACATTCGACCTCAGGCACCCATCTCCTTTCACAATTCCAGTTTTTTGGAGATTGGGTTCATTCGTTTGCCCCACGGTTTTGGACCCCCCCCTTTTTCCCCTTTTTCTTTCGTATTGTTTTTTGATTTCTAACCTGCCATTCCCCTTGCTCTCCGCAATACTAGAAGACCCCGTTGCGTGAGCTTTTTTTCATCGTACCCCTCTGTGGGTGTTCTTGTTGTTTTGATTTGCGAAACTTTATCCACTTTTCGCTGTATTCTTGTTGTCGATGTCCCCGGTAACTTTCCTTTTTTTTTGTTCCTTTCCTGTCCTCTTCACCCCCACTATTGTTCCTGTCTGCCATCCCCTTTTTTTCAATTTTTCGACGGCACGGCAGAGCTTGTGTTAATTTGACGCTTTCCACATCGTTCACTTCAGCTTTAGACTTTCTCCTGCACCGTAGGTTTTTACTGTCGTAGTCCATGACTACAATCTTTTTTGATTTGCTTCGCCTCCATGATACTCGTATACGTCCCCCCCTTTTTTTTTTGGGGACCTAAATTGCTCTCCCCCACCCTGTAGGGCTTATGTGGTGGCAGTTCTTGCATGGGCATTTTCCAACGTCGGCGAGAAGCCCCTTCCCCACAAGTTGTTGTTCTTTTCCCTCACTTGTACTTCCTCTTACCCGGTCCTTCAATCGTTCTGCACTTCACGTTTGGGGTTCCTAATGTGTGCCCCAGTTGTTGAAAAAACCTCCCCTCTCGGCATTTTTCCGGATATGCTTCCTTGTTTTCTTTCCCCCTTTATCTCTTTTTCCTCCCGTCTTTTCTGTTCCGGCCGTTGTCTCCAGAACGGCTTCATACCCAAGCTGCTAGTTTTGTTTTTTCCCTTCTCCCTTTCTGACTTGTCGTCCTCCTTTCAGTTGTATTATTTTTTAATTGGCTGGCTCTCCTTCTTGAAAGCGGCAGCGGCGCCCTTTTCAGCTTTTGTGTATTGTAACGGGGGTCTTCCTCCTCCCTTTCGGTCTTTTTCCCCCCCCCCATATGCGCTATTATGTAATTCTTTTAGGGTTTATTACTCTTTTAGTGGTGACCCCTTACCCCCGTCCCTCCCTGGTTCCCGTTTCTTTTTTTTTGTCCAATTCGCCGTGGTGCCTCTTTTTGGCTTCCGGGTTCCATCCCGGTGTGAAGAATTGCCACTTAATCGAGGCCTCTTCACCCACCATCCGCTTTTCGGTGCTTTTTTTTTTCTTCTTTTTCCCCCCAAAAGGTTTGACGATCTTTCCCCTTATGTCTTTTTTACGATCTGATGTGTCTCTTGGGGACGGGGTTTTTCTGCCCCTTCCTTTTTTCTTTTTTTCCGCCCCCCCGTCTTCTTCTATTATGGTAGCTTCCCCCCCTTCCGCCTTTTCTTCCCCTCGATTTCAGGGGATCGTGTTGAATGTTTCTTGATTTTTGGTGTCCCCCTTGCGTCCTTGGTTTGTCTTGCCAATTTGGAATCAAGCTAGCTCTCTTTCTTAAGGACCAGGTGGGCGTTCGTGATGTACGAATTTGTGTTCCGGTGTGTGCTTTTCCCCCAAACTTTTGACTCCTCTTCTTCTTTCCTTCATTGTTTGTGTTTTTTTTGCTTGTATATTTTCTGTGTCCTTCGTTGATTGTTTTGTGTCTCGAATCCTGCTTCATTGTTCTTTCTCAGCCGTGTGGTACTGGAATCTTCTGGCGTGTTTTTTTTTTTGTTATTCTCTTTTTTCTTTTTTTTCCTCTCCTTCCTTGTTTTTTTCTTCTTCCCCAATATTCGGCGCACTGCCTGTAAGGTCTTTGTTGCCATTTGCGGCTTTAGGCCGGGCGGCGACTACGAGCATGTTTGCCAATGTGACTCTGCTGTCAATCTTCCTGCCTGTTGCCTTTCCCTCTCTTTCTTTTTTCCATGTCTTCTTTCCCCAACCCGATCTAATTGCCCCTGTCCCCTGAGGTTTGCCTTGTTTTTTGTTCTCGTTGCGTCACTTCTTTTAGCTCCCCCCTTTTCTTTTCCCCCCTTCCTGTCTGGCCAGTGCTATGGTCCCTATTCCCCCGTTCGTAAAACTTTGCTTTTTCCCCTCTGAGTGTTTGTGGGCGCCGCCATCCTGCGCTAATCAGAAGTCAAGGGTTCCCCTTGCTTTTTGTCCTTCGGTTGTACCACTTTTTTTTCCCCCCCCTTTTGGGCGACACGGGCGCCTTTATTAAGTTTCGACCCCTTTCAACGGCCAATACGCTGGAGTTTGTTTTTTTTCCCTCCTTGTTATTTTCATTCTCGATGTGACTCCTCTTTGCCCATCACGGATTACGGTGAATTAGCTTTGGCCGCCCAAAGACTCCAAAATTATTCCCATTGATGGCATTTTTTTTTCTTTTTGGTTTTTTTTTGGGCTTTTTGTAGCCCTCTTTGCAACTTGTGGGGCGTGTCGGCATTTGTGGGTCTGAAAGCGTTTTTTGCTAAACCTTTTGCACCGACCCTTTTTCCGTCCCCCTTTTTCCTTTTTTTTCCAACCCCCCTACTTGCGTCGCGACCCCGTTTTCCATCTTTCTCTGTTGAGATTTGACTCGCTTTTCCCCCCCTTGTCTCTGCTTTACACGCTCTTTTCCTCCGTAGTCCCCAACTTTTCCGTTTACCTGTGCATTTCATGTTAGGGGTTGTGGTCAACAGCGCTTGCAGATTTGTCGCTCTGAAACTTTTTGCCAAGCTGTTTATTCGTTTCCTTCCTTCTCCCTCTTTCTTTCCATGGGTCCTTTCCCTTCCGCTTTCAGCTTGCGTCACTTTAAAGGGAAGAAAATTTTGACCTATTTCGGCAAAATTTTACGTCGTCTTTTTTTTTTTTTTCCTTCCTTGATTCCCCCCTCGACGTGGTTAAAGCACTTTCCTCCCCCCCCCCCCCAGGGATTTGCGTATAGTGTGTTGCTAGGGGGATTTTTCATGATTGATCTTTTTGAATTTGTTTTTTTTAGCCCCTTCTATTCTTAGCATCTCTTTTGTTCCCCCTAGCCTTGTTTTACTACATTCTTCCTTTTTTTTTACCCCTTTCTTATTTTGAGGGTGTGCGTCTCCCTTCTTTAGCCGCGCGGTCTTGATTTCCGGTTTCCCCACTTTTCTCCGTCCTTCAAGCCTCCCTTTTTCCTAATGTTTTTTCCCCCCAGCCGGTTCATTGTTCAACTGTTTTTTATTCAGGACGAATATGTTTTCGCGACCTCCATTTAATCAGCCCCCTTTCTTGGCGGTACCCACCTTCCCCTTTTTTTTTGGGCGATGTCCCTCTCACCGCCGTTCGCCTTGTCGAGTCCGTGTGGTTGGACGGCATGTCCAAACCTAGGAACAGATCCCTCCTCGTCTTCTTTTCTTTTTCCCCTCTGTACGTTAAAAACCCTGGAAAATTCGACACTTTTCTAACCCCCGTTTTTTGTTTTTCTAGCTTGTTTTTTTTTTTTTTTCCCGCTTACGTTGCACCCCCTAACTTTTTTTCTGTTTCGGTTGGTAACATCCGTCTTCATTTTTTTTTGGAATATCGCTCGTCTGTAGTTCGTTGCCCTTCTCGTCATACTCAGGGCGTTCTGCTTTCATTTCTCACACCCGCTGGTTGTTAATTTGTTTCTGTTTAGTGATTTAATGGTGGCAAGTGTTTTTTGTCTTTCCTCCCACCTTTCCATTCTTTGTCTTTGAATACCTAAAACCACCACCGTTTTTTTTGATATTACTTCTGTCCTTCGCGGGGGGGCGTTTTCACTCCGTCGTTCACGGTTTGATGTCATTCCCCTGTTCCTCTGACCGGTTGTGCTTCTTCTCCACTAATCCCCCGCTGGTTATGATTCTATTTTTGGCGTGCAACCTGGGATTGGGTCAGTTTTCCTCTCTTTTCTGTCTTTTATTTTTGTCCCAGCTTCTTTTTTTTTTCTTGTCCCGTGCCCGGCCTAGCGGTTTTGTTTACCCTTACATGGGATCAAAACCCTTTTTCTCTCCCCTCCTTCCCCTGTCCCCCTTCTCGGTCAGTCTCTAATTGTGTCCGCCCGCCGAGTGTTATGAATTTGTCGCTGTCTAATCCGGGGCTTGTTTAGTGTTAAAGCGTTTTTGGGTGTCCCCACAAAGCCCATCCTCCCGTATTTTTTCGCTTTCTGGTATTCCTTTCTCCCTTGGTCTCGTTCCCCGGTTTTGTTGATTCAGCTTCTTTTTTGGCCTGGATCGCTTGTGGCCTCAACGGGGGTTTTTCATACCTGCTAATCCCTTCTTTGTACCGGGCGCTTTTCCCTTTATCTTTTTCCCCTCCACGTCCTTTCCCTCTTCATTTTCTCTTACTGTGCACGGTCGTGCACGTGTGGACCCAAGAAAATGTTTTTGTGTGTAATTTTTACCGTGATTCCCGTTTCTCCCTTGTCGTTTTCCCCCGTTTCGCTTATTTTTTCACCCCAAAACTTCTTTCCTGCTCCGCATACACCGTTGGTTCCTCTTCTGAGCGTGGTGGACGAGACCTCCCTCGCGTCTTGTCCCCTTTACTGTTCGGGCCTTCTACCCTTTTTTTCTCTTTCTCTTTTCTTTTTTTGTTGGTACTTCCATCTGTTCCCTGGTTTTGCCTCCCCCAGTTTGCTTCTTGCTTGACCCTTTTTTCCTATCTCCCCCTCCCGGTTCACCACAAGGTCACCACCCAGTTCGGTTTACTTGTGTTATTGCAACGGGTAATCTGCGATCTTTGATGTCTCGCCCCCCTTTGATTCGACCCCTCTTTTTGGCATTTTTTGACCCTTTTCCACCGGTTATTTTTTTCCACCCCTTTCCCGACTGTGCCACGGTCCGCTAGTGCCTTCATGGTTGTACACTTGCCACCACTTTCGCTCTTGATCCCTCCGTGTTGGCTTCTTTTCCCCTCCCCCTGCCTCTTTTACACACCCAGGGTTCTGCGTTGATGGGGTTTTTTTTATTATGACGATTTCAGCCTGCGCTGGTACAGCGCATTTTCGTTGCGATGACTGTGGGCTTTTTTTCCTTTTCACCCTCTCCGCTCGCCATCTCTCCCTTTCCTCCCTTTGACCTTTATTGGACTTTCTTTGTCTGCTCGGGGTTAACGTGCTTTTTGTTTCATTCGGCTCCTGCCCCCTAGCAGACTTCTGTTATTAAATGTGCCAGTCTTCGTCTGTTCTTTGCGTATCCGTTCCCTCTTTGGACCCACTTCCTCCCCCCCCCTTTTTTTTTCAGTCGGATTCAAGTTCACTTGCTTTTTTAGCATCCATGGGCCTCTTGTCTAAAAGCCTAAAGAGTTGATTTTTTCTTTGAGTCGTAGGAGAAGCATTTTTGGTTTTCTCTCCCTCCATTTTTCACGCCCTTCCCCTTCATTCCCTCGGTATGTCCAGACTCTTTCCGTCCATTAGCCGACAGCGCTTAGTTCCCCGCCGTATTTGTTTTTTGTTCAGCCTTCACCTTCCCACTGTGGCCTTCTTCTCCTCGTCTTTTTTTTTCCATTGCGATGTTTGCCACCCCCCCGCTTTTGATTTGTGATCGGCCCTTTCCACCTTCACGTGCGCTTTGCGGGTTCCCCCCTGTATATTATCGCCTCCCGGACGCGCTGCTTTCTGCTCCTTGTTTTTTATCACACTCGTCCTCTTGTGTGCCTCCCCTCCGTCGTTCCAGGACGGTTCGCAAGGCCTTCTCGCTGAGCCGCCTCTTTCAAACACTTGTTATTTCCCTCCATTCCGGCTTCCCCCTCCCTTTTTGATCTAGCGTGTGTTTGAGAATCCCCCGATTTGGAAACAGCCCCCTAATTATCCGATTCATACCATCCCTTAGTACCACCGGTTTTTAATCCGGCCGGTCCCGCTAAAAAATTAGAGCGCTCTTTCCATCATCGTCCGGTCTTGGCGTTTGTGGATATTTTGTACCTTCTCTTCTTTCGCGCATATAACCTTTTAGCTGTTCCCAGTGACTGGGCTTTTTTGGTTAGAGCATGCTGGCTTCCTTCGGTGACCCCCCCTTTACCTTTTACCCTTTCCCTTCCCGCCTGCTGCCGTTTCACTGCTCGGTCCAGGACACACGTTACTGTGATCCATTCCAACAACGATCGTCCAATTGATCTTAGCCTACTTCCACGATCTTTTGTCCTGTGTAACTGTTGCTTTTTTTTTATTGCCCCCCCCCTTGCTGATCTTGTGTGCCTGTGGTCCCTTTTCGGGCAATCGTCTCTTTTTTGATGTTGCTGTTTCCTCCGCGGCACCAACTGCCTGCGGATGGAGTTTTGTCACCCGCGCTTGATTCCGGACCCCTTTTCCCCCGGCTTCCTGAATGTCCTCCCCTCTATTTTTTCTGAACATTATTTTTTTAATGGATCTTCTTTGACGCCCGGACTTTCCCGTGCTCGCATGTTCATAATCCCTCCTTGTCTGCCTTGCTGATATTTTTTTTTTGTACGACGGTGTCCCCCTTACCCCTCCAGATCCCCCTTTTTTTTCACTTTTTTCCTTTCCCGTGTTCCGGCTTAGAGACGTTAGCTATATTGGATGGCCTCGCACATATATGCGACTAAATTTTCTCGTTGCTCTGGTCTGTCGGGCGACTAAGCGATTGCCCTTCCCCTCTTTTTGTGTTTGTACCTTGTGTCTCGTCCTTTTTCCTCCGGTGACACCAAAATCGTTTGTCTTGCCGTTCCTTAGGTCCCTCTCTTCATATCTTTTCTTGTTTTTTCCTTTCCTGTGTCAGCTGGATTTCCGGTACCCTGAGTGGGCTCTGCGGTTAATATTCTCCACGAGTCTTCCTCACAGCTTCGAGAGAAGTGTCTTTTTTCTTTCCCCGTGACTTCCGTTCTTTTCCCTTTAAACTTTCCCACAAAAAAACAAACAAAGCGGGGGCCCCTACCTTTCGATTCACCCCCATCCCTTCCCACACCACTTCTTGTTTTTCCAGCATCTTCCACGCTCTCCCCTAGGCTCCCCTGTCCTCCTCCCGTTTGTTGTTCGCTGCTTGTGGTCCGGCCAGTTTGGTACCCCAATTTGCTATGTCACTTTCATTCTTTTGTTTTTCTTTTCTTTTTGTGTTTTTTTAATCGCTCTTCCCCCCCCTCTTTCGATGGTGACCGTGGTGACGTCCCTCGGCCGTTGCGGCCACTCTTTGGGTTTTGTCCCAACGCCGCGGGCGTACTCATTCCTTTTCCACCTAGTTAATTGTTAGTTGTTCTGCCCGGGGTTCCCGCACTCCTGGGTTCCCCTCTTGCCTGGTCTTTCCCCCAAAACTATTTCAAATGTGTGTTTCCCTTTTTTTCCGGGACACGGCAGCGTGGACCTGTACCGTTACAGATTCGAATAACGCCACCCACCCCTCTGAGCTTTACTGAGTCGTCTCCCTACAGACGTTTGTTCCTATTCTCTGGCGCCAGTCCTGTCGTGCTCATGAAGCGGATTGAACGGATCACGCACCCTACTGTCTTTCCCGTTCCCGTCATAAGTCTTGCCCTAAGTCATTCTCTTGTCCCCCTTTTGCCTGCTGGGCTGTGACCCAGAGGACGGGGACTCTTCGTGGCAGTGTTATCGACTAATGGCGGGCCTATCTGCCCCGCACGTCATGGTCTGTGCCTCTTCCCCGGTTCTTCTTTTTCCAGCGTTGGAAACCCCCTTCCTCATGATCTTTTTGACGTCGATGATGGCGACGACCGGTTCTCCCCGCGAGTTTTTCTCGATTCCTGGGAATTCGGACGTAGCATCACGTGGTTTCCCTCTCCTGGTCCCCTCGGGGGAAAGTGATTCGTTGAAGTTTCGTCGATCAAGGCGATTCTTTGTCTTTGATTAGTACGGGGTAGCAAGGCAAGTTCTTGCTGCGTGGAAAACTTTCTTTCTTTCCGGTGTTTCTTTCTCCCCCTTTTGCCACTTTTTTTTCAACCACGCGCCCATAACTCTATCGACCAACCGGTGTAAGCATGTCATCTGAGTCCCGTTGCCACAGTGTCCTAAGGTCAATAGAGCCCGCCCCCTTGCCGGCTTTATTCCCCACTTTTTTCCCAAAGGGACCTTTGTCCTTCTGGTTTTTTCTTCAGGCTATCAAATCGTTTGTGTGTCTTGTGGTTGTTGCAGCATGCTCCTTGGGAGGGCGGGTTAATTTTCCTCCCCCCGCCCCGCCCCGCGTGCTTCTCCCTTTGTTTGAATTTTTGAGTATTCCCCCACATTTGTAATGACTATTTCGCCGTTCGCCCGCATGTTTTCGCGCAGTCCTGGGCCTGCTTCTGTCCTTCCCGTAAATTAGACCTTCCAAACATTTTTTTGTCCACGGCTTTCGTTGCTCTATTCGCCCTCAAATCTCTTTTTTTGGCGGTTGTTGGAGTTCGCTTTGGCCGGCCTTTTTTTTTTCCCCCAACTCGGATTTTCCTTCTTTCTGCTTCAGGGGGCTACCATCCTCTTTCCTAAGCATGATTGCCTATCACTGTCCCTTGTCCGACACGCTCGTACTCTAGGGATGGCCATTTCTTCTTTTTTCTCAATTTCTTGGCTCCCCACGTCGCTTCCGCAGATGTGTAAGCCGGCTGGATAGTATAGTTTCTTCTCGGTCGGGATCTTCTTGTCTTCTCCACCCTTTTTGTCTCTCTTTTTCTTCCCATATATTCGGTTTTGCACATCCTCTCCCGAGCTTTGCGAAACCAAGTGCGGCTCGGGGTGCACTCGACTGAGGCATTTTGATTTTCCCTTCTCCCAACCGCAACCCGCTTCCTTCCTTTGCCTTTTTCTGTTCTCCTTGGTTTCGGTCCCCCCTTTTCATCTCCACTCCTTCAACAGCGCTTGAATACCTCTGGGTAACTGCTGACTTCCGGACAGTGCGAAGCACTTAATCCTTTCTTTCCCCCCACCCTCTCGGTCTTCCCTTTCTCTGGGTCGTCCTTGATGATTCTCCTTCGAGATGCGTTTTCCTGGGGGGGCGCTGCGCTACTCTTAAACATCCTCCTTGTTGAACTCATTCTCTTTTCTTCTCCCCCGTTTGGTCTCACCCTGCCTTTTCCCTGGTCCTCCTTCCCCCCCATACTTTATTTACACGCTCGGGTTGGTTAACCCGAAATAACGACAAACTCGTTTTTTTTGGATTTTTTTCTTTTTTGTCTGACGTTTTACACCCCTCCGATTATTCTGCTCCCTTTGCCTTTACGGGGACAGCAAACCACATGTCCAAAATGTCGCACTTTTTTTCCCCCCTCCCCGAGCGTTCCTATCCGGTTTGCCTTTTTACAGGACTATTCCTATTGGCACGGTTTCTTATTCGAGATGTTTGTGTCGATCCCTCTCTTGTTCTACCTTTGCCCCCCCCCCATTCATCATTCACCTACTTCACCCCTCCCTTTCTTCGGCCCGTTAATTATTGGCCTTCAATTAACACGACTTGAACGGTCACTCACCCTCTGATTCCTCGTTTCCCTTCTTTTCGCCGCTGTTTCCTGAAAAACCCCCACCCCTTTTGAGTTTGCGCTAAGGGGAATCACAGGTCAAAGAATTTACCCGCTCTGTAGCCTTTCCCCTCCTGTCCCCCTTTTTCCTGCGCTTTCTCTTTTTTCCGCCTGCCGAGGTCATATTCTTCATGGACTCTGCGTGAAATGCTTTTTATTTCATGCACCTGGAGTTTCCCTCTTTTTTGCGTGACCTTTTTCACTCCGGCTTTCCCCCCTTGGTCCCAGTATACCTCCTTGAACTGCCCAGCTATCGTTGCTGAAGGGACGGTCCAGAAGGCCCCTTAGCCTTTTGGGATCGTCCTCTTCCTATTGTTCTTTTACGCTTCCCTCCCTTGTTTTCCTAAGATAATGCTATCCCACAGGTGTTCTATGCTTGGGGACTCTCTGTAGTTGACTGGTTTCCTTTGGTGTGACCTTTTCTCCGGCATTTCCTCTTCTCGCCGTTTTCCCCCCCCCCGTAGTTTTTCAGACTGGGTTTGATTCCATGCAGATTACACTTATGGTTTTCCGACTACTTGCCATCGCTTCTCCCTTTCGAACTCTTTTCTTGGCGTGCCACCTCCCATAGTGCGATTGTCACCCGCTAACTTCTTTTGTTGAGTTAGGAAGATTGGAATTTTCATAGGGATGGTATTTACCGCACCCAATTCTCAGTACGCTCATCCCCTTTCTGTTACCCTAGAACCCTTTTTTTTTTACCCAACTTCAGCCGGACATTTTCTTTTCCTTCCCCCTTGTTTTTTTGTGAGAGCAGGGTTTTTGGAATTTTTTTTGGTCACCCCCCCTTTTTTATTTTTTCCTAACCCAGCCCCCCTCCGTGCTTCTTGTTTTTCGTGTCATTTAAGTTTCGCGGGGATTGTCCAAATCCCTGGTATCCCAAGGGCGGGCCTGGTCTGTTTCCTTCGGCAACGCTTTGGTAGTGTATGGGTTTTGTTGGTCCTTGTCCGCCAGCCAGTCTTAGTCTCGCCTTTTTTCCCTCCCTTTCTTTTGAATCCAACGCCTTTATTCTGGGTCTGTTTCCTGTCATGGTCCTTTCACTCGTCAAACCTCCGTGTTTTGCCAACTTCGACTTGCGCGGCAATTGTGCTCTTTCCCCCCTTATCCCCTTTCCCGCATAACGACTCTTTCTCCTTCGTCCACCGTCCCCAAGAGTCTGTTTTTTACTGCTCTTTTCCAATACTATTGTAGATTGTTTTTCTCGCCCTGCCTTTTCTTTTCCTCGTCACCAGCTGGTTTTCTTTTTCCTGTCCAGCTTTGTTAGCCACCCGACCGATAGCCATGCACTCCTCTTATTGTGTTGCCAGGGCCCTCCTTCCCATTTTTCACCTTTTCCCTTCGCGGCATCGGTCCCCAAAATTTACGGGCAGCAGCATATGTTAGTCCATTTCACTTAATTTTTTTGTTTTGAATGTTCCTCCTTTCCCCCTCGTTGGCCCCCCCCCTCTCCTGATTTTTTCTTTTCTTCTTATCTTTTCAATTGTCTCTCCTTTTCTTTTGTGTGATCTAGTGTTTTTTCGCAGGCTCTCCTCACTTTGGTCATACCCCAGCTTAGAATATGTTTTTTGCACCGTCCCAGATCTTTCCTTCGTCTCCGTCCCCCCTTTTTTGATCTTTCCTTTCGTGGCTCAAGTTTCTCCTGGTCGCGTCATTGACCGGGGCTCAGTGACGCGGAATTTGAATTTGTCTTTCCAGTTTCTCACCCCCCATCCATCCCGCCCCATTTGTCCCCTCTTTATCCTCGTCCGGTAACCCCGGACATTTCAGCATTGACCCAGTCGTCCTTTGTAACTTGCTTCAGTTTCTGTCGGCCTTCTCTCAGCCATTATCTTTCTCTTTCTTTTTGAAAACATCGGCGCACTGAATCGAGGGTTTCCCTCTTTTTCAAGTCGTTAAATCGGTTTTGCGTTCCACGACTGTTGACAGTGTTTTCCTCTCTTCGCCCTTTCTTCTCCCTCCTAGTCTCTGTCATAGGGACTAAATTTTTTCTTCTTTGATTTGACTGTTTGTGATTTGCTATATTTTGGATGTTAAACCACCCCCTCCTTTCCTCCCTAATTTTTCTTTTTTCCCTCTTCAAGTTGCATTCCCCCTCCCTTTTTTTTGTACCTTTTGTGTTGATGACAAGGTTCCTTTCGCATTTTTCATAGTCCATTTGTTTTGTCGCAGTCCTACAATTTTTTTTTCTACCGTGTGGTTTCCCAAGACATTTTTTCTTTTCCGTGTTGTCAAATTCCGTTACTCTTTTTTCGCTTGGTCGTCCCCCTCCCTTCCTTTTCCTTTCCCGCTCCATTTTCATCCTCTCTTCCGCTTCTTCCTTCTCAAGCTCCCCCGACTGCGGTCTGTTCTTCCCGATTTTCCTATTCATACTCCTTTTGTTTTTTCTGATGTATTGGACATTCGGCTCCCCTCCCCCCCCTCTTTCTCCAGTTTTTTTTTCTTCCCGCCAGGGAAAGCCCCGGCTTCGGTCCTTTCTCTCCGGGGAAGGCACGTGTGGACCATTGAGCTTTAATTCGCAAGGCCCCTTTTTCCTGGCTCCTACTTGTTCCCCGAATGGCTTGTGTTCCCCTATCTCAATTTCCTTCACCCCCTGCTGCCGTCCGCCGCCTTTGGCTTTCTTCACTATCTCGGCTGGAATCTAAAGCCTTTATCCGAAAGGACTGATTGTTCCCACCCCTTTCTGAACTTTTGCCAGGCAGTTCTTCTTTTGCCCCCCTCTCTCCTCGCTGTCGTCCCTAGAGTTTTTGTTGGGGCTGGTCTCCATTTACAGGGTTTTCCTGCCTTCTCCAAGTTTTTGAACTCTTCCTCTTTGCAATGTGCCAAGACTTCTAGACCTTCGTCACAGCGTGGAAGGTTATGTAAAACCCCTGTTTTTGGGAAGACCTCCCCCAGTTACCGCACCTGTTTCCTTCTTTTTTTGGTGTTCTCCGGAGCTGCAACCCTCCCCCGCTCCCCGTGCTTCCTTGCCTTTGCCAGTCAAGACATTTTTTAATCTTGGTAACCAGTTAAAATCGTTAAGTCTGTGAGTGTGCCGTCTTCTTGTGTCGCTTTTTTTCCTTTGTTTCCTTGG
>Ga0179593_1338155_pt1 | contig 13513 bp, 16 predicted proteins | sample CZODoug2_1_08_16_FD_185931 | JGI IMG/M metagenome (GOLD analysis project Ga0179593, IMG submission 185931) | Vadose zone soil fungal communities from Angelo Coast Range Reserve, California, USA - CZODoug2_1_08_16fungal (PacBio error correction) | ecosystem: Environmental > Terrestrial > Soil >... | reverse complement strand
TCTGTGCTGCGACTCTTTTGCTTTGTCGTATGCTTTCACTTTTGTTTCTTCCTTTTCCCGCGCGTCCTTCGTTTTTTTGGGTTTGAGTTCTCCTCTCCCTTGTTCTTTTTTTTTTTTTTCCTTTTATTTCAGCCGTTGGCGCAGCTTTGGCAAGCATCCCGTTTCAGCTGGTTGTCGCGTGGGTTTGTGGCCCCCCCTTTAAATTTTTTTTTGCCCTTTTTTTCTTGGCAGGTTGGTCACCTTCCAGCCACCCCCCCCCTTCTTCCCCCACCAGGCTTTCTTTCCCTGCACACTCAGTCCCCCCCCTGATGCCCACTTGTCTGCCAACCGTGAACGGATTTCTGTCTTTCTCTGCTTGTCTTTTAATTGTCGGGACCTTGACCCCTTTGTTCCCCTCCCTTTTTCCCGTTTTTTTGTGTGAGGTTTGAGATGCCGGTTGCAAAACTCCTCCACCCCTTTTGGAGCCAAGCGTTTTTTGGCTGAAATAACCTTCCATATGGGTCCTTGCTTTTTTTCTCATGCTGTCGGAAAACCCTCTTGCCTTTCTGTCTCGCGTTTTTACGTCGATCGTCTCTAATTCCCCCATTTTTCCTGATGCACACCCCAAGCCTGGTTCCCCCAGTTTTCCTTTTGCGGTGACTCACCGGACTTTTTCTTTGACCCTTCGTTCCTCCATTAGACGTCTTTGCTGGATGATTTTTCCTTCCCTTTGAGTATCGGCCTTTTTGGCCCAATGCCCCTGAGTCCCTGAGGTCGACATTCCGCCCCCCTTGAAATAATCATGGATTTGTTAGGCGCGGTGGGTTGTCTGAATTTTAGTTTGATGACGAATTTGTCGCGGGACGGGTCTTTTGGCGTTTTGGTTGCACGATCCTGATTTCCACAGATTCTATTACTTGTTCGTTGTAACTCTTAAGTTTCCGCTCCTTTACCGGTTTCCTTTACGCGCCCCTGTATTTTTTTCCGGGTCACCCATCTTACATTTTTTCCGTTATTTAATGCTTTTTTGTTGCCGCTCTGCCTTTTGCTCAGTTTTTTATGCGGTGCTCTGCCCCCTTCTTTCGCGAATGTGTGTGTGGGTTTTTCCGTATCCTTTTGCCCGTTCCCCAGGGGTCTTTTTTTCCAATGGCCGGCTTTGTAGGCGCTGGCTTCCTAATCCTTTTGAGGGTCCGGCTATCTTGAGTTTTCTCATTGTTTCACTACCCTGGCAGGCTTCTTTCTTTCTTTTTTTCGGCCTTCCCCATCGTTTGTTCTTCCCGTCGCTTGCCGGGCAATTGACGTCAACACACAGAGTATGGGGTACCGTCGCCAAGGGTGGTTCCATGCCGTTGCCCTTTTTCTGCTTTTCTTCTGGTTTTGGACGGTTCCCCGTCTTCTTGTCCTCTTCCTTTGTTACGACCGTTTTCCCCGCTTCCGCCCCAGTTAAAGTTCCCCCCTGTGCCTTTCCCCATTTCTATTGGCGCGGTTTCCTTTGATTTTCACTATTTTCCCCATCCTTTGGTTTTTTGCTATACCTTTACCCCCAGTTCCCCGTTCCCTCTTTTTAAAGTCCCAGGTGCTTTTCACAGGGGCCTCTTTACACGTTTTGCCCCCTATTGGCGCCTTGCCGGATAACACTTAGTTGTTGTTTTTTCAATTTTTACTTTGGTATGCCCCAAACCAAGAAAAAACCGAACCAGGAGTTTTTTGAAAGTGCAACTTTACCCCTGGCCCTTTCCCACGTCCTTTTTTTTTTCCCCTATTCCCCCTTTCCGATAATACCCCGAAGAGTTGAAAGATTTTTGTGCAAGATATCCTCGTATCTGGCCGGCTGTGCATGGTTCCCCCATGTGTACCTTATTTCCTGTTCCCACCTTTTTTTGGCCCTCCATTCCCTCGCTTTCCGCGTGTCGGACCCGATTTACGGCACCCCCTACACCCCCCTGTTCTGAGGTTCCCTTGACTTCTGAGATCTCGCTCGACTTTGGGTGATCTTTTTGGTGAAGTGACTCCTAATTCTTCCGTACTTCGCAGCGGTTCCTGGTGGCGCTTTTCTTTCCTTCGAAACTTGTTCTGTCTTGACCTTTCTTTTTTTGACCCACAATCAGAGCGCGTTTGGCTTACCCCCCCCGGCCCCCCCCCCTCTCTCCTTTTTCCTCTTTTCTCTTTGTTTTTTTTTGAGTCTTTTTATGATCGGGTTGCTTCTTTTTTCCGTTCTTGCGCGCTCTGATGTCCCTTCTCCGATTTCTCCCAACGTTGTTGATTCCGGATGGTTTTCTCACGTGATCTTTTTTTGCGCGCCTTTTCGACGTTTGTCTCCCCCCGTCCCCCCTGCTCTGGTCCCGTCCCCTTCCTATTTTAGCGGTCTCTCATGATTTTTCCCATTTTTTTTGAGCTTCCGGGTCCTCTTTTTTTTTGGAAGGTTGCCTACTTTACCTCTTTTTTCCGTGTCTCGACGAACGCGAAATTGAAAGTGATGCCGCGTGGTTTCCCTTTCGCACTTTTTTACCAGGCTCTTTCCCCTGACTGGTTCTAGTTTTTTTTTTCTGCTTTTGCCCCTTTCCCCCTTGCTTTTTTTATCCGCCGCATCCGCTTTAAAAGCGGTTTGGCTTCCCCTAATTTTTGCCCCTTTGTGGTCGGTTCCCCCGCGTTTTTTTGTTTTTCCCCCCCCCCATCTTGTTTCCCGTGATTGCCGGAGGGTTGTTGCTCTGTCACGTGCGCCCTCCGTTTTTTTCCTTTTTCTGTTTTTCCTGGCCGGTCCCTTCGTTGTCATCCCCTCCTGGGGTTCCTTCCACCTTTGTTGTTTTTGAATTGGGAGCGCGGGTTTTTGTAATCCCGTGGGGGTAATTTTCTTTTTTTCGCGTCCACTTCACCCCCCTTGACTTCCAGTTCCCTTTTCCCCATTCGACTGCCCCCTGCTGTTCCCAAGGTGATAAAGCCAGTTTTCAACTTTTGCCTGTTAATTTTTAAGTTGTGAGGCCCAGTCTTCTGTTCTCCCATGTGCTCTCTTTTTCCTGGTCGACACGGGAACGTTTCTTTTTTTCCTACCACCTCGCCAACGCACTTTTTGGTGAGTTTCTTTGTGACTTCCCTTTTTTCTCGGTGCTTGTTCCTCATTGGCCCCCCCTGGTTGCACTGAGCCTGTCGCATCCTGCCGCAGCTTTCTTGTCCTTGGACCCCGTCAACTGTCCATTTTACCCCCCATTTTTCCCCTGAACTTTGAGAGTTATTTTTTCCTGAATCAAAACTGCATCTCTTCCGATAAGCTTTCTCTTTCTTCGCAGGGCTTTATAGCACCACTTTCGCGTGTTCGACGCCAGGTTCCCCCCGTTGCCCTCTTTTTTTTTCCCCTTTTAGTTTTTGCACCTTCGCTACTTAACGTCGTTCCCCTGTTCCTACACCCAACACCGGCACTAGGATGATTCTAGTTTTTTGACCGTCATTCCACGCCGCCCCCCCCACTTCGGTTTTTTGTTGACCGATATTTTACCTTGCCGACCCTGGTACCCCCACGGGATTGCAGCTCTCCGACGGGGTCTGTTTTCCCCCACTTCAGTCTTTTTCCGGGGCGACACTTCCCGTCCCATTTTCTCATGTCGAGGGTGTCCGTCCAGCACGCAAGCCGTCTCCCTCAGAAATTTTTTTTTTTCCGGCGGACCCCACTTGACTCGTTTCCAGGCTACCTGATTGCTTGTTGTTGCGCGCTCACCTATCTCCCGAATTTACCGTTCGATCCGTTTACGTTCCCGACCCCTTTTTTTTCTAAGCCATGATCCCTTGTGCCAATCTTAACTTATTAGTTTTTTACGTCTTGACCCCCCTGTCTGCCGCGCTTGTTCCCTTGCCCTTGCCTTAACGGCAACGTTTTTCCCCTTTTGTGTTCCCCTTCTTTTTTTTTTTCCACCCATCCTGGTGGGTTCCGCGTGGTGATGACTTTTTTTTTCGCTTTTCTACGCGCTTTTCTCATTCTCCTTGTTCCCGGGCCCAAGTGTTTCCATCAGCCTGCCCTATTTGTTTTTCCCTTTACGTTCGGCTTGGTCTTCCTCTTGTGGCCGTTAGTTTGTCTCTGTCTTAGCTTGACACCTATCCCTTCCCTCCCCAAAACGCGGTTGGGTTGTTTCCGGGGCCTTCGTCCCGGCCATTCGACATACTTAGACGTACGAGTCCCTTTCCCTGGAATTTTTGTTTGTCGACAAGTTTACTCTGGCCCTTTTTTCGTTTTTCCCGAGATCTGCCGTTGTTTCCTCATTTTTTTTTTGATCTGTTTTTGGGACCCGCGGCCCCCTGTGATAGATTATGGGTTGTCCAACCCCGACCCGCGTGCCTTTTGCCCAGCTTGCCAGATTCTCGATTCCAGGGCCTGATTTTTGTTAACTGATAACCTGGAATCTCTTTCCAACCGCACGCGTCGATCCATTCTTCCTCACTTCTCCCCCCCTCGTGGGGGCGAAGCTTTCCCGTTTCATTGCCGTTTGTTGAGTCATCCTCCCAGTCAAGATCTTCGCCCTCAAACGGCCAGTATCTTTCTCTTTGTTGTTGTTTTTTTTTTTTTTCGAGCCCTGTTGGCGATCTCTTGTTTGTTGGCGTTGCTTTCCCCTCTGCCTTCCTTTCCCGCTTTCTTCCCCCACGTTGCTTTTTGGTTCAGTGATGAATTGACCCCTCGTTTCGTTGGCTTGCTTCATCAGTTGGGCCCCCCTCTCATCCTCTTTGCCTCCTTTTTTTTTGTTTCAGGTTTTTTTTTGTCGCGTTCTGGGGTGGGACCCATGCCCTTCCTGCTACCTTATGTACTTTTTTTTCACCTCTCGCCAAACACTTGCATTTTTTCCCCGTTTCTGCTTCTCGAGCTACTTACAGCCTCCCCCCCCCTTTTTTTCCCCCCCCGGCGGAGGCCGACTTTTTCCCCTTCTTTTTATTTTTTTCCTCCACTTGCCTGGCCTCATTTTTTGCCTTCCCCCCACCCCGGGCCCTACCGTTTTTGGTTTGTTGATGTGGATTCTCCCGTTTTTGTTTTTCATTGGAAGGCCAATACCACCACCAACCATGGTTGCGTGCCCCCCCACAAACTTCTTTGACTGGTGACAAATCCAGCCCTAGGGCCGTCTGTATGTCCTTTCTCTTGCCCTTTTCCACTATAGGCGGTATCGTGGGGGTGCGATGAAGCGCGCTTCCGATTCTCACCCACCCATTTCCCCTTTTCATGGCACACACGGAACGGTTCCACCCGGGACGGTTGCCCGTGACGGCCATGAGTGTCGCGCGGCCTTTAAGTTCTTTTTTTTTTTGTATATTTTTCTCAGATGGTCCTGTTCGCATTGTTTCATCCCCTTCCCTGTCGGCAATCCGCTGATCCCATGTTGTTATTTTTCCTTTCTTCTCCCATTAGCCTTTGATTGGATGCTCTGGTCGGACCTGTCTCTTGCCTTGCAATGTTTACGTGCGGTAACAGTCTGCTGATGGTTGACCCGCTCTTTTTCTGTGACCGCTTCGAATTCAATTTTGGTGCGTGGCCGCTGCTCCTTCCGACGTTGGTTGACGTGTGCTGTTTGCCCCCTGAGAACGCCTCGTAGATTAACCCGTCTTCGGGGGTGCATTCTTGAGGGCTTTTACGCTTCCGCCTTCTGTCGGCAGTTGTTTTTTCTTGTGGTGGCTTCGTCCCCCTTCTTTAGTCGAAGGTGCTGTTTTAATGCCGAGGGTCACCTGTCACTTTCGATACGAACAGCCCTGGGTCTCGTCTTCCTTGGTTTTCCCCCCTTCTTTTTGAGGCAGGTATTTCATTCCTGTAACCTCGCAGGGCTTCAATTCCTTCGGTCCTTTTCGCGAAAGCGGCGTTTTGTCTCGGCGTTTTTGTCCGGCCCTGCCCTTCCCCCCCATTTCATGGGCGGACGGCGCACTGGGTTTTGAGTTTTACTCTGGTTCACTTTGGTGCTTGGTCGCATTATTTTCGGTTCTTTTTATTTATTATCCTATTACGTTTCACCGTTTTTAACGCGTTCCTCCCCCACATCAGGTTTAATTCGAGGTGACCTTGATATATCCATTTTTCCGGTTCCTCGTCATCTGTCATTGTTTCCCCATTCCCGTGTTCGACTACCCCCTTGATTCTTCCTCTTTGCTCCCGGCCCAAGGTGTCCCGTGCCCCAGTTTTTTTGCCCTTTAGCGGGTTTCCCTCCCCCGAATTTTTGTTCAATCGACAACCGTATCACCTTGCTTGGCAATTCTTTGTTTTTGTTCAGCAACAGTCACCCCTTCCGTGCCCTTTTTTCAGGTTGTTCCCCTTTCACATTTCCCCCCCCCCATTTTTCCCCAGTCCCCGCTTCCGCGATTTTTTCTTGCTGTTCTATACCCCCTCACCGCCGATTGTTTAGCTGTGTTCCCCCCTCGATCCGTTTTTTCACCTTTCCGTCAGTGGACGGATGTGTGCCCTTAAACAAATTGCCCTTTGACCATTTTGGGACGTTTCTCAACGTCACGGCTCAATTACCTCCTGCTTATCTCGACCCTATTTTTGCCCACTTCAACCCGTCTCTTGCGTAACTTGATTTTTTGCTCTTTAATGAGTTTTTTTTTTTTTTTCAATCTGATCCAGTTGGGCGTTGTCTTTCCCCCTTTGGGTTAGTTTTGAACATTACGACCTCTCCTCCCATCTTTAAACTGGTTCTTTGCTCTCCCTCACAAAAAAGGTCGTATACTGAGAAAGGGCCCCCATAAATGCTTTTGCGACCAATTCAGACCCCCCCTCTCCTCTCCCTCCGTTGTTGTTGTTTCATTTTTTATTGATCGGTTCTGCCTGTTTGTCTGGCTCGCGGGAGTCTTTTGGATTTTTCACGTGATAGATACACCAACATTTTCTCCGTTCTGGCGGAGCGCACTTGGCCTTTTTTGGGGTCTCGTCCCGTTCTTTATCCCTTCACTTGAAGTCTTCCCTTCGATCGACCTCTCCGATGGTTTTTCCTCGATGGATCCCGTCCCCGCTCTTTTGGTTTTTTTCGTTTTCTCCTGGTGTTGCCTTCAATTCGGTGGTTAGAGTCTCCCCCTCTCTTTATTTGTTTTGAAGTGACGTTTGCCGGTGCATGCGCTTTGCTCCAGTTTTCGTGGTACCAAGTGCTCTTTTTCCCAGTCCCCTTGTGGACTTCTGAAGGGCGCTCTCTTTTCTTTTTGTTTTTACAAACCCCTCCCAGTTTTCAATCTTTTTTTTTTCTTCTCCGTCCTCACCTGCTGAAAGCCGTCGCTTTCTTGTGGGTGCCCTTTGCTGTTGATGGTGCGGGTTCTTTTCCCCCACAACCCCCCATACCCTTGCTCGTTCCTTGAATTACTTTTGTCGATTGTGCCCAAGTTGCATTGTTGTGGTGAGGTTGCCCCTCTTCCGGCTCTTTGTTCCTTTCACCTGGGAGGCGCCTTTTTCCCGTGGGTTTTCCCAAATCTGGTCGAGTTACCACTTCCACCTTGATTCTCTTACTCCGATTCCCCCGCTTCAGGATAGCCGTTCCCCTTCCTCTGTAAAACGGTTTTTTTTCTGACTGTGCGTCCGATCTTTTTCGATATATTAGATTCTAGCCGGTTTTGCCCAACCGTTCGTTTGACAGCCGCCCCCCGCCCTTTATTTTCCGTTTGCTTCTCCCCTTCTTTTTGGCTTTGCTTGTTTTGCTTTCTTTCGTTCCTAAGCGATCTTTGTTAACGCCGGCCGAGCCTTTTTTTTGAGGATGCAGCTCCCCTTGCACTTTCTTGACCCGTATTAGTCTTCCAATGGAATAACCACGTTCATTTATTTTTTTTTTTTTGCTTTGCCTACGCCGCTCCCCCCTTTCGCCTAGGCGCTTCCCCCGTCGTTCGTGATCCGTGCCCGTGGTGTTTTTTTTCCAGTGCGGGTCCAAACCCAGGACAGTGAAAACCTTCGTTGAAGGACGTTAGTTCATTTCACGCATTCCAGGTGCGCCCCCTCGGTGCTGAGGAGTTCCGTCCACCCATCCCCTTTCCTGTTGTTCCGCCGGTGGTTTCGATTTCATGGTCCTTTTCGACCTTTCACTTCACCGGCGCTGCCGTCCCTTTGTCCCCGCACCAGAATGATGGCTACCCGAGTAATCCTCTTGGGTCTTGCCCCTACTCCCCTTTCCAGCTCATTTCTGCACGCGTTCAATGCCTTCTCAGGGCCCTCTTGCTTTGCCTTTTTTTTTTGCAACCTTCGTCGATCATGCCGTTTGTTGCTGTCTTTTTGTTCCCCCGGAACATTTTCTACCCCAGAACCTGTTGATCCGGCAAATCCTTCCCCTGCCTGGGTTTGACGTCGACAACCTGCATTTGTACGCGCTACACCTTTTTGATTTTCCGTCACTTTGAAACCGTCCCCTTTTTTTTCACAGGCTTGCTTGGTTGGATCATGTCTGGTTAGTTCCTTTTGGTCTATTCCTTTTCGGATATCTCCCGCCAGCTCCCACCTGTTTTTATATCGGCTTTTTTTTTTGTTTTTTGGTTCCTAGATCCATCAGCACTTTGTGCCTTTTATTACGTTTTCACCGCTTGGTCTCGCCCCCATTGTGGCGTGGAGTGATAGATGCCCGACTTTACAAACCCTCCCAAAAAAACTGTGGTGGATTTGGTGGGATGGGGAATTTTCGGCAGGTTTTAGACATCTGATCCTTGTCTTCTCCTTGACGTGGATTGGTGGTTTTCTTCACCCCGTTGGTTTCATTATGGATTATGTTTTTCATTTTTGCTCGAGTTTTTTCAATCCTGCGGTTGGTTTTAGACTTTTGTACATTGGTTGTTCTTCTCTGGTTTTTTGACAGCCGGCATCCTTCTTCTGTTAATTGTCACACCCGCCCTCTCCCCCCGACCAGTTCCCGCTTCGGTTTCTGTTTTTCGCCCAAATGCTGTTTCGCAATCCCTCTGACCCCCCCGCCTTATGATTTCCACTTCTTCCCTCTTCACCTGCGCCTTTTTTTCGGTCGGCTCCTTCGGCCGTCATTTCTGCCGTTTTTTTAAGTTGGCAAGAACAATCGTCTCCAGGCCAAATCTCCTTTTTTACCCCTTCTCCCTTCTTCTTTTTTTTTGTTTGGATTCACCTTTTCTTCTGTGACTTTGTTGCTGGGCCGTTTGTGATTCCAACGGCCGGGTTTCTTTCTTTTTCCCTGCTCCGCCGCGCCTTCTTTTTTTCGAGTTATCCAGTGTTGACCGACGCGGGGTTGTGCGCTTTTTTTTTCTTTTCTCTATGTTTTTGCCCACGTGCTGGTTTCCCTTATTTGTTGGTTTCAGTTTTTTGGCGTTTTCTTTTTGTTTGTTACCAGACCCCCCCTGCACGAGGACCCGTTTTTTTTGTCCGCTCGACAAAACAACTTTTCCCCCCCCCCTTGCCCTTTTCTTTGCCGTTGACCCCTCCTCAGCTGCCACTTCGCCAACCCACCCCGCGGCAGGGCGAACTAGTGATTCTTTTTTCGAATTGTTCTGCTCAACCAAATTGGCCAGCCCCCCCTTCCCGCTTTTTTGGGGTGAGGATGATTGTTTCTCCTTTCCAAGCGTGTCATCCTCCAAATGCTGCGTCTTCCTTTTTGCGCGGCAACTCAGGACATACTTTTGTTCGTTGATGATTGTCTTTTCCTCTGGCTTCCCTCTATAGGCGGTGCTTTTTTTTGGGGGGGCTTCCGTGCGTCCTCCCGCCTTTCCCCCCCCTCAGTATCCCCAATCCTGATTTTTTGGCACAAAACCCATCCCTGTTGCCCCATTTCCGGCCGTACTTCCCCTTTCTTGTTGTTTTGGGCCGCATTTTTTGACTTTCTCTTTAGGTATTTTTGTTGATCATTTGCTATTTTTTTTGTTCGGCCACGACCCTTTTTTTCCCGATCTTTTAGCGATTTAGCCGGCCCTCCTGGTGAGGCGCGGTCCGGCATTCGAGCTCCTTTTAGCTTTTTTTGATTGGGTGCGCCCGTACCCTTTATGAACTCCCCTTTTGTTTTTTCCCTTTTTTCCTCTCGCCTCCTTTTTCCGTGTTTTTGGAGAGGGCGCCCTTTTCTTCTTCACCCACTTTTCTCGGGCATGGCTGTTGTTGTCTCCTATACCTAAGCCTCGTGCTCCGGTGTTTTCTTCGGTGCTAGTTCAACTTTTTGCTCTTCTGCTGGCAAGGTTTAGGTGGCACCGTCACGTTTTCGGGGCACTTTGTGTTCTTCTTCCCATGGTTTTGAATACATTTGTTGCAGGTTTTGTTTTCATTGTTCTCTAACACCCGAATGACTGCTCAGGTTTTCCCACTGCCGTGCGTGACAGCCGCCCTTCCCCCTTTCTTTCTGTTTTTGTTTGTTCTTCATTGTCTTTACATCCGGGGCCGAGTGAGCGCGGCGTTTTTTCTTTTTTTTTTGCCTTTTTTTGCTTTTGGTTTTCCGCCGGGGGACGGTCTTTTTTCTTCTCGTTTTGACTATCTTCGGTCCATTTGGCAAGCGGTCCGCCACCGTCACGTAACAGTTGTCCCGGTTCCCCTGCTATTGCCCCCCAAGTGCCGTTTGTGCTTTTCGGATTTTTTCGCCCTTTGATGTCCAATAAAGGTGTTTTCGTTGCCTACCAGTTGAACCCCCTCCCCCCCCCCCCCTTTCTTCCCCGTTTTTTTTCAGCCCAGTTTTGAATCCAAGGTCGTTTTGACACTTCCCTGCGGCCGCCCCCTCCTTTCTTCGTTTGTTCATCGCCCCCCGCATTAATTGATGTATCCCCCTTTTCTGTTTTTTTTTTGCAAGTCCACCCCTCTCAACCACCATTTTAAGCCCAGCCCATTTCACCATTTTGCCCTCCACGGTCTTTTCGGTTTTCCCCTTGCGATACATTACAGCTCTGTTCCGGGTGAGTTTTTTTTTACCCGTGAGCCCCTTCTCAGGTACGGTGTTCCCCCTTCGAATGGTGTCCCATAGGTTTTTTTTACTTGGACGAACCCTCTGCCTTTTCCAACATTTATACTTGCTCTGGCTTAGCTCGACCCCTGATTATGCCCCTCAACCCTCGCGTTCCCTGGTTTCCGGGTTGCTGGGTTTTCATGCACTTTTCGTCTTTCCCCCCGGATTCCATGGGTGCTTCCCTGTGTCCGAAGAAACGGGTTTGTGGAACGACGCTCAGCCCAGTTTGCTATTTTTTCTTTTGATATCAATACTCTACAACGTTTTTCTGATTTAGGACCCGGTCACCTTCCTAGCTTTTTTTTCTTTTCTTTTGACCCTAAGCAACCCTCTCCTTTTTCCATCACTTTTGTGTTGGAAATCAGTGTTGCCTCTTTTGGAGTTTCGGGTTTGCTGTTTTTCTTTTTTCGGCTTGCTAGATGGCCTTGTTTTCCGTTTGGTCCCCCACGTCTGGTGTTTCTTTGAAGTTGAGTGGTGCTCCAACCGGAAGGCGCACTGGTGTGCATCTTTCAACTTCTGCGTTTTTTTTGGCGATGTTTTCTTTTGAAACGCCCCCGGCCGCCTGTGCCCCCCTTCTGACGTATCTCATTATGGGAAGCCTTTTTTCGTTGATCCGTCCTTTTTTTTTGTAACTTTTTTGATATATACACTTTTTTTTCTTTTTCTTTCTCGCACTCTCGTATTTTTTATTGTGATGTTTATTATGAATTTTTTTGCTTCAGCAGAGTTTTTTCTCCCCCCTGTGCTTCCTACGTTTTTCCCAAGGCTTCTTTTCCCCCCCGCCCTGACTTCAAGTGTTTCCTCGGTTGATTTTCTTTTTTTTTTTCACCCCAATCCTTCAAACTCCGTGGTTGTTTTATCGTCCCTCCTCCCCTCTTTGGTGAACCCGTTGTTGGGATTTTTTTAAGTTTGATGGGTTTCTGTGTCTGCCTTTTTTTTTTTTTTCTTTGTCCCCAACCTTGCTTCCCAGCTTTTTCCACTTTCCGGTTTTCGCTTTTGCCCAACTCTGCATCCATTCGGTGGGCTTTTTCCGCCTCTTCTTCACTGGGGCCTTCACATTTCTTTCGTTTCGGTTACCGCTGCTGTACGTGTTCCATTTTGTTTTTTTTTTTTTTTTTTTTTTTTCAGCCCCCTTGAATTTTTGACCATCGTTCAAGAGTCCCCCCCGCGTTTGTGCCCGCTCTCCGGTTTTTTTCCCATGCCGCATTGTCGTTTACTTTGCGGACCTTTTTTTGATGTTCTGTCCCTGCTTTCTTGGTTCGAAGGCAGGGGAACCGGTCTTTTTTTTTTTTTTTACCTTTGCCCCCGTTCCTTTATGGCCGCCGTTTTTTCCGCCTTTATCCACGTGTCGTTTTCACCCCTGGACGGGACTTTTTGCGGCCGGATCCAGTTCCAACCCGACGGCCGTTATGTTCGTGCGGCTTTCCCGTTCCAGGCATTTACCATTTCAATTTCCTTGCACGTCCTCACCTGAATAACCGCATTATTGGGCTGCTCTTTGTATTATCCCTTCCTCCTCCCAAGGGCTGTTTCTTGCATCCTCCCTTTTCCGTTTTCCAGAGGTCACTTTTTTCAGCTTCGTTGAATCTTCCTCTTTTTTTCACCGCCCTTTTCGTTCACGAGTCTTTTTCTTTGGTCTTAGAGCTGCCCCGTGAAAAAGACTTGTGGTAAGATTTTTTTCTTAGGACATCCCCGTTTGTGAGGTTCTCTCCTGTCCCATCGTTTTTTTTTTGACACGCCCAGCATTGTGACGGGCCTTTATTGGTCACCCCAGGGATCTGGGTTTTTTCGCCCTGAAGCATCCTTTTTCGCCTACAGGCTTTTCCCTTCTCACCTGCCGGGGCCTTTTGATCCCGCTTTGTAGTGTCCCCTTCTCATCTTCCCTTTTTTGGGATTGCCCGTTTTGCTTCTTGTAGACAGCCGATCCACTTCTGATTGTTGCCCATCTTCGCCTCACCTTTTTTTTTCTGACATGACCCTTTTGTTGCCGCGACACGCTTGCGTTCACTTCTCCCCCGTTTTTTCACCTTGTGGCACCGTTTGGTGTTTGGTCCATAGGATTGGTAGTCGCGTTTTGACTTTCTCCCCCTCTTCGCTCTTCCCCCCCGTGTGACTTTACCGATTTTTCCGTTCTCGTGATCATAACTTCCACTGCCCCTTATTCTTACTTTTTCCCATTCCAGGATTTTCCTCCGCATGGTTTTCGTCGTTTGTCCGCTTTTTTGCCCCGCGTTCATCATCTCCCATCCCCCCCCACAACCGTGGCTGCCGTGGGAGGTGCCCGCCTGGCAACTCTCCCCCATTTTTTTTTTCCCCCCAGCCCCCGTTCGTCGACTTCCGCGGGGTTTTGCCTAAAAGTGTTCCCCTTTTCTTTTCTTGAGGTCGTGCTATTTTCTCGCGGGGGAATCTGGGTGTGTCGAGCGTTTTGTCATCGGCCCTTCGTGGTCGATGTTTCCTTGGTTCCCAACCCTTTTTTTCACGCCAGCTGCACCGGTATGTTTGGATTTTTTTCCATGTCCTCCTTGCGTCGGTTTGATCACGCAGTTCTTTCCCCCAGCCCTCCTGATCATGATACCCTCGTACGTTCGCGTGCTCGGTCCGTTTCCTTTCCCTTGCGTTTTTTTGTTGTCCTCCCGCACAAGGAGATCCCTCCAATCCCAAGTTTT
>Ga0179593_1270914_pt1 | contig 13514 bp, 9 predicted proteins | sample CZODoug2_1_08_16_FD_185931 | JGI IMG/M metagenome (GOLD analysis project Ga0179593, IMG submission 185931) | Vadose zone soil fungal communities from Angelo Coast Range Reserve, California, USA - CZODoug2_1_08_16fungal (PacBio error correction) | ecosystem: Environmental > Terrestrial > Soil >... | reverse complement strand
GGAACCTAGACGTCTCTCCTTGGCCCGATTGTTGGTTACGGAGAAAGCATCGATTGCCACGCTGCCATTCCTCTCTTTCCCTGTGTCCGCGGTTTATCTTGTGCTGCCCCCCTTTTCCAGCAAATCAAGGATACGTTATAGTCAATTTTCGGGCGAGGTCTGTTTTCTCTTTGTCGCGGCAAGCCCTCTGCCCAGTCCCTTTTAGCGTGCCCCAGTACCGCAAGTGATTGTAACACAGCTCGCTCTCCCCTTCTTCCCTCTTTTTGCCGGGTCCTCTCCCCCCCCCTCCTCCCCGGCACGTGCCCCCAATACGGCTTTTGCCTTTAAGTCGGGCCGGTCCATCTTTTCCAACGGGCGAATCTCGCTTACCTGCTGGCATCCCCCACTCACGGCCCTTTGATTTCTGGTTATCCGTCTTTGACGTCACTCGTAACTCCCCCCTGTTTTTCTCCACCTTTGCATACATAGTCGATTTCAACCATTGGTCCGCTGTCCCCTTGGTCCCCTCCCACCGAGGATCTCAACGCCTACGGGCGGAACCTCTGAATCGTCGCAGCCGACCGCTCCTCCATTCGTATGAACCCTCTCCCCTGTTTTCGGACCACGAGTATTCTGGCCCTGTTTTCTCTTCCAGTACCCCCACCTTTTTAATGTTTTGTTCCTGGCACACTCGAGTTCACCTTCAACTTCTCTCACCCGGCAAGGACGCCTCTGTTTCGTCCTGACTTTGTTGCCTTTAGGCTTTTTCTCCTTCGTCTTTTGAGATGCACCTTTTTCCACCCTTCTAACGAGTTCCCCAAGCGCTACATTTGCTCGCTGCGCCTCATTTTACGCTCAAGTTTTCTCCGCTGTTTCAAACAGGAGCTGGAGTGTTCCCTTTCCTCGCTTCCAGTTTTCCCCCTCTTGCCTTTTAGTGCCCTCTTTTCCTTTCTTCTGAAGGATGGTGGGTAAAGATCTAATCTCTCGCAAGTGAAGAGGTGTTAGACACCTTCCAGTTTTTTGGTCTTTTAAGGTCTTTTGACGAGCACACGCTTTTTCCTCTCTTTTGCAGTTCCTGTCTTGCTCCCCTTCCCCTCCCTTGGCTGCCCCTGGTTTTTCGTCCATTCCCCCCCCGGCCGGGGTCATTCTTCTTGGCATCCCATGGCAGCGGGGGGTGTAAGGGGCAGTATCCCATTTGGATTTTCCCCTTTTCTTTTCAATCCGTACTGTGAATCATGCCTTCTTGATTGACCTTTCTGTTCCCTACTTTTTAATTCCTGTCAGGGGAATTCAGTCAATTCTTCCCCGATTACCTTTTTTTGTACCCTATGTGCCCTCTTTCCGCTGCTCTGTCGTCCCTTAATCGTTAGGGGAAGGATAGTGTTGACCTATTTTCCCTCCCCCTTAGCTCCCGGCCTTTTGACCTTGGGCCAGTTGCTGCCAATTCACGCCCGAGCCTCCTCTTGATGTTTTCATCACGGTGTGAAGATCTTTGTTTAGGATGTGCGCCCACACTCGCGGCTTTCTCTTTCTTACCGTGATTTAGTTCGCTTCGTTGTCCGCGAACATATTTGCCGGACCTTTCCCCTCTCCTCGGGCTTCCAGCTGCTCCCCTTCAATTCAGCTCGGACCTCTCGCGGTTCTCTGACCTTCATAGCGTCTCCTTCTTTGGCTGAAGAAAACTTTTTTTGGGGTTTTTTGGGTTTTGTTTTTTTTTTTTTTTTTTTTTTGTGGGGCGGTTTGTTGGTGTTTTTTTTTTTTTTTGTTTGCATTTTTCTTTTTTTTCTTTTTTTATGTTTTGTGGTTTTGCTTTTTTTTTTTTTTTTTTTTCTGGTTCTTGTGTTTTGTGTTTTTGGTTGTCTCTCTCTTTGTTGGGTTTTTTTTGTCTTTTTTTTCTTTTTTTTTTTTTTTTTTTTTTTTTTTTTTTTTTTTGTTTTGTGGGGGTGTGTGGCGTTCTCGCCCAGAGGTTTGGTGCGTCGTCTTTTCAGGAAATATCATGGGCCCAGCTTATTCCTGTTTCTCTTTGGTATCTTTTTAGTGATTGTTTCCTTCTCCCCGATTGGACGTAGCGCTCAACTTCTTGTCTTCGTCGTCCGTTACTTATTTGAAGTTCGTAATCTTTCAAATTGGTAAATCGACTTTTCCAGTTTCATGTACTGGTCGTTCTTTCAAGTCTTTCTACCGTATGGGGCCGACAAAAGTCGTATACCATCTTCCTCTTCCCCGGTCCCATCTTTTGGAAGGTTCTGTCTAAACCCTTGGCTTATTGAGTGTCCCTTTTCTGTCAATGATTTCTCCGTGTAGCAAAATCTAGTATTTCCTGCCCCTCTTTCTCCCTTTTCATGGTTTTGACCCTTTCCTTGCCCTCTGAGTAGCGGCCGCCGGTCACCCTGAACTTCTGTCTTCGGCGCTTCCCCTAACTTGTCCAAATTAAGCAACGGTTTGTGCTTAGAGTGAGAAAAAGGGTTTTGTCGGACCTTCTCTCTTGTAATCCGAGACTACCCCCTTTTTTTTGAGCGCTCTTTTCCAAACCTTTTCGCTGTCGACCAACTTTTTTTGTGACTTTCTGGCCCCGACCTTTTTTCGCCCCCTGGTCCTTTTCCCTTTTCATTGGTTCTAGGATTTACAGATAGCTATGGTACGGTTACATTTTTTTCTGCCCTCAGAGGCTCAAATCTTGAAGGTGATAACCCGGTCGTGCTCACGTCCTTTCCCCCATTATTTTTCTACCATTTCCGACGTACTGAATTTTTAGCTCCTGCCCCTCCTTCCTGGGCCATGATCTGCGGGTATAACGTTACATTTTTAACGACAAGAAGGTCGCAATTCCCTACTAATCCATACCCCTTCCCCCGCTTCCCCTCTTTTTATGATCTTTTGATTTTTCCCGTCACGGGCATCATTCCCCTTTTTCCGTTCCTGCTTGCGCTGTGTATAAAGGAAGATCCTTTTGGGTTTCTCCTCCTTGAAAACTAGAACCTACGCTTCTACCAGATCAACCTCCCCGGGCCCTCCTCCTTTGCCCTCCCTCTTTAATGGTAACCGACGTCGAAGTTTTCCCACCTTTGGATGCATCCCTTCCCCAAATCTGCTGTCCCATACTTTTCCTTTCGCCCCGCCGGAAGCGCTCCTTCTTTCGTCCTACCCCTTTCCGATTTTCGTTGAATTGAAGGGGAGCACCCGCTGTTTCTCTGCAGATGGAGAGCTGTAGACTCTTTGGCCCCCTCGTCCTCCCACTATCCTGTCATGCAGCTGATGAGAGAAGCTTGGGTCGCTTTCCTCGCTCTCTAGCGAGCCCGCTTTCTCCCCCAGGGCGTGATCTTTTTTGACATCAACCTTTCGATCAGTGTTGCTTTGTTCATTGTTTGGCAAGCAACAGTATGCCTTTGAGCTTGCCGGTTTCCGGTACGGGTATTCCCCCATCTAGTACGACCGAGGTCTGTCAATGTACTACCCTCGCTCTCTCGGCAAGTTAAGGTTTTATTTTTCCTCCTTTCCTGCTTCTTTCTTCTGAATCTGAACATGTGGAAACCGTATGTTTGAACCTTCTCACTTAGACTTCATCAGTGTGCAAATTTGGAGACCAGATTTTGACAAATTTTTTTGCCTTCACTTCCATCGTCCCGCCCCGTCTTTCTTGCCTAATATGCCCCGGCGTTTGTTCTTCCTTTGTTCCGGTTCACGCCTGGATTATTTTCGCGGACCCCTTGCCGCTCCTCCCCCTTTATTCTGTTTCCAGTTCATTGACCTTGAAAAACCCAGTTCTTTCTCCCCCGTCACTTGTTCCGACTTTCTCACACGCGGCCGTTCCTCTTAATTCTTTTTGCTTTTTCTCCCCAAGCGGCGCCTTAGTTGGCCTGCCAGTGCAGCAACGGCTGCGTTTCACACGCCGTTGTTTCTCCTTTTTTTTTCCCCAGCTTATTGAGAGAGGACGGAACCAGGCGTGGCAGTAAGGTAACTCTGTTGTGAGTTTTTCGCCCGGTTTTCTCTTTCCCCGCGATCTTACCCTTTCCACCCGTCATCAAACTGTCATCGCTGTCCCTCCTTTCCCTTGAAGATTTTGAAGTGGTAATTGCTGTGGACAGGAGCTGCCAAACTTACCCTTTTTTTGCTCTTGTAACAGGGAGCGAACGTGGTTACCGGCTCTGCCATTGTCCATTTCCATTGATCGACGCGGATTGAGACCTTCCAGATTTAGACCTTAGGCATTTTTAGCTGTTTTGCGTTCCCCCCCGTTTTAAAGAGAGGAAGGATTTTGAGAGCGATGCCCTTTGTGACACGAACCTTTTTTATTTAGCTTTTCTCAGTGCTGATTCCCCCTTTTCTGACACTCTGTAGCTTAGTTCTTCAGTATCGATCTCTCCCTTTTGGAACCAGTGATGTAAGGCAAGGTCCCTTTCTAAGTCACTACTTTTGAGTGTGTGTCAAATTATTTCTTTATTTTCTTTTACAGGTTCCCCTACCCGAGTTTTCTTTCTTCCAGCTTACGTCTCCTTTTTCTCCTCTTGCGTCTTTCCCCTGGAAGGCTTAAGGCTTGATTCCAGATCCAAAGAGTCCCCTATACCTCTTTTTCCCCCGAGATAAGGTACCTCTATGCTTCGCCGCAAATATCCTGTCCTTCTTCCAACACGACGTCCTCAGTAGTTTCTCGAACTTCCTTGCGAGCCCCCGCTTATTCCCCGGGTTGCTGACGTTTTTTCGTAGAGTTTTCCCCATACTCTCACTCTTTTTTTTTTTGATCTCTCTTCAAAAACTGCGACGCCGTCAGAACCTTTCCTCTCTTTTACGGCAAGGTTGTTCCGTCGTCCCCGCGGCCTTGTTCTTCTTTTTTCCCTACGTGTCCGCGTATTTTCCCAATCCGCAATCTCGTTATCGGATTTTTTCTTTCCAAGCCTTCTCGGCGAGGTTGGGGGATCTTTAGAGTCCCATCACAAGGCCAGGGAATTTCCCATTCAAAGCAATATGCTGGCCTTTCCTGACCCAACCTCCCTGCTCGTCCTCCGCTTGGCCGGGCCTTCCTCCCCATTCCCTTCCAGCAGTGGACACCCTCTCTTCTTGTGTCTTTTTGCAAAGTTTTCCTGGTACATCATTTGTCCAACCCCTTGAGTTCCTAGCCGCTTCATGGAGAAAATAACTAGCCTAATTTTATCCCGAAGGATTATTCCCGCTCCACGTTCTCTCCATCAAAACTGGATTTGTCCCTCACCGGCATATCCGCGGGCCTCCTGGCTTTGGTCCCGCCATCGACGCTCCCAGCCTGAAGGGCTTCCATCGAATAGCTAAGCCCTCCCGGAGAAATCCCTCTGCCCGTATTCAAGTTTCCCGCCCTCTGCTTCCCAATATATAGAGCCCCTTCCGGGAGTACATTCCCGATCAATTTTTCTTTGCAGACTGGCCACCGAGGACCCTTCCCAATCCCCTTTTTCCCACGCATTTTGCTGACCGTGCGGCTGTTCCTATAGGTGGGACGTTGGATGATGGTTGAGATCGTCGGCCTTCCGCCCCCTTGCCTCCAAGTCCCCCAACCGTGCAGTAGAGACTAACCCATGGCTCGGGAGACTTCCTGAAGTCTCAAGGTGCAGGTTGGTGCCCCACAGGTCTCCTATGCCTTTTTTTTTCCCAGCGTTTGTTTCTCCCTTCTGCGAGTTTTTGGTGACTTCAGTCCGGTTTTTTCACGTTCTGCTCGGCTGTGGTGGTCAACTCTACGATCTAGCCCGGTCGACGTTTTGATCTATGACCCACCTGGTATTAGGAGAGTCATTTTTCCATTCTCTACTGTTCCACGTTAGTACCCCCCTTCTGTTTGGATATCGGGGGTTCCGCACTTCTACCGTCAGCCTGCGTGCACTTTCCGACCCTGCCATGAAAACGCCGGTGATCTTCGATTTTCCCCCACACCCTCAGGGCTTTGAGATTGAAGTGTTTTCGCCCTTCTTAAAGCTGGAGGTTATCAATTTTCTCCCCCTCCCCCTTTTATAGTCTTTTATCAGTCTCTGTTCCTCCGTTCCCCTTTTTTTCAGGTCATTTCCCTCCGGATTCCTGAGAACGGAGCCCTTACGTGCCCGTTTTTTTCTCATTTCTTTATCCTCGTTTTTCTTGCCGTGTTCTTTGAAGCCGTCCCGTCCAAGCTCGGCCCCGGGATAGCTTTCCTGGTGTGCTTGAACCAATCCACGAACCCCCCCCTTCTTCTGAATTTTTGCATTCTCCCCCCGATTTTTGTGAAGATTTTTCTCGTATTTTGTATTTCTTCTCAGCGACCGTCGCGGCGCTTTTTTCTTGAACATTATCGATTTCCTCTTTTGCCCTTCCCTATTCTGCACGTCTCCAGAGTCGCAGAGCCTCTTGCGACTTGCCTCCCTTCCCTCTTTAAATATCGCGGTCTTGCACTTCATGCTCGCTCCGTTTTTTCCTGATTTTTCTAGGTTGATTTTTTTCGGCGGGGTTTTCTCGATCGGGGCCAGGAATCGCATGGACCCCAGATTGTCCTGTGTTTCGCTTGGTCTACTGGCGTTTGCTTTTTGGTGTGTCTTTTTTCCCCCCAGGATGTCCCGGGCTTAGACCACGCGCAAGGTTTCCTGTCGCCCTGCTCTGCTTTTTTTTTGACCCCTTTCTTGGAGTTGTTTAAGCCTTTCATGCCTCTTTTCTTTTATTGTGGCTGATTGACGTCACGTCTGGTAGTTGCAAAACTTTTTATACAAGAGGCAGCGGCCCAGGGAAGGCGGGTCCAGGTTTTTTTTCTTTCCCCCTTTTTTTTTCTGTGCGGACCATGTGGTCATGAGTTTTCCCCCTTGACATAGTTATTTATCCATGTTCCGCTGTAGTCCTTTCTGTCTACCAATCGCTCCTGACCAGTATTCTATCGACAGTCCCTCCCAGAACCGAGCAACTTTTTCCAGTAGCTTCTGGCAAATTCTCCCAATCCCCCCTTGGTCCTCGATTCCTCAAATTGGCTACCTCCTCCCCCTTTTTGGTGTTGAGATGTTATGTTCAGATCATTTTTCTCCTGACCACTTGTGCTGGAAAGGGTGAGAAGTTGGACCCCTTCTCCTTCCAGCAACCTGTCGTTGTTCTGTGACTGGGGACGGCGCCCTTCTCTCCTGGTAGGCGATTGTCTTGCCATCTTTTATACGGCCCTCTCAACAGGAGTGCAAAAGGTTTTCCATTTACTGAACATTTTCTCCCGAAGCGTTGGAGATCCAAGTGACAAGACGTAATTTTCTGGCTCTCCTTTTTTCTAAATATTGACTTTTTCACCTTCCCCCTGAAGTTTCTCTTTTCTCCCCGACAGCCTTTTCGCTTCCCCGCGTATTTTAGCAGTGCGATGGTTTTTTGCCCAGTTGTACGCCCCTCCTCCGGCCCTCGTGTTTTTTGCGTGGCAACGGCCCTAATCTGGGTTTAGAGCGTGCACCAAACTTCCCGCCGCCCCTTTTCCCCTATTCCGTTTCTTTTCCCTTCGATTCGAGTGCGCACCGCTGGCAGCACTCCAACCCTTTCTTCCCCCCCCTCTTCGCCCCAGCATGAAGCGAGAATGACTTTCCCGTCTGAGGAAGAGGTCTTCCTTTTATTTCTTTGAGCAAGTTTTTTCCTATTCTTTGCTCTTGGTTAAGCCTGTTCGCGGCCCCGCCTGATTTTCCCCAGATATTTACTAAGCTGACTTTCCGCAGCTTTGTTTTTCTTCTGCTGCGCGCTTTTCTCGAAAACACTCTCAGGGTCTTTATTTGGAAATCACCCCACTTTTTTTTCTCTCCTTTGGGAGTGTTCAATTTAAGCACCCTAAGGTGATCTTTGTCTTTTGACGGGCGGCACGCTTCCGTACGGGCTTCTAATTATCCCCACTACTCATCTAGTCTGGAAGGGATTTCTGTTTACTTTATGCCCTACTGTTTAGTCTTCGAATTCCCGATGGGAACGTGCTTCCTCTCCTTCTGAAGCCTCTCCGTTTCCTGCTTTTTTGAGCCTCTAGTTTTTGACCTTTTCCTTCTGTCGAACCCTTTCCTTCTCCCGCTCTGTTGGATTTGAAACTCCCCGTTTCCTCTTGGCCAAGTTTGTCTTATTGCGGTGTTCGTCCCTTTTCCCTCCCTTCTTGCCAGTTGCTGACCTTTTCTTCCGCTGTAGATACGCCACCACATCTTGTTCTCGTTCCAGTCATCGTACCTGACAACCGGAGGAGAAACTCTTTTTCGGACATTAAAAAGGCCTACCTTCTTTATAGCTGGGCAAAAAAATAGTTTCAGGTAGTCCGCTTCTTTGCACCCCCTTTTTTTCGCTCTTCTTAACTGCATAAGCGATGTTCCTGGGCCAGCTTAACCCCGAGTCCTTCTTTTTCCTCGCGTCGTGAGAAGCGATATTAAGGACCTATGTTTGTTGATACTTTTTTAGGAGCTCATCTCCACCTTCCCCAACCTTTTTCGCCCCTTTCCCCGCTCTTCTTCCGTTAAGTTTCATGGCTCCCTCTTTTGCGGATTGGCCAACCTGTCTTTTTTTTTTTTTTCAGGTCTCCGAACCTTGCTGCTGAAAGCGTTTTTTTTTTCCTTTATCCGGGATCTTCTTCTGTCCGGGCCATTTCTGCGCCCTGGCTGTGCTCTTCGAGGTCTCCTCTTCGGGCAATTGTGCTTAGAGGTGTGACGGTTAAAACCTTTGGTGACCTGGCCCACGGGCTTTTTCTTCTTTTTCTCCCCGCCCCCCTTTTGAGTTCGATCTCAGTGGACTCCCATTGTATAACCTCAATTTTTGTCTATGATGTTATAAAGCAGGTTCATCTTCTTTTTCTCCTGTTTACCTTTATGTCTGGCCTTGACTTCCCCCCTCCAGTTTTCTTTGGCACTTTGTGCGTCTTGGCGTCCATGGACGTTTCCAATGCGTATGGTGCGCTGAGGTTGTCATTCTCCATTTATCTTTCTGGTAATTTCATCTACTGGATCCTTCAGGTCGTTTCCGCTATCTTCAAAACATCCTCGCCCTTTGGTCCCGATGATTCGTGATTTCAGATTTGCGAGTCGACACCGACGCGGGTCCCCCTTTTTTTTTCACGGCTGATTCCTGGTCCCTCTTCTTACCTCTGCCCCATGCCGTGGTCCCCCGTAACAAGAACTTTGTTCCCAAGGTGCGGACGGCGTCTGTTTTTTTCCTCTCCTTCCTTTTTCACCCCCGTTGTTTGTTGATTTAGACTCCCCCCGCGACGCCGTCAGCACTTGCTGAATCCGCCCTTAGGCACTTCACTCCTGGGTTTTGCACTGAAGTCCATAGAAGGGGGTCCGGGTCCCCGGTTGTGCGGCAACTCAGAATGAATGATCCTTCTTTCTCTGACTACGTTCTCCTGTTGCTTCTGGGGTCCCGTTTGCGGGCACGCTCCTTCCCTTCATGAGTGGTCCAGTACTCTTTCTTTTTCAACCGTTTGAGGCTGAATTAGGACACCTACGCTACCTTTTCGGGTTTCTTTACTCCAATGACCTGCATTTACCCCCTTTTGTTTTTGGCCCTTTCGGGCCGGACATCCCGTTGTCCAACTTTTTGACTTTTTCTATTACTTTTTAGAACATCAGCGACTGCGCAGGTTCTCCCTCAGGCTTCTTTCCCCTTTTCGCTGATCCCCTTTATAATTTGTGTTGTCATCAGGTCTCCTGCGCTGAAACGCCGGACGCTTTGCATTCCCGAGACAACCTTTCTCCTTGGTCGGCCCCCTCGCATCGTTAAAAGCTAAGTTAACCCTTGATCTTCTCCCCTCAAAGCCGATGCTTCCCCTATCTCTCTTTCCGTCACTTCCCTCGCTTTACATTTGAAACAAACAAAAATCAACCCCCCCCCGGTGCAGTTAGTCATTGGACCCGAGTTTTTCCCTGCACGGCTTCATCCTCCCCGGCTCCGGTGAATTTGGACCTTTTTCTTCCCCCTAAGTTGTGTACGGTGGAGGTGAGATCTGCCGCAGTCGTCCTCCCGCACAACGCTCACCTTAAAGAGCTACCTTCGCGGCTTCAATTCAAATGTAAGCCATGTTCAGATGGTTTCCCAAACAAGTCCTCCCAGCTGGTGCAGTCCGTTAAGTTTTGCCTATTTTGTCCTGTCCTCCTGCGTCCGTTCTGTGATTTTTGGGGGCAAAGTTATAGAATCTTACCTGGCCTCCCCGGTGGGGAGTTAGTCACACCAGGCGGAGACCTTTGTCCCGTCGATTGATTTTTCCCTAGTACAGTTTTTAGTAAGTTTCTTCTCGGTCCTCAAAGGCAAGCCCTTTATGGGGTCACCGGTCTCCCCTTCAATACACGCGGTTGGGCAGATTGTCCCCTCTTTTGTGCCCCACTTCCCTTTGTTTGTTGGAGATGTGATCGTTTAGTTCAAGCCTTTTTTTCATCTTTTTTTTCGTTCATCTTTGCGCTCATGCTCTGTTCCCAAGGTAAATATATGTTCTGACCCCTCCATGATGAATGGCATTTCCCAGCCTTCCAACCCTCGCACACCGTGTCTTCGTTGAGTAATTGCTCACCTTTTCTGGTTTTTTGGTGCCCGACCCTTCCCGTGCCCCTTCATCTCGGCGGCTCTTTCCATGTTTCTTTTACAAACAAGACCATGATCGACCTTTTGTGGTCAAGATCACGTCCCTTTTTTCCTCTATGTTTGTCTTCTCTCCGCGTACTCCCTACCCAGCGCGTTTTCCTCCCTCTCTGTTATCGAGGCTGTTGCGCGACCTCTTTCTCGCCACCCGCTTCTCGCCAGCGTGACTTTCGGAAAAGTGGTGTTCCCTAACTTTTCAGGGTGACTCGTACGAGGTTTGACTGTCATTAGAGATTCGCTTTCCCTGAAGAAGTTTGTCCCCGCGGTTTTGGTGTCTGGTGCCGCCCATGCTTTGTTTGTTTTCTCCGGGCCAGAATCTAGGGCATTATGCCGCGTGACTGCTCTGGTCAGGCATGTGGCTTCTGGCCGTTGGTCAATTCTCCGAACCAGAGGTTTCCCCACCCCCCTACTCCCCCCCACCCCCACCGCCTGGTGGTGTGACCCCCCTTTTACTTCTGTACGTCGTGTAGATCCCCGCATTTGTGAGATCTGCCAATTCTGCACTACGCGGGTCCGTTTCAGTCCTTTGAGGTGTCAGGATGGCTTTTTTCCCTTTGTGTTGAATAAGTCGCCCCCGAGGGCCCAGACGGCGGTCCTGGTTTCTTTCTCCACCGGCGTCTTTTTGGAAATGTAGTAAATGCGGTTGCCGAGAGTGAGTCAAAGTAGTATCCCTGACGATGTCGATTTCTGGTGAGTCCCCCTGCGTCCGTTGCTCCCTTGCCGTTTTCCCCCCCGTTCCCAGATACACTTGTCGTTGTCGATGCCTTGACTTCTCACTCGCCCCGTTGGTCGAGAGGGCGACACCTGTTTTTTTCTTTATATTATTCTTTACTTTTGTTGGTTGGTAAATGTCGCATATAACCCTTTTGTTCCCCTTGCTCACGTGGCGTTGCCTGCTCCTTCCTGCTCCCCTCCCGGTGAAGATAATAACTTTTTGAGTTCTTTTCTTTTCTGCTGCGGGCCCGCTATTCTTTTTTTTCTGGTAGGCGATGGTATGCCTGACAATTCTGACTTCTACCGGGCCTTTCGAACTACTCTTCTTTCACCGGTTTCCCCCAGGGGTGCATCCTACCTTCCCGGGACTTTTTTGTTTGAGAAGCCACGAAATGGGCCTGATCGGTCTCACGAATTTCAAACTCCTCCTCCTGTTAGAACCCCTCCCTATGTTCCCCCAGTACAACAGTTCCTCCCGTCTTTTTAATATCATTCTCCCATGAGTCGAAGCAAAAGCTTCTTACGCCATCTTGCGTTTGTTGTATGACTTGACCTACGTTATCTTTGCTCTCGCGGTACCCCCCTTCAGCCTCCCTTTCTACCAGTCCTTAAACAGGCCACAGTAATGCTTTTCCCGATTCCTGGCCCCTTGATCCTCTTACGATATCCTCCTCTTGGGAGCACTAAATGCTGTTCCCCCTTCTTCGTCCCAATTCGGGAGAGCCTTCCTGGTCCTTTCCCTCTCGGCCGGTCGAGCTGAATGAATTTCTGTCGAGTGTCCTGCGGAGAAGTTCCTGGGCCGCTATGAGCTTTTGCGCGCACCCTCACGAAGAACTAGTATTCCAGACAGTTTTCCTGGGGATGCTGGTCTGCTCGTGTTCTACGCGCCCGCGTTTCCCCCCTTGGTGATCTGGGTCCACCCCCCAATCGTCGTGGGCGTGGAATGGACCCCTTTTTTTCCCTGGCAAGGCGATTGGGAGGTTACATGACGTGCTTGGGTTCTTTGAGTATTTTTTAATCCCTCTTCGTCCACGAACGGGTGATAAACCCTACTCCTCCTCTTATCCTTTGGCTCGTCCTCTCATTTTCCTCCCTGTCGGGAGGAGGTCACATCTCAATGAGAAGAGCATCTTTCTTTCCTCCAGTCTTTTTACATACAAGCTTGAACTATTGAAGCGCCTTAGTACTCGCCCCGCCCTCTTTCTTTGAACGCGTGTCTCACCTTTTTTTTTGCCCGTGTCGTATTGTTCACGCACGGCTTGAAGTTTATGGAAAGGCGGCCATCAATTTGTTCTTACTGACAATATGTACCTCGTTCCCCTATATTGACCATTCCCTTCCTTCTTTCCGAGCTTCACACGCGGTTGTTGCCCAACCAGCCGGCTCCGACCGTCGCCGCGGTGCCTTAACTCGCCCTGAAGAAATTACTCTGATTAAATGAAGCCTCTGTTTTTTATCTTGCACCATTTTCATTCTTTTCATGGCTTCATTCGTCTCGCCTGTAGCTCTTTTACCGGTCCCTAGTCTGCGGGGTCTGGCCCTCTATCGCCCATCCTCCACCTCAAACAAATTAGTTTAGACCACCATACGGTCAAGTCTTGTTTTAGATTTCAGTTGTCTTTTTTGCGTTTTTTTTCTGGTTCCGCTTGTTTTTGGTCCTGAACAGGGATATATTTTCATCGGCGTGTTTGTGGTAATGAGGGCCTCCAGGATTCCTTAGGCGGAGGCCTCTTTCGACCCTTCTTGCGTTTTATGCGTCTCAGGCTGCCCCCCTTTTTCACCCAGGTGACACTGCGGCCTTTAAGCTTTCCTACATCGACATTTTTGTGAAGTCGATAGAGTGAAGGCCTACATTTTCTCCGGGTTTTTTTAAAACCCCCCCCCTTCGGGTCCTCTTTCTTTATAAAGAAGGTTCCAGAGATTATTTCCTTTTGTCCCCCGTTTCTTCCTTCCCTTCTTTGCCGGCCCCCCTGCCAGCCTGGTGTGTTTGACTATGTTCTTTTTGGCGACAGGGCCCGGGCCCATGATCTTTTAGAGAGGAGGTCTTTTGGTACGTCTACTGCCCTCCCTCTCGGTATGGCCCATTCATAATGGCCTCTTTGAATCTCCCCCCCCCAGACCTCGCCCCTTTCAGAGTGTAGAGATCCGGCTTAAGATTGAGTCTGTTCGCCTGCCCCCATTCTCCGAGTCCCTTTCGGCACGGTTTTTGACCTGTATCCTCTCCGCACTCCTGCCCGTAAGCCACGCGTGGATTTCTTCGAGTCTGTTTTTCTTTT
>Ga0179593_1570670_pt1 | contig 13515 bp, 15 predicted proteins | sample CZODoug2_1_08_16_FD_185931 | JGI IMG/M metagenome (GOLD analysis project Ga0179593, IMG submission 185931) | Vadose zone soil fungal communities from Angelo Coast Range Reserve, California, USA - CZODoug2_1_08_16fungal (PacBio error correction) | ecosystem: Environmental > Terrestrial > Soil >... | reverse complement strand
TTTGCCCCCCCCGTCCCTACCGTGTTAGGCAAAAGTGATGAGAGTTCGGGACCTCTCGGCCGGCGCGTGACCCCCCCTGATTCTAGACCTTTCTTCCGCTTTTTTGCTGCTGGCGATCCTATCTTTCCCGAGACAAACTTCTGGCTCTAGGTGCTTTTCGCTTTTGCTATTAGGATGCCCCCCCTTCCCGCGCCTCCATGACCCACTAGTCTGGACTCGATCTCCACTAGCGGTCTAAGCAATCCGCGGAAGGACCAGCCCATCTTGGAGGTCGTATCTATCAATGTTCTTTTTTGGTCTGTTAGAAGAACGTAAGCCTGCTGCATTTCTTTAGAATTTTTCCCCCTTCCCTCCACGTATTCTTGATCCTGCCCTTTTTTAAGATTGGCCGCTTAACAGAACCAAATTTTAAGATTTGAGGAGCCCCGTTCTACCCCCCGAGGCACTTTGTCTTTATCCGAGACCTGCACTCTTTCCCCCCCTTTTTTTCCTCTCGCGAGCTTTATTTACAGATTTAATTTCTATGACCCTTGGTCAAACATCTCTCTGAGTTTACCTTCCGGACGGACTGCATTCCAAACTCCTTGTCCCCCTCGAATGCAGAACCAATCCCCTAGAGAGCTTAGGAGATGCAAACAAGAAGGTTTGAGGGATTCTTGACTATTCTTGGATTCCCTTTGTCTGCTCTCCCTCAAATAGTTCTCGTCCCCCCAAGCGATCTGTCCTTTAGGCCTGAGACTCATTTTACCCAGCGATCCGCCCTTTCCCTACCCTGGTCATTTTTTTTTTTTCCGAGAAAGAGATGATATTTCGATCCCGTTCAGTCAAGCCCGACTCCTTCTCCTTCCTGCATTCACTTGGACAAGGACTGGGTCGCCAGGCACCCCCTTTCTCTCTTGTATATTCGACTCCTGACCCTTCCCCCCCCGTCTTTCACTTCGCGGGCCAATGCTCAGGCACCCCCCCCCCCCCCCCGATCTGACACGAACTTTATTTTGCGAACTGCTCTGCGTTCTTTGACTTTTGGCCCAGGATTTTTCTGGCTTTTTCTTCCCTGAGCGCCTCTGAACACCCCCATAAAAGTGCCTCCTTTTTTTTTCCCCTGCGCGCCGACTGACTTTCTTTTCTTACCTTTCTCCCCCCCGCGTTTCCTGAAAGAGCCCTAGAAAGAGAAATTATTTAGATTCGGCCCCTTTTCCGTTTTGGATTATTTTTCGTTCCCCCCCTCGAACCTCCAGTCCCTGACATCATAAACTTACCTGGGACCTTCATGCCCCTCCTTTGCCGCTAAGTATAGTGAAGTTAGATCAAGGCTGTTCGCTGTCTACTCGCCCTCCTTTACTTCCTCTAACTACACTCAGCCTCCCTGACCGTAAGGATATCTTGGGTGAGCAGGAAAGCCTGGTCAGTACATCCTATGCTGGTGTTGCATGGTCGTGTGGCCACCCCCTTTCGTTCCTGGTGCGTCCCCTCCCCCGAATTTTTTCCCTTAAGGAGCATTGATAGTCCTCCCAGGACCCACCCGCACTTAATCAGTCCGTCTCCTCTGTCCCCCTGCGCTCTTACCCTTCGAAATCGTAGATGGATGATTTGCCCTCTCAGATGCTGATGGTGTCAAGTCCCCCCCGACCAGCTCCCGCGACCGGACCGGAATAAAGGTTTGCTGCAATCCCTCCCCCCTCTTTTGGGCCCCCCTCCCCTCTGTCTGGAAGTCGTTAACAACAACAGGATGTTCTCCGCGGGGTTATTGTAACGCTTCCCTCTCCCGCCCTCGAGTGAATCTTCTATCCATAGTGCCCTGCCCTTTTTTTTTCCCTCCCCCCCCAATCACTTCCTCACCTTTCGCCCTCTAAAGGCAAATCGGGGAGGCTCACACACGTGACTACACCCATTCCACACATAGTGCATTGGCCTTCTTTTTGGCAATCTTTTTCCTCTTCCCCAGATTAATAATCACGACTTACCTAAACGATTTTTCTGACTGCCCCCCCTCCCCCCTCCCTTCTTTTTCCCAGAAGGCCCGAGGTATGTGGTCAATCGATGCTTACCTCCCTCTGTCCGTGATCGCCCCCCCTTTTTTTCCCTCCCCCCCCCTTGTTCATTACACCTGCGACAGCAGGAACCCCGTCTATCTCGACCTTTATTCTGAACTTTTTTTTTTTTCTATGAAATTTCTCCTGCCGAGTTAACTACAGGGAAATTCTAATAGCTGCCTACTTTTCCGCTTCCCCCTTCATTCCCTAATTTCGAGACCCGCTTACTGTGTCCTATAGTAAAGTGCTTTCTCTTCTTTTCGTTCCGTCTTATAGTCGCAGTGAGCTCGGATTTTTTTTTCCCTTGCCTTTTCCCCCCCCTGAGTCCCTCCCCCTCCCTAAACATTTTCGGCACCGATGGCCGTTAACTATGTGACTCTTTTTCGTACGCCCCTCGGTGTCCCCGGCATATCTCCGAGAATTCTTAGTGCCCCAACGCACGCCCAACCCGGCGTAGACGGACGGCACAAACAGTGTGGTTATCTCGGCCGGTGTACAATCCAGAGAACGGAAGGGTCCTCTCCTGCCATATCACCCGTTGCCTTTCCCCCTTCTTTCTTTCCACAGCCCTGTTTCCCCCCCCTGTAAAAGTGGAAAACGGTGACAGGCGCAATGCAGGAGGGCTTTACGGGAGTAGTGAAGGGCCAACAGCATAGTGATGTACGTCCCCGCTTTGAGTTTCCCTTGTGATCTTTTGAACACGTGGCGTACCCCCCCTGTGCGGCCTTTGCGGCGAGGAAGATGCTTCCCTTCCCTCTCTTCCCCTCCCCCCCCCGATCCTCTTTTCCCCTTCCCCCCCCTCCCTAAGTTGTTTTGTTTAGGTTTGTATTTCGATGATGAAGCGGTCCTCTCAGCAGATGCATCGAAGCCCGCCGCCCCCCCAACCCATCCTTTTTTTTCTCAGGTTTTTCCCCTCACCTAGCGCCCGTGCTCCCCTTCTGACCCCTCTCCTCAACCTTTCTCCATCCTGTCCTTTCTCCTTTATTACCTCCTTTTTTTTTTGGCCCTAGATCTTTCTCCATTTTTTCTTATGTATAAAGTGGAGGGGAGGTCCGGGACCTCTTCTCCCCTGTGTGTCGTGATAAGCCTTCCTGGCTCTCCCCCCCCTCCACATCTTTCTTTCCTCTTCCTTTCAAGGCTCCCGACTACGGACTTCGAGATTGAAGCCCCTTTGCCTCTCCTTTTAAAACTTTTCTGAAAGCTGAGAATCCGGTAACCCGGACACGCAAACCTCCCTTGACCTCAATTCCTCCCCTCTCTTTTCCTGCAATCCGATCTCGATAGGCATTGCCTAATTAGAAGTATCAGGGAAGGACGGGAGTACCCACTGGTCCTCTCCTGGCGTTGTCCCACCTCGTGAAGCTCATAATCGTCCCCCCCGTTCCTCTTTCCCTTTCTTTAATCACCACCTTTGTGCCCATGTTTGACTCAATCAGCCCTTGATAGCGGTAATCCCTCCCTGCCATCGTATGAACAGGACCCACGTCCTCTTATGCCCTTTCCCTACCGACTTTCGATTTGTTTCTAGTGTCTGACCTTGAATAGCTGTCCCGGGATTTCTCCCTCCCTTTGGACGATCGCCGAGATTGGTGATGGATTCATTATTCCTTCCCTCCCCCTCCTTTTCCCTTTTCTATGCCCCGGTTCGCTCTTTTAGAGTGTGTTATGGACGTCGGAAGTTCCCCCCCGAGGTTTAATGAATTAAGTCTGTGCTGACGTTTTGAACCGAGGTCAAGTGCCCCTTCCCCCCCTCGATAGAAAATCTCCTTGGTGGAGCAGCTCCGAATTCCGACTTTCGTCACCCCCACGCATCTTTGTCGACCCACTTGTTCCCCTTCTTTCCCCTTTCTCCTTCTTCGCGCTTTTGGTGTTTTGATCCTCCCCCCGCATCGACCCCCTGAAATCCCAATCGACAGGGCCTCCTCTCAGCCCGAGCCCCTCCCGATTTTTCTTCTCTCTTGATGTTCCATGCGGTTGAGTCCGCCCTGAGAGCATAAATGAACCTGCGTTAGGGTTTCCCCCCCCTTAGACTTTGGAACCTTTTCCCCCCTTTTTCTTCCCGGACAGCCTCCCTGTTAGTCAACTGATGGCCCTCCTCTTTCTCCCTGACCCTTTTGTGACCCCTCCTTTCTCCTTTTTCCGACTGAATCATCAGCGGCGGCTCCCTCTTCTCCGAAACGATTCTTTTTCTTTTTTTCCCCCTCATGGAGGTACTAGACTGATAGTTCTGATCGGACTTAGTATAGTCCCTGGACAGGAAAAATTTCCCTTTTCTTAGGACTAAATGAGTATACAAACCGTCCTTTCACGCCCCCCTCCCCTACCCGTTCTTTCCTTTTTCTTTTTTCTTCGACCCCTGCGTCTTCGTTCCCTCGATTGTAACCCTAGAAGAGATTCCCGTTTTCTTCCCCGCCCTTCTCGGTGACTCGTGTTAATAGGTTTAGAAGGAGACTCAAGATCCCTTCTTTTCCCCTCAACGGCGCCATTTACCCCCCCCGGACTTCGCCATTATCTCTCTTGCGCTCTCTTGTCGTTGGTTATCACCGCCCGGTAGTGAGAAGATATTCGACCCAGTTTGTATGCCTGGCGCACCCCCCTCCTTTTCTTCTCTTCCCCCTTACTGCGTCATTGATTTTGACCCCTTTTTTGAGAGCTTTATTGATGACGTCCTCGTAAATAGCTCCCCCCCCCCCCCCCCCCCCCCCCCCCCCCCCCCCCCCCCCCCTCCCCCCCCCCCCCCCCCCCCCCCCCCCCCCCCCCCCCCCCCCCCCCCCCCCCCCCCCCCCCCCCCCCCCCCCCCCCCCCCCCCCCCCCCCCCCCCCCCCCCCCCCCCCCCCCCCCCCCCCCCCCCCCCCCCCCCCCCCCCCCCCCCCCCCCCCCCCCCCCGCGACTTTACTCTCATAAGTTTTTTTTACGGCTTCCCATATTTTATTTTGACAATCCTCTCCGACGTCCCGGACGTCCATGGTAGGGTACTTTCATCCTTTAGGAGAGGGGTCAAGCATGACCCCACCTCCCCCTTTTTGCGGTCGGTTTAACCTTCTTCCTCATTGATCGCCCCCTTCCTCCTTTTTTACCCTTCTTTTGAGACGCCTTAGGTCCCTACTCTATATTTTCCGGCGGAGACGGCCAATCGTAAACCCCCTCCGAAGAGTCTTACCCGAGTTCCTGACATGACGGAGTGTTCAATACCCTTCCCAGATTCGTTCGACTATCCTTTTGCACATTAAGGGAATGTGTTAATCGAACTGTATTCCTCTTCCGTTTTCCGTTCTCTCGTTCGGAAAATTCTAGAACTCCTCATATTACTCCAGTTTTTTCCCCCTTTCGTTCCCCTCCCCTTTCTTTATCTCTCTCCTCTCCCATAAGAAAGTTTTGATGAGGTAGTTTCCCAGATTCAGTGGCCCTATAACCGATGATAGACTCTGTACCTTTTCGGGAGTCAGTTCTTTTTACTTCGTTTGTTTAAACCTATCTGCATAGTTTTGAGCTTTTTCCCTCCCCTCTTTTTCTTTCCGCTGCCTTTCCGCCCTCCCCCTCCCTTCATCTCTTGAATAAAGTTTGTTTCCTAGAGCGAAGCGCTGCATCACCTGTTGCCGTCACCCCCCGTTCGTGCTGTGCGTCTCTTCTTTTTCTCCCTTTCTCCCCCCTTTTGTTGTTGCTCTCGCTTTAACGCCATCTCCCCGCCCCTTTTTTTCCCCTTTTTATTGATGCGAGAGGACCGGAGATTTTTTAGGAACTGCTCTTATGAACTCGGCGTCCCAGGTTTTACGATCCATAGATATTCCTTCGAGCAACCCCGGATGAGATATATGCTTCGTTCGCGCTTCCTCCTTCCCCCCCGCTAATGACGGCCGCAAAGTATAGATAGGGTTCCTACGCCACTCCGGCCCGACGCACGCTCCCCTCTCTTCTTTCCTCCTCTTGCTTCTCCCCCCCTCTTCCTCCCCAGTTTTGGGCTTTACGTTGTACTCTGATATAGGTTAGTGCGCGACTTTTCCGAAACCTCTCCCGAACCATTCCGGTCCGAAGCGTTCCCCCCTCTCTCCCCTTTTTCCTTATGACTATTACCGTCTATAGACACGTTGTTTTCCTCTTCTTTCCCCTATCCCTCATTCCAATTCCATCCACTTTTCCCCTTTTTTCCCTATCGGAGCTTTCAATGATTCCGATTTCCAAGACGCCTCAACATTCTTTCCTCTGTGATTTACACTTCTTTGTTCCGTTGCTAAAAAGGACAGTTTAACCCCCACCGCTAATGGTCATCTGCATATAGGAGATGTTTTCAACGCCACGCAAAGTTGCGTTCCGGATTTCTCTTCCTTCCCCCCCTATGATCCTTTTTCCCCTCTCCTGAACCTTTACCCTTTTAGCTTACCCAATGCTCCTTAGGACCAGAGACGGATACTAGATTCTGCCCCGGCAAAATACCCTTCTCCCGCTCTCCGCTCTTCCTTGGACCTTTAGTCCAACTTTCCCAGACTATAGAAGCAGGCTTTATAACCCCTCCTTGCTCCTCACAATCAGCTGAAGTGCCTGCCAATTCTGGGTCGCCAACTTGAAGAAATTTAGTCGGATAGGAGGAAAGCAATCCCCTTATCGGTTCGTCTCCCCCTTTTCTCCGGGCGCCACTCTCCCATATGATAGGCCATCAGTTTTCCAACTGCCGTCCGTTGGAGAAATTGGCGTGAATCTTCTCCTAGGATCGGCCTTCTCCTGAGCCCTTTTTTCTATGAACCGAAAGTCATAAGTACTGTAGAGTCCCAAAGTTTTCTATTCAGAGGATCCTTAATTCTCCACTTCCATAAAGCATCTCCGTAGAGGAAGAAAGGGATCGATTTTAACTTACCTTTCCTGGGAGCCTTTCTTTCTACCCACCTGACGACACCGACGGACGGAGCAGACCCAATCGGGAAAGCTTCTCTTTCCCCTCTTTCTTCGCCTCTTCCTCTGTTTTTTTTTGTTTGAAGTATAATTGCTCGTTATTGAGTCTCCTCCTGGTTTGAAGTCCTCTACGCCCCAAGACCCGCCCTCTCAACTCTTTGATCTTTTTCTTCTCATGCCCCGTGTGGTTACTTCAGAGATGCTGTCGGGAAGGGAGTGACCCAGCTTTTACAAATCTGACGAATGGTTTCCCATCACAACAGTTAATGTATGCCTCCTTTTCCTCAACCCCCTGGCCCCTTCCCCTCCCCCTCACCGCGTTTTCCCCCCTCTTGCGAGGCTGATAATGATTGAAACAGTAGAATTCTTCCAGGAGAAGTTTCTCTTTCAGATTCCTTTTCCCCCCCCCCCCCCTCTCTGACGCGCACACCTGACTCTCGACCATTTTTTCCCTTTAATCCACTTTTTTGGGACGAAATACCCCCTGGGATTCGGAATTCTAGTACACAAAATGGTTTATACTCTTTTTCCAGTTTTTTCTCCGTCGGTTCACAGATTCCCCCCGTAATAGTTTATTCGGCGACGTTTGAGAACCTTCTTTTTCTTACCCACCTCCCCTTCCCCCCTTTCTCCTAGCCCCCCGGATTAAGCCAACATCACTGAAGTATCGACATCAACATCTCAGGATCATCGTCTAGGTTCCTTGTGAGTAACCTCCCCCCATCCTATACTTCTTAGATCAAATAACCCTCCTCCCTAGCACCTCGCGTTCTCCGGCAAAACTCCCTCCTCCCCTGAGGGTCCCTTCCGAGGATCCCATCTTGGAAGGATTATGACCAGCGATACCTTCTGATCTTTTACCTCCTTTTTTTTTTATTCCCCTAATGCGACCCCTCTCCCATGAGCCCTCTTCAGCTATCTTTGCAGGCTTTTAACAGGACCTTTTTTTGCTTATCTTCAAGCCCGGGCATCAGCCCCGCTCTCCCTTCTAAGTTTTTTCCTTGACCGACGATCGAGGACGACGCTTTGCGTTCCTCTTCTCTATGCCCTCGTGGACGTGTTACGTCATCTTCCTGCGGCCTTCCCTAGGTTATTTGTTCTTTCGGCCCCCAAAAGTTCTTGCTCGAAAGGGCTGAAGTCGAAGTTTGCATTAATCCTAGTTTCTGTTTGAGGACGCCCATGGTCTAGGCATGATCAACACCCAATGTCTGGATCCCTCTCCCTTTTCTCCTTCTCCCCCCTGGTTGAGTTCCCCTCCTCCCTACAAACCCTCACCCCTCTTCCCGTCCCACTAAGGAGGTACTCCCGCGATTCTCGGATTCGAGCTCGAGTATTTCTGGACATTCGCTCCTTTTTTCCTTCCGGGAAACCTTCGTACCCCCCCCCCTTGATTGTTTGACCTTCTTTTTCGCTCAGATTTTGCTATCGACCGGCTTCAATTCGAGAAAAAGAAAAAACGCACCTCTTTCCTTCCTTCCCGTTTTTTTTTTCTGAAATAGGGGTGCTCGCATGAAAGCGGTAGAAGCTCCCCCTCTCCCTCCAGCCTCCCCCCCACCTCTTTTCTTCCCAGTGTTTCCTCCCCCCCCCTTGCCAGCGCCCCCCCTAGTGCTCTACGGATTGACGCAGTGAAATGCTGCAGTGCAACTGGTCGTGACGCCATTTTTTTTTTTCTCACGAGGACTTTGTGGATTGTCATTTTTAGCAGATTCCTCGTGTTTGCCGCACCTTGCGCCTTTTCCTCTTACCGCCTTGTGGGCAGGTGTTGGTCTAAGGCAGACCCTCTTTCAGCACCCCCTTTGCACACATAGTCTCTCGTTCCCCCCACCGGCGCCGTCTTCCTTTTTCCTCTTCCTCTTTTCCCCGTTTGTAACCTTAAATCCGTTATTTCTGCAAATTGCTAAAGGATCCTTCACAAGTCCCTTCACGCAATCCTCTTGCCTATCTCCTAAAACCTGAAGCGAGTTCCTTTCCTCGCCTTCCCTCTTCTTGAAAGTGGTCGTGAACTAGGAAGTCCGAAATGGCCGTTGTCCCCCCTTAAAGGATTTAGATATCGCCGTTCCTTCCCCCTCTTGCCCGCTGTATCACCAAAATTTGATGTGAAATGGTTCCTTCTGGGGATCGCTGTTCATCAGAGGCCGATTTCCCACATCGAGGAATCACACCTGAGATTTTTTTGTCCGACCTCTCCGATTTTTCGTCGTTGTTTTTCATGACTTTCATTTCGCCACTCTCTTCTTCGACAATCCCCGCTACCTCTTGAGGAGAGTGAGTCTGGTATATTAAGATTTTGCTCCTCCACCGACCCCGGGATGTAGTTCCCGTAGAGTGTGTAGGACCAGGGTCCTTTTTCGAAAAGATTTTCCTGTCCGCCTCCTCCCCCCTTTTTTTCCCCTGTGCGTTTCCCTTTACGCTTCACGAAGGGCCCCCGCCTAGACACATCTATTTGGACGCGAGCCGTCCTTTCCCCCGATGGAGTTCCACCGATTTCGTCCTTTCCCAATTCGGTCCTCCGACGTCCTAGGCGGGTGTGGAATTGATTCTGCATAGGATCCTAAATCCCCAATCGCCGAGGGAATCCCCTTGATAGCTCTCCCCTCCATATATGCCCCCTTTCTCTTTTCTTTCCTTTAGGGTACCTTTACCTTTTAGCTGATGCCTGTACTGAAATGATGGACCCACCCCCTCCGCCATTTTTTCACCTTGGACTAAATGCCTCAACTCATCTCTTCGCCCCCCCCCGTTCCCTTCTGAAGACTATATTCCTTCAGTTTCGAATGTGAAGGATCATGTTCGATCCTTTAATTTCGCGGCGCGCATACTTCCCGAACACTTTCTCTTCCCAGTGATATGATGATCGTAGACTCCCGTATAGTTGATGATTCCGGACCCGTCCCGGTTGTCTCGGCTCCGCCCATGCACCACCGGACATTTCCAGATCATACCTGAACTACCGTGGCAGTCTTCTGTGACTGCGGACTCGTGATTGTGTTTACCCTCTCTGCCTTTTTCCCCGTCTTACTTGCGCCAGGAAGAGGCTGCTGAGTGTTTCCCAATGATCCGAGAAGCAGAACTCTTCTCCTTCTTCAAACAACCCCGGATGACTACCCCTTGACTTTCTGTTGGGCACTCCGAGCTTTGAGCAATATTGCCGTCCTGTTTCACCCGTTTTTCTTTTTCTGCAGATCCTTGAGAAAAGGTACTAGCCAATGGGATCAAGTATATAGATCTTTACTCGGATGATAGGGTGAGTCCTTGACCTTCTTCCCCTGCCTTCAGTCCTCGATAGTAAATCAATACTTTAGCAGGATCCTTGGTGTGCCGTCTTCCACATCTCCCCCTCCGGTCACCGCCGAGAAAGAGAGAGCGGACTCCATTGGACTCTCTACCCATTCACTCTAGTAGAGGAGGTCAGGGACTGCAAAGATTGGTTACCATTTCCTTCATCTTTCGATGCTCTGCATCTTCCCTTATCTTTTCCCCGGCGGTGTGGAGCTTAGGATAAGGTCCTAGTATTTACGTTCCCAGGATGAGCCTTGTCTTCAATTTTTTTCTTACAATCCTCTCGCCCTCTCCCAGTTGACGCTTTGGAGTCTCTTCTTCTCGTGCCTGCCCGTTCTTTAGTTGTCTCGACCCCCTGGTAAGCCTCATTAAGGGGTACTGTTCCGAGAACATTATTCTTCTCCAGTCATGTTCTGTCTAAGTCACCTTTTCTTCCCCCACACCACTCTCATTCTGTAAGAACAAACCTATACTCCTTGAATCTCTCCCTCTATGCCCCGTCATGTGCTTTTTCCTGCGGGAGTTAGCCGAGATCCTTCCCTCCTCTTCTTTCCCCTTACCATGCGTCATTCAGTTTATGTTTTTCATCCTCCTAGATCCAGAACCTCCTAGGACGCTTTGTGAGAGAGGAATAAGCTCTCCGAAGTCGCAGAGGTCTAATAGAGGAAATGTTTTGAACCTCCTCTCTCCTCGGCGTCTTAAAGTCCTTCACACATTGCCAGGCGTTTGCCAATATATATTACTCCCTCCTAGTTGGTTTTGAGTAGACGGAAAACCTTCCAGCCTTTTTCTGTCCACCTTTCTGCCTCTCGGCCCGATAGTCCCCTTAGGAAAGAAGAATGTCTCATGACCCCCCAACGCTCAGAGTTTTAAGGGCTAAGATCAGCCCTTCCCAAGTCTTTTAGTCTCATATTCTTCGTTTCTCTTACTTAATTAGGAACCCAAGCTGACTAATCCCTTGGGAACTAGCCCCTCTCTCATCGCCCCTTTTAGCTTGGCCCTTGCGCGGCACTCCCTCCTCAAGATTGAGGGCGAGGAGATCTGGTTGAGATAAAGTGCCTTTACGACGGGTTGGGTTGATTTAGAACTTTATAGGGCTTTCTTGCTACTAATTTTTAATGAAAGGCTAACTTTGAAATGAGCGTATATACTCTTTGTAACCATATCCCTGAAGCCGTACCTTTCCCAATACGTGCCCGTCGGGCTTACTAGAATACGGTTCATTAAGAAATAGAAGTAAAGACCCCCTAGATAGAATTTACCCACAGGACTCATTCCCCTTCCCCATATCTAGTGAGACCTAGGGAATTTTCAAAAAGGTTCAACAGCGACTTTTTGACTCTTCTAGAAGCTCTTGATGAGAGGCTGTACCCGCAAGGAGATATGTGGTCAATATTTTTCTTCCATTGCGCTGCTTCGGCCCTTCCCTCGTATTTGTAACCCTGAGATCGTTCGTTTGGAAGCAGCCACATGGCAACTAATTCTAGGCCCACCGTCAGCGACTACAAGATAGCAACTTCTCTATGATTCAGGAATCAATAAAAGAACGAAGTATCTCCAATACCTTCTAATCCCACCCCACTGAATCCTCGCTCCACCTTTCCTGGGTCCCCCCTGTCCTCCGCACTGTAGAAGGCACTTCTACGAAAGGACCACGAGGTTCTACACAACCTTCGCGGAGAAAGAGGGAGCACCGGACGCTGCCAGCTCGATAATGGAAAATGACTTCATTGTGAACTTTAATCCTTTTGAAGCCTGCGAAGATGATCTGGGCTTATCATTCTCTTTCTCGGAAAGAACCATACGCATTGTCGCGCAATTCCTCCGGGAAATCCTCTATTTTCTATTCTTTACAACATTCGCTCCCTCCAAGGAATGGAAATGGGATATGTCTATGGTTTAACTCCTTGGGATAGTTCTGCTCGCGCCCCCCATTTGCCCGTTTTTTTTCAGCCTTCAACGATACTACGGTTCTTTCTGTTTTAACACTATTTAATGCGAAGTTCGGTGAAGCCACACCTTTTTGCGGATTCTCTCCGCATTCCTCTTCATCGTAACGACACCAGATTCCCTGGACAGTAGGAAAAGATAGCTATGGGCGAGCAGCTGCGTGACCCTCTTTATGCTTTCTGGCAATTCGCACGCGGTTCAAAATTCTGGGCGGCATGGGTCCAAGAACAGTTCCTGTATGGACTTCCAGTTAGGTTCCTTCCATTGACTTCCCCGCACTTCCTTTACACGCGATCCTCGTCACCCTATAGAGCCGCTCGATCAGATGCCGCTGATGATTCCCCGTGTCCCCGATGAGACCATTCCCCAACCCCTCGGCCTCCCTGCTCGACCGGAAGCCACTTTTCAATACCAAAGATGTTTTTCCCAGGTTCGGAATTCGGCCAGTTTCCCCCACCCCACTATGAGATTTTTTTCTACGCGTTGACCGTTTTTCGTACCGAGTTTCCCCGATTCAGCCTATGACTGGAATTATTTTGAAATCGGGTTAACCATTTGGGTTCTTTCCTACCCCTCGTCCGCTGACTCTTTCCCCTCCCCCGTAATTTTGATTAAGAACTCATGAGAAGAATAAACTGAGCGCAGTATAGGGATTGTCTGCAATCCGATGAGGGCGTTTTTCCCTTCCAACGACGCCGAAACTATTTGCTGCTCTCGCCTCCGCGCTTCTTCCCTCGGATTCTTCTCTCCGGAGGGCTTATCAGATAAAGGAATATCCTTCACCTTTTTTTCAACCAGCCGCGACAGGCCAAATTCTTCTATCTCTTTTGAAAGCTATTCTTTGGCGGGTACCCACGCTAGGTTTCCCGAGGTCACTCTGGGCGGCCTGCTCGTTTGGATTTCGAGGCTAAAGTCCATCTGATAGCGGCTCTTTTTTTCAACCCCCCGCGGCTTTGCGGACCTATCGTCCGGCTTGTTTTTCTTTACTTTCCTTTTCCTAGAGCACAGGCTGAAGAAATACTTTCGTGTGTACGCTGCCAAAAGGCCAAGGATCGCCCCTCTCTGTTCGTGCCACTTTTAGCGACGCCTGACTCTGCGCTTGGTGTCGACCCGGCGTTTTCGGTTCCATGCCCTATGTCACCACGACCCAGTTTCATCCTTCCGGTCTCACTGCGCCATCCCGGGTCTACCACCCTTTCCTACCAAGGAAATGTCCGTTACACCCCAATGGCTGTGAACCAGCTTGATTTAGCGTGTCGTAATCCTTTAAGCACCCGATGGCGCCTGTGTTCCCTTTTTCCCCGCGTACCACACTGCTTTTTTCTTCTGTTCTGATGGCCCGTTCAGAAAGCTATCATTGCGGAACGAA
>Ga0179593_1248303_pt1 | contig 13515 bp, 20 predicted proteins | sample CZODoug2_1_08_16_FD_185931 | JGI IMG/M metagenome (GOLD analysis project Ga0179593, IMG submission 185931) | Vadose zone soil fungal communities from Angelo Coast Range Reserve, California, USA - CZODoug2_1_08_16fungal (PacBio error correction) | ecosystem: Environmental > Terrestrial > Soil >... | reverse complement strand
TCTGTTTTTGGTCGAGTTCCCCCTTTTTGATCCTCTTTTTGCGACACGCTCGTAAGCCATCTTCTGGCCCTCCCCTGTTGTTACATCATGCGAGCGTGATGTTTCCTCCAGTTTGGATTTTTTTCATCCAACAGCCAATGGAAAACCTTTCAGTCCCCGGCGTCATTTCGCGATAACCTTTGCTCCCCCCGCCCGTTTCTGGTTTGTAGTATCTTTTTTTTCCCCCGCCTCCTTGGGTAATCCCTCTTTTGAATGACTTTTATGAAACTTTTTTGAGTCTGGGATCTTTGCGGATAAGATCAAAACCTTGGTGCGTTTTTCATCACAAGCCTTCCCCCGTCCCCCTGTATGCTTTTTTCCGCAAATTTTACCTGAATTTTCCATAACCTATACCATCGTCGCGTTTTTGGATTTCTCTCGTTAACCGTTTCTTCCTTTTCGGTGATCCCACGTGCCAGCTTTTTTTCACACATCGGTCCCCGTTTCTCCCAACATTGACCCCCGCCGTTACCTCCTGTTTGCAATGCCTCCCCGGTTTTTTGCCCCGGACCGTCCCCCTTCCTAGATTGCGTTTTTTTGTAGCCGATCGCCCATTGCCGTGCTTCGTCGACCCTTTCCTCCCTTTCTTTGGTTAAAAACTCCCCCAGTTGTCGTCACCCCTCTCCTGTCCGTCCGATTTTATCTCTACGGTCCGATCCCCACACAGGAGTCTCATTCATTAGTCGCGTCATGCAGCTGGTCAACGGTTCCCTTTCCCCTCCTATTTTCCCCCCGCTATTTATCACGTGCGACTTTCACGGACACCGCTTTTCTGTCTGGTGGGCTGTACTCGCCCACTTTTGCACGCGCCGAGGCTTTTTATGTCTAAATCCTCGTATCCTCAATCACCCATCCCATCGTCCTCTTCCTCTTTTGTTGCCTTTTTCCTTTCTTCGGGGTTGTCCCCCCCAGTATTCCTCTTCGGCTCTTCACCACCCTAAAACTGCGAAAGTTTTGGCTATCCCCCGTACCGGAAATTTCCCATCATTCACAGGCCAGAGCCATGTTGTTGTACGTTGATTTGCCAATCGGTGGGGTGGTTTTTTGTGCTTTTGTGACTTGGCGATCCCGTCTAATTCAAGAATCACACCTCTTCTTGGTGCGCCACATGGCAGTCTGCACATCTCTTCAGCATCTTTCGTAGCCCCGCGTACCTGTTATCGCCGCTCCGTCATTTTTACCTGCTGTTACTGGTTTACAAAGAACTTTGACCGAGTCCCGTTGGTCAGCATGCTACAGCACGATTTCGTCTTCGAACTGGTCAACTGCACCCCTTCTCATTGCGCGTCTACCCACTTCCCTTTCCTATAACGCCCTTCCACCCGCCTTCTTTGTCAGAACCAGCTCGCCATGGTATTCGCGATTACCATAGAGTCTTTTTTTTTCTTTCAGCCGCTCTGACCAGAATGCCCAGTCAACTGGCTTTTATGCGTGGACGTGGATAGACCTGGGTTAGAGATTTTTTTTGGCCTTCTTGTGTGTCAACCTGCAATCATTTTCTTACAAACCTCTTCTCACCCCTTTTTCTTTGTGTCCCGTGTTCTTCTTTTCTTAGTGAAAGTGCTCCCTTTCCCGTTTCTTTCCCTCTCCATCACACCCACTGTAATTTTTGCTTGGTTTCTTTTCTCTCCCCCTTTTTTTTCGACCTCATTCTGTTGTTTGTCGACTTTGTGCAGGCCATGGGCTTTCTGGTCGTCAAGGCTTTCCACTGGAAGGCGATGCAGATGCTCGCCGGAATGTTTTTTGTTCTTTGTTTGTCGTGTGTATTCTTGTGTAAGCAATCACTTTCATCAGGTCCTCTGGTCTTTCTCACCACTTCGACTTTTTTACCCTTTCCCTCCCCCCTTACGTGTTTCCGCGTTTCCCCAGCGTTAACTCTCCAGACCATTCTCCCTCTTGCTGTTGCTTTTCGTCCCCCCAACAGAGTCCTGAAATCCAAATCTCTCTTCCCTCTCTGTACCTTGGACTTTTCCTTCCATCGTCGACCTCCTTACGAGATGTTTCCTCTTTTTCTCTCGTCAACCTTTTTGCTTCCTCCTTTTTTGGGTTTGATTGAGGGATTGTGAGGCTCTGTTTCTTTAGCAAGTTTTTGATTCCCCCTCAAAGTTTTCCTTCTTTCCCGACCAGGATTATATCTACTTCATCGAAAATCCACGTTCTTTCCTAAATCCCCTCCCCCAGCGAGGCGGTGAACAAGGTTATTTCCTTTTTCTAGACATTTGTCGTTCACTCCCCTAAACGGTCGCCCTTTCAATTTTATCCTTTGCCTTCCCCCCCCCCCATACCTCCAAACATTTTCTTTCCTTTCTTTAGTTGACCCTTTTGTTTTTAGATCCCCCCCTCTCTCGCCCCCATTTGGCCCATACCACCCCTCTTTGCTACCGTGGAACTCTCCCGGTTGCCCCTGCGTTCACGTTTTTTTGTTTTTTTCGTCCGTCCCTCCCCTTTCCCGTTGTCTTTTTTTCCCCCCTCGAGGATTTCCTTTCTACGAGCTGTGTGCGGATGTCATTTTTCGAGATAATTTTTTTTTGACCAACTCCTAGCGGCCGAAGACCTCTTGCCATCAATCGGTATCGTTCCCTCCCCTTTCTCACGAGCCACCGGCGTATTCCATTTGGGATCGCGACAACGGCTTAAACAAGTGGGGCCCCGGTCAACGCTGTGTACCAGCCTCAGGCAGGTTATCGCATTGGCGGCCTTTTCCCCCTTTTTCCCTCATTTCAAGAGTTCGTCGTCTTGGCAGGTTCTTCTATTCTTTCCTCTATTCAGTTCAAACGTACGACTGGTCAGTTTTTCTTACGTGCGCAACAGTCTTTCCCCCCACTTTTCGAGTTTTTTTATCTAAACTCCTACCTTTATGGGTCCCTCCCACTGATCATCCCCCTAGTAAATTGTTGCGGCGATCCCGGCCAATCCTCCCTCTCCCCCCTTATATCTTCGCAATTGCGACCTCGGCACTGTTGACGCTTGTCTCCCCCCACACCAACAATCCCCTTGACCATGTGCTTTCGACTACCTGCATGTCTTATCAGTTTGCTTTTGAAAGTCCCCTCCCCATTTTGTTCCCGCCTTTGACCCTTGGCCTCTCGTTTTATTCTTAGTCCTTGTCCTCTCTTCTCTTTATGGAGTTGTTCGTTCATGGAGCGTGTCCTGAGCACTCCCGCTGGTTTTTTTTTTCCGTCTTCTGTGTCTTCCCTCCCGCTTTTCCTCTTTTTTTTCGCGCCGTTAACCATGGTTCCTCTTTATCCACCGTTACAACAATTTTTTGTTCTGTTCTCTTCCTCTCTTTTTATGCTCGTCCCCTTTTTTTTTTTTTTGAGTAGCAGAAGCCAGATGAGCCTTTCCCCCTTACATCTGGTGCCTTTTCCACTTTTTCTCCCCCCTGAACTGAGCTTCATTTGCCCCCCGTCCGAGTCCCCCCTCACGGCGCAGTTTTTTGCCCAGCGAGGTCCGGGGGGGGTTGGTTTGTTTTTTGCCCCTTTGAACACTTTCTTCTCGACTCTTCCTCTGATTCACGCTCCATGTCCCAGAGACCCCTTCATTACCGCGCCTCTTTCTACGGAATCCGATGCAACGAGAGGCCCCACAAGCTTCCCTTCTTTGTCAACCACTTTTTTGCTCCTGATTTACTCCAATGCCTGGTAGTCTCAAGCCATTTCTTTTTTCTTTTTTTGTTTTTGACATCTTCCCCTTTTACGCGGTCGTGCTCCTCTATAACCGTGCGCGGCGATTTCCCTTTCTCCCCCTAAGAATTGACCCTTCCCCTTTTTCAGTGCAGGGTGAATTCCGTTTTGGCCCTAAAGGTATCGTAGTGTTGTTTGAGCAGTTGGAAGCGGCACACATTGGTCTTCTTAGTTAGTAACGTAGAACATTAAAGGTCTTTTTCATTTTGAACCCTCGTAATTTTAATAATAATGAACTAAACCTTCCCGACGGTCTGAACCCTGTTGACTTCCTTAAAGACCCTTCCTCCACTAATGATTGAAGAGGGAGGGTCCCATCGTTTGAAAGAAAACCTCCAGCATTTTATCAGATAAGTGATGTACGAAGGTGGGTTTTTTTTTTTTGTGTGTGTTTGTTGTGGTTTCTTTTTTGTTAGATTTTTTTTTTTTTTTTTTTTTTTTTTTTTTTTTTTTTTTTTTTTCTTTTTTTTTTTTTTTTTTTTTTTTTTTTTTTTTTTTTTTTTTGGTTTTTTTTTTTTTTTTTTTTTTTTTTTTTTTTTTTTTTTTTTTTTTTTTTTTTCTTTTTTTTTTTTTTTTTTTTTTTTTTTTTTTTTTTTTTTTTTTTTTTTTTTTTTTTTTTTTTTTTCTGTTCCGCTCTGAGAACGTTAAGTGCCCGTCCCTATATTGCGCTTCTTTGGCCCTCTTTATTTTTCTATTACTTAAGACACGTGCCCCTCGAATGTTGTCCCCTCTTTCTAGGGAACGACTGAACTCCTCCCTGATTTAACTTGGACTTTGCGGGCTTCCCTTAACCCACACCAAAAACATTTGTCCCCTTCCCCTGGCTGACGTTTGACCCCGGTGTCCCTAATCCCGTTTTATCCTCTTCGTTTCTTCTTGTTTTGCTGAGAGCCCCAAACGTACGTTTCCCGACGCCTCCCAGTATCCCTGTTTTCGCTCCTCTTTTTTCCCCGCAAATCGGGATCATTGAAGCGACATACGTTTTTCTTTCATTGAATCCCGGGTTTTCTTTTTTGAACCCTCCCTCTCCTTTTTTCTCCTCCGCGCTGTGCGTTCCATGATGGCCTTTGGTCTTCCTTCTTACTCTATTCTTATCTTGGTCTCGCGCATAAGGTTTGAGTGCAGCTTTGCAACAGATAACCGCGCCCAGGCAAAGCACGCCAGCCAGCCCCCTCTCTTCCTTCCCCTTGCATTAATTTTTCCCGTTACAACCCCCCCATTTTTCTTCATTCGGTCCCCATAGCCGATTGAAGACGTCAGCATTTCCTTCTTGTCCGCGGCGTGACAATTCCTTCTATGGTTTTGGCACACTCCTACAGACCCCCAGAACAGCGAGCTTTGGGTTTTTAGTCTTCCCTGACCCCCGCGGTCTTTGCATAACGGAAATGCTTTCTTTTTTCCCTTCTAATTGTTGATAAAGTCTCCGGTGATGACCCCTATGCCAAGCCTTCTTTCTCCCCCCGTTACTCCATCCTTTCGCACTCCCCCCCCCCGTTCCGTCTGAGCTTTCATCTTCTCTGGTTCAGCGTTCCTTTTCCTCCAGTACCTCCTTCGCTGAAGCCTTCTTCCCCCCCCCCACCCATCAGCCGTCTTCGACCACCCCAACCTCTATCCTCCCCCCATTAACATTGACCTTTTTTTTAGACTCCTACTAGCCGGGAACCTGCGCGATTTCCTACGAGCCTGACACCCCCCCCCATGTCTCCCGCGGTCTTCCTGGGTTTTTCAAGCCCAGTCTTTTTAACTCCTTCCACAGATCTTGGCCCAGTTTCTTCCAACAAAACCGTTGTCCTCCACCCTTCCCTCATACCTCCTTGCCTGGTCCTGTCTGTCTTTATCCGCTGAATATATCTTCCTCTCCCTCCTTTTTTTTAAGCTTTTCCCCCTTCCTCCTTGCTCCTGATTATGCTTCCGACACCGCCCCCCTTTTTTCCTTGTGTTCGCTGTGATTCTGCAGTTCGCCCTTCTGGGCGGGTGTCTTGCCATTCAATCCGACTAACGGGTGTCTTCCTTGTTGAACAAAGCTTCTTTCTCCCTTCCTTTAACGCAGCACTTTTTCCGCCCAGTTCGCTTTTGGCGACAAGTTTCCTCCATATTCCCTTCTCTTTCAGACGTCCCCCCGTTGTGCCCAGTAAGCATAGGTTTCTTTTTGATTTATTACCGGAAGCGGCTCTCCCCCCGCTCTGTCCCCTCGGATTTAAATCTGTTCCTTTCTGTAATTGTCAATTTTCCGTTACTTGATCCCTCTTCGAAGCTCCCCGGGTTCCATTAGCCGCCTCTACTCCTTTCCAGCCCCTCATACCTCTTACCTCCCCCGCAATCCGTGTAGTTGCAGACTTTGGTTAGTTTGATATTGATTATCATTTAGACCTTCCCCCTGCCCCTCAGTCGCGTTTTTCTTTGGGCCATAGAAACATCCCCCAGCCTTAAAGAGTCTGCGGTGGCCGCATTCCCCCTTGACCCGTAGCTTGGTCACCTTTCTGTACTTTTCCGTTTTCCCCTTTCTTTTTGCGTTACTGCGTAAGAATGCGATTTCCTTTGGGACTCATTTTTTAGATCCCAATAGTCCCCTCTCAGATTCCGGTGCGAACCATTTTTTCTACGGAATCCTTATTCCCATAGGGTTTTTTTTTTGTCCAAACTTGCTTTTCGATCGGCTTTTAGCCCCGGATCTCTCTCGTATGGCGGTCTGCCCGGCTTTAGTTCTCTGTCACCCCTATTTCGGCGGAGGTGTCACGGTTTTCCTGTTTGCTTTGGCCCCAATCCTCCATGGTGTTCCTCCAATATTGCTTTCCACCCCTATCGAGTTTATCCACTCAGGTTTAACTCTGGGGCGTCGTTCAAAAGTTTCCTTCTTTTCCTTTGCTCCCCCCCGTTCCAGAGGTACTGTTCCATTAAAAAGCTTCACTTTTTTTTTCTTCGCTCACGTCCGAAAACCCGAATTCTTTTCTCCCTTCTTCATTGATGGAGTGTGACCAAAAGAGTGTTCCCTTTCTTCTTGAACCACCGCCCCCCGGTCCGGAGTTTTCGCCCGCGTCTTTTCTCCTCTCCCTTTCTTTCGTAATTGCTGTTTCTGTCTCCTCATGCTTAACCCTCTCCTCGCTCGAATGAGTTTCCCTTTTTTTTTCCTTGAATTTGTAATGCGGGTGCAACCAAGATTCTTCTTTGTGGACATGCCCACCCTCCTCTTTCTTTGCCTATCTCCCTTTTTTTTTTTTTCTTAGTCTATTTTGGGCTCGTCCCCCACTCTCATCATATTTTGAGACAGGCCTCGCACTCCTCCCCTTCTCACTAAGACTCCTCGAGCGCTGGTTCCGCCTGGTCTTGATTTAAATCCCCAGAATTCCCCTCCACCTTAAGGTTTTTTTTCCCCATTTCGCCCCTCCCCTGTCCAGTTCGTTGTCCGGAGTTGTTCCCTCTTTGTTCTTCACGCCTGCCTCAATCCTGTATGTCTCTCTTTTTAGGGGCTTCTACGGTGACCTTTTTTTCGTGAATACAAACCCCCTTTTGAGTTGAGTGTTGCCAGTCCACGGAAACGTAGTCGCGTTAAATGTTTTTTCATTTTCTCCCCCCCCCCCCGCACACTTAACCCGCGCGATTTTTTATCGCCTTTTAATTTCATCCCTTATGGTCACCATTGCGGCTCTCCATCTCCAGTTCCCTCCAAATTGAAACGATGTAAATTCTCTTGTTTGCCCCCTCTGCCCTAACCACCCGGGCCGTCACCTCCGCTTAGATAGTTCTTGGATACCCTCCGCTCGTCACAGTGTTTGAAATTTGCCCCCCCATGGCATACGTCTTTCCCGGTTCCCAACGCCACCATTCGTTCCCCCCCTCCTTTCTCGTACGATGTTATCTCAAGACTTACACCTGTTCCCTTTCTTCTTCTACTTTAAAGTTGTCCCTCCTCTTTACCCGGTCATGCTTTCTCACCCTCTTTTTCCCATCTCCGGGGATAACGTTCTTAAAGTCTTCCCCTTCATTCATGCTGGTGTTGTAATCGCAAAAATTCAAAGCTCCTCTTCTTGTTCCCCATGAGGGTTCTATCCCCATCTTGGCCATCTTTTCTTTTTTCCCCTTTTCCTGGTTTTCGAGGCAGTATGCTGATTCTTCTTGCTACAACCCCCCCAGCATTCAAATGGCGAAGTTTTATTCCCCCCCCCTTAACGGCAACACTACTATCCCCTTCCGCTGTCCCCACGGTCAATCCGGCTTCCCCCCCTTCGTGGTTTTTTTTTCCCGTTAATCCTCCTCCCCCCCTATTATTTTGAAAAGGGAATTCTTCCCTCTCCGGTACCCTTTGCCAATTTTCATAGTTTTTCTTCAGCTCAGATTTTCGGGATCTTTCTTTCCAGACAGTTGTTCCTTGTCTTGGTGCCCTCCTGACTCCAGTCAACTCTTTCTTATGATTTCATCCTTATCTCCATAATGAGATTAACACGCGGGCTCTACCTCCCCTTCACCATCTGAGGAGTTTCGTTCCGCACAAGTTCTTCCCCCCAAACACCCCTCTGGCTAATGAAGGATTACACGAAGTCTGTGGATTATTTATATATCCTAACGTCCCTCCTTCCAAGCAAATACTGTTTTTCGTTTTCGTCCCCTTTTGTTCTTCTCTTCGGATTTTATGTTTCAACCTCTTTTTGCCCTTCCTTGCGGGCACAACTTAAGATTGCTTATCCACTGTTTTTCGCTTTCTTCCCCTTGCCTTTCCTCTCTTACATCTATTCTTATTCTCCCCCCCACCCTGTACATGGTTTTTTTTCTTGATCTCTTTTTTTTTTTGACCTGACTCTCTTGGGTGTCTGAGTTTTCCGTGGCCGCGGCCCCTCCCTCTGGGTTCCTGGATAAGCCGGACGAGTTTTCCTGCAGGCGTCTGTGATGCCCTCTTCTTCAAGGATTACGGTGCTTTTTTTTCTTTTGCGGACTATTCTGTTCTTCCCTTTTTTTTTCTTAAGCGTTTATTCGGGGTCCCCTTCCCTTTCTGACGTATAAACCATCCCCCTCGACATCCCTTTTTCTTCTTTACCGAGTTCACTTATCACAGCCTTCCCCTCTTTTCTTTTGCTGCTTTTGCAAAACCAGTTAGTTTTTCAGGAAATCCACTCTCCTCCTGACCTTCGGTTTTTTTCCCTTCATTGACGTCTCCGATTGGTCCCTCCTTATTTATGGTTTTGGTTTCCCCCCTTTTTTCTCTCGCTTTATCCACCCGGGGAGTTCTCGTGCTGGTGCCTCGGCTGCTTCTTTCCTTTTCTCGTTTTTCTTTGGCGGCTTGCATCTTTATTGTCGGCTGCATACCCACGTCGATACCTTGAATTCTCATGACCTTTCACGGCTTCCTCATTCCCCACCGCTCGTCTGCGAACCCTTTCGCGTTTTTTCTCGTCACAACCACCCCTTTTTACCCCTTCCCCCCCCAATCCCCCGTTGTCGTTTCATCTACTCTTTCTACAAACTTAGCCCACACCGTTTATTCGTTACGTTGAACATTTTGTCAATGACGCGCAAATCGAGCGGCCCCAGTATCCCCCTTCCTCAAAATCTGTGCCGTTAAAACAGGGGACCCCCTTTTCCCCTCCTTTTTCAGTTTATCCCCTGGGAACGTTTTTGGTTTTTAGCAGACCTCCAGTACCTTGTTTCTTGCACCTTTCTGGAGGATTTTCCCCTTTTTAAGTTTCCTCCTATCGCTCGTTCCTCTTCCCCGTTTCGAGCGTCGAAGTCCCTGACCCCCCTTCTCTTGCCGCCTGCCATTTCCTTCAAATGGCTCGTTAACTCCAAGGGACCCTATCTTTTTTTCCACAGGATACCTCCCCCCTTTTTGCGCTATACACCTTGCTCACCAAGGGTTGAGGTCAACCTGATTTTTTTCCCCCGGAACTCAGGAATTTCCTTTGCAGGATTTTTTCTTAACTCCCACTATTTCAGTTGACGTACGTGGCTTGGGATTTCTAGTTGATGCCTGGACCTTTTTTTTCCCTACCCCTTCACATCCTTTAGAAGTCTACGTGTCCACGGCAGGTAACCCCCCAGGGCTCTCTGCTCTCCCCCCTCCCCCCTGAGTTTTTTCAATTTTCTTCCCCCTGCGCCCACAACCTCGTACCGTTGTCTTGGAGATATTCCTGACCCCGCTTCCCCTCCGTTTATCGACCTCTCTTCGACAACGGCCCTGGAGTTTTCTTACCCACCCAAAACCCTGCCCACACCTCCCTGGTATTTCCCCCCTTGCATGGTCTTATATTTAAGTTCAGAACTTCCTCCCTGGGGTTCCCCTTCGTCCACTTGCCTTGCTCTTCGCTCTGGTATGTCCTTTTTCTTCTCGTTGTAGGGAGTTTTGCTGAGCTCCCGTAAGAGTTTGTTTTTCTTTTCCTTTTTCGTCCGCCGCATGTTTTTTTTCCGATGTTCTACGTTCTTTTTTTTTCTTTCAGAATCATGGTTCATCATTTTGCTTTTACCCCCAGATTTCTTGTTCCTTCGGTAATTTTCCCCCCTTTCCCCTTTCGTTTTGTTTTTGAGAGCGTTTTTGATCTCCCTTGAGGCATCACGACCCCCCTTTTGTGTCTTTCCCGTTTTCTCCACGTCCCTTTCCCTTCTTAAGGCGACCCCAATCTATCAAACCTCGTCCTCCTCCACAGCGCGTGTCTGGTGAAAACCCCCTCTCCGTTTAGTTTGTTTTCTAAGCCCAATGTCCTCCTCCCCTCCTCATACTCGCGCTTTTCCTCTATAATCTCCCCGGAGGCACCTTTCCATGCAGGCCCCCCCCCCTTGGGCTTTTTGCTCATGAAGTTTTTTGGTGGCGAACCCTTTTCTTGTGGTCCTTTTTTTGTTTTGAAGACCTTACAGGCCTCTTTTCCCTCTCTCTTATAACCGGGTTTTTAATTATTTCACTCCTCCGCCCCTTTCCCATCGTTTAGCGCCTTTGTACTTCCGTGCAATACGGTTCTCCCCTCCTGTTTTTCTACCTCAGGCGGTGGAACTCCGTCATTTTCTCCCATGTTCTCCCGTAGAAACTGCCCACGTTTTTATTTGTATTTGACCGGTTCCCTCTCTCATGCATCGATAAACTTTCAACGTACGTCCCCCCTCCCTTTCTTATCCTTACCCCTTCCTACCATGAATGCCCCTTGCACTCTTTTTCCTTTTCCACACGTGGCACCGCAACCCTTGTTTTTGTTAAGTCCCTTTTCTCTGATCCCCACATGATTAATCATTTTTTCCTCTAGTTTTTCTAAATGTTTCATTCCAGAATGCCTTGTCGGGCTTCTTTTGGAAGCTCTTCCTTTCTCCCTCTCTCCCCCCTCTATCCCCCCCATTTTCCCCTCCTCCCCTGAATAGGGAAGCGTCCCACTGTCCCTTTCCCGTGGGCTACGGTAAAGGACTTTTAGACCCCCCCCCCCCCCCCACACCCTCTTTTTTCACCTGCCACGTCTGAGTTCCCCCCTTTCCTCCTCTTTTAGTTCCTTCCTCTTTTTGACTCTCTCCCAAGGTTTCAACGTCACTGAAGCCCAGACTCCCACTGTTGTAGCTAGTGTGGTTAAGATGAGTTACCCTTGCCGACACTTCCTCCCCCCTTTCGTGTCTCCACTCCGGGGTTTTTTTTCTCTCCCCTCCTTCCCTTGTTTTTCGTTGCAGCCGCGTGCTTGCGGTTCCCTTTTTCTCCGCCCCTTTGGTGAGTTGTTACTTTCTTTCAGTAGATATATCCTTTTTTCTTCATCTGAAAAGCTTTTGCTTTCCTCCTGTTCCAAGAACCCCCCTCTCCGGTCCCCAGTCCCTATCCCTCCACCAGCCTCTTTCTTTTTTTCCTTAAAGCGTTTTTGAGGCACACCCCTTTATGCGGTCACCAATAGCGAATGAATATTTTCCCTTCCTCCCTATGATTTTAGAGGCGCTTGTCGCCCTATTTTTGCCGAGCCCCTTCCTCGGATCTCTTTCTTTCTCGTGATCGCAATGATTCTGATGCTCCTCCCGTGAAAGGGGTGTTCCTGCGCATTGTTTTTCAGTCTCTTTATGACCCCTTCATGACCGCTTAGTCCCCCCCCTCCCACCTCCCGAACTGTCCCATACACCACCTGCCGGCGCTACTATTTTCCTCTCCCTTTATTGACCGCATTCCTTCCCGTAGACAGTCCCCCTCTATTGCGCTGCATTCCCCACCCCCCCCCCCTTCCCGTTCTCCCCCCCCCACCGACTCCCCCCCCCCCTAAACCGGTCCCCCCCATGACGTGTGTTGATGGATCATGAGTTCTCCTTTTACCGCGCGAACTTTTTCCGAGTTGAACCCTTTCCTCCCTTCTAGTGGATCTTTTCTTTCCGCCCCCCCATTCTTGGACTCCCTCTTACACCACAGAAGGAACAGTTTTGCGCCTCTCTTCACCCCCACTTCCCCGCCCTCCCCCTTCATTGGCCTGTTGAGTATGGGTCTTTTGTTGAACTCTCCTACTTCGGCCATTTTGGAAGCGTTTGATCATTCCCCTGTCTTAGATTGAGTAAAGAAATCCTCCCCCCCTGGTTTGAATTTCGTTAGCCCTTAAGTTGGTAGATCGTCCCCAATGTCTTGTGTGATTTACTTTACGCCCGACAATCTTGCGTAGTCCTGACAGAATAGCCTTATTTTAGACCTATTCCGACGCCCGATACCCGCATTCTGAGCTTTTCTTTAACCCCAGATGACTTTTATCCCATTTCCTTTTCTGTCAGCCGACCTGTTGCCCCCCCCCACGCATAGGTGTATTGCTGATTACCGGAATCATTTACCCCCGATTTTCCCAGAGGATTCTTTTCATGGATTTCCCCCTTTCTTCATTTACGTCGGTGATGCAAGATTTTCCTCCATTTTACTCGTGTTTTAAAAGAGCACTCCTCCTTTGCCTCGCCCGAAGAACTTTTCAATTCCACAACCCTCTAGTTCGCGGCCTCTTGGATCGTTGCTCCTTTCCTCCGATTTTTGACCACCTTTCCCGCTTTCGGGTGTCCGTTGGGGCGTACAGCCCCGTCAGCGGAAAGGTTTGAGCCGGTGGCCGCCCCTTTTTTCTAACCTTTCTCCTTTTTAGCTGTTTCACCTTCTTGTTTCCCAGTGACCGCTTGTCGCCTTTTCTCCTCCCTGTAGTTTTTTTGGTGTGGTGGGTTTTGGGTTTTCTGTCGTAATCAGGCGTCATAAAGTTTGTCTCCCTTTTTATCCACACCTTGTGATCTCCTTTTGCTTAAAAAATTTCTTTTTTCCGTAAACTGTATTCCTATTGTTCTCCCTGTATCATGATGTTCGATCTGCGTATCCCTTCCCTTGCGATTTCTTTTCGTCCGTTGCACAGGTGGTTCTTGTCACCCAGATTTACGGAGTTTCAGTTTTCCCCCCCCCTTACATGTGCGAGTGGGCAAAATCTAATTTCTTCTCCCCTCCCAGACTCCTGTTTCCCTCCTTTTCCTCGTCTAAACCCCCCTCCTGCCTCTTCTGTGTTCGGCCCTTTACCCCAGTTTCTTTTCAAGGCTTAACGTTCTTCCTTCCGTGTCCGTGTTGGTTTCACCCTCTACATGGTTTATCCCCAGATATCCCCCCCCTCCTCGCTCCGTTTTTAAGGCCGGATTGTTATCCCCACACATTTGTGTTTTTTCCCCTCCTAGGACCTTGCCCCCCGGTCCGGATTTTTCCCTTTTCTCTGTTCAGACGTTTGACTTTTTCCCTTGCGTGATTACCACGTCCTTATGCAACATCTCTCGAGGTGTTAGGAGTACTTTCATTTTTTGTTACTTTCCTTGTTCCACCTCTTTTCCTCGAATTGGTCCAGTTTTCCCCCCCCTG